>Ga0099824_1001519_pt1 | contig 32777 bp, 14 predicted proteins | sample SiratrowhiteBW_FD_76837 | JGI IMG/M metagenome (GOLD analysis project Ga0099824, IMG submission 76837) | Root nodule microbial communities of legume samples collected from California, USA - Siratro white BW | ecosystem: Host-associated > Plants > Roots > Nodule | place: USA: California... | reverse complement strand
TTTTATTTTAAAATTTTTTTTAAAAAGAAAAAAAGATATAAAAAAATAAAAAAAAAAAAAAAAAAAAAAAAAAAAAAAAAAACTTAAATGATAAAGTTTTCAAAAATGATGAAAGTTTACTGGTAAAATGTACAAATAAATTAATATTCCATAGAGCATGCGTTCTTTCTGATATGAGCACTGTGTCCCATTTCATCCCCTTCTGTCGTGTAACCTACCCCTTATATGAAGTTGTCCTGTCTATTATGACATGATTGCTTCTGAAGTATATGCATCTTTGCCGTATATCCTCTTTAATAAGTGTGATCTATCAAAAAGATTTGTTGTCTCATCTCTCTTTGTATATGCTAATTAATGAGTTTTTTTAATTGAAAAAAAAAAAACTGTTTGACCAGATTATAAATGCAAGACGAAGTATGAAACATGCCGAAGTAGTTATAGCCAGACGAGCAGTGGAAGAAGGGCGAGGTCTGGTTGTGATTGTGAACAAGATGGACCTTCTAAGGGGCAAAAACAAATCATTATCCTATGAGAAGGTTATGGAAGTTGTCCCACAAGAAATTCAGACAATTATACCTCAGGTCTGTCATGTAATAAGCTCAACTGTAAGTCTAGCAGTTCAATAAATTGGACCGTAACACATCAGGCTTTTTAGTGTGTATGCCTTTGACATAGATGTCAAAATTGGTCATGGTACAAACTAGAGAAGATATGTGCTATGAGAGGCTGTCCACTTATCATACAGTCCTTACCAATTTCCCCTGAGCTTTTTAAGGGCATGAATAATGAACTTATTTTTTGTTTTTTGATTTAGCATTGACTTTTGACATTGTCAACAGGTAACAGGAATTCCAGTTGTATTCATTTCAGCATTGGAGGGAAGGGGCCGAAGCACTGTCTTGAATCAGGTCATTGATACATATGAAAAATGGTGTTCAAGATTACCTACATCTCGTCTTAACCGTTGGCTGCAAAAGGCAATTACTCCATCGTCACTTTTTGTAATGATAAAATATGCAATTGGTAGTAAAATATTTGCTTTCTTATCTCTCACTTTGGGTTGGTTTTGATCAGGTTATGAGCAGACACTCTTGGAAAGACCAAGCAGCACAGCCTAAGGTCAAGTATTTCACGCAGGTCAAGGCACGGCCTCCTACATTTGTTGCATTTGTACGTGGGAAGACTCAGCTTTCCGATACAGACATTAGGTTCTTAACCAAGTCCTTGAAGGAGGACTTTGACTTGGGTGGAATTCCTATACGGATCATGCAACGTTCTGTCACTAAGAAAGATACCAGTGGAACTAGCAAGAATAGTCATTCAGTAGGCAGAGTGGTGGCTGAAAGGGTTGTCTCGGACAAGAGAAGTATCTTAGCTGAAGAACAAATTTGACTTCTTATTACAGGGCATAACCATCATTCCCCAAACTTTCTTTAACGAGTTTAAAGTATTTTTATTATAATTTTATTCTCAGTTCAAAAACTAGATTCTGAATTTTGAATTCTGTGCAGTTAAGAGGAGCACAACTTCAAAGGTGCTGAGTTGTGTGTATACAACAACAATAATATATATTAGTATAGCTGTTAGAATTAGAATAGATGATTGGCGGCTTGATTGTCTAGGTGATGTTTATCATGAAGTGTAGATGATTTTGAACAGGGCATTACATGAATGAATTGTTGCAGTTTTGTATCAGTAACATTTAACAATTTTATACCTTCTTTTGTCATTCATTTTACGTTATCTAAGAATAATCCGATATATACACGCAAATATTAGGATTAATTATACTTTGTATTTATATTATTAATCTAAAATTGGATAACAGAATATCTAGTATTTATGTTCTCTATCCTTCTTTTTCTTATATTTCTCTCTTTTTTAGTAATAACATGAAAGAATGACGCTTTAATAAAAAAATGAATGACATTTGTGTTTCTATTAATAGTTTAAGCGTAAGATTAGTAGATAGAAACTTTCATTTGAGTTAATTAAACAATCATATATTTGTATATAACATTTATATTTATATTTGTAATTTAATAAATAAGTTAAGTTATTTTTTATGTAATGAAAGTAATTATATATATAATATTCATCTGTTTGAATTATTAATGTTTTGTCCTTAGTAATTAAGAATAATTTAAATTATAATTATAATAATTACTTTTATCATCATATATTAATATTTTGTTATGTTATTTAGGCTTCTCATATGTTTTACAACTACAGAAACATAATTCAAACATTTCATTTGTTATTAAATATAAAATTATTAGAACTAATCGCACGTAAATATATTTAGATTTTGCAAGGTTATTTTATATATATTTTTTTCTGTACTTAACATGTTGTATAATACTTAAAGTTAGAAGAATTTTAAAAGTTTTTATTTTCCGTATTTTAACTATGATAATTTTTTATTTCACTTCAATCATAATTTTTAATCATAAATTTTTGTATAGAAAAACAATTCTTCAGAAAATTATAATAGTAATACTTTTTATCCACGAATGAGTAAAATTGTATTCATTGTTACTTAAATATGAAATAAAATCAAACGAAGAGCAAGATACACTTTATTTTTCCTTTATACATTTAATATTTGCTAGGACATAGTAATAACAGAGGGAAACAAATGAACATACCCCACTCTTTTATAGACCAAAAAATGGTGACACTAGTACTTCTGGGTGCTCCATCACATGGTTTTTTAAAATTTTGTTGAATGAAGTGAAAATAATACATTACATTGTATTGTATGCAATGTCACCTAAGTCCAATCATTAATCTAATTGCCTCCACAACTCATTATCATTCACTTTCACACACCTTTTTTTTAGGTGTTGAGGCCACGATTAGATTTTGATTTATACGTGGCTGCACCACCACAAAATTTGTCTCATAATCCATACAAAATTATAAATCACCGACAACTCTTCCTAATACAAGGGACAGACTGACACAACCAATCTGCATTTCCCTTTCCTATTATTTTGTGACCAGTAAAATCTTTTTTTTTTATGTATAACCACGTTTATAATAAGGTAGCTGATTTTTATTTTTTTGTTTTTAAGCTCACCATTATATTATACATGTAGAAATTGATATAAAATGCTTCAGAAATAGATTACACTCACTGGTTAAGAAATTAATATTCAATTATTTATGCGTGAAGAAAACAGTAAAAGAGGAAAGTCAGTTAAAAAAAATGGAAGTTGTTTCATATAACTTTGGCTATTCACGTTTTTTACCAGAAATTTGAAGGTTTTGTCGTAGAACAAACCAAACACATGGTTGGTATGGATGCAATGAACTCAACATGTGCTACACAGAGCATAGCCAGCCATCAATGTCTTAAGAAAATTGGAACAGCTGTCTGTGCAGCCAACAATGTGTGGCAAGATAGCATGTGATAACAATATAAATAATAATATTCTTTTTGAAGAGACATTCCATCACTTTTCTCATGGGAAATAATTTAATTGGCTCTCATATATAACTCAAGTTCTGCTTTCTACAACATCAGAAATCAAAATCAGACAATTATTTAGGCTAAGATAGTGTAAAGAATCAATCAATCGTATCAACAGAAGAAAGATGAAATATTATTAGCGAAGATGGTATGGTATAGTGGAAGAATCCGAAAACGACAAGGAGAGGGAAGTCTGGTACAAGGCACACGAGTCTGGGTTGAAGCTAATGTTTTCCCTGGTATCCCCATGGATTTTTGCTCGCCCAATTCCATAGGTCCCTGCACATTTCCTCTATACCGTATTTTGCCCTGTACCAACACACTCATTTTAATTCTCAACAATATGCCAATTTGATTCCTAACTTTAACTTCAAATCAGTACATTTACTCTAAAATTTTGCTTTTGGTTGCATCAATCAATCAATTTGGTTTATAATGCTATAGATCAAATTGGCAGGGAACTAAAATGATAATAATTGTGAAATCCAGGACTGATTTTATAATATCAATTAAAACAAAATCAAGTGGCAGCATCAACTATAGAGATTAAATTGATGGATGATTATAGTTTTAGGAAGTAACATGTGGAGGTGAAAAACAAAACTTACTTCCAACCAAGTTCTTTCTCAGCCTTCTCCGTGGATGCATATACAGCAGTAGCATCTCCGGGTCTCCTGGGACACATTTTTATTGAAATTTTCTGGAAAATATAAGAGGCAAAGAACAGTTAAGTTGAGTTGAGTGCGTAGGTACACTACATTTACATGGATCATGTGATGTGATGTGAAGTGAAGTGATTAAGGAAGACACAACAAAATGAATAATGACCTTGCCGGAAGCTTTTTCAAATGCAGCAACCATTTCAAGCACCGATGTACCACGCCCAGTTCCCAAATTATAGGCAGTACAACCTAATCAGTGAAGAAATTGTTTGAGTTAAAAGATAAGAAATTTAAAGCAGTAATTGGTTTCATGAAAGTGGGTTTGTTAAAGGGATGACAGACCAATGTTGTCTGTTGCAAAAAGCTTCCGAAGGGCAGCAATGTGACCATCTGCCAAGTCCATTACATGGATATAATCCCGGATCTGCATTCATTCAGAGTCATAAACTGTTATTGGTAACGTAATTTGCGAGGTGAAGAAAAACGAAGGAGATTGAATGAATGACTCACCGGGGTGCCATCCTTGGTGGGATAATCATGGCCATAAACATTGAGCTCAGGCAATCTCCCAACAGCAACCTGATGAATGTAAGGCATGAGGTTATTGGGGATACCCCTCGGATCTTCCCCAATCTGCCCACTCTCGTGAGCCCCAACCGGATTGAAGTACCTCAGCAGAATGATCCTCCACCCTCTCTCCGCTCTCACAATGTCCCGAGCTATTTCTTCCACAAAGAGCTACGCACACAGATAAACTGTGTCTGTCAAGTTATTTAATCTTAAATTCAACCAGAGTATAATGTGGTACCTTGGTTCTTCCGTAGGGATTCACGGCGTGCAAATGCAAGTCCTCCTCCACGCAGGGAACTTGCTGAGGCTGGCCGTAAACAGTGGCGGAGGAGGAAATAACCATGTTTTTGCAGTTATATTTAGCCATTGCCTGAAAAAGGTTGATCGTGCCCACCACATTGTTGTCGTAGTAACGGCGGGGCTTCGCGACGCTTTCTCCAACGCCTTTGAGGCCGGCGAAGTGGATGACGGCGTCAAACCTGACGGCGATGGAAGAATGCATTATGCAAACGGAGAAAGAAAGAGAGAAAGAGAGAGAAAGGAAGGTACTTGGTCTGGGAGAAGAGCGGCTCCAAATCGCTCGGATTGCGGAGGTCGCCGTGACAGAATGTGAGGTTGTTGGAAAGGTGAGGACCAACAAGACGGCGAACCCTGTGAACGGCTTCGATGACGGAGTTGTCGAGGTTGTCGATTATGGTAACCCGGAAACCCTGCTTGAGAAGCTGAAGCACGGTGTGGGATCCGATGAAGCCCGCCCCACCCGTCACCAGAATCGTTGACATCGGGGACACCATCTTCTCACTCTTCTGTCCTCACAACTTTCTCATCTCCCACCCCGACCTCATTTAAACTACTTTTTTTTCTTCTTTTTTTTTAAATTATAAAAATAAAGACACAATAATTGGTTCTCTACTGTTGGAAAGCACTCCCCCTCCTCTTCTCTCTTCTCCTTCAACCTTCCATCAACGTTATCTTTTACATCAACTCATGTTCCTACAAAGCTTAATCCTTTACTTTATATATATTACAGATTGCATTACAATCTCTATCCTTTTCTTTCAACTTAATACGATCAGAAGCCAACGTCCCATGTGCTGTTAGAAAAGTTAATGCTAACTCGTTGCCTTTTCTACCTTGGATCTACTTTCCCCTATATTCCACCCTTTTGTCTTGTTGTCAAAGATACTTGAGTAAAGATCAAGTAAATTTATTCAAGGGGTAGTTTTTTTCAATGCAAAGTGAAAGAAAAAGTATAAAGATATGAAAGGAAAAGAAAATAGTGTGTTATTGTAATGGAAATAAGTGTTTTTGTTATGTTTATTATAACTTTGTACATCTCTACATACCATAGAGTGCATGAGTTTTTCTGTAAGAAGTAATATACAAAAATTATTCAATTTTCTTCTGTGTTTTCTTCCTCTACAACCTCAGTTTGAGTGGCACGTGTTTATTATTAATCAAATTTGGATTAGAAAATTTTGGAGAAGATTTTGAGGATTTTAACTCCTCAACTTCTTCATGCAATGATTGCAATAGCAGAATTCAAAAGACCTCAAAAATTAAAAATTGAATGACTACAAAAATTCACTTGAATCACATAACTTAATGAAAGGTTATAACAAGAGAGACCATGAACTTGTATAAGTTCAAATCTTAAAAATATATGACTTTCAAAAGGAAGATTAAGAAGGGTGAATAAAAGATTGGTCCTCTACTAAAAAATAAAATTGAAGATAAATCTGAATCTTCCAAAATGAATATTAACAACCATTGACGAAATAAAAAAAATGTATTATTAAGTAGGGTTATTGTGCCTCTAGATACAGTCATAACAAGACCAAACATTTCACTAAGAGAAGTGTAATTCTAAAGAAAGATGATACAATTATGTTGATTACAATCAATGGTGGAATTTTTCACATAACCACTGGTATCTAGATATTGGTTATTCAAATCATATGATTGGTCATATGGAGTGGCTAAGTGACCTTGAACTCGAGTAAAAGGAAAAACGTTATACTTGCAAGATAAAATAAGACTAATTAAAAACGTGTTATTTGTGCTTAAAATAAAGTATAACAAAATATTGACAATAAATTAAAAAAAAGATATACATCAAGATTTTTGAAATATTAAAAACAGACGAAAGAGCATCATAGATTTTTGAGTTATAAAAGTAACAATAACAATAATTCACATTATTATAAATACGGTAGAGGAAAAAGATCACACTCTTTTATTATAGGATAAAATTGCAAGTATAATATTCTACTTGCTAAGTACACGAACCAAAACATTGTAACCCTCTTGTAATATCTTTCTGTAACACATTTTACTCGTTGCTTAAGACGAAGCTTCTTATATTACTTCTAGCGAGGAATTGTGTTTTCTGCAGACCCATCTTTTATTCAACCAATACATTCATCTAATATTCAAGAAATTTATTTTGAAGCAATTTATACCCCGAGATTAATAATCTTGTTTTTAGCAGCCTATAACCAATATACAAGGGTTTATGAATTTTAATTTGGATGCTTCGACTAAAAAACACTAATTTTTTATATTGCTTCCCCCACAAATTCTATTATGCATCAAATCTTGGTCCACCAATTCTCCCTTCAGCAATATTTTTCTCCATTATGGGCCATTGTACAAAAATGGGCCGAAACCCAATTTCAACGCATGAAGCCTTATGATTGTAGATTCTAATTTTTTTCAAAATCCAAATCAGTTATGACAAAGTAAAAAGTATAGTGAGATAGAATAGTTGCACATCACAGTTGTCAGATTATATATATATAGCTACTAAGGTGTCGCTTTTAAAAAAAAAAATAAAGTGGTTTGTCCTTTATTTTGTTCACGGGAAACACTGTGCGAGGCTGTGACCACACACCACACCCAAACTCCATGCCTTCATTACATACTTATTATTCAATTGACTTTTTCTTTCTACAGAGTCGTTTCGTTAAAAAAAATTATATTTCCTTTACAGTTTTTAATATTATATATAATTATTCTCTTAAAATTATCCTTAAATATAATTGTTTCCTGCATAAATAAGAAACCAAATCCGTAATACACTCACTCATTTCATTTATACGCAGTCATGCATTTTTTTTTAATCTCTAAATACAGTTTTTGTTTGCTTTTTTCTTAATAATTATGTCGCCTTTTGTTATTCTTGCATGCCTGAATAAAAATTAAGAGGATGCAGATGTATTCCAGCAACAAACCCCCTTTTTTAAAAATAATTGTCTGTTTATTTTTTTTCTATAAAATATTGATATAAATTAGAACCTGAAATTTCAGTGAAAACTGTGGTTTTTGGGGCAACATTAAAATTGTATCTTCAATCACAAAGAAATTAAAAAGTATCATATAAACATCATGACTTTATATATAGATTGTATGATATATTACACTATTATTTAATATAGTCATAGTATAAGTTAATTTTATATACTAGCAAAATTTCTATTAACGTGATACATTATTCGTTTAGTATAGATCCATAATTAATGTATATAAAACCAGTTTAATAATATTGATAGAGAGTAATCTAACGTTCATTCAATTTTTTCAGAGGGTCAAACTTTTCATTATAAGCTCAAAAAGGAAGTAAAAAATTGCGGCATGCTAATAAATTGGAAATCAATACCATTAAGTGTTGTGTTATGCCAATCCGCATAGCTAATTTTCTATACCAACCAACCTTTTTTTACCGTAAATATATTAAAAAATGTTTTATCAAAATAAATTAATAAATACTAATTTATCTATTGGAACAAGTTTTCTTTATTTATATAATCACAATTGAATTTTAAAAACAGTAATAATGTTAATTTTGCAAAAAAAAAATAATAATATTGAGAATATAACAAATTTCAATAAAAAAAATATCTTATGCAAAACATAAATAATTAAAACTTTAATTCTATAATTTTAGTGTATATATTGAGATACTTTAATGCTAATAAAGTTTAGTGTATATTTTGTAAATTAAATGAATACTAAATATACATTATTTTCTGTTCAATTGAAAATCATATTAATTTAATTAAATAAATATCTTCAAACTTTTATATGAACCTGATAAAAACTTCACTTAAAACTATCAGTAACTCCTCATAAATAAAAACATAACTAATTAAATTACTATTTTTCTAATTAAAACACTCAGTAAAAATATTTTTATTACAAACTATTGGAAGAGTTAAGTTTACCGCGCTAAAAACCCGATACCGGGTTTAGAAATGTATATCTGAAAAATGTACGTGAAAAAACTATTTATATAATTACTGAACAACTTCAAAGCATTTGTGTTAATTTTTATTCATGTTTTTGTAGATACTATAAATTCCACATTTAGTTTATTGATGATTTTAATTATATGGAACAAGGCATATTGATATTTATATAAACTATTCTACATACGAAGCATACATATCAATATGTATAATTTATAGAATCAAACACGTATACTTCACTTGCAAATGAAGTTGTTCCACGAGCTTGTATTGGTATATAAATTACAAGAGATAAAAAGAGAAATATATTAAAATAAACTTATGTAAACACGTATTATTATCTGAATTCCAGAATATTTTTTTTTAGAAAATATATGAATATATACGTTTTTATGGATTACATTCAAAGTGTAGGAGTAAATATTGATATCAATAAAACGAAAGCTTTGCATGTGAACATATATTAATATAATATGAAATGATTAATAAGATATTTTATTTAAATGAGCATTATATGTGTTGCCAAAATGCGTAACACTAATTATACAATGTATCACAAATCATAATGCTTAGCGCAGAGAAAAGCTATTTAGGATATAATTAATAAGAAAAATATAGAATTTCTTTTTTAAAAGCATGGAAATACATGCTTAAGATATTGATAGAAAGAAGTAGAATAATTAATCTTTAAATATTTTGAATAGGATATATAGTGTTCAAGAAATAAAAGTCCAACAATCTGGAATAGATGGAATAGATGATCATAAACATTAAGGTCTGAAAAATAAAATAAAATTGACTGGATAACTTCTCAGATTTTTTTAAGAACACATTAACATCCATATCTGTGTTTGACCTTATTATATAAAAAACTGTTCTTTGATTTCTTATAACATTCCTAGTCAAATTTTCTCTCTCTTTTGCTTATTACTCTCTAATTATATTCCAAAGTGTATTCTTGAAGTGTAAATGGTCATTTTTCTTATTCCAAAATTACCCTATTATTAACTGTGGCTTTTTGCATCTTATATAAATTTGCAACCCTAAAATCACAGACATATATATGTTATATATGTTTCTCTACATTAAATAAGCTGAAAATTTGAGGCTGGAATCTTCTTTGATCTGGTATATCCTATCTACATTGGGATTAGTTTTATTTGAACAAAATCTTACCAGTATTCTATCTACATTGGGATTTGTTTTCTTTAGATAAAACCTCATTATATATGTAAAAATAATCTTATAGTTTTGCGTTTTGAATTTAATAATGAGAATGCCAAACTTAATTACTCTATAACAGAACTGGCATATGCATTCCTCATTTTATGAAAAATCTGGAAGAAACGCTACCCTGCCTATCCATCTAGCCAGTATAGGAAGACGCCAACATTTAACACAAAATTTGTAACTTAAAAATCCATTTTTACTTCCAGTTTTATGCACAATCAAAAGTGCACATATAAACAAGAACAATAAAAAGGGCTTAAAACCAAAACCCTAAAAGTGCTACCGACAAATACATATATTGTGATTGATGAGAATGTGTCATACAATTATGTTATTGAAATCTAAGATAAGACACGGGATTAATTAGAGTAATGAGAACAACCTAGATAAAGTTGATAGTAGAAATTAGCACAGATAAATGTCTCTATCTCTCTCTATATATATATAATATATATGTATGTGCAGTTCACAGATATAATAAGTCGTTACTTGAAGGACATGTTGCTGTACTCTTGATTTGGTGGCTCAGGGATTGGATTCCACTCCCACAGTCGGTCAGAGAAGGTGGTTGGAAGTGGATTTGGTAGTGAGCTGAGAGACACTACTGGTGATGGTTGCATCAGCAAAGTAGAGAACTGATTGGGATGGCTTTGAACATTGTAGTACTGCTGCTGGTAACTCATTAGCCTATTCAGATCATCCATGTTCACAACTCCATTGTTGTTGGAGCTAGAAGGCCCGGCAGAGAAGATTGTGCCAATACCAGGAGCACCTGCAGCTGCATGTGCTGCTGCTTGCTTAGACTGCTGCTGATGCTGCATCATCAAAAGCCCTTCCTCGTCCATTGGAACAACTGGAAGTGCCACTGTGGTGCTGAGTGCACCCATTGCAGCACGGTAAGCATTGTACTTGGAAAGTCCAAGAGCCGTGTTCACATCACTGCTTGCTTCCGTTTCACTCATTTTTTCAACTACGTGTTCTGTTGGCTTCGATTGTCCCACAAATCCCATGTTGTGATGAACCATCTCGTTGTGCTTCTTGGTTTCGGAGTGTGAAGAAGCTCTTGATGAAGATGGCCTTGTTGGGAGGCAGCGAGGGAGGGAGGGATGATCCTCTACTCCAGCTCTCTTGTACACGCGGCAAAGCGATATCTCAGCCTGGAAATGGAACAAAAAAACATTTCAACATTCGAGAATTAAGCATTCCTTGAAGAGATTTTGATGAAAAGAAATGGCCGAACAAACTTTGTAGCAGTACGGAGGGAGGCACGAAATGAATTTATGATAAGACATCAAAATTCATGCATGCAGTCATAAATGTGTGCGAGAGAGAAGGATAAAGAAAGTGAATTTATGACAAACGGTGCTGGTTGTTTTGATTTTCTGCCAACATTTTTATTTTAAATTTTGAATCCCTCCTTCTATCACGTATTCATTAATTGTTCACCTCTCGGCTTCTCGATCTTGGTCGAGTATATTGACTTTAGACCATGAGTGGCTGCAAGTTTCACGCTGCTATAGCATTTTGGTGGGCTATAGCTTCGAATCTAGCTTTGATTTCGGAAGCCAAGAATCACTAGCAGCACCAGACACACAGTCTAGCCAAAGAAAACGATCTCAAACCCAAAACCAAGATGAATTACTTTAGGTTTAAAACGAACTAGGGTTGAATAATTACAAAACCTGGCGGGTTTTCCTAGACATATCATGAAAGAAGAAGAAGAAGAAGCAGCAGCAAGTGGATCGATTATTTCAAATACATACACATGTGCTATATATGTGGTACCTTTTGATAACGTTCGGTTTCATGTTGCGGCAAGCGATATTCGTTCATAATCCAACTAGTTCGTATCCCTTTGGGAGCTTTTCCAGAATAGAAAACTAGGGTTTTCTTGAGGCCGATGGAGCGAAAATTCTCAGTTCGTATCATCCTATCAGCTCCTGTTGCCTTCCAATACCCAGAGGTAGTGACACGATTGGGACGATCACCGTTCCGATACTTTCTATCTCTCGGCACATAGAAGTACCACTCCTTCTCACCAATAGCCGCCAAAGCTGCTCATCACACACACACACACACTTCATCAAAATTGGAGGATCCATGAACACAACACACATCTGAATTGAATTAAATAACCAACATGAAGACATAGGACAAAATTGCACACACACACACATATATATATAGGTATATGTATATATTTATATGTATTGGAAGTGGAAAAACGGTAGGCGTCTAGGAAAAAGGGTGGTATATATATAAAATTGGTGGGAGATGGCAGAAGAAAGGGGGAGTTAGTTCCCAGAATTGCTTGAGGAAAAGGGAAGCTAAACTTTAATATATGCATAAGTGAGTATATATATGTATATATATAAATATATACCAGGAAGCTCCCAAGGGTCATAGCGATAAAGATCGAGGAAAGTAATGAGCTCAACGTTGAAACGCTTTCCCTCCACCTTACGGCGAAGGTAGAATTCCACGAGCTCCTCTTCAGTTGGGTGGAAGCGAAAACCGGGCATAACCATGTCATGCTCGTGATCATCAGGCTTGTTATCGTTGCTGTTGTTAGTGTTGGTGTTGGTGACGTCGTTGGTGGTGGAGGCGGTGGTGACGTCTTCTTGGCTCTGGCTATGACTGAGACTCATGGTGGGCGATGAGTTTGCGGCTGCAATTGCCATTCACTCTGCTATGTAAGTAAGTAACTAACAAGTAGTTAATCTCAGACTCAGACTCAGACACTTTGGTTTGGCCTCTCCTCTTTATACTCACACAAGTAATATTTGTACGAATTTGGTGGTACACCAGTGTTAGGCAAAGATAAGAGATTGATGGTTAACATCACCACTACTATGTATATGGGCATGTATGTGCAAATGACATACTCAACTCAATTAACTTTTTTTTTTTTTTAATTTCAACAATATTGTCTTTTTTCTCACTCTAGAAAAAGAAAAAAAATAAAGATAAAAAAAAGAGAAGAGTTAATAGAAACATCTACATAGCTTTCAAGGAGGGCCTACATGCGAAGAGGGTATACGCTAAGGTGTTTTTAAGATGAGAAAATGACTTTTCAAAAAGAAGACAGGGTGGCTACAGCCCCAAAGCGGTGCCCTTGGACCTTTCTTCCATCTCCTACACAACATACCACAAATTTTAATTTCATCTTCTATATTTTTCAACCTTCATCAAAATATATTATTCTAACTTTCTGTCACCATATCATATATCTCACCTAAAACACTCTCTTCTCTATTTTACATTACACTCGTGTGCTCTCTACTCTCCTCTTTTCTGTCTCTTTCCCATAGATTATATATTTTTTTATCTCATCTCTCTCTAGATATATATATAATTAAGAATAACAATAATACTATATAAAGAACTAACGATGAATTATCTATTACGATCGAAGTGTGTTTTTTATGTAAAGAAGGAAAAGTAAAATGGTTGGGTTGTTATAGCAGTGGGATCTGTTCCATGCAAATTCCTGAGAGTGTTGAATGGTTAATTTGGTTATTGGGTTGATTGGTTCTTTTCCCGCCCGTACATTGGGAGTTCACGTGCACCACATGAATCTTGTAAGTCTCATCAATTATAATAAGATGGAAATGTCATCCAACTTTCAACTTCATCTTCCTTAAGGATTAATTATATATGGAAGTTAACTAATAATAACCACTAACAAGGTTCTATATGTGAGCTCATATTGTAAAACACTTTTAACCATCATTGAATTACATCACATTGTGCAGGATAAGTTTGATACTGTGATTATTTTAAAAGCCCTATCAACATTAATTTCTAATTTTTTTGGATAAATATTTAAAACAATATAGAATCAACAAAAATTGTGAAATAATAATTACCAAAATTTACATTGTTTTACAAAATAAAACCCAACTTATATATAAAAAATTATATAATGTCATCGTGTGATTTATCTGCATATATAATTTAGTGAGTTATCTCGTAAACTTTCGTCCAGCAATTCATAAGTTTTAAACAAAAGTATAAATTACCTAAAAAAACTAATTTATAACTCATAAACATAAGCTTTAAGTTAGTTAATCAATTATTATGTCTGTCAAACGTAACCAGTACTTCATAAAAATATTCATTTAAATTCAGTATTAATACAAATCATAATATAAGAGCTTTTATATTGAGCTCGGCATATTCAATTTGTTTTGTAACATTTTCAAAAAGAGGAGGGAGGGGACTTATTAATATATAAACTTTCCAATTAAATTTTTTACTTTCTTAAAAGTAATAACTTATTAGTTAACACAATATAAAATGATCAATCAAGTTCGTAGTACTTCAAAGTTAAACTTTGACCTATGAGAAATTAAAAGAAAGAAAAAGAAAAAGGAGATTGCCAATTGAATTAAATTTAAAAATTTTCTCGATTTGTGTATAAATACAAAATTTCAATTTAACTAAAAGAATTTCTTGAGTTATTTTTATATGTTTAATATTTTGAAATTTCCTGTATAAAATAGAGTTGATTTGTTCAATAAAGGGATTTTCATTAAAAATGTTTGTTTATTAGCAATTTCAAAATGATAAGGACGTACGGGTCATCCATATATATTACTCAATTCTGAAATTCAGTTTAATACTAATTTAAACGTAGGACATCATTATCTACATGATATAAGTTTTCTGAACTTGAATTAACATTTCAAACTTAATTTTGAACCGTGGAAAAAATAATTTACTTAATGAAAGACAAAAACTTACACTTGAATTTATTTAAAAAAATATAAAGTTTAAATTGCATTAATTTGTTCATTTATAATTTTAATTACTTTTTATTTATCAAAATTTTACCTGATTCAATATTTATATTTACTTATTTAGTATTTATGAGTTGTCCTTATACTAAAATACAAAGTAAAATCAAATCAAACATTATTTTATACTTGGGAGGGGTTAAAATATTCAATTTTATGTTTAGTCAAAAGAAGTGATTAATAACCACTTGTTTTGAATTATGACTTTTGAAAATTGTAACTGAGTTACTATTACATACAAATAGTAATAAATTGAAAATTGCAATTCTCCATATGTATGAAAGCATAGTAAGTAAATAAATAAATTAAAATTTCTAACTCATTAACTCAAATTATTAAGGTTAAATAAATAAACTTAATCAAGCATTTTCATATACAATAATGAATTCATTTATAAATAATTCAAGTCGATTTTATTCTATTTATTTTTTTGAGTAATAATAAATATATAAATAAAAAATAGCATATTAAACATGTTCCAATCCATGTACAAATCCAAAACTACATAAAAAAATTCAAAGAGAAATAATATTAATAACATTAGTATATGATTTTATCCTATTTGTAATGTACATTAGTATGTTTTAATACATCGATAACGTCATAAGACACGTCATTAATGATACAAGATACATTTTAACAACTTTGCTATTTAAAATAATCACATCAATGATTAAATTTTATATTAGTATGTTATATTTTTATGCCCTCTTATTTTTTACAACAAAATCCGAGTTATGTGATTATTTTAAAAGATACTCATTATTTTCTCTGATCAATACTCGAATTTATTAATTAAAATTGTATGAATCATGTATCAGACTTAGACACCGTTTTCTAAAATAAACCTTAATACAATGCAATGAATTTTGAAAGTATTTTTCTGTATATATTACTTAACTTTCCCAATAATATGAAACTTAAACTTAAATTTCTAATAAAAATTAATAAAATAACATTCTCAATATATTCTTATGATAAATAAATCTTATAAGATGACTTTGTATATAAAATTTTATACAATTTAGAGAAACATAAACATATTAGCAGATTATTTATTCACTTATACTTAATTTAAAAACCATATCACCCGTTAAAATTAACAAAGTATATTAAACATGGTATACTTGATGGAAACGTTAAAAATTATAATGGTGAAAAGTTATTGAGTACATCATTATACTACTAGTTTTGACAATGAGTTTACTTTATCTGCCCTATTCCAGATTATCAATAAAACATACCAAATATTTGGATTTTATATTTCGCTAATACTATAACTTCTAATAGTACTTTAATTATGTTACAGCTACGTAACATAATTGAGTTTACAATGCTAGATTTTTTTGAATTTTGTTAGACTTTTTTCATTAATTTTCTATAAAAAAATAAGCTTTTCAAAGTAATATTTTTGTTTTGCATAAAATCTTTCTTCTCATAATTGCTATTAAAATTTAATCGCAAAAAGTCATGATGTGATGTGGTTTTAGAAGTATGTGCAGACTAGTTGTGAGAATAAAACAAATAGGAAGAAAGGTTGCGTTGACAAATTGACATAGAAGTTCTTGATGCAATGCATATTATAACGGTTGCAGTGCAATGTGGGGGATGAAGAAGAAATTTTGTGAGCTTAATTAGCTGGTGCCCTCTTGTAGTTTTGTGGTCACCAATTAGGAATTAGGGTTAGGATAGGTTAATGTAACCATGACAATTAATTAATGCATTAACACTATGCGCATGGAACCCTTAAGATCCTCACGGTTACCTTCAGACTAAATTTACCTAATTAATTACCATTACATTCAGACTAAATGATTAATTAAGTTTTTAGTTAGTGTTTTTGGTGGAAAATTGCGAAATCACTTTTTAGAGTGGATCCAAACGCCACCTTATACATATCCTAACGTGATTGTCATTAATTGGATGTAGGTAGATAGGCAGCAATTAATCGCCCCAGTCGCTAGAAAAATTGTCATTTTCATGTTAGGTTTAGATTTCCTTTCCATAAATAAAATCTTCACAAATTAAGTGTTTAATTTATATTAACCTATCCTAAATCCTCCACAATTATACATAGTATCGTGTTTCATCTAAGAACAGAATATATTTTAAAACCGAATATTAATGCTAACTGTCATTTAATTTTATATTTTAAATCCAATTGTGGTCACCTTTAATATTATCTCGTTAACAACCAGTGGAATGTTTCAAACGAAAACCTCAATCTAAATTTGACTCGAATGCAATTAGAACTTCAAAACTAAGTCTAATGTGAAATGTATTTCTTGATTTATTTGAAGTATGCATGAAACTTGCTGTATTATCATAATTATCTAGTTGTAATTTGATAATGGTCCTATTTACTAACTTTATTTTAGTCGTAAGTTATGATTATATTTAATCATTTTTCACTTTTTCTCATTTTGAAGTCATTTTTTAAGAATTTATAATTTATTGTATCAATACTTTAGATACATCATTCGACTTTAATTTATGCTATCTTGCAAAAATTTCACACACTGCTTAATAAATTTAATATAAGTAAAGCATTCAATTAAAATCACATTTATATGATATACTTGTTAAAAAAAACAAAAATAAATCACGAATAACACTCATGTTTTGTGAGAAAAATCCAACATACAACGTTGGTCCATCTGCTAACGAAATTACTAGGAAAGAATTAACGTATCTACATTATTAAAATTCTTTTAACTGTCAACATCTATATTTTTTAACGACGAAAATAGTAACTTCATTTATATAACTTTTTAACAACATCAGTTGAAATCACATGTCAATCATATAGGTAAATATATACACACATATTTTAACATTTATATAACTTGAAAAAATGAACATGACTCAAGAGAGTGACTAACTTAAAATAAATAAATGTAACTAGATTTTTTAAACGAGCAATCACATGAATGACCCTTCACTTAATTAATATTAGTTAAATATATAAATAAATAAATAAATAAAGTGTAATGATTGCATAGTGAAGTAAAATAGTTGATATTAAGATTAGTTGAATAATAATAATATTGAGAAAATAGAAGATATGTATTAATGGAGAAGTGTGGGGATAGAATAGGGTAGAGTGAATTAATTTGAGTCAAAGGAAGAATTAAATTATGGTATGCTGAGATTGAAAAAGCATGTGGTGTACTTATAAATTGATTGGATGGAGGAAAATCATGGATCCAGATGCACAAACCAAATTGGAAGGGAGGTGAGTGGGGCAGTGTGCAGAATCAAAACTTCTGCTTCACATCACACACTCTCTTCACTGCTCCTACTGCTAATGTTTATAGTATGCCCTTATTTATATATATTTTTCCTATCAGTCAAGGGAAACCCGTGACCACTCTCTTCCCTTCCACTCTTGACAACAACAACTCACTTTATTATCATTACTACTATTTTATCTTCTTCTCTCTTCCCAAAATCTTTTTCAAATCTTCCTTACTTTTATCTCTTCTCAACAAACAAAACAAAAAATATCAACATGTAACAAATTTCTTGTTCTTATATAATCATAGTTAAGAAACCCCTATGTGATGAGTTTCAACTTTCAATATGGAACACACAAAACAATCCGCAGATACTTTTTGCATTTATTAGGATGACAATTGCATGTTGATATCATTTAGTCCCATCAACTTTATCATAACCGACCTCTCTTTCCACAAAAGCCAGCTGAAGCAAAAACAATTTGGCAAAACAATGTCACTACAATGCTAGAACATAGGGGAAAAAAGGGTGAGAAAAAAACAAGAAATAGTTAGTACATAGAGATGTTATTTGGCTCGAAGGAAACGAGTGAAAAAATAATTAAGAAGTGTGAATGTGAGAGTAAATAATGAGAAAAAGTGTAAAAGTTTAGCCGAAATAGTATGTGTAGCATAGAAAATTGATGGCATGTAAAAGCCAAAGCGTGTCGTATTATGATGCGAGGACTCATCACCTAACAACCACAAGTTTGAGTTGAGACTGTTCACTCTCTGATATTTTCAATAACACTGATAAATGTTACACTAATATTGATTTTGAATAAAAATATTTAGTGGTATTAAAACTTCTTTAACCTAGTTGTAATCCTTAAAATAGTATGCTATGTCTGAAAATATGTTTTAATATAAATGTGTTTGAGAAAACATAGAATTGAGAAAAGTATCTGAAAAAAAGTTGGTGAGTATTGGAGGGCGAAGGAAGGGAAAAGAAGTCATAAATGGTCTGAGGAGGTGACCGACCAAATATAGTTCAACTCTGTCTTTTTGTGTGAGTCGTCGTCTTCTTCAAAAACCCTAAAAACAACAAAAAAAAAAAAACAAAAGAATTTTCCCAACAAAATCACAAACCGCCCTCTATCATTTCTACGTCTCAATTGTGGTTACACAGTGAGATGAGGTTGTGGATATTTGAAGCAGAAGGCATTGCAAAAAAATCTGGTGAGCTATTTTGGTGGATTGTCATATGTCAGAGTTAGGTGATGTGTTTAAACAAGAAAGATATGACGCAGTTTCTAGCCAAAATCAACCACTATTTTATTAAATAATTACCAATAATTCAGGCCAAAAGATAATATATTGACTTTATCTATTTCTCTATCAATACATAACTTCAAAATTTAACTTTGCTACAAATTTCTGGAAGCAGCTTACAAAGATCATTTTCAATATGGACCGACCAGATATTGATTAGATCGATCACCTTCTTCAAAGATTCAAACTAACTTAAATAACTGTTTCATTCCTGTGGAATCAAAATTGTAAAACGTGATTCCTTTTAAATTCTCCTTTTTATTACGTACTTCCTCAATATATGTTTTCCAAATAATTTTCTAACTTTGTCAGTTCTTGTACTCATTTAAGTTGCTCCTTAAACACAATACACTTAGTCATATATACATATAAAATTATAATAGTAAAAGAGATTTCAATTGACAGCCAGATAACATCCAAACGTTTTTTAAATTCATTTGATTTTGGAAGTTAGAAAAGGAAGAGTAGGTAGCCCCCAATACACATTCGGAAATGAAATGTGAAAAGCACAAAGGATTAGTGGGATATTTTTCCTCGACCCTATATACGCGTTATGAGTGTGAGCAATGATTAAGCAGTCAATTAAGGAAATTTGTTTCATGACACACACAATATATATATAAACGAGAGGATTCATGTGAGATCTTCACAGTTAAAAGTGAAGTTTTTAAAATGTTTCTTTATATGAGACAAAATTAGACTTTAAATAAAACATAAAACATAGTTTATTTTAATTACTGTTTAAAAAACAAAATTAAAGATTTGTGTAAAAAATAATCACTACCAAGTATTATTAAACAGAAAGCTAAACATCATTTTTCATTTCTGTATTTTAATAAAGAAAACCAGAAAAGAATACTATTTATAACAGGTTGTCTTTTGGAGTTTTTGACTTTTGGTTATTTTTTGTTCATATATATATATATATATATCAGAAACTTTTGTTTAGTGAGAATTTTAGTGGTCTCTATACTTTGAAATGATTAATCTCTTAGACACTTCACATAAATAAAGATAAACCTAAAAACTAACATTCTTTGTTGATTTACATGTAACAACCTAAAACATATGCATATAAAATGATGCATTCCTAAGTTTTTCATTAACAATTGACTTATGATTTTATTTTATATGCAAATTGGATGATAAAAAGATATTCTAAATATAAGAAAAATACAACACGTCAGTAAATATTAAAGATGATGTTTTGAAAAAAATGTTAACAGCATTTGTCATAGCTAGCCAGTGAGTAAAAAGCATGCAAAGGTGAATGTTATGAGTTTATGGTAAAGCAAAAAGAACTGGTGGTTATATTGGAAACAACAATTGCATGAAGTGATTCGAGACTGCAGATGAAAAAGAGTGAGCCTTTGATTTGAGTGTGAAATAGACCTTCTTATCTGCTAAAATATCCTGTGAAAGAATGAGAAAAGAAGAAGCTAGGTGGTATATGAGGGTGATGCATTTGAGTGTTAATAATGACACAAATATTCCCTTTTGTATTTTGGAAAAGAGTAGCAACAACATTGGATTTAGATTAGAAGAAAATTGGACCATGCATGCATATTGAAGGGACCCATGTGGGTAATTGTGGGTGCTTTGCTCATTAAATGATCACACTACACAAACAAACCCTCAAGAAGTTCATGGTTTGGACCATTTTGGCGGTCGTCCATGCATCCACATGTGACTCATGAATGGAATCAACCAACACTCTACATAGACACACACATTCCCATCACCATCACTTTTGTAGTATAGTATGTCAATGGAGTTGAGACTCTACCGTCACATAGTGACAAAAAATTACATAAGACACTCTTGTGCTTTTCTCATACACACCTTTGCAAATTTATTTGATAGTTCATTACCTAAATAATTCTAAACTTATTATAGCTTTTGCATAATTTATATGAGAGTTAATTACCTAAATAATTATAAATGTACTATAATTTGTTTCCCATCAACTATGGTATGTTGTAATTGCGTAGGTATGTAGTATAGATGAGTATGAGCAATGTGACATATACATATTGGCTAGGCGAGAAAAAAAAAATTAATTATAAGATAATTTTTTGCGATCACCCACTATAAAGGAATAATTTGCATTATATATGTGTTTGAGTTTAACCGTTCCACTAATATCTTCCAAGAACAACATTCAAATCCATGTGTTATTGGTCTAATTTAAGTTAAGTCTGCTACCACACTTTTCCTATATCATATTCTTATATTTTATTTATTACTTTTGTGTTTTTTTTTCTTGTTCTGCTCATATTTGTTCCAGACTCTTTGTCTCATTTGCTATGGTTTTATAAGTTTCATGTTAACATGTAAAACAATTTTAGATCAAATTTTAAATGACATAAGTAAAGTGAGAAATCATTTGTAAGAGTAAAGAGGACCACAGTTTAGGAGCCAATAAATTGAAGTGCTTTAATATATTCTTTCTAGGTAAATGGAAGTGAAGGTTATAAAAAGAAAGAGAAGGGTATATGGAGGATATTCTAATCACTACAAGAAAAAAATTATTTAGAAACCAATATTTAGCTATAAAATGAAATAGTTGCTAATTGTGACCAAAATAGTCACAAAATTAAATTTAGAATCTAATTAAGTTAGAGACTAATTTAGAATCTAATGGTATAGGTCACTAAAACCTTGGTAGCTAGTGTTAGATACCAATTATTTGACTTAATTAGTCACTAAATTCAATCATTACTTCTATTTTGTAGTTATTTAGCAACCAAAATCTAATTTGGTGACTATTTTGGTCACAATTAGTAACCATTTTATTTGATAGCTAAAAATTGATTTCTAAATAACCTTTTTCTTGTAGTGAATATTGAAATATGTATCATGAAGGAGTTTAAATAATTATAAAGTTTAAATGAATTGAGATGATTGAGAGATTTTAGGAGTGTACGTAGAAATGAAGAAAAGGAAAACTGGTTTATGGTAATATTTCTTAGAAAAGTAGAACAGGAACAAAAATTCTATTTTAAGATGACATATAGTTACGAGAAACTTTGTTAAGGGACAAATATCCTAGAATGTACTCTAACTCAAACTATAAGGGGTAAAAGTAACTGAGGTAGGAGATGATTCATTAGGAGTAAAATATGACTTGAAGAAAAAAAATTTGAATGGATGCTCAATGCAAAAGGGACAAGGAGGATGGTTGGGTTTGAAAATGAGAGGAAAATTTAGAGTCCAGGGCAAGGTCTGCATATAAGAGGTTAAGAAATGAAATTAGAGGGGAGGATGAGGTGATAGACAATAAATCTTGGAAATTCAAAGCTTTGCCCACAACTTAGCTATGTGCATGGAGAGTCTTACATAATAAACTAGAAACATGTGACAATTTATCCAACAGAGGAATATAATGAAGTGATAGAATGTGTATAATGTGTGAGATACATGATAAAACTATAAATCACTTATTCTTTATGTGTACGAAAACAAGCAAGATATGGAAGATGTACAATGTGTGGATAGGAATACAATTAGTACATCATAATAGAGCCAATGATCATTTTCTAGGTTTTGAACTAGCGCGTCTAAGTATAAAGAATAATTATGTTTGAAGCATTCTGATGCAGTTGAAGTTTTCACCTTAGTTCAAATTAAATACATGGACATGGATAACAAGTAGGTAAAAACACTATGTTTTTAAATTCTGACTGGTGTTTAAATCCAATAATTTATCTAAAATTTGATATGAGAAGAAGTCTAACAATAGAGGGACAAATTTTTAATAGTTCTACTAGATAGTAAAATAATACCTGCATGGAAATCCAACAAGACATCCACTTGGCAGAAAAATTATGAGTATGAAAGATAAGACTAAAATAAGGTCTAAAATATGTAATTGTGTTGTTATAAACATTGTTTTATCTACAGTTTTAATGATTGTGAACTATATTGATAAAATGTTGCACGAAATTATGCTACGTTATAATTTGTAAGTTCTCATGAAATAAAAGCTTTGTAGCAAAATAAAGATTTTTTTAAGCAAATCAGACAAACTCAAACATCATCATATATAAAATCTAAACGTGAAATGAATTAGAAATATGACTTCTAAACACTACAAACAAAGCTATATAATAACGATTAGTTTGATGACACGATAAATCACAAAATCAATTGTGATTTATCATCTAATTTTATTATACTAAATGATTCTCAATATGTTATAACAAAAGAGTTTTATATAACAAGTTTTTAAGTGGGTACTCATGCAAATTGTTGACCAATTTAGACCTCTCAAATGTGTAATTAGTAGATAGTATAATTTCAAATAATTTTTTTTTATAAAGATTCAAACATCTCTCAAATATTTTATTTTTATTTATTTTTATTTTTTACTGATAAAAAACTGAATTTTATATTAATGAATATAAAAATATTAGTGGAGTATATTATCTTGTAATCTATTTTCTCCTTGGGATAAAAGTTTGGGCAATGAATCATGATTAGTGCTTTAAGAAGTAATTGTCGGAGTGTTTGAGAAATGGTAATGGCAGTAAAATATGTGATAGAAGTTATAGGAATTGGGACAGTGGTTCCTACTAGTTTGTGACGTGTGAGGGTGCATATAGCCCCCACGGCTACAAGTTCCATTGGTCAAGTCAGGGTCAGACAGACCTCACAGGTGGATTCAGTGCACATACTAACACACTCAGAGACCTGTCAGAAACAAAACAACAAACACACCAATTTTGTCATGTTTGTATTAGTTGAGCAGGTTCCTCAGTTTTGGGCCTAGAAATTAGCCAAGTATTAATTGCAACAAATAAAAGAAAAAAGGGGAAAATGGAGCTGCATTTTATATTGAAACGCGTATTTGAAAGAACTGAATGAGATTGCAGGGAGAAATTCGTAGTTGAATGTAATAAATGGAGAAAATCAGAAGAAGGGGAATTGCATGAAACACAGAAAAGTATTGGCGGGTGGGTCCAGAATTAAACGGTTGGATCCATTCCATTAAATGGGTCATTGGATCCAAATGAAAGCAGTGACTGGTCAATCATTTGACCATCTGACTCTAATCCTGACCCATTTTTGACCCTCTGACTCTGCATTTACTCTTCTTTAGATTTAAAAAGACTTTGGAACTAACCTGTTGTTGGTTGGTCCGGTTGAACCCGAAAAGAAAAAAAGTACCGTCAATTGTTTCTCTCAGTGTCTCTTCTTCCCTTCTTCTGTAGGACCATACTTCATATGCAGGCAAGCATCCCGTGATTACATGCAAACTTGGATACTACTAATCAATGCTTTCTGTTATCTTCTACTCCTCTCTATCTTATTTAATCCTTCTTTTTTTTCCCCACATCACCCAAAACAACAACATGCTGTCCTCACTCCAATACAAAACTTTTCTTCTCAAGTCCCTCATCCCTTCTTTCTATCATCTAAACCAAACTTTGTCATAGAGAATCCTAAACCATAAATAGATAAAATGCTGTTTTCTTAACATATCCACAGATCATAATGTCGACTTATGAATGACGGTGTATCAGCTTTACAGTTAATAGGCAAGAGAAAACTACCAATACACTAACAGCTTAACATTTATAGTAATTAACTTAGAACCTCAATGCATAAAGAATTCTGGTAATATAATATATAAAGAATTTGGATTAACATTTTGAAATTCATAATTTTGGAACGAAAGGAAACATGCAGTGTAATGCAAAAAAAATGATAGGGATAGAGTGGTGGGGTATGAGTCAGAAGACCAGTGCATTGATGTCGCACTCATTCCTTGGCGTTGGAAGTTACAGGTGTAGTACAATGGCTGCCATCGTCTCTGACTACCTCTGTCTCTATCTACCACGAGGTAAGATTCATCAATCACATTTCCCTCTTTCCAGTTTAAACAATATTTGAATAACAGCACATATAAACAAATATGGAAAAACAATTACATGTTGAGAGTCACATGGTGAATCTAACCTCCAATAAACCATAATATTAGCATCTATGTTCACACAGATTGCATAATGTATGCATATAGGAATAAATTTACATGTAAATAGCAAGTTTAATCGATTAATGTACAGATTTACATAAGCAATGGCATTACACCAACAGTAAGGAAAAATACTACGTAATGAAATGAAGTGGAACTTCTTTGTTTATTGCAATTAAACAAAATTCACAATGAATACAGGTTAAACTAATACATATTACACTTGTAAACACAGAAACAATAAAAGATAATGTTTTCAGTCGCTTGTACAAGCGAAAGTAAATCGGAAATTTTGTAAAATAAAATAACAAATGGTCAGTGATCGGCCTCCAAGTGGGCTACTTGTGGAGTTTGTAAGGACTTCAAGCAGGATCTTCACATTTGATCAATCTTGCTATGGTCTTTCCAAAGTTTGTTCTACAAAACAGATTACCCAGAAACAGTCAATTTGATCAAATCTTCATGCTCACGGAGCTATCATAACAGATTATGATGATAACAAAGAAGCATTCTTCCTACACCTCCGTAACTTCTTCCTGCATCTCATATTTTTAAAATATCAAAGATATTCTTTCTGAATTATATAATCTAAAATATATTTTTTGTATTTAAGATTATATAGTTTAGAATTATTTTTTTTATTTTTTTTAGTATTCTGAATTCTATAATTTAAAATATAATTTTTTATTTCAGATTGTATAATGTGAAACATAATTTTCAATTACAGATTGTACAATCTAAAAAAAAAAGTTAGAAAAAATAATATTTATTTATTTTTTTCATTAAGGATACAATGGTCATTTTGATAAGTTTATGGAGGTGCAGGAAGAATTCGTCTCTATGAATCCACAGTCTGGGCTTCATTTGTAAGTTGTATTGTTCATACAACAACTCATGCAACAGTCTTTTTTTTTTTTCACCGGTAAAAACATTGATTAAAAGTTCGATAATTCATGGTCGAGCCAAAATCAGTAGAATAAAATAAAATCATAATAATTAAATAGCATTAGAAAACATAATATCTTAATTTTAAGATCCTAACATAAATAAAAATAAAATATTTCTAAGCATAATCAATAACAAGTTTCTATATAGAAAAAAAGAAATGACAAACAATATAGATTTTGTTTTAAGAAAAAAGCATTAAAATAGTACTCTACTTAGGTATTTATTTATTAATCTTATTTGAACCAAAATTTCCAGTTTTTCGATCCTTATATGGATTTTTCTTCAGGCTGATTTATGATTTATTGAACCAGTTACCTAATTAGATTGCCAGTTATTGGATCCAAGCAGCCCGTCCTATTTCAAAAACTGCCATTTCTTTCTATCTCCTCATTTATTTTATGGTTTGTGCTCCTTTTCTTGACTTTTAGAGGCATCAAGTCTTGCCTTATCTTTTTTTGTTGACGTTTTATCTTTATATTTTGTTCCTTTTAAATATTTTGGATTCTGGTTTTGTTTTGGGCTATATAATCTTGCATAGTCTTTTACTTTCTCCACCCCCATAATACTGTGCACCCCAAAAATTTTAAATTAACCATTCTACTCTTCATGCTATATTTCAACCGTAACTTCCGAATAATCTGTTTTTGAAATCTTCTAATGCAAGCTTTCCAGAACAATATTTCTAGAATAAGGTTTCCATAAATGATTTCCAGAACAAGATTTTTGGATCATAAGATTTTTTTTGAAATAAATTTTCTGAAACAAGTTTTCTGGAATAGATAAAATGTTTTTAAGAACAAACTTTCCAGAACAGGTTTTCTATAATTCTGCATAAACATTCATCTTTCCTTCCTAGATAAAGAATCCGAAAACATTATAGATTTAGCAACCCAAAACTTTTCAAGATTAGACCATTCAAAAGGAAAAAAAAAAAAAAAAAACTACATTTTTTCATGTAATATCCACCAAACCCAACATTTTGATCCATGTCTCGCCCTCTTCGTTCCCACCGTGTCCATGGTGGAGGCTCAAGGCTTCCAAAGGCCCCCGGGGACACCCCAGCTAATTTCATCATTGTCGTTGCAAGACTCAATAGCAACTATACAGTGGTGGCGTAGGTGCGGCGGAGAAGAAGAAAAGTGACAGTAATAGATGTAGCAAGGGCAACAACGCAGTGCACCAAGGAAGGGTATTTTAGTCTTTTCGTTGTTAACATGGAGGTCCGGGTAGTAATCTTGGGGGTACAAGAAGCAAAAGCCTCTTTCATATTTATCTTCAAATTTATGGACTTGATTTGAATGGCCTAGATGTCTATCTAGAAAAGGTCTTGAATGTGACGAATTCTTCCTCACCCCCCGTACCTTCTTTCTTACCTTCTTCCTATATCTCCATATTTACTATTAAAAGACAACTATACCCTTAATTAAAAAATACAAAGACAAAAATATTTTTCACCCCCTTCATCCTTATATATTTTTGTTGATTAGAATAGTTGATTTGGTGTTTGAGGACTGTCAATAGCGAATTAGAAGTTTTTTCAATCTTAGTGTACAATCAGATGAACTTCATCCGGTTCTCATTTTGTTTTGGTAATGACAACCGAAAGACACTTCTATCCGGTTTACGATGATCATGCCATCGGGTTGTCATTTACAAAACAAAATGACAACCGGATGACATGATCATCCGGTTTATATTTTTTTCCAATGTGAAGTGGATGGAGTGTCATCCTGTTATCATTTTTTTTACAACCGGATGGCATGGTTTTTTTTAAATTTTTTTTAAAGTAGCAGTAAGATAGATATAAATATTGTGAGGAAACTATAACCTTGTCCACTGTTAAACTTTTCACCTTCTTCTCCACCTAATTTTTTAAAACTTAATGCAATTAAATTATGACTTTGTTATATTTGTTGTCACCTACCACCACCCAATTATTAATGTAAGTAAAAAAGAAATGAAAAGTGTTGTGTATGTTTACTCCTCATCCCAATTTCCAAATGAAGAGTCACTTATACTGCATTTCAGTAGTCTATTTGTTTTTGCACATTCACTCTTCCCTGGTTTCATTTCAAATTCAATTAAATTAATTTAATTAAAGCAAATGAAGAGCCAAAAGAAGTCTCCTATGCTGCATTTCAGGAAGAGTATCCTCTGTTGCATTCCAACAACTCAAAAAACAAAAAAAATCAAAATGTGAACCGGAGGTCACCCCATCATTCATAAAATGTTAACAAATTTGTAAACCGGATGGTCAGTGAGTGGATCTCATCCAGTTTGCAAATTTGTGAACCGGATGACACCCTCATCCAATTCACAAATTTGCAAACCGGATGAGATCCACCCACTGCCCTCCAATTTGCAAATTTATTTCCTTTGACAACTAGACGGGAGAAGTGTTTGGTTTACAACTTACACACCGGATGACATCTCCAAACATCCAAAAGTGCATCCGGTTAACATTTTTTAATAGAACAAAAATATTTTCGTCATTTTCATGAGGTTAGTTTTGGAATTAAAATTTTGGATGGAGGTGCAGGAAGAGGATATGGAGTGGAGGAAGAACTCGTCCTTGAATTTTGTACTCAATATCTTGTTTATTTTCTCCTTTATTTGTTTCTAACCTACCAATGTGGGATTTGTTCTTTAACAGCTGGCTCCAGTCTATACCCTAAGTATTGAGAACTTGTTCTCTAAGTTTGTACTTCAATTTTTGGATCTCATAGGCTAGAGGTCTTTATTTCATTCATATATTGACTAGACTTCTTGACCCTTCAATGTTTTTTCTTTCATTATTATTTCCAGATATTAGGAACCGAGCTTGGTACACCATATCCAAAATCATATGTTCTTTCCATTTCAATAATCAATTGGATAATGAGGTTGGAATCAATATGCTAAATGACCTTTTTATAATGTCTCGTGAAAAAAAATATAGAAATGCTTACAAGCTAATTAACAAACAATAAAAAGTAACAAAAATACCTGCATTACTCCTAAACGAGTTTTGCTCATCTGCTAAGTAGAATTATTTCCTCCAAACCAAATCATTCAGAAAGAAAAGAATTAGCAATACATATGCTCTAAATTATAGTGATTTTGCATTCTTTCAGGAGCAAAAATCTATCTTAGCAGTCCTTGTGTGGGTATACTGTTGATCATTCACTTTACTGATTACTAAGATAATAAAAGCGTTGTATTGATGTTAGATGTATCAGTAAATACAATATCTCAGTTCTGTTTGATGCTGCTTGTCTTTAGCCATTATGTAAAAAAATATTTCAACCAAAACGTAAAGGTTCCAGGATCACTAATAAATGCATGCCCAAAGAGGAAAAGAAGCATCTAGCACCAGATAAAGTATTAAAACCTTTTAGAGAATTTTCCTGTCAGACACGATATTTTACTTCAACTCATTTTCAGATAGTTGTTTCCTCAGGTCCTTTAGGGCATCCACTACTTCTGCATCGAGATTGTGCTTCAATAATCTACCTTGAAAAGAAGTGGATCTGTACATAATAACATGAATAAGTAAACCAATCAGCAAGATCTGTCATTGTGATAGCATAGTGTGTTCTGAAAACACCAACATAAGCAGCACAATGGACAAAATGGTTCAATTCAATTCAATTGTAATTGGCTTTTTTTTTTTTTTTATTGGTGTTAACCTGGTGGGGATGGTAAGCCATATAATGACAACCTAGTTTATTGCACACACTAACCCATAAAGCATACCGAAAAATAAATTATAAGAGAATAACCAGACCATATTTCATATACAAAATCAATATTTTCTCAAATTATTCCAGTCAGGGCACACCTTTGCTCTTCAAGCATCTTCTCAACCTCCTTTTGCGATGCTTTGATCTACTACCCACACAATTAAGAAATCGGACCAATGAAAATATCATTAAAGGGAATAAAATTCATCTGGCATATTAAAATAAAGATAGGATTTACTTTCATGACTGATGTAAACTATTAAATCTAATATACCATCGGAAAACCAGCGCTTATGTGCCATGTAAAGTAGAGTGCCAGATAAATTAAGAAAGGAATTTTGTGAGAGGATGACATACAGAACAATCCTGCCTCAAATTAATGTTTTACCTCAGTTACCAACGCCTTGCAACTCCAAATAAAGGCTCCCTGAAAGTCAGCAGCAAATAAATTATTTTCACCAATAAAAATAGCACAATGCAGACACTGTTACTAGATATTCAGTTGATAGTATGTATCAACATTTAAAAATCATGATACAGAAATCATGATAAGATCCGAGAATTACTTTCATTTATAGAGAAATTAAATAATTTGCATATTTGGCTAAGGAGAGTGAATACTCATAGCTGGAAAAATATTGTGAAAACAATTGACAAACAAGTTGCATCCATTTCACTCAAGTTTTCAATTTATAGGAAGGAAGCATACAGCTCCATATGCTGCTTGCTGATGGCAATGATCAGAAGTGACCACCCAGACTTTGGGGCAACCATCCTCCTTTAAAGCTGCAACCTAAAATGAGCAAAGAACACTGCTGTATTCATAAAGATGAGGCAATTCTCTACTAAAGATTCACTTAATGAAAGCAAGATTGAAACACTGTAAATCGAGATGACCTTAGTTATAAATCACACGCTTGACATTCATTGCAATTGAAGGCCCATGTGCTATAGAAGTGGCATTGGAAACAGGATCCAGAGGGCGATGTAAGAGCTTATGTGGGTTTATAGAGATGGCTTGTGACCTTCTTATAAGATCTTAAATTCTCATTTTACAAAAGTTTTATGGAAGAAGGCCAATTCCCAATAAATACTTATAGGAAAAAAAACAAGAAATTAATATGAATTGAACTTCTGTCTGGTAAGTTAAAATCAACTCATAAACTTCAGCTTTTATAAAAGTTTCCTCATCAGACTAGATGGTTCAAGTTTCTTATAGGATACAAGTGCTTATGTAGAAGCTTATTCGAATTAATCCAAAGTATTTAAGTGGTTTACTCAAACACATTAGTAGTGTGTCAAAAGAATAATAAACTTCAGTTTCCAAAGAGAAGGGAGCTCTCCAAAATCGCATTTAGGAGCTACAATAAAGCAACCTGTACTAGTATCTAACCTCTTTTTCAATCCATGTATCAGCGCATGTTTCCCCTGAGAAAACAATATCAAGACTGCAAAATGACCAAAATACAAAATCAGAACATGAAGGAATTTTAAAATGTAAACTGACACGTTTAAAGAAATGGTCCTTCACAACATCTATGTTGTATTGTATGATGAAAATAAACAAAGAAAAGAGTACCCAGCGAAATCTTCCTTGTGGGTAGGGAGTCCAGACATCATTGCATCAAACACAACAACCACTTTGACCTCTGCACAAACGAAAAGATATATGAAAATGTGACGAGTGACAGGTAAAGAAGAGGTAGAGAGAGGGACCTCTAAGCATGCTGAAGGTGACAAGCTCGTCAATTAGCTTTTGGCGAGCAATGTCAAGTCTTCCTCTCATGAAATGTTTCTTCAGTTTCATCCAATAGCCGCACACATTATAGCCATCCACAAGCAACACAGGGGCAGCATTGTCTATACCCACCTGGTTCGTACTGCGGAAGACAAAAGACGTTACATTTAGAGATAATTGAGCGAAAAAAAGATGAAAGAACGATTGAGGAGTTAGTTACTAGTAGAGAGAGGAGGTGGGGTCACGATAGAGGTCGGTGTCCGCAACATCCTCATCCTTCTCCACCTTCTTCTTCCGGTAACTGGTTGAAGGTCGGGGAGTAGCAGAATTTCTGTTTTGGAAGCTCTGTTGAATGAGATAAGAGTAGAAATTAGTGTGCATATGAGGGTGAAGGAGGGTAAAATTGAGTGAAGGTAAGTGACCTTCCATAGCTTTAGGAAGCGGAGGTTTTGCTTGACGTTGGAGGTGATTCTTGGAGGAGTGGATTCGGAACCCTGACTCTCATGTTGTTTCTTGCTTTTGTTGGCAACGATCACGATGCTGTTCCTGCGACAAGATGAAGAAGAAGCGGCACTGTAGTTGCAGTCTCCACCAACTACAAAGGAATTACGCGAGGAAGGAACCGCTTTCAGTTTCATACTATGATTCTGTTCAGTTTCATGTTTTTCAACGTTCCTGCTTCTTTCCTCTCCTCTCACCATTCATCTGTTCCTCCCCTTCTCATCCTAGGCCACCCTATAAATTTTCAAAATTCAACAAATTTTCCAATTTAAATCCAATTGATTATATTAGACTTCAAATTTAAAATATAAATTTAAGATAAATCTATTATAAAAAAGACTTAAAATAATATGAATTTAGA
>Ga0099824_1001518_pt1 | contig 32779 bp, 19 predicted proteins | sample SiratrowhiteBW_FD_76837 | JGI IMG/M metagenome (GOLD analysis project Ga0099824, IMG submission 76837) | Root nodule microbial communities of legume samples collected from California, USA - Siratro white BW | ecosystem: Host-associated > Plants > Roots > Nodule | place: USA: California... | reverse complement strand
TATTTTTATTAATAATAAAATATACATGTTACTTTTGGTAAGTTTGTCAAGAAAAGGAAGCAAGGAAAAATTCAATTACCTAAGAATTGGAAGAAAAAAAGTATTTTTTTTAGTTGCCTTATTGGAGATGTCTAAAATTACGTCACAATTTGGATGTCATGCATATTGAAAAAAATGTTTGTGGCAACATAGTAGGAATATTGATGGATCTTGAAAAAAAGACAAAGGACAATATAAACTCCTGATTTGATCTTGTCCATATGGGGATATGTCCAGAGCTTCATGCCACCATGATTGAAGAAGGAAAATATACATTTCCATATGCATGTTATACCATGTCAGCTTAAGAAAAACATGCATTTTGTGAATTTCTAGTTGATTTAAAGGTTCCTGATAGTTATTCATCCAATATTTCTCGGTGTATAGATGTTTAAGGACGGAAAACATATGGGATGAATATCATGATTGCCATGTATTTTTACATCGCTTTCTCCCTCTTTCAATTCGTGGTGTTCTTCGAAATGAAGTTTGTGAGGCCCTAATTGAACTCAGTTCTTTTTTTAGAGAGTTATGCTCTAAAACATTGAGTTTGGACACTTTACACATGCTAGAAAAAAGTATAGTTTCAACCTTGTGTAAGTTGGAGAAAATACTCCCTCCTTCCTTTTTTGGCATAATAGTTCATTCACTTGGTAAATGAGACAAAGATTGTTGGCCCAATGCAGTATCGTTGGATGTATCCAATTGAAAGATGCCTTCGTAGGCTCAAATAATATGTAAGAAATAAGGCTCGTCCAGAAGGATGTATTGCTAAAGCTTATATTGCAAAAGAGTGTGTGCACTTTTGTTCGAGATATTTGGATGGAGTTGAGACAAGATTAAATAGATAGGGAAGAAATTATGAAGGTGATTTACAAAAGTTTAATAAATCAAAGTTTAAAAATTTTCTACAAGTTGAAAAACCATTGCATGCAAAACAAATATATTGAGATAAATGTAGTAGAACAAGAGCAAGCAAGAAATTATGTTCTCCAAAATTATGATGAAGTCTCGCCTTTTATTGAGTAAGTGATTTTCTTAAATTACACATTTATATTACTGTAGTTATATATAATTTATTATAACTATGTATTTTATGATCAGATTGCATAAACAAGAATTGGAGAAAGCAAGTTCAAAAAATGTGGAGCAAAGACATCAAAATGAATTGTTTTTGAATGGTTCAAAAAATATGTAAGAATTATTTAAATCAGATTGACTATTATTAAATAGGTTAAGCACGTTTATCTTATAATTATTTTTCAATAGGTTGGGCTTTTGAAAAGAAAAGGCGACACAAGAATAAATGAGTCATTATTCCACTTGGCTTGTAGACCAGATTCACGTGTTTTTCAATATACAAGTTATTTGATAAATAGTTGAAGGTTTAATATAAAGGATCGAGATATGTGCTTGAAATAACAAAATAGTGAAGTTTTAGTTAGAGGAGATGAGAATACAGGTAATTTGGATTACTTTGGTGTCTTGACAGGTATTATTGAGTTAGGTTACTCTGGAGGAAATAATGTTGTTTTATTTAGATGTGATTGGTGGGATGTGTATTCCATGGCAAGAGGATATAAAGAAGACAAATATGGATTTATTCTTGTTAATAGTAAACGTAAATTGTGGACTAATGAGCCATTTGTCTTAGCTAGTCAGGCTCAACAAGTGTATTATGTTAAAGATACTAAAGACCCTAATTGGCTAGTAGTAGTGAAAACAAAGCCTAGAGATTGGTATGACATGCTGGAAGAAGATACAAATGAGGTGTGTCAAGAAAACGAAGACATTGGCTCAGTTTCATTTATATTTATGCGTCAGATAATGAACATGAGTTTTCATTGGATAGAAGTGACTTAGCCCAAACTACAACTAATAGAAATCCAATGATGTCTATGGAAGTTATTGATGAGGATGACGGTGACGAAGGAAGTGATGATGGAAGTATTGATTTCATAGATGATGAAGAAAAGAATATTATTGATGAAGATGATAGTTTATATCATTTTTGCAAAGTAAACTTCGTTATTAGTTACTTATATTTTTTTTCAATGATCCAAATTTAAATGAATCATTTCCAATATTTTTATTTCCATCCATATGTATCTATATAATTATTATTTACTTTTATATTTATATATAGAGAAAATAGTTTAGATAATTTAAATTTTATATGTTAAATTCAAATAATAAATTTAAATTTGAAGTGAATATATTATTTATTAATACCATAACAAAAAGTATAAAGGTATAAATAGATAGATAAAAATATCAAAATAAGTGTAATAGTTGTAAAATGGTATAATGGAACAATAGTTGTGTTTTTAACAAAAGGTTTTGGGTTCAAGTCTAAATTAAGACAAATTTAGTATTTTTTTATAATATTATTATATGATATTTTATGTTATATGATCATTATTAATTTATACACATTAAATAAATTTTTATTAATTATATTCATATTAAAATAAAAATAATTTTATCATATGATATTTTATATTAATAAATAATTATTTGTGACCTGTATATTTTTGTCAATTTTAATGAATGTTTTGTGACAAATTAAAAAAATAATCACAACTAATATACAAAATAATAATAAATTTAATATCTTGCATTATGACAAAAATAATAGTGACTTATGAAAAGAAAATCTTAAACTTAATAAATTTGTGACATAAATATTATTGTAAAGTGGGATAGTGAAAATAAAGTTGAGTCATTAAAAAAATCATAACTTTAAATATAAAGTAGAATAAATTTAATATTTATTAATAATTACAATTAATATAATAATAATAATAATTAATATTATATAATTATTATTAATTTATAAACACTCAACAAAGTTTTATTAATTATATTCATGTCAAAAGAAAAATAATTTTATTATATAATATTTTATATTAATGAATAATTATTTGTGACATCTATATTTTGTTATTTTTAATGAATTATTTGGAATTAATTAAAAAGTGTCATAAATAATATATCAATAGTGACAAGCTTTATATTTATCATTGTTAATTACATTATCATCACAAAATGAAAAAAAAATTGTTGATTTTTGAAAAGAAAATCATAAATTTAAAATTAAAATAATATAAATTTAATAGTTTTTTCTAATATAAATATATGTATTCATAACCTTTTAATTAAGTATATAAATTTATAACATTATTATTATTTTGAAACAATTTTAACACGTTAATTAATAATTATCATCAATAACAAATAATTAAAACTAAATAACTGTTCATCTATAAATATTTATTAAATTTTATATTAATTATATTTTTATATTTATATATAGAGAGTATAGTTTAGATAATTTAAATTTTATATGTTAAATTCAAATAATAAATTTAAATTTGAAGTGAATATTATTAATACCATAATAAAAAAGTATAAAGGTATAAATAGATGAATAAAATATCAAAATAAGTATCATAATTGTAAAATGGTATAATGAAACCATGGTTACCTTTTATACGCATTAATGTGTAATTTTTAAATATGAATATTGTGACATTTTTTAATTTTGTCACTATTCTCAATAATAGTTGTGACAATTTTTAAAATTTGTCACTATTGTAAGTAGTATTTGTGACAAATAAAAATATTGTCACAACTAATATATCAATAGTGACAAAAATTATATTTATCACTAATTTTTTGTCACTAAAGGTAATATTTCTTGTAGTGACATTCACGTTGGGATCAACTTTTGTGAAAAAAGCTACTACTAGTGTTTCATATATATTATTAAGAGAAATAAGAAAAAAGTCATATCCTTACTATAAAACAATTAAATTATTCTTATTTTTTACACAACAGAGATTTTCGCATGCAACATAGATTCTTAAAATGGTAAATGATAATAGATTTCATAGACGATATAATAGATTTCATTGTTAATCATTATGGGGTTTAAACTTGTTATTAAGAATCTGTGACTATTGCGTGTTTGTTAATACTAGTTATTATTTATCATGCGCTTGTGCTTGCTTAGTACTTGTGTAATTGGTGTCACATGAGAGTTGTGGTTTTGTTATGTGAAGGGAGTTTGGTGGTGGTATTTGTGGTGCCACTAGAAGCTAAAGAAGGGTGTTGGTGGACACATAGTTTGGTGGTGTTGGTTAGGAAGCTTCCCAGGTGGACCAAATCGGTGTAGGTATTCAATTATGCAAGTCTTTGAAACATGATATATGAATGATAATCGATTAGAACATGATATATGAAGGTTTGAAAAAAATGTAACAAGGTTCCTAATCAATTATGGAGTGTGGATATTCAATTATGCTTCAAAATGAAACACATAATCGATTATCACTTGAATTGTTTTTTCATAGTTTTGCTTTGGCTAGGTTTATGAATGAATGCATACATCTGATGAAGGCATGAAGTGTTCTAATTACATGGCTGGGAGTATTCTAATTGCATGGTTGGGAATCTTCTGATTGCATACACTTGGTGAAGGTTGTGGTGCTCTTGTTGGTTGATGTTGACGGTGCTGAAAATATTTGATGAAGTTAAGAGAAGGAGAAGCTTGAAGAAACTTGAAGACTTAAAGTTTATGTTTTAGTCTGTGTTGTTGATATTATTAGTGATATTATTACTGTAGTAATGAATGTTAGTGGAAAAGTGCTATAAGAAATTTAACAAACAAAATGAATTTGTTTATATAAATTTGCAAGTAAAAAATGTTACACTAATGATTTTAGAGGATTGTTTTTGAAATTTAATCAGGTCAATATTCTTTTATTAAAATAAATTGTTTTAAACACATTTTTAATTCATTGTTTTCATTAAAATATAATTGTTATAAATAACTACTTTAAGAACTTTGAAAATAATGAAGGATGTTACAATTTTCAAAAAAGAACATTTTACAAAAGGAGCATATATTTTCAAATATAGTGTTTCATTCAAAGTTCAAAAAGATTTTCATCAAGAATAAAGAAAACTAGTTCTTTGAGCATTTTCCCCAACTTGTAATCTCATGATACATTTGTTTTTTCAGTCAGGGATTTTTTCTACAACGTTTTTTAACCATTTTTTCATTCGAGTTGCAGTTTGTATTTTATTTGTTCAATTTCATTGATTGTATTGGTATTATTATTATTATTATTACTGTTTTGACTAATCTAATCCATCGGTAAATTCGTCGAACAGTAATAATAATAATAATAATAATAACAATATAAATAATAATAATACTAATAATAATAATAATAATATATTAATAATAATTATAATACTAACAATAATAATAATAATATAATTGTAATAATAATATTAATAACAATAATAATAACAACAATAACAGTAAGAGTAAAAATAATATTATTAATAATAATAATTGTAGAAATAAGAATAATAATAACAACAACAATAATAATAAACATATTAGTAATATTAATAATGATAATATTAATAATAATAATGTTAATTATAATAATAGTAATAGTAATAATAATAATAATAATAATAATAATAATAATAATAATAATAAAAACAATAATAATAGTAATAACATTTTCATAATATGAATAATAGTAATCATATTATGACAAAAGATTTCTCTAGTTTAAAGGTTATAGGTTTTGTCATGTTATTGATAGGACCTGGATTTGAGTATCTCCTTATGAGTGTCTTTTGGAGTGTTTCTAACTTCCACATGTCACTTTCAAGTGCACACAGGTAGTTGGACTTTTCCACTTAACCCTTTAAGCTTTCAAGAGCCATTTTATGTCTTTTAGAGGATAGTTGGCACCCTCCATGTGACCTTTGGGAGAGTCATCATAAGCTTTTTCTAAATTAAAGGAACTAACAATGTGCACTCCTTAATTTTAAGGAACTATAATGTACAAAACATGTATAGGAGAGTTAATTCTAGGATTAATTAAGTTAATTCAATTTTATTGTCTTTTCCTTTTCTTGGCTAAGTTTTATTGCCTATATAAAGAGGCCTTAGTTCTCTCTAAACACACACTTGAATATGGAATGAAAATCTCTTTGAGTTTATATTTGAGAGTTTTAAGAGTTCTCTTCTCTTACTTTGGTTTTTATTTTGACAAACTTTCTCAATTGAAAAATGTCCATGCAATTATCCTTTGATTTCCAATTCAAGGTGGTGTGTTTGTACTTCCATCTTTTGTCATAATCCATTTTCTATTTCATTTTACAACTTGTTCTTGTTCGTTCTTTGTTTTTTTTAATATCAAACTCATCATGGTTGTTTCTTCCTGCTTTTGCCATTAATATCCTACCTTCCTTGGGTTTTTGAGTTCCTTGAACCTTCTTGAGTTGATAAAGATCCCTAACCTCCTAAGATTCACATTAAGTAGCCACTGGAGCTAGAAGATCAACCCATTCAAAGGAGGTGTCATCACATTTCAAGTAAGAGTTCTTCAAGAATAGGTGTGAAACTCATTTTTGTTTGGATGTGAAGAATCATATTGTTAATGTTTATAACATGTTGTTCAATTTGTTTAGAACATGTTTAAAATTGGCTTGTACGATCTTGCACTTTATACAATTCCAAGTAAAAGACACTTTAATTAAGGATAAATAAGTATTACCAACTATCAAAATGTTTCTGCTAGAGGAAAAGAACATTTAATGCATGCATGGACCATATTTAAAGCATCCTCTATGTTCAAGATGATTAGGCGAAAGACTTTGAAATGAACTAAAGCTGCTTAAAAACCAATAAAAGATTTGCAACGACTATTACTTTCTATGCTTATAAAAGAGATCCTTAAAAAGAAAGAATAAATTAGTCAATTAAGAAGGAGAATTATGATTTTCAAACTGCTAAAATCCCGTTGAAGTTTTTCTTAGGCCTAGAAAACTTTGTAAGAATATTGTTTGTTTTTATTAATGAACATTCTATGTATACATAGAATAAACATGTATCTTTGATATGTATTATAAAATATTGAAGGCTTATTGTCTTCCAAATGAAATATACTTATCTGTCTTAGCAAACTTGCGTTTAAAAATATTTTTTTGGACATAATCACGAATGAAAGGATACCTTACTTTAATATGCTTGGCCTTGGAATATGGATGGGGTTTTTGGATACGTTAATTGCAATAGAGTTGTAATAATATACTAGTATATTATTTTCAAAACTAGAGTAATCTTTCACTTGATATTTTACCAAAAGACATTATAAGTAGCAGTTGACAGTTGACATGTACTTCACCTTTGTGGTGGACAGAGTTATGGAGTTTCGCTTCTTGCCTAACCACAAAATCAAACAAGGTTTGAGGAATTGACATCCTCCACTTCTGCCCTTCCTTTACACTTGTGTCTAGCATAGCCTGTGACGTATAATCCTTCTAATTTGAAACTTACATTTTTCTTGTAGTAAAAACAAATTAGTATACCTTACAAGGTATCAAAAGATGTTTTTAACAGTTGTTAGATGAGACTCTGATGGAATACGCCCCAACCACCTTAGTCAAAGAATAAAGAGGACAAAGAGTCAGAGGTAGATCAAGAGCTTTCTAGAAGATTAGGCCCATTTGAGTGTGTTTGGGCTTTCAACCAATTGTTCAGGCCCGAACCCAACCATGGAGAGATCACTTTGGAGAACATGGAGCATCAAGGAGAAGTTCTCTAAATTGTATAAATTGTTTAGAAGTTTAGAATAATTGGACCTTGTATTTGGGCTAAGTAGAATAGATTTGGGCCTTTTATTTTTTGGGCATGTAGTGTAAGTGTTGGGCCTTAAGGCCCATAAATAATGTTGGGTGTGATCAAGGAGTCTAAATTCCATAATTTGGACTTCAATTGATAAGGAGCATTTCTTTTTAGAAGATTGTCACATGACAACATGTCATTGGATGAGTTATGATGCCTAGGAATGAGGAAGCTTGCTCCACATGCTACATCATGTTTCCTTGCCACATGGAAATCTTCCAATGGAGAGGATCCTCTCCATTCACAGATTGCCACTTGTCATGTTCTCATTTGAGAGTTTTTGAGACACTTTGGCCTATAAATATAAGTGTTCACTACATATAAAAATAAGCTTGATTGAAGTAATGAAATGATGTTAAATTTTCAGCTCATTGTTCAAGCTCTCCTTTAGTTTTCTTCTCTAAAGAAACCTTGAAGAACCTCTTGGTAGTTCACCCAACCTCTACCAAGAAATCCTTCATCACCTAGTTATCTTGTCCATTGAACTTCCACCTCAAACGTTTCTTCTCTTCGCCTCACGGTTCATATCACCTTATGGTTCTCTTCATTGCCTTTTCCACTTCTCTTCACGGTTCATCTTCGTTCTTCAACACTTTCGCATGCTTGAAGAGTCTTCTTCCATTCCTTTGTTCGGTGCAAAGCTTCTATAGTCTTCTACAAGCTCAAGTGGAGATCAAGGAAACAAAGCATCATGAAGGCTCCTCTATCAGGCTCTCTTGGATTTGACTAAAACCTTGCACATAGATAGACATGGTGAATAATATTAAGTAAACTTATAGTTAAATGGAGAAGGGATCAAATCATACCTTGATAGATCATTTGATCTACCTTCTTACCATTCTCATCTTTGTTTACAGGAGTAGACGTGTGCATAGGGGTTCTAATGGGCTCTACATCTGATATACTAAACTTATTCAACGTTTCTTTAATATATTTATACTAGTGGATAATAGTGTTCTTTTCCTAATGTTTGATTTGAAGCCTTAGGAAGAACGCGAGTTATCCCACCAAGCTTATTTTGAACTCACCTTGAATCGACTTAGAAAAATCTTTGCACAAACTTTCATTAGTAGCACATAAAATGATGTCATTGTTTTCTCCTTTCAAAAATAAGGTTGTATCAACCTTTCCTCTTACAAAAAAAGTTTGATGACAAAAATTTCTCAATTTGTCGTACCAAGCTATGAGATCTTGTTTAAGACTATGCAAAGCCTTTTTTCAATTCAAATATATGGTTTAATTTTTATGGATCTTCAAAACTAGTGCATTGTTTTATAAAAAAATCAATAAACCCATTTAAGAAAATATTTTTAAAATCTATATGAAAAAAATTAATACTTTTAAAAGAAGCAAAGGCTAATAATAAAATTCTTATTGCTTCAAGACGCTCGACTAGAGCAAAAGTTTTAGTGAAGTCCGTACCTTCTTGCTAATTATAGCCTTATGCTACCAATCTAGTGTTGTCTCTTACCATGTTGACATCTTCTTCTAATTTGTTTTGAAAAATCCATTGTGTTTCAACTGCGCTCTGATCTAGAGAAGGATGAATCATGGTTTAAAGGCGCAATTGGCTCCAAAAGAAAGGTGTTGAAAGGAGCCTATTAGACTCTTTTTGTAGCAAATGAAAAATAGACTGTTTAGTAGACCACTAACAGATCTTCTAACAGATCATTTATCAATAATATTTCTATAAGATCGTCTAATGGATCATCTAACATAATAATGATAGCATGAGGAGTATAAAGAGTAATTAGAGATTAACACATGAGAATTTATCTTGGTTCACCCAAACTTAGGCTACATTCAGTCCTCTTAAGCAACTGCTTAAGAGCTTCCACTAACCAAAACATTTGGTTACAACAAGTATTCTCAGCTCTCCATGTTACAATGAATATTCTCACTTCTCCAAGTTACAATGAGTATTTCAAATCTCTCTTAGTACTCATACAAACTCTCTTAGTCTAGCTGCCTTATTCCGCACATCTCCTTCTTGATCAAATTCACTTTGGACACTGGGAAATATTTTTCCAAAAACATTCTTTTCAAATCCTCCTAACTGGTGACTAATCTTGGTGGAAGTTAGTCCAACTAGTCCGTTGCTTCCTCTTGCAATGAGAATGGAAATGCCTTGAATTTGATATATTCCTCAAGCACCCTAGATGGTCTCATGGTGGTGTAGACGATGTGAAATTCCTTGAGATGTTTGTGTGGATCCTCACGTGTAAGACCATGAAACTTGGGCAACAAATGTATCAAACCAGATTTTAACTCACATGGCACATCTATGTTAGAGTATTGAATGCATAGAATTTGAATAGTAACATCAGGAGCAATAACCTTTCTTAAAATTCTTTGAGCCATGGTATCAAGATTATAATTATAATCAAAAGGGATAAATGAAGTAAAACAATTATATGTTTTATAGATGGTTTATTAGTAGACAATCTATCAATAAAAGAATTAAGAAAATTTTGAATTTTTGATTGTTTGAGAAGCCTTGGTATATATGATCAATCTCTAGATCAAAAGAATATAAATTACTTGAATCTGCTGTAGTCATGCACTAGATGAGACATACCACAACATGTTTATACACTTATAGAAAACAATGATTAAAAGAAGTCAAGTCATGAATTCACAAAAGGTTTTGGTTTAAAAGTATTATTTTTTTTTTGAGAAAAGGTATTGAAAGTTCACCAAGCAAACTCCTAGGAAAGAGAGGTGGGTGTTAAAAGCCTTTTTAATGACAATTTTAAAGGCCACATTACCTCCTTTCACCTTTTTGGGTAGCAAATTCATGGCTTCAAAAGTAATACGTGTAGTCCTTGATACTTGATACAAACCTTTGAAGGTTAAGAGAATCTTAATCAACTCAATAGGAGATGAAGGAGAAAACCTTCGTGAAATAAGAAACATCTAAGGTACAACAAGAAGTATTCATGGAAGTAGGAGATGATTAACATTTGGTAATGCAAGAAAATGAATAAGGAAACAAGAACAAGTAAAATAATGAAATTAAAAATGGATTAAAGGTAGAAAAATGGAAGAACACGCTACCTTGAATTAAGAATTCAAAGAATAAGTGCAAGAGGATTCATCAATTGTCAAGATAAGAACCAAAACAAGAGAAGAGACAAATCCAACTCTCAAAAATTCTCACAAAGAGATTTCATTCAATCTCAAATTCATTCATATCATTACAAAGAGAGAAACCATCCATATATAATTTTGTCTAAGAGAAGAAGAAGGGCCAAAAAAACTGGAACTAACTTTGCTAATTGATATGTATTTATTTTAACCACTTTCCTACTACAAAGTAATAAGAATAATGACAAGTTTTGGACCATTTTTTTTTATTTATTTGGGCTTATTGGTCTTTAATTGAAAGTTTGACTCAATTTGATGAAATTTTCGGAAATTTTTCAAACTTGAGCATGTTTCATATTTTGTTCATATACTTTGCTACAGAGCTCGGATTAACTTGATCTTTATGTCATTTTGTAGATAACTCAAAGATCTAAAAACATTGTGAGAGGATCCAAGACCAAATTCGGACTGTAAAGTGGGCGAAATCATCATTGAAGTTGGCATACGGAATATGGACAACACTTTGAGCGGAAATATTCAATTGAGGAGAACTTAGTTATTTCACCCCTAATAGAGTTGGAATCAAAACTGTGCATTTTTTTTTATTAGGGAAACGTGGAGGTGGGCCTGGGCCACCTTAGGTCAAGAAAAACTCTGAATATTGTAGTGAGTGTGTACGACAGCCACACTAGACAGGTTTTTGTAGGGAATACAATTTTTGTTCACTCTCTTCGCTTCTTCGTTTCTGCACTTTTATTTTCGTGTTCATTCTCTTCGTAATCATGTTCATGCCAACCATGATGATGAGTGACTAAAAGCTTTGTTCAATCCGGATCCCGAAGGTTCTCCTGTTTCATTAATCCTTAGGTTTGTATTTTGTATTTGTTTCCTCAATTACTTGTTCATTTGCTATTTTAATTTGTTTGTTGCATTTAATGGTTGAATTGACTCTGTAAATGGACAAATACAGTCCGATTGGAATGTGTTGTGAAGTTCCCGAGTCAGAGTTAAGTCGAACTAATGATGTTGCTCACCATGCAATTGCATTGGTTTGACACACTAGGTCTTTGATAAAATGCTTCACGATTGTGGAGTAGTCGAGATGTTAAATAGATGCAGGGATTCCAGTTTGTTTAACCCACGAATATAATTAGGATTATGTTTAGAAACCAGTGAAGGATTTGGGAGAACCAAAGGGAGGCTGGGTTGACTTTTATTACATGAATTTCTCTATTTCGTTTGAATCATTTTTTCTGATTATTTTGTTTAACCGTCGTACTTGCCAACCCCCCACGTGCTACTGTTTAATATTGTTAGTGACTAAGAACGTTTGAGTGGTCCTTGGAAGAATGACCTAGGTCAACTATAATGCAAAATCTAGTCCCCTAGTTTAATTTGGGACACGTTCGACAATGTGCATCACTAATCAAGAGTAAAATCACTTAACTATGTTTAACACTTCTTAATCCCTTGAAATTTGGGAATGCACATGGTGGTACCTTAAGATTAGGAAATTTTAATGATTAGATGTGAAAACACAATGATGACTTAGGAGAAGTAGTAGATGTTGTACCGCATGCGAGTTCCAAGGGGTCAAGAATGTGTTTTGATGTTTGAAAAGTCAAATGGAAAGTTAAACTAACCCATGTGTTCATGTGAGTGACATGTGCTAGTTTAAGACTTCCAAAAGTCACTTCTAAGTTTCTTTATTTAAGACCAAGGTTCTCAAGAGTTCAACCATCAAGTAACTACTTCTCTCAGGTTCCTCCTAAAATCTAAGAACTAGTCATATACAATTCTCTAATATCTTCTTTTATGGATTTAAGACTTCCTCTCCTAGCAAGGTTATTTTCAGATAAAATAACTAGCAGAAGATGATGATCAGAGCTAACCCTATGAAGCATTTTGTATATGCAATTATACCAAATATCCAGACTAGCAAAAATTACCAAGAACATGGTCAAGTTTTCTGTCAATTCCATGACTACCAATTCTATAATTATACCAAATGAAAGAGGATAAAAAAAAGGGGAGAACAATAGGATCATCATCACTGATTCACTCATAAACTCAATGTTTACCAACTAGCAGAACAACATTAAAATCACTAAGCAAACACCAAAAGGCCTTGCAGCTTAGATAAAGCAATTAAAGATTTCTTCTAGCAACATAGGATGTGGAACCACAAATCCGATCAAACATTCACTTTTAAAATAACAACGACAATATTATTTTTTTTAATTTAATATCTTTAAATATACAAAAAAAGTCAACTCAATTAAACACATACAATATTAACAAGATATTGTGTAACACCCTACAAAAGTAAACTAATCAATCCAGTTAAGATATTAAGATCATGTATATTTTACAATATTCCATAGTTAACATGCGTAAGAATACATACTCATGCTAAACTGAAATTTTAAAACATATTTATAAAATCATAAACAAGATTTTCAAAATAAACTACTATCCCTATCAACATTCTTCAGTCTAAATGATCTCCCAAAGATTTCTTTGCAACACCATTTGCTCTCATGTCAAGACACGATTGCCACAAACAAAAATTAAAACACAAACACAACAAAACAAAGGGTAAGCTAACCATATTTAATGATTCAAAGCCATTCAATTCAAGTGCAAAGGTCAATGCAACCCAAGCATGATAGACTAAACCCTACTTCTAGAAGACTCGTGCATTGAATAGACCTTGAGATATGCACCTGTCATACATCTCCAAACTGTAACTCCCACAACCTCCACATAAATGAATCCTGAATCATGTATGACAGGGTTAGTCTCCCCTTAAGGCTTTTCTGACCAGCTATGTTTCAAGCTGCAGTCACCCAATTCAGACCTCCTTCGACTCTCACCACCTAGTAATGATCATCTATTTGATTCCTATTACTAGTAGTGTCAGGATATCAATCGTTATTGATTAGATCCTTAGACAATGTACTTCCTAATTGACCTAGGCACGGGTGTTTTCATTCCTAAAAAAACTATACCTAGATCTTGACTAACTCCATCAACATTTTTAACAATATCACATCACAATATAGATATCTACTCATGCATTCATTCACTTTTCAATTTCAATCTCAAAAATAAAAGAATTCACTAAACCATCAATGAAATTAAATTTAAATTATCAATTAATTCATTTCTATTAAATCCATACATTGCACTACAAAGAATCAAACAATCAAAACAGAAAGACAATTTTTTTTTAGCTTAAGCGACAATATTCTAGTTTGAGTGAGAATCCACCTCGCTTGAGCAAAAGTCCTCTCGCTTGAGTGAAAATAGTCCAGAGAGCATTCCCGTTCTAGGGCAATTCTCGACTGGGCGAGATTACTCTCACTTGGGCGAGAATACCTCCTTGCCTAGGCAAAGGATTCCTCGGCTGGGTGAAATCAGTCTAGAGAGCACATTTGCTCTAGGGACATTCTCGCCTAGGCAACAGTACCCTCGCCTAGGTGAAATTGAACCAGAAAGCCCATATTAGATTTCCAATTGAACTCGCCTCTGGGCAAGAGTGCCTAGCCTAGGTGAGTTATGCAGAAAAACAACAACTTCTCATATTAATCATGCAGTTTCTACTACCTCAAAGCTACCATGAATGCTTCAGTTGACTAAATTGGGCCAAATCAACATGCATACACAAAGAATGATCTACCCTAAGACAAACCATCTACTCAATAGATCAACGTACCATCAATTTTCACAACCACATCATACACGCAAAATCAAATCAACATCATAAAAATCAAATCCCAATTTTAGACTTGCAGAGAACTTTCACAGATGCATTTTCACTGATACTACAATCATTACTTATCAAACCCTAACCTACATTCACACATAGATCAGACGAAAGGCAGGTAAGCTTCTCTTACCTGAATCAAAGCGGAAGTTCCCTCTAAGAGCTCCGATCGCCTAAGATCCTCAGGAACTCAAACCTACACCAAAGAACCTCTGATCAACGATCAGACTCATACTCTAGGAAACCGAGTTCGCAGAGGCACCGTTTGATGACTTAGAGGCCATATGCAAGCTCAAACGGTAGAGGAATCAGAAAACCCTAAACTGTTTCTAAGAGAAGAGGGCGAAAAACGAACTTACTTTACTGGGGTTCTGATCGGATAGACTTATTCTGTTCTCTGCCACGAGTCCAACAGTGAGCTCCACACGAGAAACTGATGAAAGACAGATGCAGAGGCTTAGAGATAAGTCTGAGGAAGGGGAAAAGTCAGAGATTATAAAGATGGTGTCTCAGGTAGAAATGAGACTTGACCTAATAGCCTTTCCCATAAATACTCATTTTCAATTTAATAATAAAATAATCAGGTGTTCATTCTACTTTTACCACTTCTATTTAGATGACAAATTTCTAGACTGTTACACATTACACTTCTATTTAGATAACAAATTTTTAGACTGTTACACATTGCAATCACTGTGTCAACACGTAAATGGTGAGATTAATAAAGAGAATTCTTATGAACAAACAAGAGAAATCTTAAGCAAAATAAAATTATTTCGATTCTCAAAAGCACAAATTTTTTTATTGGTTACTCAAAAAGAAAGTCTAATTTATTGGATACTTATTACTTGTTTGAGCTTATTTTAAATGTCAAAATTTTAATTTCAATAATGGGCTGAACACACTAATATTGTAAAATTAGGATACTAAATTATTTATTTTAAAGTAGGAGATAAAAGTTATAAATTTAAAAAAAATTGGAAAATTGATATTGTATTTGAAAATGAAATGTATTAAAATTAGTTAGTTGACTCCTTTGATCAGCTCTTGATTACCTTATCTACTTCTGAACATTTAGTTTTACACCATTAATGACATGAATACTGCTCTTACTTTTTTCAACGACTCTTTCTGTTTCTAACTTTCTTCCTCTTTTTTTAATTTAAATCCATGTAAATCATGCCGAGACATGTAATCGTCGAAATGCCGGCAGAAGTCACTCTCTTCCTATATTTATTATGCTAACTCCTTCATGCATTTGGGCCATACTCTATGCGATTAAGATCTTTAGGTGGGGACCCATGACTCACGTGCCTCTCCCATCCCATAACAAACATAAGTCTACTGAAAAGACAAAGTACCATAGTTAATTCATTTGACTTGTGTAATATACTACTTGGAAAAAGATTGCTTTTTTTGAGAGTGAGGAGAGGGTTAGGATTAGCCTTTAGTATATATATGTTCCTGTTTTAGACAATAAAGATAAAAGATTTGTGGGAGAATGGACAAAGGGGGGTTTTCTAGTGAGGGTACAGGAGGTTTTGGGGTGATGGGTTACATGGGTAGGTGTTGGTTAGTTGGAGTCATGATTGTGGTGGGGTGTGCCATCTTGCTGGGCACTGTTGGAGTAGAAGGGTATCCAGCTGAGGATTTGGTGGTGAGATTGCCTGGTCAACCTAATGTTGGGTTTAAGCAATTTGCTGGGTATGTTGATGTTGATGTCAAGCATGGAAGGAGCCTCTTCTACTATTTTGTGGAGGCTGAGCAAGACCCTGACAAGAAGCCCCTAACACTTTGGCTCAATGGAGGTTGGTTATGGACTTGTGTCACCCTTTTCTACTCTTCTTCAATTGCCACACCCACTTGTATATTTTCAAAACAAGCATGGCTTCATAACTTCATTCATCGAACCTACATGGTTCTTTAACCCTATGTACCTTGCTATGAGATTTGGGTTGGCTCAAGTGAATCATGATGTGGGTGCTCCTAAATGGAGTCAATTTGTTTGCAAAAATACTTTCTTCATGCTTTTGTTTATTTATTTACTGTGTTTTTGTATTCTTTTTAGGCGAGCCACTGATTATTTTGATTCCTTTTTCATTTCTTTTTATGTCAAGCCAAGGAAGGTGTCATTGATTTGTCCACAACATTCAACTTGTGTTGTCTTTTTACTCAACCGCAAGTGCTGTTTGCTTATACTGTTGCTCTCTTTTGCAGAGCCTGCTGAATAACTGATAAAAAAAAGTAAAACGACTATGGTTTTCTGTAAAACCTAATTTTTTTAAAAAAACTTTAACAGCTACATCAAATCATCCAGTATAGATATTCTTTTCTCGTGATTGTCAGTCACTCTATCACATTGGTCACTGTAAAATTTACTCCAAGCAGGGTTCATTTCTTCTTTATTTTTAAGGTGAGCTATTGACAAGGAGAATGTTGTTAAATGGCCAGGGTTTGTGAGGATGAAAGTTGCAAAAGTGCTTTTAGAAATTACCTGAAAAAACAAAAGTAAGAACGTAGAAATTGTTGCTTGGAAAACAAAAAAAAATAAAAATTGTATCTTCTTACTACAATCCAAAACATGCACTAATTTAAATTTTGCTCATGTTCACTGTAGACAAGACAGTACTTAGTCTAAGTTTGTTCATTGGTTAATGCTGCACTAAAACATATCCTTATATTTTTAGTTATATCATTGTAAGCTGTGAGAAGACAGAGCTGACATGTTTAAGGTTAATTTGAATATTTTAAACCGCATTGAAATAAAATAATACTTACCCCTGCCAATTTTTACTCAGGCCCTGGATGTTCTTCCATGGGAGGAGGTGCTTTTACTGAATTGGGACCCTTTTATCCAAATGGTGATGGACGTGGTCTCCGAAGAAATTCAATGTCTTGGAATAAAGGTATGAAACATACATGTAATGTGGTTCAAAATTGGAAAGTTGATAATGTCACTTCAGATATGAGATAAATGTTGAGAAGAGAATAATCATCTATCTTATGTGCCCTCAAGGTTTGGACAATGTTTATTATTAACTTCCAGCTATGGATAATTCCTTCCACTACCATGGTTAAAAAAAATAGAATTTTTATTTATATATTTTTTGGTGACACTGATTCCTGATATCTTGTCATTTGTAGCATCCAACCTCATTTTTGTGGAGTCTCCTGCTGGAGTTGGTTGGTCGTACTCAAACACAACTTCAGATTACAATTCTGGAGATGTCTCCACTGGTAACAAATGCCTATTCTCTTTTTCGCCATTTTCAAACTTTTACTTTTACATTAAATTTTTGGAATTTTACTTCAGTAATTTACATTAGATACATGCATATTACTAAGGTGAAATTCTAAATATAATTGGAAAACAGCACTAACAGTAGATGTAGTTGAACTCATCAGTTATTCAAAGTGATACAGATTGAGGAAGATATTAGATTCAAGCTGGGTGAATGAAATGGAAAAGAGCTTAAGTTCTTATTTGTGATTTAATGGAAGCAGTATAAGCATTTTAGATACAAGAATATTGAGCTAGATGAGTTGAAATACATGAATAGATATTTGACTATATTGGGAACAAAGTTAGAGTAACACTTAATATTAAAAAAGATGATAGAATCATCAAGAAACTCTGGCCTTGTGAGGGAAAAACCAATACAAGTGCTAATATAGAGGTAAAAGACAAATAAAAAATCTAAAATGGTAATAATCTAAAGAACCTTGATCTAAATGCTCTTTGTGAAAAATGAGAAATTTTGTGAGAACACATACGTTTGTTTTTTTGCAGCCAATGATATGTATTTGTTCATGTTGAAATGGTACGAGAAGTTTCCATCATACAGAACAAGGGAGCTGTTCCTCACTGGAGAAAGCTATGCAGGTTCGAAAACTAATTAACAGATTCAGTTTTAGAATTTACTTGTTCAATTGAAATTCCATGATGAGAATGTCATCTTTCAAAATATCTATATTAAATTAGGATTTCCAATTTATATTATAATCCAAGTCATTTAATTTTAATAAATATTAAAACATAAAATTAAATATAATAAAAAAATGTATAGGAAAATTAAGATATTTTTTTTATATTCTCTCCTCACTAATCGTGTTCAGGCTTTCTATGACAGTAAAACATAAAATTCATTGCTTCTACACATTTCTCACCTGTCCTGTTCCATTTCTGAAGAAAGAAAAGAACAAAAACAAAAACTCATTGATTATTACTCATGTCTCACTTATTTTGTTTCATTTCTGAAAGGAAAAAAATAATTCTCTAATTAGTTAGATAAAGTTTCTCATGCAAAAGGATTTATTTTATATGTGAAAAATGTTTAGAATATAAGAATTTAAATGTTATATTTTGTCTTCTTTTACAAATTCTTAAACTCTAACTAATTTAAGTATTCTTATATGTGTGTATTTAACTATTCTTATATGTGTATGAACTTTTTTTTTAGAAACATAAAATGAGATCTTAACTTTTTGTTTTTTTTTTTTAATTACTAGTTTTTAAATGTAACTTATAGATTTTCTTTTTGGTAAATACGTCTCTCTAAATTTTAGTTTCTAGTCATGGATCCAAAAATTTGAAGGAACCAAAAATAAAATGTGTGACTTTTCTTATAGTTATAATTATATTAATTTATGTACTTATTTTAGTTGTATTGGTGTGACAATGATAATATATATATATATATATATATATATATATATATATATATATAAATTTAGAGTATATTATTTTGACCTTCTCAAAATTATTGGTTATAAGATCCTCCACTCCTTCCTGGAGGGGGTAATGCTCCAATATTATAACACCTAATTGTTTTTTATTTCTAATTGCCGTACACTTATTTCCAATGAGCCTTAAACTCATGATATATTGAGTTTCTTATTAAACTTTATTAAGTCATGCAGGACATTATATACCTCAATTAGCTAATGTTCTCCTGGATCATAATGCTGGTTCAACTGGTTTCAAATTCAATATCAAAGGAGTTGCGGTAAGATTCCATTCATCTGATACATCTTTTGCCTGTAATTTTCTTTTAAGTTTCTGTTTGTATTACAATTGACAAGTCTCATTTGTCTCAGATATTTTAGTATTAATGTACCCTTTTTCTTTATCAGATTGGAAACCCACTTTTGAGACTTGATCGGGATGCACCAGCAACATATGAATACTTCTGGTCACATGGAATGATCTCTGATGAAATTGGCCTTGCCATTATGAATGATTGTGATTTTGATGATTATTCCTATGCAAGTCCTCACAACGTTTCTCATTCCTGCAACAATGCCATACATGAAGCAAATCTCATAGTTGGCGATTACATAAACAGCTATGATGTAATTCTAGATGTTTGTTATCCATCCATAGTGGAACAAGAACTGAGATTGAAAAGAATGGTACACCTTTTCCAATTTTGTTCTGGTCAAATGTTGTTGTTACTTTTTATTCTATGAACTTGTATACCATAATATCCTTATAATTGAACGCAGGCAACAAAAATAAGTGTAGGTGTGGATGTATGTATGACTGCAGAAAGACGCTTTTACTTCAATCTCCCAGAGGTTCAGAAGGCTCTTCATGCAAACCGTACGAATCTTCCTTATAGCTGGTCCATGTGTAGTCGGTAAGAAACAAAAACTTTGGAATACTCTTTCAAATATGTCTTGTGTTACTGATCATGTTTCTTCCTTTAGTGTTCTAAATTACAGTGACACTGATGGTAACATCAACATCCTTCCAATTCTCAAAAGAATAGTCCAAAACCATATCCCAGTATGGGTTTTCAGGTAACTTCAATGTAGGATAGATAGATACCCTTACTGGGAAATCACCGCCATCATTGGATACATAACCTTTTTGTTTATCTATAATTGTTTAATGTTGAATGATCTCAGTGGGGACCAAGATTCAGTAGTGCCATTATTGGGATCTCGAACACTCATTCGTGAACTAGCTCATGAATTGCAATTCAAGATTACAGTGCCATATGGGGCTTGGTTCCACAAAGGGCAGGTACCTGAAAAGTTTCTTTAGTTTTAAGAATGTTTTACATTGAAGTTGTCATGTTATTTTAGGTTGTTCTTTTTCAATAATAATGAAGACAATTTTAGTAGCTAATGAAGTTATAATTTGATGGTGAATGGTGGCATGTAGGTTGGAGGTTGGGTAACTGAATATGGAAATTTGTTGACTTTTGCCACTGTAAGGGGTGCTGCTCACATGGTACCTTATGCTCAACCTTCAAGAGCACTGCATCTGTTCAGTTCATTTGTGCGTGGCAGAAGGTTGCCCAACACAACACGTTCTTCAATTGAAGATTGAAGGAAGACACTTAGGCCAGTTGTAGCAAAAAATTGGCATCCTCTTTAGGACTTTTCTTAGAATAAAAGGGCCACAGAAAAGTAAGTGAGAGAAAAGACTGTTCCATTAGAAGTTCCTAGTGATTGTATGGAAAGGAAAAGGAAAATTAAAAGAATTATTTTTTTATTCAGTTGTTTTTATACTGTCTTCATTGGGTAGTTAACACAGATTTCTTGGCTTCACTGGTAGGGGCCTTGGGATTCTATTGAAAAATGTAAGAATTTTTTTCAGTGAAAAATGAATTTTTAAATAATGTCTAGCAGGTTACAAAACTTTTAACTTATAATTACGTACTTCAATAGTTCTTAAACAATTTATTTACATTAATACAAAAAATTTGATTCCCTATAATTTTATCCATTTTACTAGTATTTATAATAAAAGATTTTACGTACAAAATTAAACTTTTTTATAATAACAACTCCGATAACACTATTGGTAAAAACAAGTACCAATGAACATGGAGAGTTCAAGAAAAAGTAAAAAGTAAGAAATGATTTTATATAAAAAGAGAAGAAGGATAGAAAATTAAAGTGATGTATTAAATTATTAGAGTAAAAGATAAGTAAAAGCAAAAAGCACTAATTTTGTTTGGATGAAAAAAAAATGTTTTTCTATTTTTTATTATTATTATTTAAAGTAAGAAAATCAAAAGAACGAAAATGATGTCATAACCTTGACCTTGTGCAAAGACGGGATGATTATGTATCATCACATATGGCTGAGACCTTGACCTTGTGGAGAAATAAGAGGGTCACATACCATTTACTGTTGAAAAAGAAATGTGAAATTGGAACCTTGACCATGTCGAGAGGGTCGCGTATCATTACTTCTGAAAGGTTGAGAACATAACAATGTCGAGAGGAGCATACCATTATGATAGTTGAAAAACACTTGAAATTGAGACCTTGTATCAAGAGGGCCTTCTGAAAATTGTGAGATCGAGATTTTGACCCTGTCAACAATCACGTATCATCACTTGAGATTAAGACCTTGTATTGAGAGGGTCTTCTAAAAACATGAGACCAGAATCCTATATCGAGAGGGTTACAAATCTTTATTGGAGATCGAGATCTTGTATTGAGATGATCATCGCTACAAATATAAGGTCGAGACCTTGCAACAGAGGATCACACCTAAAACTGTGAGATTGAGATCTTGACCTTGTCAGTAATCGTATATCATCACTTGAGATTAAGACCTTGTATCGAGAGGGTTATGAATCTTTACTGGAGATTGAGATCTTGTATTGAGAGGATCATCATTCCTAATATAAGGTTGAGGCCTTGCAATAGAGGGTCACACCTAAAAATGTGAGATCGAGATCTTTACGATGTCAACAATCGCGTATCATTACTTGAGATTAAGACCTTGTATCGAGAGGGTCTTCTAAAAATTTTAGACTGAGATCTTGACCCTGTCAACAATCGCGTATCATCAGTTGAGGTTGAATCTCTAATCCTGTTAAAGAGATTGTACAATCGTATTGGAGAGGTAATATGCAAACGAACACCTTGTGATCACTTAAATGAATCTTTTGGAGAAATCAAGTTTCATGTGTTTTGACTGAAATTCTTTGTGTTTTGTTTTGATATACATGAACACATGCATGAAATTTGATCTTTATTTGAATGAAAATGCACATATGAATGCATGATGTTTGATTTTTTTGTTCATTTGAATATGCATGTATGAACGCATGTGTGATAGGCCTTAATTGTTAGTATAATTTAATGCATATTTACATTGATTTTGTCATTAATTTAGTTTAAATTTAAATTTTATTGTCTGTTATGATTCATTTTGTTATTTAATAAGTTTTATTGTTTAAAGAGCAATTTTTGTTGAGAATTAGGTTAAATCTGAACAGAGAGGAAATAGAGACGCTGAATTAGAGGGAAGAAGCAGAGACAGGGGCATAAGTGACTTTTTGCTTAAGCGAAGGATACAACCTGGGCTAAAACTCACTTAAAGACTATCCTAGTCAAACCCTAATCTGAAGACGTCAACACTGTTGGAGTGTGAATTATGAGATAACGGCCACACATTGACCTAATGAAAGGTACGAAAGCTATAAAAAGCCAAAACTAGGTCTAAAGAGGGCACCATTCATTGGCATACACACCTATTGACGGCTGTCCTTGATCAAGATCCATTCTTTTTTCTTTTCTCTTGTATTCCATGGCTACCATGAGTAGCTAACTCTCTTATTCTTAGGATTGGATGTAATTTCTCAACTTCAAATGCACTCTTGACATTATTTGATATCATTAATTTCAATTACCTTTGTTTTACGTTTTAATCATACTTTGATCTATCTTAGAATCCTTATTGTGACTGGAAAACACTTTTTGAATGTGGAACCAAACGTTCAACGCATTGCATGTATAAGTTCAGGGATGAATTATAGTGTAATGACTATTTATAACAATTATGCTTAATGTTGATTAAACTATTCTAGTAACTGGGGACAAAGCTATGTATTTTAATTTATGAATTTCAAATCTAGAGGAATCAGATTAAATGAATTTTATTTGCATAGATTGGTAATTGGAAGAGATGATGTTAATTTTATGATTAAGAGTGTATGAGAAAGAGAGTATTACAATTCAATCCCAAGATCTTCATTAAGATTAATTTCACAAATTTAATTATTAATTGATTTGTTTTTACGTTCCCATATTCAATCAAAATCAATACTTCATTATTACTTGTTCTCACTCATAATACGTTGATACATATTCAATTCTCAATGATAAATTTTGTTTCCTGTAGATACGATACTCTACTTATTTTCTATATTACTTGAGTACTCAGTACACTTGCTGAAGGAACTAACAATGTGATAAGTGAAAATGCATATACTGATGCATGAAAGTTTGAGAAAATATGAAAATTTTTATTTTTGTTCATTGGAATATGCATGTTTGAACGCATGTGACAATTTTTTTTAAATGAATATGCATATATTGATGCGTGATGTTTTGAGTGAATGCATATATGGATGCATGAAATTCTTCTTTTATTTTTTGTTTACATGAGAATTCATATATGAATCTATGAAACTATATTTTTGTTATTTTTGTTTCATATCAACATTTAAAAAAAATGCATAAGTGCAATGAGAGTGCATAAACATATGCACGAAACTCTATTTGAAAATTATTGTGAAAATATATAAATGAAAGCATGATGATTTATGACAATGCATGTATGAAATACATATGTTTTTCATTTTTATTTATTGAATGAATGATTACATGCAAATGCATAAATGAATGCATAAAATTGTATTTTTTTCATTTCTTTTTTTGAGAATGATGATATGAAAATGCATATATGAATTTATAAAACTCTATTTTTTTTTTACTTTTTTGTTTATTGAATGAATGATGATATGAGAATGCATGTATGAATGCACGAAATTTTGAGAATGCATATATGAATGCATGTTTCTTTGAGAATGCATATATGAATACATGTTGATATGAGAATACATATATGAATGCCTGAATTTTTGGAGAAATTACATTTCTGAATGCCTGAATTTTTTGAGATAATGCATATATGAGTGCATGATTAAATTTTTAGAAAAATAAAATAAAATGCATATATGAATGCATGAAATTTTGCTTTTGTTTTTTTTATTCTTTTTTCATTTTGTTTATTTGAGAGTGCGTGGCAAGATGCTAAAATTCTATAGAAGTATACACATGAATGCATGAGGCTATGAGGATGCATGGATGAATGCATTGACTCTATTTGAATCTATATTTTTATTAGAATGCATGAATGCATCTACATGAGAGTACATGGATGATTCATCAAACTGTTTTTTTTATGTTTTATTTACAAATGCATGAACTCGTATATGAAGGTTATGTGTGGATGAATGTATGAAACTTTAGATGAGACTCCATGGATGAATTATATGAAACTTCGGATAAGAATGAATTCTCTGAGATTCTGTATGAAATCCTAGATGAATGTATAAAATTCTGGATGATAATGTATGCATAAATGAATAGGTTCAATTTTTTTCTTATTTTGTTTTCTCTTTTTTTCATAAAGATATGTATGACATTCTGGAAGTATATGGATGTATAAATGAATGAAACTTCCTCTGAGAAGATCCTGCTTTTCATTTTCATTTATTTTTTATTTTTCATCATTTTTTCATTTTTCATTTTGACACCAACATCACGAATCAAATGTTCTTCATGCAACCATTGAATTCATTTTGAGATCAAAAGTTTTGCTTTTTGTATTTGGAAATGAAAGATATTAGAAAATCCTAACACTTGAAATGAAAATTTGGAACATCATTGACTTCATCTTTTGCCACATTTTGATGCATGTATGCTTAAATTTATAGGTGGGCAAAAATGTGGGATAAAAGATTTAAAGTAAACAGAAGAAAATCCAAATGTCGTTACATCAGATAGAATTATAGGCAAAACAAGAGTGCCCAAGTTTTGGTGTATGGCAAATTGGATTATGTTAACACTCAATTTCGTCCGGACAAATAAAATTAATTCAAAATAAAAAATGAAGAAATATAAAATTAAAAAAAAGTGTTTTTATCATATTTTGTCATTTTAAAATAAATAAACAAACAATTTTGGTTTCATTTTATTTTATGAATAAAGTTTTAAAACAAAACTCGTAAAAAGGAAAAAAAAAACAAAGAGAAAGGAGTGATGGGTTTGTTTTAAAATAAAAAAAAGAAAAAAGAATAAAAAGCTCGGTCCTTTAGGGGGTTGTTAGAAATAGGAAAATAAATTGTTGTTTGTACCCCTCCTCATTAAAGTTCTGATAGGTCACACTTTTTCTCTCTTTCTGCCAACACTTTTTGTGGGGGCACCTTTGTACGAAAATTAGTTAAAAAATTAAAATAATAAATTAAAAATAAGGATGTAGTGAGTTTGTTGCTCTACTTTCTCACTTGGCATTAGACTGTTCCATTTTCTTTCAGTTACATTCTCCACACACATTCTGCAATTTATGTCCAATTATGAGCAATGGTTTCAGTTTCATATCTCAGCCAACAATAGTTTTGTGACTCTGCCCCTTTTTATTCCATGATCCATTTTCCTCTTTTAATATATAGGTTGCAGTTTTGTATTAAAGGAGTTTAATTGGAAGTTAATGGGATTAATTCTCAATCAAGAATATTCATAATAATGTATGTGAGTATATAAGGTAAGATAGACTGAAAGGTAATGGAAAAAAAGTTTAGAGAAAATCACTGAAAAAGTCCTGAAATATACAAAAGGATTGCAGAAGTCATCGAATATACAAAAGTCTTGGAATATACAACATGAAAAAGTTGAATTTTGCTCAAGGGGCTCCAACGGGTATGTCCTATGTTAATTTTTAATATGTTTGCTCATGTCGATTGTCCTTATGTGTATATGCATGTTTTTTTTTTCTATTGATTGCTTGATATGTATCAATACCATAAATCAAATCAAATGTTAGTAATTGTTGCATGATATACTTTAGAATAAACATTTCATATATATATATATATAAATGCACCTGTTGGATTGTTGCACCTAGCTCAATCACTGAAGTTATATATTTATATATTTCATTGATGTTATTAGCACGATCAGATACGTGTAATTGGTGATTGTTGTTGATGACACAATCAAAGATTTCCCAAAACCAGCCAATGAAATCTCAGAAATAATCAATTCCAAAAGAAAACCTTTTCAGAAATTCAACAAAATCTTATACTCTTTTTTTATTTTCTTTTTCAGATGCCTCTGAAGAACGGAGATTGGAAATTTAGAGATTAGCAACTGAGAGAAAATTGATTACCCTAGTGTAGTATTTTTGTTTTGCTCTTTCAAGTGATGATGACAGGAATTGAGACAAATCCTTTTGTTTTGGGATGAATGAAAGAAGGCTAGATGGTTTTTCAATCAACATGCATGCAAAATGTTCCATCCGAAAAAGTCAATTTAATTCCTTATTTGAATGTCTAGTTTTAGGAAATTACAACATCCTTGTTTTCTTTTCATTATTTTTCATTTTATGAATTCAATGATTTTTTTTTGAACAAATGATTCATCAAGCGGTGCCTTGGTTCATTTTTTAATTATTTTTATATTTTAATCAATTAATTCTGCGACACCTATTATGACTTGCCCCAGATAGCAACAAGTAGGGGGATAATTTGTATGACATTTATTGACAAATATATATTTTTCAGGATCTGAGCCGCTTCTATACAGGTGTCGTGGAAGTCTTACTGTTTTTGCTTTCCTCTTTCTTTTAATTAAAAAATTAAATGAAAGCACGATATGAAATGCTAATAAAAAACTAAATTGGAAACTATGGAGTTGTGTGTGTATGATATGATATAAACAAAGGTTTGAATTAGCAAAGTAATCTGAGTCATACGCCAAAATAAAATATATATATTTTTTAAAAACTTTTTCTCTTGAAGTTCTAAAATGAATTCTTTCCCAATTCAATCCCATATTAATTTAGGAACACACAACTTATAATTTTTTTCCTAAAAGAAAATAAAATTAAATAAGAATGAATGCATGCAAAAGCAAATTAATGTATGTATGTTCTAATTTATGGATGAACATCGTGTTTTAGGCTATTGTGTTGTGATATTAAGAGTTGTAATTCAAAATTCATACGTTCTTTGGTAGAATTATACTTGAATAGGGTGTTTGAGTATAGTTTGTGTTGTAATCCATTGTATTTTCGTTTGAATTGTAAGTTTGCATAATACATTGTAGTAGGTTCTGCATTTAGCACAAGGGTGGTGCATCTTATAGGGTAGGATGCTGCATAAGGGTAGAATCAATCTTGTAGGGTTCAAGATTGAACCTTGGTTGTGTATTTGTATGTAAACTTGTTGATTGTGGTGAAATCTTTGCATAATTGTGCAAAGTAGTGGATGTAACTCTTGAGTTAGAGTGAACCAATATAAAAATTCTTGTATGACCTTCTATTCATTGTTCCATTAACATTCATGCATCATATTTGCTTGACTCACATTTTACTAGTATAAATAGCTTGTTAAATTTTTGAAACAATCGACTGTTTTTTTTTTTTTGGACAGCAACTAAAACTCAACTCTAGCAATAAAACAGTTAAGTAAATTGAGTTTGTAATCAACTATTTTTCTAGAAACTTGGAGTAATTGATCTTATATTGGTTTCTTGAATAAATACTTAGTTTTATCATTCAAATAAAATCATTTTCGCTTCAAAAAGGGTGTTGTTTTTTTTTCCTGTTTTGTGATTAAAACAGTGTTGAACTGGTTTTTCTTGATAAAAAGATATTGCATCCAATTGATTTCAAAACTTGCACACTAATTTCTGAGTTTTAAACTAAATTGTGTTACATCTTTCCTTTCTGCTTTGAACAAACTGGTTTTGAATTGTATTGTGAAATTATTTTTTCACATTGGTTTGAATTTGTCACGTGTTTGGCAACAACACTGCACTACTCCTTTTCACTGCTTTGCATTAAAAACTTTTAATCAATTATTTTATAATTTTAGCAAACTATTTTCTGGAATCCTTGATCTTTTCTTTTTAAAATTAGTTATGCATAAAGCTACTTTGTGAAAGACACATACACAGGGTTTCACTGTTCTCAAATTAAAAACTACCTCTATTTAAAGATTTTAATTGATTAAAATCTAATTTTAGCTTACTATTTTTCTGCTGAAGTTGCTAAAACTTTTCTAAGTGCTGGAAAGGAAATTCTGCAAGCTATTTTGGCATTTTAGCTAACTGTGTTTTACTGCTTGTACATTCTTATTGCATTTTAACTTGTTGTTTAGTATTTTAATTGGCTATTTTGTGTATACTTTGTATTGTGATCATTATTTCATAAAAATACTCATTCTCTTGATTTTCAGAAAGGATTAATAGTTAAATTCACCCCCTCTTGAAGCTTGGCCAACATATTTTTCAACAATTGATATCTAGAGTGAGTTCTTGAAAGTTACTCAAGTTGATCCAAAATGGTTGAAAACAAACTTTTGTTTACTGATGGAGCCTCAATCAATAGGCCGCCTATGTTTTATGGATTAATCTATCAATTCTGGAAAGTTAGAATGATAATTTTTATTGAATCGGTTGATCAAGGTGTATGGGATGCTATTGTGAATGGACCTTTTGTGCCTCAAGTTTTTGTTGAAGGACAATATATTGATGAACCTTGGTGTGATTGGACTGACAGTGGGAGGAAGAAAGCTTAATATGATTTTATTGCAAAGAATATAATAACAGTCTCTTTATCTTGATGAATTTTTAGGGTATCACAATGTGCTTCTACGAAAGAAATGTGGGGTACCTTGGAAGTCACACACGAAGGAACAAGCGATGTCAAAAGAGCAAGGAAGCATGCGTTAATATAAGAGTATGAGTTATTCGGGATGAAGCCAGGGGAGACGATTGCGGACGTCCAAAAGCGATTCACTCACATTGTAAATCATCTGATACGTTTGGGAAAGGCGTTTGATAAGGAAGAGCTAAACATAAAGATTCTAAAGTGCTTGGATAGAAGTTGGCAACCAAAGGTCAGAACCATTTCAAAAACAAGAGACCTCACCACCTTGACTACTGCAGCATTATTCGGGAAGCTCAGAGAACACGAGTTAGAAATGAACAGACTGAATAAGCAAGAGCATGGTGAGAGAAAGCAAAAGGGAATAACACTCAAGTCTACGGTTCAGAAAGAAGACAGTGATGATGAGTGTTCCAGTAGCTGTTGTGAGACCGAGACCCTAACACTGCTGACTCAAAAATTCAAAATATTCTTAAAAAAACAAGGGAAAGGACAAGAGTCAAACATCAAAGAGGTATAATAAAAAGGTTGACAATTCTTTTAATTTTACATGCTTTTGTTGTGGCAAACAGTGTCACATAAAGATGGAGTGTCCGAATTAGACAAATAAAGAAACAACTCTCAAGAAGAAATATGGGAATAACAAGAAGCATAGAAGGGCAGACATCGCATGGGAGGATAATGACACTTTCTCCAGCTCTTCATTATATAAAGAAGAGGAAGCGGATCTCTGTACGATGGCTAGATATGACACTGAAAGTAGTGTAAGTTCTAACATCTCTCTAACTCATGAGAACTATAGCACTTTGCTTAATGCTTTCAAAGAAACTCATGAGGAAGTTAACCGTCTGACACTTTCAAACAATAGACTCAAGGGACTAAACAATTGGCTTGAAATTAAAGTAATACAACTAGAAGAAGAGTTATCAAATTTAAAATTGTTCTTGTAGTTGTGCTGAAGTTGTTAAAGTGACCAATTGTCATAACTGTGAAGTTTTGAAAGAAAAGGTTAAGTACTTGAGTAAAATTTTTTCTAAATTTTTAAAGAGAATTGCTAATTTGAATGCTCTGCTTGGTTCTCAAAATTGTGTTTCAATAAAGCAGGCATCGATTTTCAAGGTAGTTTTAAGAAGAAAGTAAAGAAGTTTAAAAACTTTTTTAATCAAAGTATGAAAACAACTTCACCTTTGGTCTCTTGTTTCTATTGCATGGAGATGGGTCATACGATTAGACATTATAGAGTAAGGTTACATTATTTGCCTAAAGGCCTTGTAAAGTTGGTTCCCAAGGGTACCATTAAAAAAATTGGACCCAAGTTTAACAAGGAAACAACTCTTGCAACTTAAACTATTTTGCAGGGACAGTGGACAACCAAGAAGTAACTGCGGTACTTGGGACAGTGGTTGTTCGAAGCATATGACGGGTGATGCTTCAAAGTTTGTTAACTTAAAAGATAAGATAAGAAGGCTATGTGACTTATAGAGATAACAATAGAGGAAGAATCCATGGTAGAGGTGATGTCGGGAGTCATGACTCAATAATAATCAAGGACGTGTTATTGGTGGATGGGCTAAAGCATAACTTGTTGAGTATTAGCCAGCTGTGTCATAAAGGCTACAAAGTCACATTCAAATTGGACTTGTGCCTCATATCAAATCCATCAAGTCATCAGACCTTGCTTATTGGTAAAAGAGTAAACATACTCTAGATTCACTTGGACATTATTCATTGTAGCTAAGGATCATGCATTCACAACCTTTGAACATCTCGCCAAAGTTTTACAAAATTAAAACAATTGTCATATATCTGCAATCAAATATGACCATGGGGAGTTTCAAAATGAGAGGTTTGAAAGTTTTTTGCAATAAACATGGTATAAAACATAATTTTTCCTCTCCAAGAACCCCACAGCAAAACGGAGTTGTAGAGAGGAAAAATAGATCTTAGGAAGAGATTGCACGTACTTTGTTAAATGATTCAAAACTTCCAAAGTACTTTTGGGCAGATGTTGTTAATGTTGTTTGTTATGTTTTAAATTGTGCTTTGATCTTGACTCATTTTGAAAAAGACTCCCTATGAGCTTTTTAAAGGAAAAAAATCGAATATTGGTCATTTAAAGTGTTTGGTTGCAAATATTTTATTTTAAATAATTGAAAAGATAATGTTGGCAAGTTTGATGCTAAGGGTGATGAAGGAATCTTTCTTGGTTACTCTTCTCATAGTCATGCATATGGAGTTTATAATAAAAGAACCATGATTGTAGAAGAATTTGTGCATATTGTATTTGATGTGACTAACCTTCAATTGCAAGATGTTTCTAAGAACAGTGCAGGTGTGAGAAAGATAGTGTTAGCACCAGTGGGCTGCTGTATTGATTTGATGAAGCCAACCATGTGAAGAAGTTCAAGACCATATGATCATATGTGGAATGCATGAAGATTTCATGAGAATTGAAGAGTTTGGTCTAGAACCTAGGATTGTATGTTGTGGGGTAAGTTTGAGTTCAAATCAGTGATGCATGCAATCTTAATCAAGGATAAGCTCCATAAGTATTTTCTGAATTAACAAAAGATTTGACAAATCATTAAAATCAGAAATTACATTTTAATTAACTGTTTTAACTGACTCAAGAAAAACAATCGACTGTTTGCCAAAACAATCGATTAACTTTTTAAGACAGATGTCTATAAATATTTGGCATGGTTTTTGAAAACACACAAGACACGAAATTGAAATCATTCTAAACATTTTTTGAACAAGAACATTTGAGTTTTCAAAGAGAGCAAAAGCGCCCTTGTGTCTAGTGATCAAGATCAATCAATCGTTTTCATCAAGAACTGTTTTCTCGAACTACTACTGGAGCTTTGAAGTTGATTGAGACAGTTTCTTCACTGATTTGATCATCAGACTAAGCCTTCTATACCTTTTCTTTATTACTTTTGTAATTTATTGTATAGAAGTGCTTGTATTGTTGAGACTGTGATAATTCTTTCACTATATTGAAGGTTATTCTGTTGTGAGTTACCTGGGTTGGTAATTCTGTTCTGTACAGTGAGTTACGTACAGGTTGTAACTTGCTGAGGGGATCAGCAAGGGGTGTTCTGGAATATACAGTGGAGTCTGTATAGTTCTGGGTTCTGTTGTAGGTTCAGCAGATTGTTTGTTGCGGGGAGCGGTGTTTACTTGTGGGGAGCAAGTTGTTGTTTTTCTGTAAACTGATCTAGTTTGATCTTTTTATAGTGGAAATCTTTACAGTGGTGTAAGGGACTGGACGTAGCCCTTGTGGAAGGGTGAACCTGGATAAATCTGTTGTGTCTTGAATCTCTCTTGCCCTCTCTTGATTGTTCTTGTTAAATCTTGTTGTGTTTCTTGAATTTTCAGAATCAACTGAATCTTGCTAATTGAATAACTTCATCAACTTTCTGAAACCTTTTTAATAACTTCTGAAAACATATAATCAGAT
>Ga0099824_1001517_pt1 | contig 32785 bp, 6 predicted proteins | sample SiratrowhiteBW_FD_76837 | JGI IMG/M metagenome (GOLD analysis project Ga0099824, IMG submission 76837) | Root nodule microbial communities of legume samples collected from California, USA - Siratro white BW | ecosystem: Host-associated > Plants > Roots > Nodule | place: USA: California... | reverse complement strand
TAAAAAAAAGGTCTTAAAATAAACAATAAAATATTAAAAAAAAAAAAAAAAAAAAAAAAGGCGAGAAAAATCTATTAAAAAAATAATGAAGAAATAGGTTAAATTTTGTGTAAATATTTCCGTAAAAATATTAGACTGGTTTACAATTTTGTTTTTTTATCCACAACTTTGTTTCTTTTTAAATTTAGTTTGTTAATTTTTATAAACTTGTTCTTTTTTTTACATTTTAATTAATTAAATTATTTCTTGATGTATGAATATTTAAATTCAAGGTTTAATCGTAAAAATTAAATATATGCGAATTTGAGAATTATACTGAGATGTGAATTTGTAAAATATAAAAACCAAAATTGAAAATTAAATGAAAGAAAAAAAACCACAAATTAAAAGTTAAATATGATCATAATTTAGAAAATTTTAAATATGAAAAAATATATAGCTTATAGGTACTTACTTGTTAAGGATTTGGTTGTATAATTCAGTGCTATATAAAGACGTAGTTATTGTTAGTGCGTATCGATAAACCTTTTCATATATAATTTTATGACAGAAAAATACAGAAAATGAAATATATTTCTTCATAAATTAAATTAAATTTTTTACTTAAATTAAAAAAATATAGAGAAGTTGTATTAGAGTTTCTACAAATTATTAATTTTAACTTGTTGATAAATTTATTCAATTTTTATATTTATTTTCATAAAAATACTTATATAAATTGGATAATAATGATAACAATAATAATAATAATTTATTTGCACAAATATCTAATATATTATTAGTGAGCGCGTGGAAAATTGATATCCAATTGTTCTATTTTAGTTAAAAATTTCGGGTTTGTCTTCATCTTGTTATTAAATACATAAAAATTACGTAATATTTAATTTAAACTTGATTATCTCTGAAAAAAAGTATATGTATGAAAGTATATATTGCATTTTGACTTTTCCACTACTAAAATCTTGTCGTTTGTAACAAGGCAATAGCGAGTTTGAAAATGGTGTCGCAACAAAGATGTATTTCTTTTCCTTTTTAGCAATTTTCATATTTCTTCAATGTATTTGTTTATATGTTTATATATAATTTTCAATTTTCATACACACACGCATATAATATAAATAATAAATAATTTCAAAAATATAAAATACGAAATAGCTTCGAAACACATGAGAAAAGTATGGAAATGGAGTACAGTTTTGAAAAGTGTAAAAATAGTTTAAAATGTGAAAAGTATAAAAGGTTCATGAAATATGGAAAACATAAAATAGTTTGAAAAATTAAAATAAATTACATACATCTTTATGAATATAAAAGTAATCATTAAAACAATTATAAATTTGATAACATTTTAAAAAAATAAAAAACTAGATCATCCTAATTTTTTCATGAATAAAAATATTTAAAAGTCAGATCAATCCATTTGATTTTGAAGATTATTATTCTTTTTTAATATTTTTCGTATTTCGGTCGTGTCCTGGTTGCGAATGGACTATAATTTTGTAATGACTCCCACTTGACTCTACAGATTCGATTGGAGAACAAATAAATTAATAATCAAAGTAACAGTACAAGTTTGTGTAACCTAAATTTCATCTTGTTATAGATAACAATTTTTCAAAACCTTCTTACCTACAAACTTCGTAGCTATAAATACTTCTGAACTATTATAAATAGTTTTAGTAGAGTTAGGTGGGAGGATTTTTGGAGAGAAGTGAAAAATAGAAGCATAGTTGGAGAATAAGGTTCTGTCGAATAACCTAATATTGGATTGTGTACTGCTCTATTCTTTCTGTTCCTAGACTCTAGCCTTTCTTTCCCACAGGACTCAAATTAGGGAGGCAATAATATTAAAGATTGTATCTTTTCTTTCTTATTTTAGCATCAGTTTCACTTTTTACAAATTTTAATCCATTTTAGGTGTAACGACTGATTTATGAAAGACTTCTCTCTTAGTGCATGCACATTGCTATACATCTTCCAAAATTGGGAACCAAATTCCCTAAAAAAATTTAAATTGATCATGATATGAAGCCATAATTACTTAAAATAATATTATTATTGTCACGTCTTAAAATAATATTATTATTGTCACGTCAACGATTATCTGCAAGACGCAGGGCACATTGCTGTATCAATATATCGTCACCCTACGTATATTTATTCATTCATTTTTTATATCAAAATAGCACTAATTCAAGACGTTAAAGCTGTATAATTGCTTTCAATTATTAAAAATAAAATAAAATAAAATGAAATAAAAGATTCGAGTTTGAAGACCATCGAAAGAAACTACTTTATATTGTTTAAAATACAAAATATAGTCAAATTTCGCTATTAAAAAAACTAAAAATATATACTCTCAATCTTTTACTCGAAATAAGTAATAAATATATGCTTTAAATAGTTAAATATTATAAAAATATTCCTTACTAAAAACACAATAAACAAATTAGAAACTCGGTTTAAATTCAGATTGTGGACTAAATAGTAAATGAAAATTGTTCATACCGTATGAATTGAGAAAATATCTTTTACTCTGTCATGTTAATTTAGTAATTATGTTTATAAGTATTTTCTCATCTCTGGGTTAAAATGGGGGATTTCTTCGACATTTAAATTAGAATTCAGTGATCAATCATTTTATAGAGGTGAACGAGAACATTATTTAAAGTGATCTTGTATTATCACAACTTTTGAGGTTATCTTGTATATAGGCTAACAATATTGATTGATTAGTATTTTATTTATTTTAATCATTTGATTACTTGCTTGTCATTTTAGGATCTCGAATACTTATCGACAATGTTTCCTGAGATGATGTTAACGCATGCACAACCTCGGTCAGTCGTCTCGACCATATACATTACACTCAATAGGTGCTCAAGCCAATATGCCTCACTCTTTGTTTCTGAATCTGAAATGATCCTTCCCAAGTAGTCAATCACTTCCCCTCAGTTTTTCTTGAATCGCTTCTCATCCTCCTTACAAGATCCTCTGGATGAAAACTTCTCGACGTTACCTTGATGTTATATATTCTTACCACTCTCGTTTTTGCTCGCTTTTTCCCTATGTTGGCTTTGTCTCTTAATTTGCTAATTAGATCTAGGTTGTTGACTAAGTTGCGATTTTTGATGTCCTTGTTGAAAACTTGCCTTCTTAGGAAAGGTTCACCGACTTCAATCGAGATCATAGCATCGGTCTTCCAAGCCAAACTATAAAAAGTTTCTTCGGTTGCCTATTGAGGTGTTCACTTGTATGCCCATAAGACTTTTTCTTCTCCTGGGTCCATTTTTCTTTGGTGATCCTTAAGCGTTTCTTCAACTCGTTCAAAATTTCTTTGTTGGCTGCCTAAACTTGACTGTTAGTTTGATGATGTTTTATCGAGCTCGTAACATGACAAATTCGTATAGCTTCATAAAACTCAACTAGATCCCAATCGATGAATGTCAACCATTATCAGTGATTATTGAATGGGGTACGCCATATCAACTTATGATGTTTTTCCAAACAAAGCTTTGAATGTTTTTTTCTTTTGCCGAGATGGAGGCTAATGGCTCAGCCTTTATTCATTTTGTGAAATAGTCAATCCCTACTAACAAGAATTTAAGGTGTCCCTTATTGTGAGGGAAAAGTCATATGATGTTCATTACCCACGTTGCAGAGGGTCATGGGAAAGTGATGTGGTGTAGCATCTCAGGCTTAACATGTAGCAGATTTCCGTGCTCTTAGCACTTTAAGCATTTCTTTACATACTCGATGTAATCACTATGAATGGTAGGCCAGTAACAACCTGCTCTAAGGACCCTTGTTGACATACTTCTCCCTCTAGAATGCAAACTGCACACTCGTTCATAATGTACTCTACTTGACCTTTTGTCACACATCATAATAGAGGTCGAGAACAACTTCTTCTAAACAAGTCATGGTCGATAAGCATATACTGTGCACACTTTTTTCTCATCAATTTTTCTTCCCTTCATTACATGTCCCATCTTCTAGGAAAATCGGTGAACCAGCTCAATGCTGCCCCTTTCATAGATGTAAGGAAACCATGACAAATTAACACGTTGTTTGAAGTGTAAAGGCCCATTTGGTTCACATACACATCAATGTGTTCATCAAGATCGAGTCGTTCTATGGTATCTGTCTATGCTTAATCCCTTCCAGTTGGGATGGAGTTCAATATTCATTATTTTGTCAATGAAAAGGTGTCACCTAATGCTTCCTAAAGTTATTGAGTGTTCACCAATGTGTGAAGTTGTAATTCTGTCTCCAAAGCACGGGTTATCATAACTAGAGGTGCTCGATGTCACAAGGACATCATTATAGTTTTGGTCATCAGTTCTTGGTATTCTTCCTCCTCAAGTTGGGATAGGTGGGTCACCTTCAACCTCCTCTTCATTTCCTCATTCTCTTGTTTGAGTACTTAGATTTCTTCAACATTCCTTTCGATCATCTCCTCTTGAAGAGTTAGAAGTAGAATCATGTGTTTGGTCTTGGTTATTCTTGCATGTGTTGGCCTTTGATCATGAGTGATATTAAACTCTTAAGTGTTATTCTTTCTCCATCCTAAAATGGATATCAATTGTTATTGTATAAATTAAAAAAATATCTTCTACTTTATCCCATCAATTTGGTAATCTTATTTATTGATATCTTCTCATACCTCAATTGAAATGAAAGTATATATAAAGATTCTTCACCGTTTAAATTAATATTTAATATTATTAAAAATATACCTTCAACCGTTAACCTTTCTTACAATGACAAACAAAAGCATTATTCAAAAGTTTAACATTATTACAACTCTCTAAGTTAATTCTATTCAATATGGTAATAGGTGCTAACTAGTATTTAATTAATTTTAATTATTTAATTACTTATTTATGGATTTGAAATCAACAATATTTCCCAAAATAACCTTGGTCGGTGGTATCGCCCAACTGTACTACAGGAATTGCTATTATTTCCTTAAAATACGTGGTTAAGTTAAGAAAAAGAAATATGTGAATTTGTTCTGTCACCGAAATCTGTAAGTTTCTAAGAAGCACTAAAAAAATAATATATTTTGGAGCTATTTAGAATACATACAAATCTGAATTTTAAGTTTCAACCCTTTCTTCTGTTACTGTGCTAGGGACTCAAATCTTCTTCATCTTCTTCTTCTCCAACGCAATCTCATTCTCGTTGCTTCTATCTGTAGCAACAACCCTCAGTGCTACACTTTTCAACGCTCCCAATTTCAAGTCCCATTTTCTAGGTACTGTATCGCCTCAATTTCCTCATTCTTCTCAATTCAACCTCCATTGTGCATAATAATACCCTTTTGAAGACACCCCCACTTCGTGATTATCTTTTTCTGAGCTTAATCTAGCTGTTTCAGATCTTGGGTTTCACATCAAACTTCGAGTGAATCTTGAACTCCAATGAAATAATCTTCTTGTTTTTATATTTTTTCATTCATAACCCCGCCCCCAAAATGGAGATTTCGAGTGGAGGTTGTTCTCCCAGAATCAGGTCTGATTACCCGAGGAAGGAGGGATCCGAGGGAACCCCTGTTAAGCAGTTTGAACTCTCTGATCGTGATCGCAATTATGAAATGCAATCAATGAATGCTTTGGATATTCTGAGAGAAACTGTTAGGATTCTTAGGTTCAATTCATGGGGTTTCGTTGCAATCGCTGTTATGCTTATTTGTCCTGTTTCTGCTGTGCTTTTGTCTAATGTGATAGTGGATGTGGCTATTGTGAAGAATCTGTCTATCAGGCTTATGTTGGTTGCCCAAGCTAGTGGTCTTCCTCTGAGACCAATTATCAAACAGTCTTGTCAGCGATTTGCAGAGACCGTGGTGTCTTCAGCCATGTGCTTTCCTTTGTATGCTACATTGTTGTTATTGTCCAAAGCTGGGATTGTCTATTCCGTGGATTGTACTTATTCAAGAAAGAAGTTTGACGCTTCCAAGTTTTGTGTGATTGTTTCTAAGATTTGGAGGAAGATCCTCTTCACATATCTGTGGGGCTGTGCGCTTGTAGTTGGTTGCATCACCTTGTTCTGTGTTTTCCTTGTTGCGTTCTGCAGTGCATTGGCTGTTCTTGGGTTTTCCCCGGATATTGTTGTGTACTGTGCAATGCTGGTTGGGCTGGTTTTCTCGGTTGTCTTTGCCAATGCCATTATCATCTGTAACATTGCGATAGTGATCTCTGTGCTGGAGGATGTTTCGGGAGCGCAGGCAATGCTGCGGTCTAGTATGTTGATCAAGGGTCAGACTCAGGTGGGTCTACTGATATTTCTTGGATCTACTATAGGAATGGCCTTTGTGGAGGGCTTGTTTGAGCACAGAGTAAAGACACTGAGCTATGGTGATGGATCTTCAAGAGTGTGGGAAGGGCCACTCTTGGTGGTGATGTATTCATTTGTGGTGCTTGTAGATTCCATGATGAGTGCAGTTTTCTATTTCAGTTGCAGATCTTCTAGCCTGGAGATCTCAGATACTGAAGGCAACTCAATTTTAGAAACTTGGGCCATTTCTGCTGAATCAATGGGAATTCAATGACATTGTCAGCGTGGTATTGATTATGCCAATTGAAATAATAAGATGAAGAGGGATGTTGTAAGAGTTTGTTCCCTGAAAACTGGGTTGCCATTGAGGAACCTTGCAAGTTGCAGCATTTCATCCTTCGAGCATTAGATAGGAAAGCTACGTAGAGGGGATGACTTTGAATGGCTTTACCTTAACGAGCTAGCTCATTTCTGCGCACGGAAATTACTTTTTAGTTATATTACAAACATGGAGAAATATGAAAGCCGGATAGTCAATGTATTTGTTTTTTGAGTGTTAGTAGAAAAGATAATATTTTATAGGCAAATGTAAGAAATTAATTTGAATCAGACCACATTTTATTGTTCTCTTGTGATACACAATTTGCAGCTTCTGCCTTCATAAAGAGAAATTTTCTGCTTAATTGATCTTTTGTTTCAAACACTTATAACTGCAACTAGCTTATGTAGATCAACAAGCTTATCACTAAAATCAGTACTATTTGAGAAAGATGTCATAGGTGAGTGAGTCTGTTGAATTCTGTACTTTTATCTGCCTCGCTATTTACAAATATCTCCTGATACTTAACGTTTCTTTCTTTTGTTCTAAAATGCTTAGGGGTCTTTCAAGGGTAAGGCATCCCGCAAGCCTCACCAAGAGGTCTTAGGTTGGTACTTACTAATTCGCCTATTAAGGGAGAGTACTTCCCGTGAGTTTTGAAAGTTTGTTCTCAGTTAAAAGCACTTGGTGCCTTTTTCAGTTTTATTACATTGTTAAATTTTTATACATATAAAGAATAAGTTTATCCGCTGATAATCAGTATGCTCCAAGTGGATTCTTGAAAAAGTATACAGAGCTCATTTGTACTGAGAAACGTAGATCACTATGGGGTTCACCTTCTGATTTTACCATGCCATTGAATGATCTTTCTGTGTGCCTAACTGCTTATTCCTTCTAGCTCTATGTAGGAGAATATTTGTTAAACTTGTAAAAATTTTGTTGTTTCACATTTTGACCTAACGAAGTTAAAAAATATAAGTGTAGTTTGATGATGTGCTCCTTCAGTTTGCAACAAAGTTGAGCATGGCACTTCCACTTCTCTGAGTGCAGCAACCTTCCCTCTACTACACGATGATCCACTACTAGAATTACCTTATTATAGAGCAAAAAAAATACTGCGGTTGAGGCTTCTTTCTCATATGGCAAGCAGGGTATTTCATTCTATTTTGTTTGTTTAATTGCATTTGAGGTTGGCAAACTTTTGTCGACCTTTTCATGACAGTATGCATCACAAATATTGTTTAGCAACCTATTTATTCTTGAAAGAGTGCTAGCAACATGTTATTAAACAATCCTTTCAACACACTCTTATATTGGTTAAATTTTATTAGAGATTACAAAATTGTGAAAGATTGATGAAATAGGATGCTGAGATCCACGAAATTGTTATTTTGGTAAATTTCAATCTTCAAGAGTGTGCAACTAAAATAGTGTGATTCTAGCATTTCTCTTCATTCCAATGGCATATTCAAGGAATTTTTGTGGCCAAATTTGAGTGATCTGCATAGTATGGTGTTAAGTTGTGAATGAGAAATGTCAAATCTTCTTATGCAAGACTATTTGGATAAATTTATCAATAAACACTTTTTAGGAGAAGAAACTAAAAGGATAAAATGAATTAAGTTTTTTCATAAGTCAAAAACAACTTGTGCATTTGAACTTTTATTACATTGAACTTATCTAAAAGCTAATGTGTTTAAGTTGATACTAATTCATGCAAAAAGATTGATTCATTTTATTTTCTTTTTGTACAAATATTGCTTGTCTTGGTAAAAATACTAAATTGAGTAATAAAGTAGTAAAATTGAATTTATTGAGAGACGACAATTCAAATAAAATTTTTCGATTTAATTTCTTGATTGCGAACATCTAAATAATATGGTAAAGAAATTTAAAATATAATTGTATATAAAATAAAAATAATTAAAGACTTCGGAAATTTATCGAATAGTTAATGATGTGTGAGATTACTGGACTTTAATCTCATTAGACCTTCTAATATGGAATCATTATTTAATTTTGTTCAATCAAGATTATGTCATCATCTCACAAAATTATTTAAGTCTTAAAATCTTAATAAAAGTGATTTGATTCTATTGTCAATATATTGAATTAGTATAATAAACATCTTTGCTTTAAGAAAAAGAAAAGTAAGAAAAAGAAAAGTTAATTACAATCTTAATATATTGAATTTTCCTATTACAATCTTTTTGAACAATAAAAAAGATCATTAATTAAAAAAGGGTCATCTCAAGTAGAATTGTTTTCTCCTTGTATTTAATCACAACATGTGTAAACATTCCTTTAGTTCCAAAATCTATAAAAAGAGTGGCACATTGAAATCCTTATTTTTAAGCCTTTAACCAATTCCACGATCTATATTTGATGATCCATCACCCTTTCTACATCACATAGTTAGCATTGAAGATAATCCCATTTCTATTCAACCACAAGGACTAGACTTTTGTCATCCAAACCACCTACCAAGCTACTTACGCTTTGGGTCTCGTAATATTCTCAAAATGTTGGATGAAATGGCTAGTAGAATCAAAGACTCTCGCCTCGCCTCCCCTAACCAATTATTGCATCTATTCCACGTAGCTCTTTACTTTTTTATTTCACCAAAGAATTGTTTTCTTTCCTACGAATCATATTTACCCACCCGGTTTGCCTCTCATCAGAATAACTAATTATTTTCCCACAGAAATCATCACCTTCTCCAATTAAGTTTCAACCACTGTATCCTTTGCTACCACTCTCCAACCTCCATAAGATTGCAACATTTTTTTTTTCATTGAAAAGGTATATTTATTAAATGTTATTTTTAGTAGACACACTACTAAAAAAAACTTTTAACAACGGTTGAAAAGACCTTATAACATAGGTTTTAGAGTCATTGATGATTCAATCATCATTAAAATCCAAATAATACAATGACAATTGTAACCGTATTATTTTTGTTGACATATGAAGATAGTTGTGTGAAGAACCATAGTCCTTTTGTTAACATGAAAAAAAATATTATAATGGTGATGGTGGCAACAAAAAATCTTCCTCTTTGCTAAGAGAGACACAACAACAATATGGTTTTTCTTCTTCTCATGAAGGCACAACAATTTTTCTACTTCTCATGAAGGTACAATCATTACTTTTTTCTTTTTGCAAAGACACAATGACAACAACATGATTATAACAATACACATAGAAGTGGTAACAACACAACAATGACAACATAACCTTTTTTATTCTTATGGAGACACAACACCGACAATATAATAGAGACAATGAGTACTGGTGACGCATTAGTTGCAAAGAACTTCAAAGTTAAATAAGAAAAATAACCAGTAAAAAGAAGAGGAAGACATATGTTATTTTAGGAATTTAACAAGACTTTTCGATATCAATTATATGTTTCTACGTACAACGATGATTAACTTAGAATCTTCTTCAAAAGTCTACTATTTCAATATTTAATTAGTTACAAAATTGTCATTGTTACCTTTTTGATGACTCCTAATCTAAAATTGTTGTTAAAAGTTTGTTATTTGAATATTAAATTAATTACAAAATTGTCAATATTGCCTTTTCGACGATGATTAACAATAATTAACAATAATTAACAAAGAACTATCATTAAAAGTGGTTTCAAAATTTTAAAATTGTCACCTCATTTTTGTAAAGACGGTTATTAAGAAACCGTCATTGAAAAGGCATAGTAAATGATTATATTTACATTAGTGACATTGACCCATTTAATAATCATTCTAAAAGTTAACATGTCCACTCTCTCCTAACCTTGTAATGTAACTTTGAACCAATCACCTTTACCATTGCCTATATTACACAACTTCAAAAAGTAACAACTAAAGTGTTTTCTAAGGTCTTATTAGCAAAATAACTTAGCATTTTTAAGTTTAGTTTTAGAATGTCTTTTTTCTTAAGAAATTCGCTTAGCCAATTTGATTTTGTTTATTAAAGTTTTTTTTACATAAATCGCTAAATCATTTCAAATTCACTCAATCATTTCCTTATGTAATTGTATGCCTTTTACTCAATCAATTTGAGTCCAATAACTTAAAATTCAAATTTTATCTTTTGAATAAATTCAACTTAACACTTTGATTTTTGCTAAGAAGATGTAGTTGATTCACTCAATGAATGTCTAGTCACGTGAGCAAATATAGATTTTAAATTTCATAATTCCAGACTTTTGCTTTTTGGAGTTTTGAATTCAAGGTGGCGAATTAGAATTAGAATCAAACAAATAAGCATCCACTTAGTGGGTTGACTCCTATGAGTTTAGTATAAATGACCCCAAAATGGATTTACTTTCTCATTCCAAACAAAAACAGGTCAAAGAATTGAGAGAAAACAAAAAATATTGCTTGCTATTCAAGGTTCAAGGATCACAAGTTCCCCTTCTTCAATCTTTCCTTGCTTTCCTACCATCTTCCTCTTTCCTCTTTGTGTTAGGTGAGTGATTCTCCTAAAATGAAACGTAGAAGATGTATAGAGTCATTGGGTTTAGAAACCTTATCCCTTGGAATCATCTTCATAAATAAATGTTTTTCTTAACCCATGTCATGTGAGTTATTGAAATCATTATTTCTTTATATATAGATACTTTTAATGAATAATTATTTTTTCCATATAGCCTATGTTTTATTAGTTACATGAGAAATAAAATGGTAAATTTAAGCCTTTTCAAATTATATCACTTAAGGGTATTAATGGATAGATGCTAAGAATTGAAGGAATTTTAACGAAATGTTTGTGAAAGTTTGAGAATGATTTGATAAATGTTATAATTTTTTTAATTGATATATTTGTGAATTACTAATTGACCCTTATGGAATAATTGACCCAACTAAATGTCACATGGCACAGGATATTGTAAGGATTGTTTCGTAGTTTCCAATTACTTGCAAATCTTTTCAGATGGTCGAGGATCTCATCCCTCAAATCTTCGCCAATCCATCATCGCAAATTAGTTCAACCAAACGCACTTGATCCATGAACATCCATTCTCGTGTATAGTGGAATCACTCAAATTGATTCAACAAAGCACAACGTAAAAGAAGGTGAAAGTCTTGTAATTCAACTCAACATTAGACTAACATAATGATGAAAAGTTAAAGATATTTTAGTAACAAACACACCTTAACATTTCATAAGTTCAATTATATCAATTTTTTTTCATCTAGATGTTATTTACAATTTACTCCTTTGAATTATTAGAATTTGAAATAACTTGTGATATAGTTATTTATTTTGTTTCATTTTACATAGACTAATTATGAAAAATTAAGGTTTTATGACTTTTTTTTTATTGGTGCATATATCTTTTTCAAAACAATGTCCTTGCGTGAAATATATAAAGAGTTTAGAGTTGTTTAGTTTGTGTATATAATTTGTCAACCTAAATCTTTGTTTTTGGAACTAATTTTATGTCTCAACTAAAATATCTTAAAATTCAATTTAAGAGAAAGAAAACATATATTTTATATTTGTATTTAAAAAAATGTTTTTTTATCTTTTCTTTTAATCTGTTATACATTTCTCTTATTATTCTTTCTTTATAATCTTTATATTGGCTTTTAAAATTTCTCTACTTTATTTTTCCTTTTTAAAGTCTTCTTGTAACTGAGATATTCCTTATTTGGGATGAGATTAGTGTATAAGGATGAATTGTATGTATCTACAAATGATGCAAACTAATACTTTTTATTTTGTTTTTTATTTTTCATGTTTATGAAGTATAATTTGCAATTCACCTTATTGTATATTTTTTTCATTATTTTTTAACTCAATTCAATAATAAGTGAGCAACAAAAGTAAATGATAATGTAATAAAAGCTTTATTTAGGATGAAATTAAAGAATATGGGCTAAATGCCATCTCAATAGTAAAAGATAAAAATAATATCTATGCTACTCCAATTTTATTTTCTGCGTAGCTAGAATGAAATTGAAAAAGTGAGCTCCCAAATGAGTGGAAGAAACTTTTGTTCCACACTATAGTGCCTCTAAGTCAGAGTTACCATCCTAAAAAATTTTCCAATTCCTTTCCATTTTCTGGTCCAACTTGTAGCCTCAAACACTCAGACACCCCAGTTAAGGTGTAAAGACAAGCAGAGAATTTACGTTCATACTTCATCCTGAAAGTTTCTCTACCCAACGCTGAATCATCAACATCGTAATATCTGTTTTCCTCTATCGCTCCCACCATCTCCTCAGCTATCTCAAATGGAGAAAAAGAGTAACTCAGTGATCCCGCAGAGTCCAAAAACTCAAAATCACAAGCTTCCAACTCTCCTTTACCTCTCACAATGTGCTTGTTTTCATCATAAATATTATCAGCAAAATTATACCCGAAGCTCAAATCTTCCCCGCTACCCTTTTGGTTATAAGTTTCTTCATTAGTTCCACAGCTATAGTCACAAGTAGTTATGGGAGAAGAACTATAACTAGCACCATAATAACCTTCTTCAACAACCCCATTTCCTTTCATATCTACAAAACTCCCGTAGTGGGGTTCTTCTGTTTGGAGATATAGTTTAGGTTCTGGTTCAGGTTGAGGTTCTACTTTGGTTTCTTGATCATAGTGGGTAATGGGAAAAGGAGTGGTAACCCTACATGAAGAGGAAAAGTTTCTAGCTTTGAGCCTATCAAGGAGGAGTTTGGCAACTTTCGGAGGAAGAGCAGAAACAGAAGGAGAATATTGGGATGGGAAAAAGTTTGTGCGAGTGTTGGCACCGCGAAGCAAACGTGCTGCTTCATCGTAAGCTCTTGCAGCATCTTCAGCATTGTCGTAGGTGCCTAACCAAAGCCTAATGTTCTGTATGGTGTCTTTGATTTCAGCCACCCATCTCCCTGAGGGTCTTTGTCTCACCCCAATGTAGCGTTTGTTAGCTCTTCTAGCTCCAAGTATAGCAGCAGCCATTGAAGCTGCCTCTTCCCTTAGTTTTTCCCATTCTTCTTCACTGTTCTTTTCCCCTCCTTCTTCACATTCCCATCTTTTTCTCTTGTTCGCCATTTTCCCCTTCATGAGGCTTTCTTCTACGTTTGATCGGTGCATTGCAGTATTGGCCAGCGCAAGCATTTATAACAAAGTGAGTGCAGAAGCCGTTTAGTTGAAAGTGAGATATTTGAGGTCTCAAATGCTTGTTGCTTCCCCTTCTTCCAAGTATGATTCGGCTTTCATTTTTACCTTGTTTTTTACTTTAAAAACAAACCTAAAACCGTACAGAACTTTCGCTTTCTTGGGGAGATTACGAGATATATTTCACAATGAAACTCACTTTTACAACTTCACAAGTAGAGTGTAGTTATTTACAGGCGATAGGATACAGGGTAACATAATATACCTATCATATTTTCTTATAAGAATCTTAACAACTTCATATTGAATAATTATATCTTAAAAAATAAGAATTTTACTACATAACGATCAGAGGTTCTAAATTTCAAGTGTTCGGATATTTTATTCTTTTTTTATGTTTACAATATGTTGAAGTATGTAGAGATGAATTAGATTAAGGTTGTGTGAGAGAAAAATATAAGAAAACAATCCGAAAAAGAGAATAGATTTGAACTTTAGATAAAGATAAAAAAAATTATGGTTATTCATTTCCAAGAGTGTGGATCTTCTATGTAGATAGTAGAAAAAGTTTCGGAATAACAACTCTATTTTAGAATTTTTCATTTTATTGATTATTTGTGGTATTGTTTTCAGAGACTTTTCAATATCCTTTATAAATTATACAACTTATGACTTTTACCTTTATATTAAGGGATTTTCCATATTAAAAGTATTTGTGCCTATATTCTTTTTTTTTTCTTACTCTGTGTTTTTTTGTTTTTAAATTCTTTCAAGTTATTATTTATTTCCTTATTATTGATGTTATTTTGATATATGTTTTCATCATAAAAACCTGAACACGGAAAAGAAATGAGAAACAAAAACAAGGAATTAGGGTTTTAAAATTTTCAAATGTTCTTTGTCCCCAGACAAATCAGATTTGTACACCCTTCCCATAATATATGTTTGAGTAGATATTTGAGTTGGAGTTTCTTCTGTAAATAAATTAAGATTAGTTTCCGGCATATATAGAAGCTTTTGTCAATGTCAAAAACCTTGTGGAAATCACCCATTATATATCAGTCAAAAAAGCATATGCCCTAGATTGATGCTTACGATGAGATCAACTGAAATATGCTACACAATACTATTAATTAATTATATTCTTATTTATCTTACGAATTGTGGCTTATTTTGAAAAAAAAAATATTAAAATGTGATAATAACATTTTAGGAAAAAAATAAAAAACGTTTACTCAAAACGTTAGTCCATTGAAAGTTTGCTTGCGTGTTACCATTTTAACAAGAGTTTATTTTTTCTTTGAACGGATTTTATAACAAGAGTTTATAATGTGTCTCTTATTCACCTTTTAATACTCTAATATCACATGGTTTTATTTTCCTTAGTTTTGGCTTTTCAAATTAAAATTACATTTTACAAAATTTCTTTTATAATAAAATTTTTTGTTATTTTTAGATATCAACCTAACTAAGATATCAAAGTTTACAGTAATGTTTAATAAAAATTTTTTATTTTAAAAAAAATTAAAAATAAAATTTATACCAACTTATATATATATATATATATTAATTTGATTGCATCTTTAATTGAATCACATCCTCTTACCTCAAAAATTAAAATGTGTTAAGCAAAGTTTGATAGTGAGTGATACAATTAACTCAACAAACTTTTTTAAGATAAATTCTTATATCATCTTAAAAGATAAATTTTAAGTCTAATCCAATTTTATAAAATTGAATTATATGATAAGATTTACCTCTATTATATTTATTTATATATTAAAAACATTATTAGGTCTTGGAATATTTTATTGTAAAAATAATTTTTTTATGTGTATGAAGTTGTGCTCTTATTATATAAATTTGAGTTTTAGTTTGTATTTAGTATTTTGGAAAAAGTAATTATTACTTTTATTGCAAAATCCCATAAATTTTAACGTATGTCACTTGATAAGGTTGAAAATTTAGTTGACATGCCTCATAATGATGGAAATTTAATTTTTTATTTCTATAATAAGTGATGCAATTTAAACATCAAATTTTATGGAGATTAAAACTATCATTTACTAGAAATGTTTTAACTTGAATATATAAATAAAAACATATTTAATTACTGGACAATTTAACCTAATTGAATTAGGGTTTTGGCAAATCCAAACCAAATACAACCATGTATTTGACGTTAGGAAGTTCTTAACAATTGATTTATGTTAGCTATGCAGTATATTAATATTTATATTATGGGGAAGTTGAGTTTGGATAAGAGTAAAACATAGGAATAAAAACAAATTTCAATTTGACATAAACAATAATCAAGTCCTTATATTTATTATTTTTCAAAAAACAGTTAGATATATTAAAGAGAGTAAAATAAAAATTTCAAATGATAAACAATAATATCTTCTTCCTAATATTAAAGTCATGAAGGATGAGATGAAATATGTAAGACAATGAAGTTTAAGATTGGTGAAGAAGTTTTCTTTCAAGTATATTCAAAAATTCCTTTTAAGATCATAATGACACGGGTAACTTATTTTGATTTAGAGCTACATTAAATTGAATGTCAAGAGGATGTTCTAAATGTTGATATTGAAGAAATAATTTATATGGTGCCATTACAAAAGTGTGTTAAGTGACCAAAGTTCATGGTTTGCAAATTAAATAAATTCATTTATGGTCTCAAACAAATTTATCATCACTGATATATTAAAAGTTCCATAAAACTATTACTTTATATGTTTTCAGGCAAATGTTGTTAATAATTATATATTTATGAGAGTAAATGCATATTCTTGATATACTTCTTGCTAGCAACAATAAAGGCTTGCATTGCATAAGACCAATTTCTAACTAAAATTTTTAAAATGAGAGTCTCTTTTATTTTAGGTATCAAGATTCTTAGATATTACTCTCAATGTATCCGAATGTTATCACAAAAGAGTTATATTAATAAAGTCCTATATAAATTTGACATCAAAAGATAATAAACCAAAAAATATCCAAAAAAAAAAAAAAACACAAATTTAAGCTTGAATAATTGATAAGCAAAAGATTTCTTCTTAGTCATTCGTGGGAAGTCTTATATAGTTTGTACATATCCTAACAAAACATTTATTATGAAAGTTCTGTATAAATACTTGAGTGATCTTGGAATACAACAAGAAAATTCATTTTATTTGAAGAGATGAAAATGTACATGCTCCCTTATTAAAACGAACAATTTGGAAATCACTTATTACTTAAATCTTTAGAAATTTCGTGGCACTTGCATGCCTTTAAGCATTTTTTTTTCTTTTATATTATATTATCTAAATATTTTTCTTACATCTCTCCTAATAATTTAGTGGCTATTTAATATTTTGTTATATTAAATTAAAATATTCACCATCGAATATTATACTATAGATGCATAATTAAGATTTTGTAAATAAGATCATGAGAAGAGAATTGTGTCCGTTGTAATATTCAGGTTATTGCATAATAAACCAGAAAAAACGTCTAAAGAAGTGACAGGGCAGCCCAACTCTCCCATTATTCCCCATTTTTGGCATTGCTCTTTGTCTTTCTTGTTTAGTATTTGAAACTACCATTGAAGTCCTTTCACAAAATTATCTAATATATTTGAAACGAAGCCAAGACGAGGTATGACTGAGAACTGAAAAACTAAGTGAAAAGAAAAGTAGTAGTGAAGAACTAAAAGTTTACAATTGAGAACTGAATTTGAAAGCAAAATCTATCTTAATAAAAAATGTTATTTTTTAAAGAATTTTATTATTCTAACAAAGTTTCAGAGAGAAAAATATAGTTTTAGTTTTAAGTTATTATGTTCTTAAAAGTTGTCTAATCCCTTTTTACAATTCAATTACTTTTATTCACGTTTCCTCTCATTCAATCTACATTTTGAGGTGGTCATATAGTTTAAGTTTGAACTAACATCGTAATGTTATAAAAGGTAAGATTTGCGATTTATTTTTAATCACAAATTAAATTTAAGTTTTTTTAAACTCAATCTGATCTTCCTTTAATCTAGACTTATCCATAAAAAAACTCATAAAATTTAGGTTTTGATTGAATTAACATTCTATTCGAGGCACAAACTGAATCTAGGTTGATTCTAATTTGCAACTTGTTATCTCAACTTACCCGATTAAATGTATAACTTAGACTAATTAAATTTGTATTTTTTTAGGTCTAGTATAGTATAGTCGTAGTTTAATTTAGGTTTATCTTAAAAAAAGCATAAAAAATAGACTTAGAGTAAGCTTGAAACTTATTTTCAAATCCCAAATTATATACAATTGTTTCCTGCTATGATTGCCAAATCCAAACCTACTTGATAAAATATTGAATTTGAACTTCAAATTTCCTACGTGAGCTATTTTTTTATTTATAAGAATTAATACATGTAAGTTTACAACAACTCACACTGACGGCTCAATCAACTAAAAATGAACTGAATTTAGGTATTTTTAATTTCATTTGGACTTAGCTCATAAAATTATTAGAGCAATTGGACTTTCATTCGATATATACTTAAAAAGACACAATTACTTTCTATACCCCTCTAATTTGAACCTACACCCCCATAATTTTCGAAATAATTATTTTATCTTATTTAAAGTGATTTTTGGATTATCTATTTTAATTTTTTTAGAACACACTTTCTAAAATTTATGAAATATATTTTGAAACACATTCTCCAGAACACAATAAGATTTTCATAACAAGATTTTCAAAATAAAATTTCCGGTACACATAAAATTCTGGAACAAAATTTTCAAAACATAATTTTTTTGAATAAATTTTCTAGAATGTATATAATACCTTCCAAAAAAAAAATTAGATTGTATTTCCAAAACAAAATTTCTATAATACATAAACTATGTTTTAAAAGAAAACTTTTCAGAACTAAGATATTTTTTACAAAGTTATCCTTATCTTCTTCTACGGCGATGATGGTGTAGCAGGACCAATAGCGGTAGTAGGGTGGAGTGAAGGAGAATGACAAAACAATTCAGTCATTTTATCCTATTATTGGAATGTAAATTAAAAAATGAGGGGTGCAAGGAAGTAGTTCCCTTAAAAAGATTATTGGATATGATTGTGAACTATATAAATGTATGGAAATATTGTCCAAGAGAGAAATATATCTGATTCATGTGTTAACCAAATAATCCGTGCGACACTGAAAAAGTAGTGACTTAAATTGAAGTCATCAATAATAATTATAATTTTAAAAAAAATTGAAAAACAACATTGATTTATAAAATAATTAAATTTTAAAAAATAAGTATTATATTTAATTTTTTTAAAATTTAAAATTGTTTCTTTTTTGTTCTTTTAAATTGGACCAGAATAATAAATTGGTACCTTATTAAATTTTTTTAAACCCATTTAAAATATGAATCAGACTAAGGTAATTTTTCACATGCCCTAAGATTCAAAAGTACAAGATTCAACCAAATATATTCAAATTTCTAATAATTTCATTTTGCATTATTGCAATAAGATGCTGACAGAGTTACATAAGTAAGTTATACTATTTTTCAGAAGATTTTAAAGAGGATTCATGCAAGAAGCAAACATATTAGTTAATTCGGAAATAGAATGTATAAATTCACTATTATATAAATGAGTCACATTCCTATTTTAAGTATGACAATGAAGGCGATTCCTTTGGAGTCAAAACATAACAATGCTAATCAAGTTTATTATGGAAGCAAATGGCTAAACCAATGATTGACATTGTACACTTGCACATATTGTAACAACCTGAAAATCCATTGGCAAGATATTATAAAAGTAAGAATATTTATGTAGAATATAATAGCTTGCTTAGTAGGGAATTAAATCATCTGTGTGAATAGGGTGGTCCACAAATTTAGAGAAAGTGATAGTTTATGAAAATAAGAAAAATTAGAACTAAACAAATTTCTCTCAATACACCTAAGGTGAAAATATGAACAGAAAGTTTCTACATACAATTCCCTAAACATACACATGATGAAAAAAATGTCCTTTGTCATTCTTCATATAATGAATCCACCAAAAGTAAAATTTCCAATAATTTCACCATTGGAGATACTTTAATTCCTTTGAGTTGTATCGGTAACTAAGAACAATACCATTTTAGTAACAGGTTAAATCAGTCCTTGCATACATCGTTTACAATTAGTATAGGCCTTAACTAGCTAAAGTAAAACTTCACTTAGAAGTTCAGCAAAAATGATTGCTTATAAATTAGAGTAGTAGCCTCTATATAGTTTATAGTTTAGCTTGCATTTTTCTTCTCTACAGTAGCCAATATGCAGTTAATTTTTTTAATTTAGAAAGAAAAGTTAATCACACTTGATTACATATTAAATATGCAGGAATAACTAATAATTTCTTAACATGTAGAGAGATAGATAAAGAGAGAAATGTGTATTATGTATGTTTAGTAAGTAATGTGATTTGATAAGATGAGAAAAGTAGAAGAAAATGACAATTGTTAACGAGGTATTTAGAGTAATTAGGATCTTTTATCTCTTATCGTTTACTAGTTTATAAGTGGTGACCCTAATGAAAGTCAGTCTGATAAAATTTTGAAGCAGTTCTTTAAGTGTTACTGACATTGTTCTCTAATTTCTTAAATGCTTGCTTTTCGGGTTGTTTTTCATTTTGATGAATTAGTGTTACACTTCAATAATTCGTATTATAAACATTTACATTAAGAAATTTTCCAGAGTTTTTCATACCTCTTAAGGTTAATATTGGTTAACTCTAATTTAATTGGATCAGTACAAACCAATTTCCTTACACTTTGCTTTTAAAGCTAAATTTTACACTAGCAAAATTGAGTCACTAACAGGAAGTTAAAATAAATAATTTGACAAGTTGCGCCATTAATTGGGTAAATATCTTAATTTAACACTTATTGAATAAGTGTTTATGATAATATATAAGCATCTATGTATGAGTTGTTTCTATGATGAAAGAAAAATGAGATTAAACTAATTTCATACAAGTTTGAAGCTGTTTTTATAAGTTATCTTGAAGGGCTTATCAAAATAACCCGAAAATCAATTATAGACATCATCATGAGGCATTTTCAAAAGTTCTTCCAAACATTGTTTATGCCGTATGATAATTTCAAATAACATGCAAATAAGTTCCTCAAAATACATCCCAAGTCACTAATTCAAACCTCAGAATTGTGAATTGTCACTGGCTTTAAAATATCATCAAAGACACTCGACAGGTTTCACTTTTTGTGGGAAGTTTGTTTACAGCACACTTACGATTTTCTTTCATGCAATGTTATGTGCTAAACTTTTTATCACTTGGAATGTAATGTAACTGTACATTATTTATAGTTACTCAGTTACAGTGCGTGTTTTTGTAATTCTAATTTATCTGATAAAACAACAATGTCTTCGAAGTGTTGACATTACAAGAACCCAATACAAGAAACTCGAAAATGACAACTAAATAAAAAACAACCGCGTATACATTTACACTGCATAACACTAAGGCAGAGCATCGGTAAGTCTCACATTCTCATGATAAAATCACATTAACATTGTCTGATTACAGAATCAATCTAAAAAAATCGATCCTTCACTAAAATCAAGACATCGTACTTTGTTAATGATACAAATAGAAACTATTACCAAGTCATCAAGATTTTGTAACTACTTACACAAATCTACCACAGTCAGAAGCCTTTCCTGATACATGATAGGTTCCATGTAGATCAAATTACTTTGGACGATATCTTGGCAAAGTCTTCATCATGTGAGCCTGTGAACTTCATTGATGATTCAACTAATGCTATAAAAAAATCAGGTTATTGAAGCCACTTATGAGTTGCTCCTAACAATTTTTGTAGATATCTAAGTTAGCCACTTATGATTCAACTAATTTATGAGTTACTTTTTCCTCCTCCACACTACTAAAAAACAAGAGCAATTTCCAATTTTCCATCACACTACAAGTACAAAATAGGCATGTCGGTTTGTAGTAATTGGAAGATAGTTTCAGAAGAATCTGATAAAGCCCTGGCCCACCATATCCTCTGAACATAAGGCACCAATTTATCTAATTATCGCAAACCACCTAAATATAGAAAAAACCAAAAAGAAAATTCAGATATTTTTCAGTTTATATATATAGAATAGATATTTATCCAGTAAGATCGACACAAGCCGAAGCTGTTCATCCAAAAAACTCGGAACATCATGGAAGACAAAGAGAACATTGACGAGTGGCAACAAATCGAATGGAACATGGAAGAGATCAACGAAAACTACCTCGAAGTTGGTGACCAAGCTTCTTCCACTCACGACCCTCCAAGTCCCACTCCCACCCGCCAAGAACTCCCATTGTTACAAATCGTTCCAACCACAGTAACGGACCCCGAAGACGGAACTTCCTCGCCGTTAACGCCATCGACGGCGCCGTCAGATTGGCAGGTGCGGGTGGTCAACGAAGGGAAGAAGGTGTTGAAGCTGCGATTGGAGGGTATGAGAGAGCGGGTTGTTGGCATGGCTTCCAAGGTTAGTAACTGGGCAATGTATGCGGGGGCGTTTTGGTCATTTACGCATGTGGCCGGAGCTTCGGCTGCGGCGGCGGTGTTGGTGTCGCTGGTTTACGTAGGGATACGGCGGCGGCGGCGGAGGGTTGGTCGGCGGAACGTGGTGGCTGATCGTTGCGTTTATCTTCTGAAAGAGAAAGATGAGGTGAGTATGCATTTTAAAGATGTTTAGTTTCTAAGTTCACATAAATATATTCTAATATAACAAAGAAATTTCCATGTAATTTGTTAGGAAAAACAAAATAAGAATTATATTTTTTAATTAAAACATAGAGTAAAAATAGAAATAAAAACGATATACTCTTTGATGATTGAAATTAGAGAAAACTTCTCATGATCTTATACTACGACACTCTTTCTCATTTTTAAAATAATATATTAACGATATCTAAAACAATTATATTTTCATTCAATTATAAATTATCTTATAAAAATATAAATACCATATTTTTTAGAAAACATTGTTCTAATATAAAATTAAATAAATTTATTAACTTGCTATTATGTTTAAATAATATAAATATATTGTAAAAACACACTTACAAATATAAGTAAAATAAGAAGTATGACCATTATTTTTATTGATTACATAAGATATATGAATGCATATTTTAAAATTTTTAAAAAGTATGAATGTTATTTAACAAAATCTTGGAAGGGTGAATGCAATATTTTTCAAATTAGTTGGCTAACGCAAAAGTTTATCAAAGGATTAAATTAGATTAATAATTTAGTTAAAGGTCCTAGGACTAATTTTAAGCAACTACTAGTAGTTTTTTTTAGAAAGAGTATTGACGTATAAAAGTATAAATATTGTTATTCTTTCCTAAACAATCTTTCACTTCTAGTTATATTATTAGAAATAAAGTTAATAAAACTAATATATTAACCTAAATCGAATTTGACTTTGATTACATTGACATAACCAAATAAAAATGTATCTTCTTAAAACCCAATATCAAAGTCTCAAAATGGTTAAGATGATCTCATTTTAGATAATTAAAGCAATTGTTAGTTTAAAAAAAGTTAATAATAAACCAAACTTACAAGAATTAGTCAAAATTAGTAACACAAAAATGTTCAAACAAGTTTTTGGAATTCTTATTTCTTTGGTTTAAAAGAATTGTTAAAAAAATCCTCTTTTGTTAGAAATACTAAAAGAATAGTTGCTAAAATTATTTCTAGAAAAACTTCTCCTTTATTCATGAGTACAAAATATATTAAAAAGAATACAAAAAAAAAAAAACTTACTAGTTAAACAAAATATAAAAGATAATATCTACTTATTTTTAACAACTAATAAGTTAGAAATAAGAAACAGAACTTTTGTAAAGTTAATACATCTATTTAAATCCAACAAACTTTCAATATTGTGTATTTATTCAAATGTATTTAATATTCTCACATATAGCAACCATTTAATTTATATATTTTATAACTCTTAACTTGCTTCTCATTTGAAAAAAAAAAAAAGGTTATATTTACTATAACTTCTAACTTCTCATTTGAATAAAGTCTTCCTCTTTGGATGGTTAGTTATGACATTAACTACTTGTTCTTGTAAACTATAATGTTAGAGTTTAGTTATCTCATTTTTATTTTTTTTTTGAGATCTCTTAGAAAAATAAAAAAGTATATTGATATATTTACTCCTTCTAAGCATACTTGAATTTTTTTTATAACTTTATGATAGAACTATTGTCATAATATTGGATTTTCTGGTAACTTTATGATAGAACTATTATCATAATTGTAGGACTTATTTAATTCCTTATTAGTGTCTCTAGTATTCATTTAAGTCACACAACTTGTTTCTATATAAATTCTCCTCTAGTTGTTGGTAGACTCTTCATTGGTTTCTACTTCAAACTTCATAAGATAGCAACCTTATAATAAATATATAGTTGGGTGTACTTTTTTTCTATCTCTAACATTGTTATTATAATTATTATTCATATAACCAATAAGATTTTTCCTTCCATTTTTCTTATAAAAAAATTAAATTCATGAATTCTTTTGAGATAGCATGTGATTCGCTTTACTCTTTGTAAATGAATCTGTTTTGAATTTTTCATAAACTAACTCACATGACTCACATTATGCATAATTTCCAGTTGTGTGGTAATTGCATTACATTAAACTAAAAACCACATACTTATAAAATGTTTTGTCAACTCATTTTCCATCTTTATCCTTTCTTAACTTTCTTCCTATAATTATTAGATTATGAATAGATTTTGAATTGTTCATTCCAAATCTTTTTAAAAAAGACATCACGTACTTCTTTTCACACACAAAAATACCATATCAAATTTTTATGTTTCTTCAATGTCATGAAAGAACTTCATTTTTTCTATGTTAGTTATAGTGAATTTTGACTTTATTGATTTATTAAGCTCCATCATCAACTCATCGTCATTTGATATGTAAATTAAGTCATCCACATATAAGCTTACCACTATAAATTGTTCTCATTCACCTTAGTGAATAAAGTATGTACATACTCACATAGAAAATATCTTTCAATAAAATTATACCAAGCCTAAACGGTATATTTTAAGCCATGTAGATCTTGACTCAACATGTAAACTTTTCCTTGTCCCCTTTTTTTTTAATCCTTGTGGTTGTTTAACAAAAATATATTTACTTGATTCCAGTTTATTAAGACATGTTTAATATCCAATTGGTATATGGACCATTCATGATAAGTAATTATAATAATGACCAATTAGATAGTCTCCATGTGAATTACAAGAGTGAATACTTTCATATCATCTACTCCATATTCTTGAGTATATCCTTGAATCATCGATAGTGATTTATGCTTAGTGACTTCTCCTTTCTCATCATGCTTAGTTTTCAAGATATATTTGTCTCCAATCTTCTTAGCACCTCTTGGAAGTTCAGTTAAATATCACCTAACATTTCTTTCTATAACTTCAACTTCTTCTTTCATGGCTCTCTTCCAAATTGGATTCTTTTATACTTCTTCATAGTCGACAAGATCATCTTCATTATTGATATTAAGGAGTGATTCAAAATTATCATCAAATAATCTTTTACATGTTAATAAAGGTTGACCTTGTTATCTTATTAGTTGTCACAAACTTATTTTTGTAAAACTTTGTCTTGTTACACAACTTTTAGATCATCAACCACTCTAACACCACTTTTGTGTCAATCCAATCCAATTTGGAATGAATGAGCTTGTAAATTCTTCTCCCCAATTTCATCATCCATCATTTCAAATACAACATTTGAACTAATAATATCTTTCTAGTAATGGGATTATATAGTTGATATGTCTTTGATTCTTCACTAACTCTCAATAAAACATGTTATATTACTTTTATCCAATTTACTTTGAGAGTTATCTTCCACATGCACATGAGCCACACATCCAAAAATTTTGAAATATCTAATCAAAGGTTTTTTTTTATCACTCCAAGCTTCTTTTGATGTCTTGTATTACACTATTAACATCATACTTATATTGAGAACATGTGTTGCCCAATTAACAACTTCTGGCCAAAAACCCTTACCATATTTAAAATGGTACCATTCTTTCTATCAACAATCCTATTTCATTAAGGCAAACATAGAGTAGTGAGTTGCCTTTTAACCTATTTTTAGCACGAAAACTTGATAATTCAGATGAAGTAAATTTGCATCCATGATCTATTTAAAGAACTTTAATTTAGAAACTCATTTCCCATGATGTTACCTCGATTTTAAATTCTTTAAAGAACTTAAATGCTTCTAATTTCTCATATTGAAAAAAAAGATCCATGTTATTTTTAGTATAATTATTGATGAAAGTAATGAATCTAATTATTACTTTTGAAAATTGGTTGAATAGGTTTGGGTAAATCAAAATAAACTAATTGAAACCATAACTTATTTTTTCATCCATTCTTCTTAGAAATTAGATCTCAATGTTATTTCCCATTTCAACATTTCTAGAATATCTTGAAAGTTCTATTAGTTGTAGAAGACCTACTACCATCTCTTTTTGTTGCAAGGTATTGAGTTCATTAAAGCTCAAATAAGCATAGTGACAATGTTATAATTAACCAACATCTTCCGTTATTGTATTGAAACAAGTTATACTAATTGTTAGAGACATCTATAATATTGAACAAGTGATAGAAGGACATCACAAAGTTCATGAAAACACCCTTCACGATGACAAACCTTGAAACTATTTTGTTGAATAAGTATAAATAAAACCCTTCTCTTGAAGTTTTCCAACATTTAACAAATTATTTTTTAAATCAAACACATGAAAGACTTCATTATTATCTATATTTGATTGTTAATCTGTAGTTAGACATTCCCTTTTACTTTGACTACCAAGATTGCATTATTCTCTATCTTTATAGTGTTGTAAAATATTCATAAAAAAAATACAAAATAATATTTTTTACTTCACATATAATTGTCGTAATCAGAGTTTAAAAATTAGTTCTCATTGTGAAACTGTTCATTTTCAACATGAGAACATTTCTTTAGAAATATTTGTATGATTGTTTTCCTTATTTTGACATTTCCACTAGAAATGTCCTAATTCTCCATAATTAAGGCATTCAATAGTAGATTTGTCAAATCTTAACCTTTCTCGTCTTCGATCTTCGTCCTCAATAACTACCATAACCTCTTCCTCAGTTAGAAAGTTCCTCAATAGTAGATTCCATAACATCTATAATATTGAACAAGCGATAGAAGGACATCACAAAGTTCATGAAAACACCCTTCATGATGATAAACCTTGAAACTATTTTGTTGAATAAGTGCAAATAAAACCTTTCTTTTGAAGTTTTCCAACACTTAACAAATTATTTTTTAAATCAAACACATGAAATACTTCATTATTACCTATATTTGATTGTTAATGTGTAGTTAGACATTCCTTTTTTACTTTCACTACCAAGATTGCATTATTCCCTATCTTTATAGTATTGTAAAATACTCATCAAAAAATACAAAATATTATTTTTTATTTCACATATAATTGTCATAACCCGAGTTTAAAAATTAGTTCTCATTATGAAATTGTTCATTTCTAACATGAGAACATTTCTTTAGAAATATTTGTATGATTGTTTTTCTTATTTTGACATTCCCACTAGAAATGCCCTAGTTTTCCATAATTAAGGCATTTAATAGTAGATTTGTCAAATCTTAACCTTCTTACCTTCATCCTCAATAGCTACCATGACTTCTTTCTCAGTTAGAAAGTTTCTCATAAGTTACTTCCAAAGTTTGTTCTTCTTCTTAGTCAATCATTCTTTTCTCATGCACAAGTAAATAACTCTATAATTCATCTATAAACAGGTTGCAAGTATAATATGTATCTTCAATTAAATTTCAGAGACACAGACCATAATATCTTTTCCAGTGCAACTATGTCACTTTTGCTTTCACCATTAGTCTTTATCTCGTTCACAATCATAAGTTTATGAAGGAAATAATCATTCATAGTTTCTTCAACTTTCATATGAAATGTCTCAAATTCCTTTCTTATAATTGAACTACTTTTTCATAGAGTCTCAATCTCATTTGAGAATCATCTCATCAAAAGCTTGAAAATAATAATTCTTTACTTTCAAGTTCTTCAATTTTTGGTCTCAATTTTAGATTGATGTACCCCAATTAATATTATTCAAATAGGTATAACTAAATTTTTTGTTTCTATCCAACTCCAGTGTTTTTTTATTTATTTTGAAATGTAGAAAATTCACCATCCATATTAACCAATGATCATATTAACCATCAAAAAATTGGAAATTGAAGAATGCAGAAAGGCATTTTGTGTTACCATCTCTCCTTATCTATATTTAGACATTAGACATGTTTTACCCAAATTTATTTGAGAAGAATTGTGTTAGATAAATGAACTACTTTTTGAATATATTATTATTTAAATTTTTAACCATTGATTTCTAATTAATGATTATGAGTTGTATATAACTTAAGAAAACCACTTTTATATAAAAAAAATTGCACTCGTTTGTTTTAACTTTTCAAAATAAGTTAAAGAAATATGAAATCTTATTGAAATCAAAAGTGGTTCGAATAAGTTCTCATAAGAATCATTTTTTAGAAAATATTTATATTATTGCAAACAAACATATATCACTAAGTTATTTAACATTAAAATTACTTTCTAAATCTATAATGGTAGCCTCTGTTGCTGGTATGTGACTTAAACACTTAGTTTCTTCACTTTTAATTTATCTTATAAAGTTCTTTATATAATAAAATGTAGCTGTTAGTAGCTAAGCCTAGTGCTTTTAGTTGCAATTTAATTGCAGAATCTGCTTCCTTTTGCAAAATGAGGGATTAACACTAATAACATTTCCTGAACACTTTGTTGGTGCAGAAGATTAGCCAACTCTTACGTCAGATTGCACATTTAAATGAATTGTTATCATCAAGACGACAGGTTCCAGTGCATCAAATCAACTGATGCCAGTTTTGCAGTAGTTAATTACTATATTTGTAAATTCTAAATGAATTAGTAACTTAACTCTTACGTATAAAGGTCTTCACTGTTCAGAATCTTCACAAATAAATAATTACTTGTCTTCTTATTAATATATAATTCACTAATTATAAGAGCAACATAAACATATATATATATATATATATATATATATATTTAGAAAAATAATAGACACTGCAAATTCTATAAGAAGTATTTTTTTCTTTAATTTTGTGTATAATGATAAGATCTCATACAAGTTACTCAAAATTTTATGAATATTTTCTGCTATGATGCTTTTTCATTTGTTTTCTTAATTTTCTAAAATATTGTGACTCCTCTCAACATGGATTTATGCCATCTAAAGTATTATAACTTGTATTAAATACAGTGTTAAAAGAAACACAGAAAAGTTGATTTTACTATTGTAAGAACTTTAGAGATTGAAGTGTGTGATTTTTCTTCAAAATTAAACTGGAGACTACTGACTTCAATTAATCCCCTAAGCTTTTATCCTAAAAAAATTAGGAATTTGGAATGTTCCTCATTGATGCTTTTATATTCCTGAATAAAAAAAACAAAATTTGATTTGTCCACGAAAAGTTAAACAAATTCATTTAAAGCAGTCTCCTTAATTTAATTCAACCCATGACCCAAAGGCATTTAACTACAACACATGACTCAAAGCATGTTGATATGAAGAAATTATCAATTCGGCTCTCAAACTATCGTTTTTTTTTTTAATTTAGTATTAAAAATAATTAATTTTTTTATTTTGATATATTCATCTCATTATTACCTACTGGGATAAAAATATTCATTAGTTCTATGATAAATTCACAATTTCAAAGTCATTCCAAACATTTTAGTATTCCAACACCCATCTTATTGTTTCTCTAGCTACATTCATAAAAAAAAAAAAAAAACATTTTTTTCTTAACGGTTTAATTTCAGTGGTTATAATAAACAGTTAAAACTAATATATTTTGTCCTATTATTTTAGCCGTCTCAAATTTTTAATATTATTTTGATATTTTAAATTTTAACTTGTCAAAAAAGTTGTTGCATAGCATTCTATTTATATACGCCATTTCATTTGTTTGTATAGACTTAAAATCGTCATAGAATCTTTTTTTTTTTTATATAAATATCAGAAATATTTTATTATTGGATTATGTGTGCAACCGTTATAAATTTACACTTTCACCTCATAAAAGTTCTGCCATTTTCGATTTAAAGTCATGATTGAACCAATCATACTTTAATGTCAACGTTTGTAATTATTAATTTTATAGATTTCTTGGTCTTTTTTTTTTCATCAACACTCTAATCATGGTTAAATATGGGTCTATGGTGAAAAATATAGTATGTCATTCGTATCTCACAATTGGAATTAAGATTTCGTTAATCCAACTACAAGATACATTGTTTAGGTTTAGAGTTTAGTTTGTATTTTTAAACCCTAAACTCTAAATTTTTTAGTTTAATCTAATTGATTTAGTTTGAATGAATTCTGATTTTCAATATGAACCTTAGAAAACAAATAAAATTTTAACATTATTTTCTAAAGTTGCATTAGGAATACTCAGGTTTTGCTTTGTTGAGGATTAAGATGTTATTATTTACTTTTGAAAATAATGCAATTATATTTAAGAGATATAATTTTAATAGAGTGTAGTATACTTAGGATATATAAGAGATATATTTAATTTTGAATTGTCTAATCAATGTAATCATATCATATATAGTTTATGATAACTGCAATTACATTGATGACCCAATTATTTATTTAGGATATACAAGAGATAAGTAATAAACTATTGAATGTTACGATAAAAAGATTTACCTTAAAAACTTTTACATATTAGGAATTTGTGGTAAAACAACCAAAGATTTCAAATTAACAAAATAACTCTCCAAAATTTTTTGCGAGTTCTATAGTCGCATAAAAAAACTACTTAATGTTAAAAATTTAAACAAAACAATATAATTTTTTTTAACATAATGTGCATGTAAATTTTAGATTTATAGAAAAAATATATTCCAAATTTTGTGGTCTAAAAAATTCAGAAAAAATTATCTTGCAAATTTTTTAAAATAGATACAAAATATCTTACAAATTTTAAATCCAAAAAAAAAAATTACCCATTAACATGTTTTTTTTTGTGAATTTTTATTAATAAGAAAATTGATACTAAATTTTAAAAACTAGAAATTAAGAATAATATTTTTTTTAGGACAACCTCATAGCAAGAATCAAAATATGAAATTTTAATTTACTTTTTGTGGATTTTTCATATATCACATCGTTTTTAAAATATCATATCTATATTTCCTCCAATGCAATGGACCTTATTTAATGACATTTTATTTACACTTCAATCTAAAACAAATATTAATAACTTATAACTATATTTTTAGTCAAATTTAAACTTCCCTATCAAACATCATTCTATTACTAAATAAATTTGAATTTATTCGTTACGCAAGGAAATAAATACAAAATAATTTAAACACTACTAGAAACTGCGTGTTTTTATTTAATTATCAGTTTTAAAAAAATAGTAATAATATATTTAGATAAATTTTTCTCTAAAGATTTTAGGAAAGAAAAATAAAAGTAAATTTACTTTTTTTTACAAATTAAAATAAGTAATATGTAAAAAATCTTTGATATACCTTTCCTAATTTTTTTTTTCCTTCATATTTTTCTCGCATGCTTACAACACATAATAAAAGTGGACACGTATTAAAATTAAGTTGATTTACTTGGTTAATTACATTTGGAAAAATATAAATTCCTCTTTCCTAGGTTCATATTTTTACATAAATAAATGTGATAGCCATTTGTCACCTAACAAAAAAATATTGATACCTACTGTAATGTGAATTTGAAGGATGGAAATGTGGACTATCCACTTTCATATGTGAGGCGCAGACTTTGTTTTATTGTACGGGTATTATTAAGTATTAATTAATGAATAAAAATTAGCCACAAAAAGTTTTATTACTGTATATATTTTTATTGTAGAAAATGAGTCAGAAAATAGAACTTGCTAAATGAGAACCCCATAATTTTTGTGTAATTCTCTGGCAAGCGGAGCTTAAACTAAAATGATTAAATCCTAAAATGATTAAAATGCTATAATAATAATTATTTTATTTTTTATTTTTTTACAAATATAAATATTTATTTTTTAATTAGATCTAATTCGTACAACAGTAGATACGTTGAAGCAGTAGAGTGATGTATTGTGTGTGCTGGAGTTGAAGCGGTTAAACGGTAATAACGATGAAAAGTTAACATAGCTCACGCGGATTGAAAGAGCGTGTGAGTTGACATTGAAAACATGGTTGAGTAAGGGAGAAACCAAAACCAAAGGAAACGCAAAAGAGGAAATCGAAGAAGATAATATAATAATTAGGCGAGTGTTGAAGAAAGGGGTGAGTTTGAAGCGATGAGTTCGGGAAGCCATAGTGAGAAGGAGAAGGAGAAGGAGAAGCAGAGGGTGAGTCGCACCTCCTTGATACTGTGGCACGCTCACCAAAACGACGCCGCAGCGGTGCGCAAGCTCCTGCAGGAGGATCCTTCGCTCGTTACGGCAAGGGATTACGACAACCGCACGCCGCTCCACGTCGCATCCCTCCACGGCTGGATCGATGTCGCCAAGTGTTTGATCGAATTCGGCGCCGATGTCAACGCGCAAGATCGTTGGAAAAACACCGTAATACTATCATATAATGATCACGATTATTGTTCTCGCCATTATTGTTTCACTGTATGCTTGATTGTGAAATGGTGAATGAACTTTAGGTTTTGGTTGTTGTTGTGAACAGCCTCTGGCGGATGCGGAAGGAGCTAAGAGGACTGATGTGATCGAGCTTTTGCAATCTCATGGAGGCTTGTCTTATGTGAGTTTTTTTTTTTTTTTTTTTTTTTTTAATTTTTGTTTTGTTTTTTTAATGGTGAGTGATGTTGGGGTTTGATTTTTTAGGGTTTTGGTTGGTGCAGGGGGAAACTGGAGAC
>Ga0099824_1001513_pt1 | contig 32831 bp, 11 predicted proteins | sample SiratrowhiteBW_FD_76837 | JGI IMG/M metagenome (GOLD analysis project Ga0099824, IMG submission 76837) | Root nodule microbial communities of legume samples collected from California, USA - Siratro white BW | ecosystem: Host-associated > Plants > Roots > Nodule | place: USA: California... | reverse complement strand
AATATTTTTTTTTTTTTTTTTTTTTTTGTATTTTAGGCTTTTCAGTACTTTCCCTCTCACATAAGTCAAAAAGTTTAAGTATACTTTACACCTTTCTCCTAATAACAAATGTTGAATATATTTACACATTTTATCCAAAAAAAAAAAAATATTATTACATAAATATCACTATAAATAGTAAAAAATAATGAAAAAAATTACATTTAAAGACCGAAAACCAATGAACTCTTAGAGTTGGTATCCAAAAATTATTATTATTATAAAAGCCTACATGATAAACATTTCACAATTATTAATTAAAATTTTTATCATTTTTATTTCTATTATAACTTATAAATAAATAATTGAATTACTAAATTACCATACCGATAAAGAGTATTTCAGTATATTTTTATTTAACAATATCTCTTAAGCTACAAAATACACCTTATATTTAAGATGGATGAATTAGGAAAAAGAAAATGTCATATGACTTATTATCAATTTTTTTTTTCTTTTCCATGATCAGCATTTAATAAAACTACCTTTTTCAAAGCATTATAATATTGATTATAAAGTATGTGTTTGAAATTATTTGAATATTTAAAAATATTTAAATAAAATATTGGAATTAGTTATTTAGGAAAGGTAAAGGAATTAAAGGCTTGGAGTGAGAAACAATAGATGAGTTATAAATATATGACAGATATTTAATTATAACTATATATGTATATATTAATTTAGAAATTATAATAAAGTAATTTATAATGTCACAATGCAACTATATTAATATTCAATTTTATATATGATTGATTAAAGTATTTATATTTTATAATTAAATTGTAATAAACTAAATTAGATTTTTTAATAGAATTTAAAATCTCAAAAAATTAAAACTTAACAAAATTCAAAATTATAATTTAATTTTAGAAGTTGTGAAAGAGTTTCATGTAAATAAAATGAATGTTAATAACTTAAAAAAAAAAATCAAATTCTATTTAAAATGGAGGGCAGGGAAGAATGAGTCGGTGTGGTTTGCATTAGTTTTACAAATTCTTTTATAAGTTGAGTTCTCATCATCATAATATAAGTTTTATCAATAAACCTTTTAGGAAAATATTTTGCACACTTAATGATTTTGAATCTTTGGATATTTGTAAATAGAATACCACTATTCTTCTTTTATAAATCAAGTTCTCATCATCATAATATAAGTTTTATCAATAAACCTTTTAAGAAAATATTTTGCACACTTAATCATTTCGAATGTTCGGATATTTGTAAACATCTGACGTTTACATTTTCATTACTAATGTCATTGATGTGTTACACCTTGTGCTATCATTTCACATAAAATTCTTTGCTTCAAATGTGGATAAACAATTTCAAATTAATGGTTCGAATGATATTGTATTTTAAACATGAAATTATAAGAAAAAAATTACTACTTCTGTTTTACCTTTATTATTATCTATTTTGCATAAAAGTTAGAAAATACGTGAATGATATAACATATACTTAAAAGAAATATCATAATAGTTACTTAGTGAAATAAGTTATATACAACTAACAATTTAAGTTTTTGTTTCTAATTTTATTGTCAGTGTTTTAAATATACATTTAAGTAAATTTGGGTTGTTGGTAGCAGTAAAGGAAGTAAATTTGTGAAAACAAAAAATACTAGCACTACAAGAAAAAAAAGGTTATTTAGAAACAATTTTTAACTATTAAATGAAATGAAATTGTTGTTGTTGTTAATTGTGACCAAAATAGTTACTAAAAGGTTGCTAAATAACTACAAAATAGAAGTAATAATTGAATTTAGTGTGATCAATTAGATTAAGATAATTGATATCTTGCATTAGTTACCAAGATTTTAGTGACCTATGCTATTAGATTATAAATTGATATCCAATTAAGTTAGAGACTAATTTAGAATCTAATGGTATTGGTAACTAAAATCTTCTATTTTATAGTTATTTAACAACTAAAATCTAATCTAGTAACTATTTTGGTCGCAACCATCTCAACTGATAGCTAAAAATTGGTCTCCTAGATAACTTTTTTTTTCTTGTAGTGTAGTGATAAAATCATCTCAAGAAAGAATATACTTTTATCACAAATTTTGGTTTCTTAACATAAAAGACATTAAACTCATTATTCAAACCATTTTAATGTTCAATAATACTCACATTTATATAGTGATTCTCCAATATCCTTACAACTATCATAGTTTTCTTGAATATATATATATATATATATATAACTTAAACTAGGTATAAGATTTTCATTTTGGTAAGATAACAGCTGAAAGCATTTATTATCTCAATAAATTGAATAACATAGAACATAGTGAATTCATATGTATAATAACCTTATTAGCAATTAAAATTTTAAGAATTATAAATGAAAGAGAAGCCATATTATCTTGTAATATATTTCTTGATCATCTTTAACCATAGAATATGAAAATTTAATGGATTAAAAAGGTAATGTTACTGGATAAAAATATTGGTTATATTATTATATATGTAATAATGTATTCTATAGAGAACCTTTCAATTGTCACTTACCAAGATATTATTATTATTATAAACATTGGAATCAGTGTCACCTCTTTTGAGAGCAGGGTATTTTTAAAAACAAACAATTTTTGTGTTCTTTATACTTTCCTTCTGACAGAAGGTGAAAAAGTATGTTGAGTGTACTTTACACTTTCCTTCTGACAAAAAGTGGATATTTATTATTATATAAATACTGTAAATAATAAATAATAGTGGAGAAAAATGTAAGTTCTATCTGTTGGAATTGATATCTAAAAAGTTTATTGTTATTGATTGACATCATCTCGTTGTATATTGACCTCTATCTAATATATTGGAGTTGGTACGTGAAAAGTATTGTTATTGACTTCATCCCATAACAATAATATCAAAACTAACATGATAAACATTTCACAATTATGAATTAAATTCTTTATCATTTTAATTTCTATTATAACTTATAAATAAATAATTGAATTATTAAATTATTATATCAGAGGAAGAGAAGTAGAAACAAATATTGGAAGATATTCAAATGAGTAGCATGTAAGAAATTCTATGTACTTTATGTAATGTCTTTTATCACTGACAATGTTAGAATATACTATATAAGGGACAGACATTTGGGTTAGAGTTAAAATACTTTTTGTGTTAAGATATTGGTGAAGAAGACAATTTTAACTTTTATCCAAAAAAATTGTTTGATGTTGACTTTAACTTGCACCTTTTAACATATATTTTTAGCAAATGAAAGCAATGAATATTTCCTACATTCAAATAATAATTATACATATAGCACACATATTTATGTGTGTATATTCATTAAGTTAGGAGTGAAAGAACACTCCTTGTTGAGGTTCTCTAGGAGCGGATTAGGTAAGAGTGGCTTGGGAATGAATATTTGACAAGGTCAACTAGGAGTGTTTGTGAGATTAAAAAATACCCATTAAGCCGACTTGTGTCAAGAATATTCAAGGGCTTAACCAAGAGTGATTGGTTAAGCCCTAAAAATACTTAAGAAGTATTTCACAACATTAATATATCTAGTGGAACTCAATATATTGATTGAGATTTTGAATGTAGTATGTAAAAATAATATAAATTAGTGTATACATTTCTTTATATTTCTTATTCTATTTACATTATATGTTATTATTGTCTTAAAAAAAAAACGTATTGTGATTATGCTTATTTGAAAATTATCTTTAAGGATTTTGACTAAGGTTTTAAACTTCATATTTTATAATCTTGTCTAGTAATTTGATAGAATAAACTTGAAAATATTTAAGTCAAGTGGGTCATTTAAGTTGTTGAATTTCATTTAATAAGAAAGAATTACAGTTTCATTATATCATGAACAAAATCTTTCATTATTTGATGAACAAAATCATTGTCTGAGAATTTTCAATCAGATAATATCTATAATTTTTTTATTTTGAATTAAAAAATAATTATTCTTTAGAATTATATTTTTTATTTCTTAGTCTTAAAAAAATTATATTAATTCTATTTTCATTCATTTTCTTTTTATCTAAATCCACATGAATAAATGATAATGATTTTATATATAATTCCTTACAAGAGTATTTTTTAAATGTAATATTGTTTTATAAAAATATTTGATACAATTTTTGTTAATTTTGAAAAAAAAAGTTAATGCAAAGCACATGCAAGGAGACTTTTGCATTAAAATAATGCAATTTTATCTTGTATTTATCATAATAACCAAAAAAATTATAGTAAAAAAATTTTAAATTTATGTATTTAGGTAGGTTGTGTTTTACTAGGACAACTTCATGTAATAGAACCACTTCATATAATAGAAGTTGTATTCTAAGTTTGTGACTTTCTGTCTAGAAATTTTTTTCACAACTTTAGTATTGAATAGAATAATAAAGAACTTTTATTTTATATCTTTGAATTTTTTTTCTTTTCTGTACTAAACACTTATATTAATTATTTTTTCATTTACTTTTATCTATCTTTTCATTCAAACCCACATACATATTTAGTTAGATATATCTAAAATAAAAAGAAAAGATGCATACAATTTCTTGGAAGAGTAATTTTTAAAAGTACCATTTTTCATAAAAAGAAATTTATAATTTTTGTTTATCTTGAACCAAAAAAATTAATGAAAATCAGTAATTATTGGGTAAGTGTAAGGCACAACCCAGGAAGTTTTAAAGACAAAAAACTGTCAGCTGCACCTCCATTTCCTTTTTTCTTCTTCTCTCCCTCACTCTCCCAAGTTTTCCTTTCCTTTCTCTTAGGTCTCTCACTCCATATTAGTTGAAGAGTTAAGGATCATTTCTAACCGATCAGAATCTCAGACAAAGTAAGTTTATATTTCTTTTAAAAATCCTATTTTCTGTTTTTTTTCTTAGGTTATTTTTATCAATCTCAACTTAATTAAAGTTATACTAAAATTTGGTTTGGTTTTGTTCTGATAACTTATTCCAGATCCCTAGGTTTTGGGAATAGTTTTTCTGTCGGTATTGGAGGAACTATTATGGAGATCATCATCAGGTAAAGGAAGCTAGTAACTTGTTTTTTTTTATTGTAGTTAGGTACGTTCAAATAGAACTGTAGTAGGATAAAATACAAAATACTTGAATATGTGATTATCAGTGCTAAGTCTGACTGGTCTTGAGCACTGAATGAGTATGATTGTTGTCTTGATTTGTTGTGATTAATTGACCTGATTTGAGTAATGATGTTAGGAAGTAGCATGTGAGAACTTTTGATTGTTGTTTGATGGATTGAATATGATTTGTATTAAGACTTTGATAGGTATAACATATGAATATGTCTTTACGCATGATTGATTGAGTAATTGTATATGATATTATGCAATTATATAAAGTGGTGAAGTTCTCTTGAGATTATTGAAATGGAATGTGAATGAATATATAAATGAAAATTGATTATGTATGATATGAATTGTATGTGATGTGTAGGCATAACGTTTTCAGGAAAGAAAACATATGTGTTGAGAAATAGGATGCCCATTGTCTAAGGATGTGTTGAACGATTGATATGATGACTCTACCAATAATAGGAATCAAATAAATGAATATTATAGGTGGTGAGAGTCGAAAGAGGTTCATAAGACTGAAACTAGAGCTTGAAAGAGGGCTGGTTTGGACAGTCATATAGATTAAGCCTGTCATATGAGATTAATGGTGATGAGATGAGACACACAAATTGAGGGTAGTATGACAAGTACAAATCTCGGGGTCTATTCAATGCATAAGTCTTTCAGAGGTTGTGATGTCTTCAGTTAGATGATAGATGTTGTCAATTGATTCTTATGTGTTAAAAGATATATACCCGTGATTATTTGAGATATTTTGAATTAATAGCTTACTCTTTCTTGTTTGTGTGTGTTGTGTGTTTGTTTCTATATGCGAGGATCGTATTATACACGAGAGAGCAGGTAATGTTGTAGAGGATACTATGGAATATGCTCTTGATTGAGCCAGTTGTAGTTTTAAAAGTTTTTTGAAAAAAATCAAAAATCTTATTTTGTTTATATGTATATATGTGTAAAGGTAATTAGTTATGTTTTAATTATCTATGAAGAGAAAAATCTTTTGAAGTATAGTGTGAGTGAATATTTGTATATATCTATATTATGTATTATGTTTTAATTTCTTCAAATTAAAAAAAATTATAATTATGAATTCTCCAATGTAAATTTTATTTAAAACATAATTAAATAAAAAAAGCATATTTCTCTCAACTTAGTGTTTGTAATTAATCTTGGTATGGACAATTGAGAAAAAGTATTTCTCTCAACTTAACTAAGATCATACTGAAATTTAGTTTTGTTTAGATAACTTGTTCTAGATCCCTATAGATTGAATTAGTGTCATTGACTAGTTTTGGAGGGATAGTTTTGGATAAACTATTTTGGGATCATCATCTCAGGTAAGAAAAGTTAGTAACTTGTTTTTTTTTATACTAAGTAGTTACTTTTAAATAGAACTCTAGGATAAAAGGACTTGAATATATGATTATCAGTGCTCAAGTCTTTATTGTAAGTCTGACTGGTCCTTGAGCACTAAATGAGTTTAATTATTTATCTTGACTTGATTTGATTAATTGACCTGATTTGAGTAACGATGTTAGACAGTAGCATGTGAGAACTTTTGATTGTTGTTTGATGGATTGAATATGACTTGCAATTTGATATGTATGACCTATGGATATGTCTTTACGCATGATTAATTGAGTAATTGTATCTGATATTGTCCAATATATAAAGTGGTGAAGTTTTCTTGAGATTATTGAAATTGAAATGGAAAGTGAATGAATAAATGAATGAAACTTGATGATGTATGATATGAGTTGTCTGTGATGTGTAGGCATAACGTTTTCAGGAAAGAAAACATGTGTTGAGAAATAGGTTTCCATTGTCTAAGGATGTGTTGAACGATTTATATGATAACTCTACCAGTAATAGAAATCAAATAGATGAATATTATAGGTGGTGAGAGTCGAATGAGGTTCATATGACTGAAATTGGAGCTTGAAAGAGGGCTGGTTTGGACAGTCATGTAGATTAAGCATGTTATATGAGATTAATGGTGATGAGATGAGACACACAAATTGGGGGTAGTATGATAAGTACAAATCTCGATGTCTATTCAATGCATGAGTCTTCCAGAGATAGATTGAGTTTGTTTATATTATGTTAGATTGAGTCTGTCTATATTATGTGATGTCTTTAGTTATATGATAGACGTTATCAATTGATTGTTATGTGTTAAATGATGTATACCTGTGATTATTTGAGACTAATTGAGATATTTTGAATTAATAACTTATTCTTTCTTGTTTGTGTTGTGTGTTTGTTTTTATATGCGAGGATCGTTTTATACACGGGAGTATGTAATGTTGTACAGGATACCATAGAAGATGCTCTTGATTGAGCTAATTACAGTTTTAAAAGTTTTTTGAAAAAATTTTATTTTATTTATGTGTATATATATGTCTAAAAGTAATTAGTTATGTTTTAATTATCTATGAAGAGAGAAATCTTTGAAGTACAGTATGAGTGAATATTTGTATATATTTCTATTATGTATTATGTTTTACCTATTGGTTTGGATAAACTAAATGTTAGAATAATTTTTGGAATGTTATACTTTATAATATAACATAAATTATAGAAATTATAAACATAAATACACTGATAAGAACCATTGTAATTATTTGATTTTTTTAATAATTTTATTAAAATAACATAAAAAAATATAATAAAAGTTCATATTCAAAATAAAAAAGAAAAATCTCAAGTTTTCTTTCATAAATGTTAACTCATGTTAATTCAAATGTAGGCACCCATCCTCTCCAAATCAATTTTATAACTCCTACAAGAATTCTTTAAGTAAAACTAAACAAATTCTTAAGAGTAACACTGATAGATTTTGAATGAATTCGACTTAAATAAACCAAATATTTAAAAAGTCAATTATCAGATAAATCTCGCCTGCTATACTTAATTTCTTCAAATTAAAAGAAAATTATAATTATGAATTCTCCAATGTAAATTTTATTTAAAATATAATTAAATTAAAAACCTCCACTATAGATGTGGCCCCCAATGATGATAAATGCTTTTTAATGCATTTCATCCTGGGAACCTACTTTGGTCCCCACACCAAAACCAGGCAGCAAAAAAAATCAATATTGCAGAGAGTAACTAAAGGGTTGCCTCCATACACATTGAACCAATTGACCAATTCCTTCATCAAAGTTGCTGAATTGGGCGTCTCTACTATTATATACTCAGGAAGAGTGATAAGTCACTAGTCCTTAAATTGACCTTTCTGCGGTGATTCTTCCAAGGTCAGGGTGGAAACAACAATTACCCCCACTTTCTCGATTTCTTCCCTCCCCACTTACACCCTCAATCCCCGTTTCAAAAATTGCTATAAAATCGTTCGTTCACAATATTGTGTTTATTGACAATCCTAATATCAGTTATATAAAGCTGGAGGATTTAGATAAGTTCAAGAGACTGAGTGGGGTGGAAGAGTTGCATGTGGACAGAGAGGCTGCTAGGTTGCAACAACTGGGTTTTACTTTTCACGACAATTGTGTTCTCATCAACAAGCCCATGAGGAAGGTTGAGAATGAGTTCTTCGGTCACTTTTAACAGTTTTTGGATAATGTTTATGTTGCTCAACGTGTGAGTGATGCTATTGTTAAGAATTCAAGTGTGAGTCTAAGTCCTACATTGAGTAAAAATGAAAAAGTTAAGCAATGTATAAGAAAGAAGACCCATAAGCTTACTACCTTAAAGTTTTGGGTTAAAAGTGGTGTCATTCCCTTATGTATGACTCAATTTGGTCCCAGCATAGGACTTGTGGACATTGGAGAGTGTGAAGACTACTACCTATTTCGTGTGTCAACTCTCAAGAATTCATTTTAAATATAATGGTTTTCTTAACTGATTTCTTTTTTCATAAAGATTCAATAGAACACAGTTTTACTTATTTTAATTCTTTGACCAGAGCTAGGAACTGGTATATTTGTATATTTGTATTATTCTTTAATTCTGAGCTCTTATACTGTATGTAACTGAGCTGTGAGAATTTGTTTTAAATTTCATGCAGAGATGAATCTTAATATATAAAGAGATCCACTCCTTTAGGAGGAATCTTCACTTTAGAAGCTGTTATATTTAATTTTTTAATATTTATTTTATTGCATATGGTCAACGGTGCTTTTAAATGTGCTAAGTAATGCTTATGTATGAAAAACTTCTAAATTGGCCATAAAAGAATGTATATTTTGTTGCTAATGGTTTTTACAGTTGGGTCTCATATCTCACTACTGATAACTAACATAACTGGGATTTATAACTGTAGCCGAATTCTCTTGTGATGTTGGGATTGATGGAATGATATTGATAAGTGGAGTCTCTATAACAGGAGAGACCACAATATACAGGTACTCTCATGCGTTTGAAATGAAAACTCGAAACCTTTGTCCGTCAGGTGAATTCGCCATGTCCTTTTGGCTTCCTGGTGATCCTTATAATTTTGAAAGAAAGCTTGACACTGATGGAGTATTTGAAGAAGTTCTTCTGAAAGCGAAGTCTCCATGAAAAAATTGTTTGGTTAGAATCATCTCTTTAGTTTCACTAGGCACCAACAAAACTTACTATAAATTTAAACAATATGTCATAGTTGTGGGATTGAGTGACAATATCCACTATGGTAGACACAATATCTTCATGTTGAACATCCAATTGTGTCATGTTTAATTCATCTGTTTTATTCACCTATGAAAGAGCAATTTAATTTTGCTCTGACTACTCTGCAATTTAAATACAAAATCCCTCTTTCTCCATTTGGTAACTATATGTGTACTGTTCTATCTAACTTGAATTAGGCCATTAGAGACTGCACATAGTAATAATTATGATTCCTCAAGAGATTTGGATCTCATTAAAAGTTAAGTTCTTTTTTATCATATGTTTAGAATTAATTTATGACATTTTTGGAATTTTCATTTGTGAAAGATGGCAGAAATATTTTGTTAAAAAATCATTTAGTTAAGTCAAAGTAGTTTGTGGAATTGGATAAGCCTCCCAAATAACTTGCTTGTTGAAAGAATATTTAATTAAGTCATTGAAATAATATTTGAAGGGGTAGTCAAAAGTTGTTATAATTTAAAAAATAAACATAAGATTAAATAGAAGTGGTTCCAATCCCAAACAATACTTAAAGGATATCCAAACAATAGTTAATCAACTCAAGAAATGATTTATTTTATCAAATAAATGTGATGGACTTAAATTTATAAAAAGATAAACAATGATCTCATAAATCTATAATAAAAATAAAAGTAAAATATTTTAAAAAAATAATAATTTTAAAGAAATGAAATTTAAATTTTTAATTTTTTATTTATAATTTTTTTTACCTTAAATAGTAAAATATTTATAACTTATCACATTTAGAGTACTTGCACACACAAATAAATTAAGTGTGCACTTACATATGTTGTTAAGTTGGTTTTTATAATAGTGTTAAAATAAATTTTTAAAATTGAGGTTTTTATTTTTTTATAAAATAAGTTAAAAATAAAACTAGCACAATACATTTTACCAAAATGTCTTGATTTGGTATATAAAAAACAGAAATATTTTTGAAATAAGGAGTATTTATTGCACGTTAAATAAGCAATATAACAATAATATTCATAATGTGTGATTCTGTATACAAATTGATTGATTCAAATATAATATTATAAGTAAAACTTTATTTTCAAATTAGTATGTATTTTGTAAATCTAAAATAGAATTGGACTCTCTTTCTAATTTTAAAATTAATTGAACCAAATTTGATCTCACGCGATTAACTGAAAACATCGTATAAAAAAAAGTTATCAAGATGTTCATTATTTTAAATTGGGAATAAAACATGTCATACTCTTCTTATCCCTTAAAAAATTAGTTAGATTTAGTGAATATAATATTTTTATATTATGATTTTAATCATAGAAATTAAACAAAATATTATTCAATCCTTATAATTAAAGTAAAAATACATTAAATAAATAATATAATTGTTTCAAAGTAAAGATGTTATATTTCATAATTTTTATTTTAATATATGATTGAAACATTTTAATATGATTGGACAAAATTCTTAAGAAAGAAAAAATTTCTATACATTTTTACATGAGGATAAATGTATACAATCTGTATGTTTTTATCTCTTAAGCACATTCATTTCCATTCTCATCATTTCTACCATCCCAGGAAGTTGTAGTAATTGTGTCATAATTGTTATTGACATAGGTGTAAATATACTTTATAGGCGGAGATTAAAACATTGATACGTGCATTCAACTTCAACAACAAAATATTTATTATATGACATAACAAAACCATTATTTACAAAAAAGAAAAAACACTCTACTTAATAGTCCTACCATTATTCTATTTTTATAAATTGAGTTCTCATCATCATAATATAAGTTTTTTTTCTTACATAGCCTAGAGGATGAGAACAATAAATATTTTTGGAGAGCCTTGAGGCTAAGAAGAAGACTTTAAAGTGTCAACTATTTTGATCTCTCTGTGAATCTCTAATCTCTTATGACTGGGACGATGGAAAGATACTTGCCAAAGGTATTCTGATGTTCAAGTTAGTGTTCAATCTTCGAAAGTCTATGGTATGAATTGGAGTTGATAAAAACCTCCCTTTAATTTTACTCACTGTTCATTATTTATACTCTCATTCCTGCTGACAATGTTGTGAGGAAGATGTATAGCCTCTTCTGTATAAAATATGATTGTTGTTCTGCACTATGTGTTAAGGGGAAGAAGTGCAGTCTCTTCTACATAACGTATGATTGTTGTTCTGCACTATGTGTCAGAGGGTATGTGTCAGAGGGAAGACATGTAGTCTCTTCTGCATAAGGTATGATTGTTACATTATGTGTCAGAGGGAAGACATGTGGTCTCTTCTTTGTCAGATGATAGAAGGGCCGTTTATTGGGATTTGTTTCTTTGTCAGATGTGAGATGCTCGTTCCCAATGCAAGGGAAGTGGGGATGTTGGTTTGTTGGTGTTGGTTGGGTACCTGTCGGCCTGTGCACTTATCAACTTGGATACTTGTCATCCTGGGTTCTTATGGGCCTGGGAACTTGTAAGCTTGGGTATTTGTCGACTTGTGCACTCTCTGCAATGAGCTTTGTGAATGAATGTTGTCGGCCATGCTCCTTGGTGGCCGTATAGTACACAAACCATCCAAGCTTGAGTAGTTGTTAAACTATAAGGAGCTTGATGAGTGGTGTTGTCGGCCCCACTCTTTGGTAGCCGTATAGCTATATTTAGTAAATGAAGTTGGTTGGAGTGAGTGGTGGCCGTGTAGTTTCCTCTGTTGTCGTGGTTGTAGCAAGCGATGGTCGTGTAGTGTAATTAGTGTACGTGGTCAGCCTTAATGAGTGATGGCTATTGCGTTTGGTGTATATAGTCGGCCGTAACGTGTGATGGCCGTATAGTATACCTGTGCGTGAATGTTGTCGACCATGCTCTTTGGTGGCCTTAGATTTGGGAGTGGTAAACTTCTCTCGCTTATTTTGACTAGGGAATTTCCCGCCATTTCTGGGTTGACACCATATTCTTCCCCTACTCAGTGGTTAAGTTAAGGACGAATTCTTCCTCCACCTCCATATCCTCTTCCTGCACCTCCATAAAAATTTAAAATCCCAAAGTGTCCTTGAGGAAATGATCAGAGTGCCCCTGTACCTTTGCGAACTAGATGGGTGAGGACTTAGAATGCACCGGATGAGGCACATCCGATTTGTTGAATTCTCCATTTGAAGTACATGGGATGCCTCCTTAATCAATTCCAATCGAACCTTCTTACTTATTATCCTAAACCCTTATGATTATCTCGTTAGAGGAAGAATCATCGACGACCACCCTTTTTCATTGCAACCCCTTCACCCTACACTCCTCCACCTCCTCCCTTCTTCCAGTTTCTTCATTTCCCTTGTGGAAAACGTTCTCGGCCGGCTATTTGCTTCACATTACAATGGCCTCAAGGCCTTGGAGTTCTTCAACTACAGCCTCATCCATTCTCGTTCCCCCTAAATCCTGATTCTCTCAACATGACCCTCCACATTCTTGCACGAATGCGTTATTTTGACAAAACTTGGGACCTGTTACGGGACATTGCAAGAAGCCACCAAAGTCCTTAAAACTAACAATCGGATGGCAACCCCCATCCGGTTCACATTTAGAAAAATTATAAATCGGATAAGCATGTCATCCGGTTGTTATTTTTGCAAATGACAACCGGATGACATGCTCATCCGGTTTACATTTTTTTACAAATGTTAACCAGATGGGGTGTCATCCGATTGTCATTTTTAAATCAAAATGAGAACTGGATGAAACCCATCCGGTTGTCAAACTCCCAGATTGAAAAATTCTTCGTTCGCTGTCGACAACTCTTGAAACACCAAATTAACTACTCTAATCAACAATACGATTCATAAATTGCTAATAAACATCACAAATTGTTTACCTACGACTTGTTTGAAAGTTTAATTGAAGATTTGGAAGAAATGAATCGGATGAAGGGTTAGAGTGAATAAGGGAACTGAATAAAAGGAGTGAAGGGGGTGGAGGGTATTTCTATCTTTGCACTTTTTTCTTAAAGGTATAGTCGTCTTTTTATAGTGAGTATGGAGGTGCAGGAAAATGGTATGGGGGTGGAGGAAGAATTCGTCTAAGTTAAGTGAGGTGTTTGGACCTTGGGCCTTCTGTGATGGGCTGGTGGACTTCAGCTATCGAGATTCGCAAGGATTGGACTATGTTCTTCTACACGAAGGATATTATATTTCATAATTTTTATTTTAACATATGATTGAAACCTTTAAATATGATTGGGCAAAATTCTTAAGAAAAAAAAAATTTCCATACATTCACTTGATGATAAATATCTACAATTTGTATGTTTTTATCTCTTAAGTACATTCATTTCCATTCTCATCATTTCTACCATAATAGGAAGTTTAAGTAATTGTGTCATAATTGTTATTGACATGCTTGTAAATATACTTTATAGACCAAAATTAAAACATTGATATATCCATTCAACTTCAACAACAAAATATTTATTATATGACATAACAAAATGTTTTAAAAAATAAAAATAAAAACACTACTTAATAGTCCTACCATTATTCTTCTTTTATAAATTGAGTTCTCATAATCATAATATAAGTTTTATCAATAAACCTTTTAAGAAAATATTTTGCACACTTAATCTTTTTTGAATGCTTGGATATTTGTAAATATCTGAGGTTTAAATTTTCATTACTAATGTCATTGATGTGTTACACCTTTTACTATCATTTTTCATTTCATATAAACTTCTTAATGTCATTGAGGTGTTACACCTTCTACTATCATTTTTCATTTCATATAAACTTCTTTGCTTCAAATGTGGATAAAGAATTTCAAATTAATGGTTCGAATGATATTGTATTTTAAAAATGAAATTATAAGAAAAAAATTACTACTTTCGTTTTACCTTTATTAATGTCTATTTTGCATAAAAGTGAGAAAATAGGTAAATGATATAATATATACTTAAAAAAATATCATAATAGTTACTTAGTGAAATAAGTTATATACAACTAACAATTTACGTTTTTTGTTTATAATTTTATTGTCAGTGTTTTAAATATACATTTAAGTATTGTAACAGTAAAGGAAATAAATTTGTGAAAGCAAAAATACTAGTGATAGAATCTTCTCAAGAAAGAATCTACTTTTATCACAAATTTTAGTTTCTTAACATAAAAGGCATTAAACTCATTATTCAAACCATTTTAATGTTCAATAATACTCACATTTACATATATATATATATATATATATATATATATAAAACCTAAACTAGGTATAAGATTTTCATTTTGGCAAGATAACAGCTGAAAGCATTTATTATCTCAATAAATTGAATAACATAGAAGATAGTGAATTCATAAGTATAATAATCTTATTAGCAATTAAAAAATTTTAGAATTATAAGTGAAACAGAAGTCATGTTACTTTGTAATATATTTCTGGATCATCTTTAACAATAGAACATGAAAATTTAATGGATAAAAATTAAAAAGTAATGTTACTAGATGAAAATATTGGTTATATTGCTATATATGTAATAATGTATTGTACAAAGAATCCTTCAATTATCAGCTACCCAAATATTATCATTATTATAAATATTAGAATCAGTGTTATCCCTTCTGATAATAGGACCTTTGTAAAAATAAATAAATTTTGTGTTCTTTATATTTTCCTTTTGAAATTAAAAGGTGTGTTGAATGTACTTTATATTTTCCTTCTACCAAAGAGTGGATATTTACTTTTATATAAATACTGTAAATAATAAATAATAGTATAGAAAAATGTAAGTTCAATTAGTTGGAATTAATATCTAAAAAGTTTATTGTTATTGATTGACCTCTCTTCTCATTGTTATTCACCTCTATCTAATTTGTTGGAGTTGATATTTGAAAAATATTGTTATTGACTTCATCCTGTAACAATAATATCAAATCTAACATGATAAACATTTCACAATTATGAATTAAATTTTTTATCATGTTAATTTATATTATAACTTATAAATAAATAATTGAATTATTAAATTATTATATAAGAGGATTTCTATATATCTTTATTTAACAATAACTCCTAAATTACAAAGCACACCTGATTTTTAAGATGGATCAATTAGAAAAAATAAAAATGTCATATGACTCGTTATTCTTTCTCTCTTCTCTTCCATGATCAACACTTAAGAAAATTACCTTTTTTTCAAAGCAGTAGAATATTGATTGTAAAGTATGTGTTTGAAATTATTTGAATATTTGAAAATATTTATATAAAATATTGGAATTAGTTATTTAGAGAAGGTAAAGGAATGAAAGGTTTAAGGTAAGAAACAATAGATGAGTCCAAAATATACTAATGACAGATATTTAATTATAACTATATATGTATATATTATTTTAGAAATTATACTAAAGTAAATTTTATAATCAAGAATAAATATTTATATGATTGATTAATTAATATTCAGATCACCCTCGTTCATTCCCAATCTCAGTACTCCATGTCAATTCTCACATTCTCAATCCTATATCGCTTCGCCTTTGGCAATCGCATCCATCTCTCACAATCGCATGGGCTAAAAGCGGTCAGAGAATGGTTTTTAGGGTTTTTATTTGGGATTGTTTTGATTTTAAGTTCCAAATTGAGGAAAGAGGACATGAAATTTTGGGTTAAAAAACTCGTGTTTTCTCCTGTTAATCAAATTGTAACGAGGAAGAGAAGTAGAAACAAATATTGGAAGATATTCAAATCAGCAGCATGTAAAAATTTCTCTGTTTTTTTTATTCAAAATCAAATTATTTCAGTTCTACATAATTTGAGTGGAGCTTATTTAGATTAATTGATAAATGATAAAATTTGAAGAAAATGTTTGTAAAAATTTAAGAATGATTTGATAGATGTTATAATTTTTTTTAATTAATATATTTATGAAATTGCTAATTGATCCTTCTAGAAGAAGGTATTTCGTAATTTCAAACTCACTTACAATGGTTGTTTTGTAATTTTAAATTTCATTCCATCAAATCTCTTCCTATAAGCAAGGATCTCATTCTCCAAATTCTCTCTAATTCATCTTTCCAAATTAATGCAGTCAACCAGACATCATCTTCATCCACAGTAATTCATTTTCTTGTTCAGTAGAAATACTTTTGATAAATATATATTTTTATAATTACTTTCACAATAACACTTTTTCTTGAGTTAGAGCAAATGATAAAAAATAAATAATGTAAATGAGATAAGAAAGAAAAAGAGTAAACATTGCAATTTATAGCAGTTTCTCCCTTGTAACATATTACATATATTATTTTAGCCAACAAGTTAAATTTAACTAGACCAAACCAAGTTTAACTAAGAGACTATTGTTTCAAAGTACACTTGAATATTCTTTTGTAGTTATTCCTAGCTAACTCATTGAGTATTCTTTATTTAAGTCATTTTTAGTTGACTTGAGTATATTTTACTTGAGCCACTTTTGGATAACATTGGATATTCTTTACACAAGTCACTCTTGGACAACACCAACAATTCTTTGGTCAAGTTACTCTTAACTATCATTGAATATTATTTACATCTAGTTACTCCTAGCTAATCAAGTATTTTTTTCAAATTACAACTACTCTTGGCTAATCTGTCAAGGAGTATTTTTTAACCTTTAGCCACTCATAGCTAACTTAAGAAAGATTGAAGGTTTGAATAATCATTTAATCATTGTGTCTAACTATTATGGAGAATTGTGTTTGACAACGAGTATACAATTTAATCTTTCTCTCACAGTTTAGATATTCTTGCAGTCTAGGGAGAAGTTGCGTCTTTCAATGTGTACAAGGATAAACATTCTTTTCAAGGTGGTTGAATGAACACTTTTAGTATTTTTTTAATAGTGACCTTTTCTGATCTATAGATATAGCATGTTCTTTGCTCTCAACTCTAGGATCTCTTTATGAAGCTATAAGGATTGCTCATATCTAGACCGCATTTTGACACAATACAACATTTGTTCTCTTTTCTTCTTCTTGATTGAAGACTTTATATAGTTGTTGGAAGAAACCATTCATAGCTCATTTTTATCTTAGTTCCTGAGATGTCCTCTCTTTGTCTATCACACTTGAATATAATTGTTGCATTAAATGTAATGTACTTCATCTTTAAGTATTGTCCCTTATCACTAACAATGGTAGGACAGACAATTAGGTTGGAGTTAAAATGCTTTTTGTGTTAGGATGTTGGTGAAGAAGACAATTTTAACTTTTATCCAAAAGATTGTTTGCGTTTGACTTTAACTTGCACCTTCTAAGAGATATTTTTGGCAAATGAAGGCAGTAGATATGTCCTACATTCAAATAATAATTATGCACATAACACACACATATGTATGTGTGTATATTCATTAAGTCAGGAGTGGACGAATACTTCTTGTCGGGGTCCGCTGCTAGGAACGGATGTAATATGAAATAATACTCATTAAGGTAAGAGTGGCTTAGGAAGGAATATTTGACAGCTCAACTAGGAGTGTGGATGTAATATGAAATAATACTGAGGTAAGAGTGGCTTGGGAAGGAATATTTGACAGGTCAACTAGGAGTGTCTGTGAGATTAAAGAATACTCATTTAAGCCAGAAATGGCTTGTGTGAATAATATCTAAGGGATTAACCAAGAGTGATTGAGGCCCTAAGAATACTTAAGAGGTATTTCACAACATTAATATGTCTAGTAAAACTCAATATATTGATTAAGAATTGAATGTAGTATGTACAAAGTGTGAGAATTTCTTTATATTCCTTATTTTGTTTACATTATTGTTTGCAGTAAAAAAAAATGAGAATTTATTATCCATATGCTTATTTGAAAATTATCTTGGAGGGTTTTGACTATGGTTTTAAACTTTGTCTTCTATAATCTTGTCTAGTAATTTGATAAAATAAACTTGAAAATATTTAAGTCAAGTGGTTCACTTAAGTTGTTGAGTTTCATTTAATAAGAAAGAATTATAGTTTGATCACTTGATGAACTAAATCATTGTTTGAGTATTTTGAATCAGACAATATTTATAAGTTTTTTTTATTTTAAATTAAAAAACATATTCATTCTTTAAAATTATATTTTTTATTTATCTGTCTTACCAAAACTTATATTAATTTTATTTTCATTCATTTTATTCTCATCTAAATCCACATGAATCAATGATAATGATTATATATATAATTCCTTCCAAGAGTACTTTTCAAATGTAATATCGTTAAAAAAATTGATACAATTTTTGTTAATTTTGAAACCAAAAAAAGTTAATGCAAAAAGCACATGAAAGGAAGACTTTGGCATTAAATTGATGCAATTTTATATTGTATTTATCATAGTGAGCAAAATAAAATCAAAATTTATGTATAGTAAAAAATAAATAAATTTATGTACTTAGGTATGTTGTGTTTTACTAAGACGACTTTATGTAATAGAACGACTTTCTATGACTTCTGGTTTAGAAAATTTTTTCAATTGAAGTACACACCACAATTTTGGTATTGAATAAAATAATAAAGCACTCTTATTTCATGTCTTTGAAAATTTTTCTCTTCTCTACTAAACACTTATATTATTTTTTTTTTCATTTAGTTTTATCTATCTTCTCATTCAAACCCACATACATATTTGATTAGATATATTTAAAATAAAAAAATATGCATACAATTTCTTGCAAGAGTATTTTTTAAATGTAACATTTTTCATAGAAAGAAAATTATAATTTTGTTTATCTTAAACCAAACAATTAATGAAAATCAGTAGTTATTAGGTAGTAGTTATTAGGTAAGGGTATGGTAGAGGAAGTCTTAAAGACAACAACACGCCTTGCACCTCCATTTCCTTTTTCTTCTTCTGTCTCTCACTCTTCCAAGTTCTTCTTTTTCTCCAATCTCTCACTCCATAGTTCATCTATTTTAAAATCTGATCACACCCTATAGTAGCTGTTGAGGAGTTAAGGATCATTTCTAACCGATCAGAATCTCAAACAGAGTAAGTTCATATCTGCTCTATAGATCTCTTATTTTTTGTTTATTATTAGGTTTTTGTTCTCAATCTTAACAGGAACAGTTGAGAAAAGTATTTCTCTCAACTTAATTAAGATTATACTAAAATTTGGTTTTGTTCTGATAACTTATTACGGATCCCGAAATTTTGGAGATTAGTATTTGTGTCGGGTATAGGAGGAACTGTTGTGAAGATTATCATCAGGTAAGGGAAGTTAGTAACTTGTATACTAGTTAGTTACTTTCAAATATAACTCAAGGATAGAAGACTTTAATATGTGATTATCAGTGCTCAAGTCTTTCTTGCAGGTCTGACTGGTCTTGAACACTAAACCAGTTTGACTGTTATCTTGATTTGGTATGATTAATTGACCTGATTTGAGTAATAATGTTAGAAAGTATCATGTGAGAACTTTTATTGTTGTTCGATGAATTGAATATGACCTATGAATATGTCTTTATGCATGATTGAGGGAATTGTATCTGATATTGTGTAATTATATAAAGTGGTGAAGTTTTCTTGAGATTATTGAAATTGAAATAGGAAGTGAATGAATAGATGAATAAAAATTGATGATGTATGATATGAATTATAAGTGATGCGTGGTAGGCATAGTGTTTTCAGGAAAGAAAATATCTATGTTAAGAAATAGGATGTGCATTGTCTAAAGATCTGGTTAACAATTGATCTCTTAACTTTACTAATAAGAATCAAATAGATGAATATTAGGTGGTAAGAGTCGAAGGAGGTTCATTTGACTAAAACTACAGCTTGAAAGAGGGCTGGTAAGGACAATTATGTGGATTAACCCTGTTATATGAGATTAATGGTGATGAGATGAAACACACAGGTTGGCGGTAGTATGACAGGTGCAAATCTTAGGGTCTACAGGAAGTAGATTGAGTCTGTCTATATTATGTAATGTCTTGAGTTGGATGATAGATGTTGTCAATTGATTGTTATATGTAAAATGATGTATAATAGTGATTAATTGAGATATTTTGTATTACTAGCTTACCCTCTCTTGTTTGTTTGTTTGTTTTTATCTGAGATACACGAGAGCAGGTAATGTTAGAAAGGATACTGTGAAAGATGCTCTCAAAAGAACCAGTTACAACATTAAAAACTTTCTGAAAAACTGTTATTTTATTTTTAAACATATATGTATAAATGAAATTAGTTATGTGTTTTAATTCTCTATTTAAAGTATAATGTTAATGAATGATTGGTGTATATATATATATACATGCATTATGTTTTAACCATTATACATTGTGCATGCTGCTTTGTTTCTCACTGTGACAAACCAACAAACAGGGCAGTGCGTGATGGGTTCCAAGATGAGGAGAGTGATGATTCTGAGAAAGTTATGGCAACTATCTTGGTCCTTCCTTTGCGTCCTCTAGCGAGGAATTGCATGACATTGTGGCTGCTACTAAAAATGGAGTTCTTTTAACTGGAAGTCTGGCCAAGGCTCAATTTGGTCCAAGCATAGGACTTGTGGACATTGGAGAGTGTGAAGACTACTACCTGTTTCGTGTGTCTCTTCCAGGAGTCAAGAGGGATGAAAGTAAGTATCTTGTTCTTTGTCAACTCTCAAGAATTCATTTTAAATATAATGGTTTTGTTAACTGATTTCTTTTTCCATAAAAATTCAATAGAATACAGTTTTACTTATTTTAATTCTTTGACCAAAGCTAGGAACTTGTATATTTGTGTTATTCTTTTAATTCTGAGCTCTTCTATTGTATGTAGCTGAGTTGTGAGAATTTGTTTTAAATTGCATGCCAACTGAGATGGATCTTAATATATAAAGGGACCTACTCCTCTACGAGGAATCTAGACTTTGGAAGCTTATTATATTTAATTTTTTGTTATTTGCTTTATTGCATATGGTCAATGGGGCTTTTAAATGTGCTAAGTAATGCTTATATATGCCAAATTTCTAAATTGGCCATAAAAGAATGTATATTTTGTTGTTAATAGTTTGTTCAGTTGGGTCTCACTGCTGATAACTAACATAGCTGGGATTTATAACTGCAGAGGAATTCTTTTGTGATGTTGGGCTTGATGGAACGACATCGATGAGTGGAGTAACTATAACAGGAAAGGCAACAATATACATATACACTTATGCGTTCCAAATGCAAACTCGAAACCTTTGTCCACCGGGTGAATTCGGTGTGTCCTTTCGGCTGCCTGGTCCTATTGATCCGCATAATTTTGAAGGTAAGTTTGGCATTGATGGAATATTTGAAGGAGTTGTTATGAAAGCAAAGTCACCATGAAAAAGTTGTTTGGTTAGAATCATCTCTTTTGTTTCACTAGACACCAACAAAACTTACTATGAATTGAAACATTATGTCAAATAGCTGTGGGATTGAGTGATTGGTAGCCACAATATTTTCATGACAATATCTTCATGTTGAACATCCAATTGTCACATGATTAATTATTATGTTTTATCCACCTATGAAAAGAGTGATTTAATTTTATCCTGATTAGCCTCCAACTTTAATGCACAATGCCTCTCTCTCTATTTGGTAACTCTATATGTAACTATATTGTTCTATCGAACTGGAACTGGGCCATCAGCGACTGCACATGGTAATAATTATGATTCTTCAGGAGATTTGGATTACATTAAAAATCAAGTCCTTTCTTATCATATGATACCAGAATTGATTTCTAACATTTTCTTACTTTTCATTTTTGAAACATCGCAGAAGTATTTTGTTAAAAGAATATTTTGTTAAACCAAAGTGGCTTGTGGAAAGAATTCTCAAGTGATTTGTTGAAGGATATTTAGTTAAGTCTTGAAATAATACTTGCACAGATAACTAAGAATTGTTACCTAGAAGTTATTGTGATTTCAAACAATAGTCAAAGGATCCGTCAAAAATACTTATTTTTTCAGAATTCAAAGAATATTTATTTTGTCTTAAACAATCATTTTAATAAAATTAACTCAAGAAAGAGTCAAAATAATTTTTCTAAATAAATATCTTACAGCTTTCACTAAGATTTATGTGATGGACTTAAATTTATAAAAAGATAAACAACGATCTCATAAATCTTTAATAAAAGTAAAAAGTAAAACGTTTTAAAAAATAATGATTTTAAAGAAATGAAATTTAAATGATTAATTTTTTATTTATAATTTTTTTTACCTTATATACTAAAATATTTATACCTTATCGCATTTGGAGTATTTTGCACACACAAATAAATTAACTTGGCACTTACTTATTATTGTTAAGTTGGTTTTTATAATAGTGTTAAAATAAATATTTAAAATTGAGGTTTTTATTTTTATTTACAAAATAAGTTAAAAATAAAACCACCACAATACATTTTACCAAAAAAGCATTAATAAAAATGATGTGGGCAGGTATTGGGTAAGCTTGCTGCGCAAGTTCTATAATCGGTAACATCAACGATTAACAGTAGTCTATATCTAAATCTTATCTAAGTCCAATTTGAATTTTTGGCAAAATGCTAAGTGGCTCTTCAAATTTTAACTGAGCTAATAACGATCATCAAAGTTGTTTAAACTTCAGTACTTTTTTAGTTAACAATCAACAAAATGAATAAAATGTTTGAGTTTCATCAATAATAGCCATCCAAAGATGTATATTGAAGCTAACATGCACTTATACCTAGATTATATATAAGTGAAAAACAGAAAAAATAAAAAAAGACACATAAGATTAAATAGAAGTCATTGCAATTCCAAACAATAGGTAAAGGATATCCAAACAATTGTTAATCAACTCAAGAAATGATTTATTTTGTCAAATAAATACGTGATGGACTTAAATTTATAAAAAGATAAAGAAGGATCTCATAAATCTATAATAAAAATAAAAGTAAAATATTGTAAAAATAATAATAATTTTAAAGAAATGAAATTTAAATTTTTAATTTTTAATTTATAATTTTTTTTACCTTCAATAGTAAAATATGTGTAACTTATCACAATACTTGGCACACAAATAAATTAAGTGCGCACTTACATATGTTGTTAAGTTAGTTTTTATAATAGTGTTAAAATAAATATTTAAAATTGAGGTTTTTATTTTTGTTTAAAAAATAAGTTAAAAATAAAACTAGCACAATACATTTTACCAAAATGTCTTGATTTGGTATATAAAAAACAGAAATATGTTTGAAATAACGAGTATTTATTACACGTTAAATCAGCAATATAACAATAATATTCATAATGTGTGATTCTGTATACAAATTGATTGATGAATTTGATCTCATACATTAACTAAAAACATCCTATAAAAAAAGAGTTATCAAGATGTTCATTATTTTAAATTGGAAATTAACATGTCATACTCTTCTTATCCCTTAAAAAATTAGTTAGATTTAGTGAATATAATATTTTTATATTATGATTTTAATTATAGAAATTAAACAAAATATTATTCAATCCTTATATTTAAAGTAAAAATACATTAAATAAATAATATAATTGTTTCAAAGTAAGGATGTTATATTTCATAACTTTTATTTTAATATATGATTGAAACCTTTTAATATGATTGGACAAAATTCCTAAGAAAAAAAAAAATTCTCCATACATTTTTACATGATGATAAATATATACAATTTGTATGTTTTTATCTATTAAGGACATTCATTTCCATTCTCATCATTTCTAACATACCAGAAAATTGTAATAATTATGTCATAATTGTTATTGACATGCTTGTAAATATACTTTATAGGTAGAGATTAAAACATTGATATGTACATTCCACTTCAACAACAAAATATTTATTATATGACATAATAAAACCATTATTTACAAAAAGAAGACACATTACTTAATAGTCCTATTATTTTTCTGTTTTTATAAATTGAGTTTTCATTATCATAATATAAGTTTTGTTCTTACATAACCTAGAAGATGAGAACAATAAATAAATATTCTTGTGGAGTCTTGATAATATAAGTATAAATGTTCTTGTGGAGCTTTGATAATATAAGTTTTGTTTTCTCTGTGAATCTCTAATTTCTATAATATAATATAAATTATAAAAATTATAAACAAATTCTAAGAGTAACACAATGATAGATTTTTAATGAATTCTTTGGTTTTTAATGCATTTCATCCTGGGAACCTACTTTGGTCCCCACGTCAAAACCCAAGCAGCCAAAAAAATCAATATTGCAGTAGATGAAGGGTAGCCTCCATACACATTGAACCAATTGACCATTTTGCGGCGATTCTTAAATTATAATTTAATTAATTTATAATTTTTTAAGCATAGTGTAAATGTTAAACTTCAGATGAAACATTAAAAACTTAAGGTATTATATGATATATGTTTTATGTTTCTTTTCATAACTGATATAAATGTAATTTTAAGTTACATAAAAATTTCTATTAGCAATCTGACATGAAGAAGGATATTAGGTATTTTTTTAAAAAGCTTTTTAAGTTTTGTATTTGATAAAAATACATATAATGCAACCTAAACAAATAATAACATATTTGGACAGACGAAAATATTTTAAAAACTTATTTTATACACAATTTCTTTGTTTAAGAGATTACATCTTACAGTTAAATTACTTTATTAACATATTTTTGATATATTTTCTATTATTATATAAAGTGATATGATTTTTATGTTTCACTAATTGTTATTTTAAATAAATACTTAATTTTAAGAACACTTTTGATAAATATATTTTTTACAATTACTCTCGCAATAACTTTGTTTTTGAGTTAATAAAAATGATAAGAAATAAATAATATAAATAAGATAAGGAATAAAGACTGTAAACATTACAATTTATATTAATTTGTCTATGGCAACATATTACATATAGTCATTTAGCCAACAAGTTAAATTTAAGTATTTTTTTTTAATTTCTCCTAGTTAATCCATTAAGTATTAAAGTCATTATTAGTTGATTATAAGTATTTTTTTACTTCAACCACTTTTGGATAACACTAAATATCCCTTACTTACCTCAAGTCACTCCTGGACAACACCAATAATGCTTTGCTCAAGTCACTCATAACTAACATTGAATATTATTTACATCTAGCTACACTCCTAGCATTTAGCCACTCCTAGCTAAGAAATATTGAAAGTTTGAATAATCATTTGATCATTGTGTCTAACTATTAGGAAAAATTGCTTCTAACTACGAGTACAAAATTTAATCTTTCTCTCCTAGTTCTGATATTCTTGCAGTCTAGGGAGAAGTTGCGTCTTTCAATGTGTACAAGGATACATTCTCTCCAAGAGTGATAAGTCACTAGTCCTTATATTGACCTTTCTGCACCGATTCTTCCAAACTGAGGCAGCTACAAAAAAATAAATATTGCAGAGAGTAGCTGAAGGGTTGCCTCCATACACATTGAACCAATTGACTAATTCCTTCATCAAAGTTGCAGAATTGGAGCGTCTCTACTACTATATTCTCAGGAAGAGTAATAAGTCACTAGTCCTTAAATTGACCTTTCTGCGACGATTCTTCCAAGGCCTGGGTGGAAACAACAATTACCCCCACTTCTCGATTTGTTCCCTCACCACTTACACCCTCAATCCCGGTTCAAAAACTACTATAAAATCGTTCACAACATTGTGTTTATTGACAATCCTGATAACAGTTATATAAAGTCAGAGGATTTAGAGCGGTTCAAGAGACTGAGTGGGCTGGAAGAGTTGCATGTGGACATAGAGGCTGCTAGGTTGCAACTAGGTGTTTCTTTTCACGACAATTGTGTTCTCAATAACTCCATGAAGAAGAAGGTTGATAATGAGTGCTCTGGTCGCTTTTATACGTTTCCGGATAAAGTTCATGTTGCTCAAGGTGTGAGTGATGCTACAACTCATCGCCATCAGGGTGGTTAAGATGAGGAGAGTGATGATTCTGAAAAAGTTGGGCCTGCTATGGTGGTCCTTCCTTCGCGTCCTTCTAGAGAGGAACTGCATAACATTGTGGCTACTACTAAGAATGGATTTGCTTTAACTGGAAGTGTGGCCAAGGCTGAATTTGGTCCCAGCATAGGACTTGTGGACATTGGAGAGTGTGAAGACTACTATCTGTTTCATGTGTCTCTTCTAGGAGTCAAGAGAGATGAAAGTAAGTGTTTTGTTATGTGTTAACTCTCAAGAATTCATTTATAATATAATGGTTTTTGTTAAACGGTATATTTTTTTCATAAAAATTGTATGGGACTGCATATAAGGTTCAATAAGACACATTTTTACATATTTTAATTCTTTGACCAGAGCTAGGAAGTGGTGTATTTGTGTTATTCTTTTAATTCTGAGCTTTTATGTTGTGTGTATGTGAGATGTGGGAATGTCTATTTTGTGTCTGTGGTAAACTTTACTATCAAAAGATTTTGATTGATAACATGAATTTATTTTAAATTGCATGCCATCTGAGATGGATCTTAATATATAAAGGGATCCACTCCTCTAAGAGGAATCTACACTTTGGAAGCTGTTATATTTAATTTTTATAATTGTTTTATTGCATATGGTCAATGGTGCTTTTAAATGTTTTAAGTAATACTTATATATGCCAAATTTCTAAATTGGCCATAAAAGAATGTATATTTTGTTACTAATAGTTTTTAGAGTTGGATCTCAGATCTCACTGCTGATAACTAACATAGTTGGGATTTATAACTGCAGCCCAATTCTCCTGTGATGTTGGGATTGATGGAACTATATTGATAAGTGGAGTAACTATAACATGAGAGGCAACAATATACAGGTACTCTCATGTATTTGAAATGCAAACTAGAAACCTTTGTCCACCGGATGAATTCGCCATGTCCTTTCGACTGCCTGGTCCTGTTGATTCCTATAATTTTGAAGGTAAGTTTGGCACTAACGGAGTATTTGAAGTATTTGAAGGAGTTGTTATGAAAGCGAAATCACCGTGAAAAAGTTATGTGGTTAGAATAATTTTTTCTGTTCAACTCACGCCAACAAAAGTTACTATGAATTGAAACAATATGTCATAGCTGTGGGATTGAGTGACAATATCCACTATGATAGCCACAATATATTTTTATGTTGAACCTCGAGTTGTGACATAATTAATTAATCTCTTCTATCCACCTTAAAAAAGTGATTTAATTTTGTGCTGATACCCAACAACTTAAAGTGCATAATCCCTCTCTTTCCATTTGGTAACTCTATATGTTGTATCTAACTGGAACTAGGTTATGCTTCAGGGTATTTGGATCACATTAAAAAGTTGAGTCATTTATTATCAGATGGTTCCAGAATTGATTTCTGGCGTTTCCTATGCAAGCCATTATTACTGAACTTTGAACTTTTTAATCCTACATCTTTATATTCAAGTCTAAACACCATGACTGAATGATTAAGTTGGCAAATTAACTATTGTGATTGACATATTACAATCTCAGCACTCAGACTAATGGTTTTGTGTTGTGCTTAAGGGTCTCAATCCTTGATATTTGAAAACTTTGTATGGTTTCCATGTTAGTATTATTTGACTCCATTCTTTATAGTTGACACACAATTTCATTTTGATCCCTAAATAACAAGTTCTCAATTTGGTTGTAAAAACATGTATTTCTGCTTCTATGCATAATAGTAATGCAATAGAAACTGAACTGTCAATGATTTGAGTGATTAAAATTTGGAATCTTATAATCATTTACTACTTGATTTCTATACATATATTATATTTTCTTCTTACACGTTCCAAGATGAACTGTTAAATATGTGAACATACTTCCTCTGTGGTTGAATTTGCAAGTTGTTCTTCGTAATTAATATCTAATGTTTTCAGTGGACGTCTTAAAACGTCGTCTTTGGTCCTTTTTGATAAGAAAAAAATGTATATTATAAAAGCATATTGTAATTTATATTTTTGTAATAAAGACCAAGGACAGTACAATTCCTGTATAATACTTCAAAATACTGTTAATCACATTTTATAAATATATTTTTTTGAAACTTTATATTCCAATACAATCATAACTAGATAATTTGAGTTGACCTTTTCTAAAGTAGTGGTTTCAATCATAAAGATCAAGATTCTATTCATTTGAAATTTGAAATTTGTGTCTTATGCTGGTAATTTTATATCCCTTTTTTGTCTACATCCCGTGGTTTTCTGTAAAGGTCAATCAAATTTTTCTTTTCAAATAAAAAAAGATACAGCAATTTGGGTCTATCTAATTTAACAAAGATATTTTTTTTTCGGAGAGTTTATACCTGGTATTATACCTGTATTACCGCATGACTTTTAAAAATTGTAACATCTAGGGTGGTGTCATTTTATGTTTTTGTTTTTTCAGGATGCATATATCATAAATATAGTTTATGTGCCTGTTTGTGATAGTATTGACATTGGAAAGAGAATGAAATAACTAAACTGATCTAATATGTCTAATTGAATCACAATTGGCATTCAGCAAACAGGATTATTATGATTTTAAGTAATTTCAATTCAAATATTCATACCTGAAAAAAAATTAATGATAGCTGGATTAAAATTATTTAACATTGATATTCTTCTTGTTCACACTCAAAGCAAATCAAAGCATAGTCCTAACATGTACCTCTTTCTGTTTGCTTTAATCTTTTTTATTTTAGGGTTGAATTAAAAAAAAATTTGTTTGTGTTTACTGTCATTTTGCAAAAAACCAATACCACATTGATTATTCTTTAATTAATCGTATTCATACATTTTCAAATAGAAAATTAAACAATTGCTTTATTTGATAATAATTTTTTTACTCTATTTCCTTTTTCTACAATACAACAATAAAAAACAGATGACAAATGAAATGAAAAAAAAAATATTATTAATATGATATCATTAACAACACTCACAATGGAGTATCCTATGGAACTTCAGCAAAGTATATGCTTGTTCTCAGAAGAAAATAACAGGAACTTGCAATGTGTATTTACCCGGAAGAAATGTAATCGGTGTTAAAGATTTTGAAATTTGGAATGTATATTGTCAAGTTGTTTTATATATTTTATTAAAGTATTGTTTTATTTAAGTAAATATAAGTGAAACAGAACTTGTATACAAATATACTCTTACTAATAGTAAATAGAGTAAAGAAAATTAATAAATATAAAATATAAAATAAACTGTGCACATATAAAATATAAAATCTATCAGTTCTTGATATGTACAAATTTTCATAAAAAAGGGCTGTGATAATTTTTTGATTTTGAAAAAATAAATAAATAAAAAATATCACGTGAAAGCTTAGTTAGTGGATAAGCTTGCGGCACAAGTTTGATTATTGGTTGCATGATCGGTTGGGAGTAACCTACGCCCACATTATTGTCGATTGCAGTAACCTATGGTAACCTACGTCGCACATTATTGTCTATTACCATCAATGACACCATTCAACGTTCCAATTGCATTGGCTCTTCTACCAACTCTTCCCTTCTCTGCACTCTATGCTGTGCTGCTATGCATTGTGCACGCTGCTCTCTTTTTCACTGTGAAAAACCAAAACAGGGGCGGTGCGTGATGGTTTCCGAGGCTGAGGCTGATCTGAGTGATGTGGCCCCCAATTATAATCAATGCTTTTTAATGCATTTCATCCTGGGAACCTACTTTGGTCCCCACATCAACACCGAGGCAGCCAAAAAAAAATCAATATTACAGAGAGTAGATGAAGCATTGAATCAATTCACCTTTCTGCGGCGATTCTTTCAAGGCCAGGGTGGAAACAGCAATTACCCCCACTTTCTTGATTTGTTCCCTCCCTTACACCCTCAATCCCGCTTCAAAAACCCCCTCAATCCCGCTTCAAAAACCGCTATAAAATCGTTCCGATATCAGTTATATAAAGTCAGAAGATTTAGAGAGGTTGAGTGGGGTGGAAGAATTGCATTTAGATATAGAGGCTGCTAGGTTGCAACTGGTGTTTCTTTTCACGACAATTGTGTTCTCAACAACTCCATGAGGAAGAAGGTTGATAATGAGTTTTCTGGTCGCTTTTATACGTTTCCAGATAAAGTTCATGCTGATCAAGGTGTGAGTGATGCTACAACTCATCCCCAACAGGGTGGTGAAGATGAGGAGAGTGATGATTCTGAAAAAGTTGGGCCAGCTATGCTGGTACTCCCTTCGCGACCTTCTAGGGAGGAATTGTACGACATTGTGGCTGCTACCAAGAATGGATTTTCTTTAACTGGAAGTGTGGCCAAGGCTGAATTTGGTCCCAGCATAGGACTTGTGGACATTGGAGAGTGTAAAAAATATTATCTATTTCGTGTGTCTCTTCCAGGAGTCAACAGAGATGAAAGTAAGTGTCTTCTTTTGTGTTAATTATCATGAATTCATAAAAATTGTGTGTGAATGCATATAAAGTTCAATAGAACACAGTTTTACATATTTTAATTCTTTGATCGGAGTTAGGAACTAGTGTATTTGTGTTATTTTTTTAATTTTGAGCTTTTATGCCGTATATACCTGAGCTGTGGGAATGTCTATTTTTTATATGTGTGGTAAACTTTACTGGCAAAAAATTTTGATTGATGTAATTAATTTATTTTAAATTTCATGGAAGCTCAGATGGATCTTAATATATGAAGGGATCCACCTCTATGAGAAATTTACACTTTGGAAACTGTTATATGTAATTTTTTAATATTTGTTTTATTGCATATGGTCAATGATGCTTTTAAATGTTATAAGTAATGCTTATGTACGATAAACTTCTAAATTGGCCATAAAAAATGTATATTTTGTTGCTAATGGTTTGGACAGTTAGGTCTCAGATCTCATTGTTGATAACTAACATAGTTGGGATTTATAATTGCAGCTGAATTCTCCTGTGATGTTGGGATTGATGGAACTATATTGATAAGTGGAGTAACTATAACAGGAGAGGCAACAATATACAGGTACTCTCATGCATTTAAAATGCAAACTAGAAACCTTTGTCCACCGGGTAAATTCGCCATGTCCTTTCGGTTGCCTGGTCCTGTTGATCCACATAATTTTGAAGGAAAGTTTGGCACTGATGGAGTATTTGAAGGAGTTGTTATGAAAGCGAAGTCACAGTGAAAAGATTGTTTGATTAGAACCATCTCTTTAGTTTCACTAGACATCAACAAAACTTACTATGAGTTTAAACAATATGTCATAACTGTGAGATTAAGTGACAATATCTACCATAGTAGACACAATATTTTCATGACAATATCTGTTGCACATCCAATTGTCACATTATTAATTAATCTGTTTTATCCACTTGTGAAAGAGTGGTTTAATTTTGTGCTGATACACATCGCAATTAACTATTGTTGTTGGCATATTACAATCTCAACACTCAGACTAATGACTTTGTGTTGTGCTTGACGGTCTCAATCCTTGATATTTAAAAACTTTGTATGGTTCCATGTTAGTATTATTTGACTCCATTCTTTATAGCTGACACACAATTTTATTCTGATATCTAAATGACAAGTTCTCAATTTGGTTGCAAGAACATGTATTTCTGCTTCAATGCATAATAGTAATGCAATAGAAGCTGAACTGTAGATGATGTGAGTGATTAAAATTGAATCTTACAATCATTTACTACTTGAATACATATTATATTTTCTTACACGTTCCAATATGAACTGTTAAATATGTGAATATACTTTCTTTTACATGTTAATATCCTAATGTTTTCAGTGGACATCTTAAAACATTGTCTTTGGTCCTTTTTTATATGAAAAAAAGTGTATTATAAAAGCATATTGTAATTTAGTTTTTGGTAATAAAGACTAAGGACAGTAGAATTCCTGTATAATACTTCAAAATACTGTTAATCACATTTTATAAATATATTTTTTTAAAATTTGAGTTGACCTTTTCTAAAGTAGTGGTTTCAATCATAAAGATCAAGATTCTATTCATTTGAAATTTGTGTCTTATTCTGGTAATTTTATGTCCCTTTTTTGTCTACATCCCGTGGTTTTATGTAAAGGTCAATCAATTTTTTCTTTTCAAATAAAAAAAGATACAGCAATTTGGGTATATATATATATATATATATATATATATATATATATATATATATATATATATATATATATATTTTTTTTTTTTTTTTTTTTTTTTTTTTTTT
>Ga0099824_1001510_pt1 | contig 32850 bp, 19 predicted proteins | sample SiratrowhiteBW_FD_76837 | JGI IMG/M metagenome (GOLD analysis project Ga0099824, IMG submission 76837) | Root nodule microbial communities of legume samples collected from California, USA - Siratro white BW | ecosystem: Host-associated > Plants > Roots > Nodule | place: USA: California... | reverse complement strand
TAAAATATTATAAAAAAAAATAAGAGAATAAAAAAAAAATATATCTACACATATATATATATATATATATATATATATATATATATATATATATATTCTAAGACATAATTTAAAAAATAAAATATTATCTATACAATACCATAATCTAAATCAATATGAGAATTTCTTTTCAAAACCAAGACAGATTCAATATATACTTCTAAATACAAATTTATTTCCAATCTATAATTAAACATACAAGTCTAGTTAAATTATAATTTTTCTTATCTTTTTAATTTTATAAATTGAACATATCATTTATTAGTGGTGTTTTAGGCTTACAAGTCTTTTAGTAATATTTTAGGCTCTAATAACTAACATAAGAGGAGGTATAAAAAATGATTATTTTAAAATCTTTTATCGGTGTTTTTAAGCCCTGCCTGATTGTTATAAGAAAAATGTCAATAATACACTTTTTAAAATATGTTTACACTCAGAGGTTAAGACATTTTTGATAATTACATATTTTAACAATTTTATTTATTTTTTAATTAAGTAATTTTTAATAAAGTTTAACCTATAGAGAACATGTTATATTATGTTGATAACTCTTTTCTTTTTTAACTATTTTTTTGTTATGTATTTTTAATTAAGTACTGATTGGTAAGTTTAGTTACATTAAGAAATTATACCATACATTTGATAAGTAAACTTATTAATTGAAATAGTTTAAGATGAAGTTTATAACACACATTTGTATGACAGAAATTAAATGTTAACATGCAACCTAACTTATTAATTTTAAGTCTTATAATTAAATTTGAATAACAGTTACTTTATCTTCAGTTATATTACCATTTTTTTTAGTTCAAAGGTAATTTTGGTTAAGAAGTTGGATCCAGTCATGGATAGAAAAGGGCAATACCATCTTTCATTATTAACTTTTTTTTTTATGTGCCAAATTATATTTAAAGGAGTACAAGGTTCTATGAACAATTTTTCAATGATGAGTCTAAAATAAACCTTTTGGAGCTAAATCCAAGAAAACACATTTGTTTTCTTCCAGTGTTGCATTAATGCATCAAAAGAAAAAGAAACAAAAAAAGGTTGGCTTTTAGTTATTTGTTGCATTTGAAACCCTCGATCTTTTTTTTTTTTTTCTTTTATAAACTACCAAAAGTTTTCAAATCAAAGCACCTTACATTAGATTTAACAAATTGTTATTACGTAAAAATAAATCCATGATCAAACATGACCTTATTGTTAAATTTATGGAACAAATTTTACTCTTGGCGTTGACTTGCTTCACTAATGATATATCACTACTCACACAATGTGACACTGAATTTTAATTTTAATTTATTAAAAGATTGAAAGTGTTAAATTTTAATTTTAATTTAAGATTTTTTTTATCAAAAGTTCACATATTATATGTTATTATAAATTTTAATATTTCAATTGGACTGATGCTCTAAAATTTAATAATCATATATCATCATATTAAAAAGAACTTATGAAAGAGTAAAAAAAGATTAAACTAAATTATGTTAAGAAACATACATCCATATTTCCAACCAAAATAAAATAAAATTATACAAAATAAAAAATATGGAAGTTGATATCTATTAAAAAAAAGTCTAGATTAATAATAAAAGAAAAAACATTAAACCAAGTAAATTTTGACCTATTATTAATCCTAGCATTAAACAAACAAATCTATACGATTACCTTCATGAAATATGTAAAATTTGTTAAAGTCCATAGCTATGTAACTTTTTATGCATTTTATCTATCTTTTTCTTGGAACGCAAGGAATAAACTGATGATACGAAAATGTTTGACAAACTAAGATAGAATGCATTCTAATCACAAACATTTATAAATTTTAAGTCATAGAACTCTCTATGAAGTAAGCTTTGTATAAAATGATTTGTTGACAATAATGTAGAAAAAAAATTATTGATATCCCCCACACCCATAGCATCACTTACTAACTCTATCAATATTGATTTTAACTCATTCAATATGAGATAACATTCTCTAAATGACTTATTCAATATGAGACATTCTCCAAATGACTTGAATAGACTTAGTTTCTTTTTGAGATCCTATTTAATATAAAAAAAATCTTCAAAATAGAAAAGTTAATAATATTATTATTCTTGATTTTCTCATAAAAATTAACTAACATTTTATTTATCATCATATATCAAAATTCAAATTCTATTGAAACCTTTTACTATAATAAATTTTGTAATATATATGAAGATGTCATCAATACATATCTACTATCCTTACATCTATTACTACAAATATACTCTTATGTATCCACTAATATATTATTTATTTGCTCTAATAATTGTTATATCATGTAATAATTTCTAACCAATGATATTTTGTCCCTTGCTATAACAAAAATAATTAATTCTAAACTCATAATATTTATTATTGTAAATAAAAGGAAGATTGTTAAGACTTGATAGTCTAATCTCACATCAATTTAAGATGACTCATGTTAAGAATTTTAATGATAATAGTATAGTTAAGAATTTAAATGACTATTTCTTATTATGATATTGCGTTAATTATATTAACATATTCATATTCATATCTTTTCATAAAATTAATAGGTAATTATATTTCAAATATAACCATCTATGCTTGAATAAGACTAAATAATCTACTAATCATAACGTAGTCAATAAAGAAAATGTTACAATATTATTAATCTTATTTATACTACTAAAATTAACCCTTAGTGATAGTCAAATTATTTGATTTAATTAATTATTTAAAAAAATTGTCCAAAACACAACATTCTATAATTAAATTGATCATTCCAACCAGAAAAAGGAACAAGCCTTTTTTTACAACTTTTAATATCATATCATGACAGGATATTTAACCTTTTATTATGATAAATGCCTTTTTGCATTTCGTTCCACACCAAACCAAGGTATATTTTTCAAACTCAAAATTATTAAACTCAGTAAGTTCCTCAAACTTATACAATTGGTAGACTTGATCTAATTTAGACTTTTCAATATTGCTCGTATTATAGAATTTGGGCAACTTTACATTGGATTTTGAATTGTTTAATGTTGGACAAATATTTCTATTTTACTCCCTGGTGTATATAAGTAGTCATTCTCTTCTTAAAAATTTCTTTCACTTCCACACTTAAAAAAGGTATTGGAGTTCTTAATCTTCTTTCATTTGTCATTGTCATATCTTCGAGTCTATTTATTTTTGTCATAAAATATCTTAAAGAGAATTTGATATTGAAGCTCAGAACATGATTAGAAGATACAAACAAATAAGAAACACAAAAAAGAATGATTAAATTGTTAAGGTTAATACACAAAAAAAATGAAATACTCACCAAGAAAGAAAAAGAAAAGTCTTTAAGAATAAATTCTTGATATATCTAAGCGTTAGAAATTCAAGTGTGAATCTAGTTTCATATTCAGTGAAAATAAGAAATTTGAGTAACATATAAGAAGAAAGACCAACAAACTCAATATTTTAAGATTTTTGGTTGAATGTAGTATTATGGGTTGAGCTTTTTTCTCATTCTTATTTGATTTTCCTCGGTGTTTCTTTCCTCAATTTTTCCAACAAATGATATTAGAGCCGATGATTTGTGACGTTTACCAGTTCCCATAACAATTCATTAAAATTTTGAGTTAAAGATAATGTTATATTCTTATGTGAGTTGAACTCTTTTGTTATTCTTATTTGATTTTTCTAGTATTTTTTTCTCAAATTTTTCAACACAAAGATTATACAAGGAGAATTTATCACTTACAAGTTAAATATCTTTTTGGTTGTCTTTAAGTTATGATGATCTTCTTAGGATGATGCCAAATATTGATATTACCTCTCTACTTTACGTACTATACTAAAAGAAGAAGATGAAAGAAATAAAATTATTAGATACAACTTAAAATTTTTTATGATTAAAAAAGTAAAAAGGTATAAAGTCATGAAAACTTTTACTTTAGAATAGAAAATAGCATGATAACGTAGGAAAGAAAAAACAAAGAAAAGTACTAAGATTTTTTTTTTCCGGAAAAGATATATCTGATTACAAGACAACTTTTAGTTTACTTTTGCAAATCAATCAATGAATTTCTTAAATTTTAAAGTGCAATATAATTTACCTTTAAAAGAAAATTAGTTTATTTAGTTTAGGAAATATTTGACCTTAAAAGATGCACTTGTTTTGTTTTTTTCTTTTTCTAGTTTGATTTATCTTTGTTTGTTCAGTGGCCTCACATTGGCTAAGGAACACGTGGCAAACACCTTCCTAAGACATGATTGTTACTTAACTTTTTGTGCTACTTTTTTTCTCTCTAGGTTGCGGATTTCAAGCACCAAATGTTGGAAATTTCAATAAAAGTTTGCTACACTTCTAAAATCTATAACTTAAGAAGCAGAAGTTCAAAAACTATCTTACAATTTCAACATAACTACGAGATAATGAAAGAAAAGTAGCAAAAGAACATATAACTTAAAATAATAAAATATAAAAAAAACTCAATAATGTTCAATTGTGAAAAGAAAATTAGTCTAGATACTTGATTAACTAAAATATCCAAAGAACACAAATATTACACTTTTTTATACAACTAAATTCAACAAACACACAAAGCTTTGCCTACCTGAGAAGGTATAGAAATAAGTAAACAAGAGCACTATTTCTCAGATTTTCTCATCCAAAAACCGAAAACAAGCATTGCACTGTGAATAACAACATATTCAAAATTAATTGCTAAGATTATAGATTATTTAACTAAGTTTATCAATTTAAATGAACCTTTTATGAAGTGCTAATTAACGAAACAAGTTAAAATAAGTCAGGTATATTTTTCCACCTCTACCTAGACTTTTCAAGAGAGACACATATAGGAAAGAATCTACATACTCAGAAATGGTAAAAAGAAGAAAACAAAGAAAAATTTCAGAAGCTAGGATCCTAAACAACTTGCATGCACGTAATAATAGTCCATGGCAGCTAGAAGATAATATCTAAATAATAGGAAAGGATGAAAATATACATAAAAGCCAGGAACATGTGGCTATACATTAACCTTTCTATGTGACAATAAAAAGCCTATTCATCTAAGCTAGTAGATGTTCAGAGAAGAAAACCTAAAGTGCATGCAGATATAAGTAACCAAACTATAATAAATGAAGAAATGAAATCCGTGTACTATAGCTGACTCTCAATCATATATATATGTATGATATCATTTTGGATACGGGATCTATAGGAACAGGTAAATGGATTCACTAGGTACAAAATCTACTTTAAAAATTATATCGCAGGGTGGAATATATGTTGTTCTTTTCATAATCATTTATCCACTCAGATAGCACTAAATTTTTAGAATTTTGGTCAAATATTAAATTTGCTTTCAAGTGTAGGTCACATTTTACCGTAAGTTGGCTTAATTTGCTCTATTACGACGTAAAATATCAATTTAAAAATAAAAAAATTATTTTTAAATTAAATGATTTAACTATTGATAGAATTAGTTTAATTGGCTTATTTTTAATTTTTAATAAATAAATATTAGTGTTAATATCGGATCAACGTCATCTAAATTGAAAGTTCGTTTAATATTAAATGTTAATAGAGTTGAGATGATAATTATTTTTAATATTTTTATAATAAGTAAAAATATTTAGTATTAGATTAATATATATCGGCTTGGCTAACACTACTTAAAATAAATATTAAAAATAATATGGTTAATGTTGATCTAGTTGATGCTAATTTTATTTATTTTTAATATTGACTAAATCAATAATAATTTTATTTATCTTATTATTTATTTAATTTAACATCAATTAGTATTTATTTATGTTAATATCTTCTAAGTCAACATTAACTTATATATTATGAATTTGTACATCTTCACAAGGAATCATATATTATTTATAATCTAAAGGCCTAGATTTAAAGATAATAAATCTCTTTAGTCACATTTTTTCTCTCTCACTTTCTATATAAATTTTCTTATTGTTATCTTTTTCATTAACACTCTTCTTTTCATCTCCTTCATTCATATTTATCTACACCAATCTCTTTTACTCATACTCATCTCCTTTATTCACAATTATTTTTCTTGTTTTTCACTTATCTCTTCATCTAGACTCTTCTCCTTCTTCCACACAAATTAATGTCATTACAGTCCACCAAATCAACACAAATTAAATTAATATTACAAGTAAATTTTAGATTAAACTATCTATTAATAAATAGTTAAATTTTATAAATTTTGAGTTTGGAAAGCCGACGCTAAGTTTCAATAATTAACTAATGTTTAATATATATATATATATAGTGTTTATGTTAGTGTGAGTTTAATTGACACTAATAATGTCTGTTATTAGGGTATAGAGGCAAAGGTCACAACGTCCACTCATGAAGAATTCGTATCATTGACGCAAAACGAATGCTAATCATAAGTTAGTGTTAATTATTTGTCATTTGTGTTGGTTTTTAGCAGAGACTAAGTCCAAATTTTCTCACAATGTATTGATAATAAATGTGTTTCAAATATGTTGATAACTTGGTATTTTGATTAATGATGTGTAGGTTTCTTATATTTTACTATATACATATATTTATGTTTTTATATATATTTTATGTTTAACTAATAATTTGATCATATAAATTAACACATTAGGTGGTGGGAAGTTGAAAGATTTTTGTACGTCAAATAATTATAAAATAAGTGCATAAATTACCTTGACATGAAAAAATCACTATGAATTTTCAAGAAGCTTCTAATAGGTTAAATGTTAGGATTTGATAAGATACACTTATTGTGAATCTTTTAGAAGAACTCCAATATAACAAATTATATTATACTATTTCATTAAGATATAATTGAGAATTTGTGCATCTTAATTGATAATAATTCAGTTGTATGATGTATGACGTTTCATAGTAAGATGAAATTTATATATATATATATATAAAGTGGCATGAGTTTTTTAAAAACAAGTTAAGGTTTTATATAATATCAATTATCTAAAAAAAATGCTTATAAAAGTTTCTGCATTGACAAAATTTTTATAAGCTTGTTATTAACAACTATTATATTGAATATATAGGCTATAATTTTGAATTTTAATGGTCTGGAAAATTAAAATTTTAGTGTATTTTAAGTGTTTATTTAAAATTTTAAATAAATACAACATTATGATGCTTTATAAATAATTTAGTTTCCGATAGGAAGAAATTGAAGAATATCTTTATTTAAGGAAATTATGAAATTAACAACATAAATTTGAAGAATCTCACTTAAATAAAATAATATAAAGTTAAAGGAAATATAAAATTGTCATTATGAAATTGAAGAAAGTTAAAGGAAAATATGAAATTTACAATAAATATTTGTTTAAGCTAGGATGTTAACCAACAACAAAAATATTAAACTTAAGTGGACATAGATATAATAAAATCACGTTTTGTGACACTAAAGATAATTTAAGCGACTTTTTTTTTTTTCATAACCTAAATATCTAATCATTATGTTTTAATTTGGACTAATGGATTTCTTTTTATCATAAATGACACTAAAAGTGGATGTTGGTCCAACTTTTAGTAAATTGAGAGAAAGATTTACAATTTTTAAAGAGGGGAGTTGAAAACATCCCTTCAAATTTTTGTCATAGATCAACATTCACCCATAGGAATTTCTCTCAAGAATCATGAGTAGTCAAATTTCCTTATTACTAAGATTGGATGTAACAATACTCAAAATAATGTAAAATTTATATATTTTCTCTATTTTTATCAGTCAAATGAGTTTTTTTTTTTTATACTTAATGTTTGCGTATAATTGATCACTTTTTTACTTGTTTAATTTAGATTTGATTCGCATTAAAAATATTTTTATAGTACAAAATTTGGAAAAATATGTGTAATTGAAATTAATATTAGACAGAAGTTAATTCTATTCAGCATGATTTAATCCTTGATGTATTAAGTTGATAATAATTATGAAGGAATTGAGATTACAATTGAGTGATTTAGTTTCAATTGGTAAAGAAATTAACAATTGTATAATTAAGTGAGTTATATTATATAAGTATAATTTAATAAATTTTTTGATTTGTGAGCATATTAGGAAATTTAGTGAAACCCAACCTTCACATTTCATATATTATTTATAAATTTTCAATATACTCTTTAAGAATCTTTATAATATATATTGTAGAGAGTTGAATTACATATTTACGAGGCGTAGGAAAAAAGGGATAGTACAGTCTTGAATATTCTTGTACAAATATTATAACATCTCTTAAATGTTTTATTTTATTTTTGATTGATAAATTTTTGTTATAATTCTATTTTCTATCTTTTATTATTTATTTTTAAAATATTTGCTTAATCTAATATACAAACATTCATTTAAGACGTGAATTTTTTGTTTTAATTCTAAAATTTTTACAATATTTTCTTTTAATTTTTCTTAACTCCTTTGTCACGTGATTATATTCTATTGACTAGTTTCTCTAAGTTAGTGTGATAAAAGTACTCTTTTATATGGAAAAGAAACTTTAGTGACAACCTTCTTTTTTATCACAAAGTTGAAAGTACAACTAGAAACATCATAAAATTAAGAAGAAAAGATATTGATATCACACAAAACAAAGCAACCACTTTCATCTTATCTAATATCTCTAACTCTTGATCGAAGTAGAAGAAAAATAAAAACAATAATATAGAAAACAACGGAGTTGCAACAATAGTATCTCCTCCTAGACAACAACATTTGACATATTATGTAGGAAATAACTATAAAGATAAACATTTTAACTCCATTAAAATAAACTACAAACAAAATAAAAACCTTGACTTGGTCTATTGTAGTCATACATCAAAATAAATACTTTTACAATTTAAAGACCAAATCGAAAGCAAAAGAATAAAAAGACGAACAAAACACTTTTTTTTATTAAAATACCTTTTTATTTTAAAATATTTATTTTGTTTTATAAATGTTGATATTTGGATACTGTCACCAATCATTTGATAATCTTACGTGACGGTCACATGACAGTGAGTTATCATTAAAAATAGTATTTTAATTGGAGGTTTTCATTGGACTTTAAGAGTGTTTAACGTGTTTAACGTAAAATCAAAATGAATTTATGTTATTTTGTATATGCAGTCGTGATTGGTCGTTGGTTTGGAGCGGTGGTGCTTTGTGCTTATGAGATTGCACAACGCATTGTAAGTTAATAATAATTTACTCATGAATTGTAATGTCTTACTATTATACAATGTTGATATATTGTATTCTTTTTTTCACAGGATTCTCTGGTGGAGCAGAGCTCTCAGGGCAGTTTTGTCATTCAAGGAAGACAAGATATATTGACTACAACTCTGGGTACTAAGGAACACCCCCGTCATGTACGGACTGCTGGCTATGGTGTGGGTGTGAGACAATATTTTGGTTCTGCTCCACGGTCTACCTCATCTCAGAATGCATATATAGCCGTGGAGATATCTCGACTCAAAGATGAATTGAGATCTCAACTTAAAGATGAATTGACCTCTCAAATAGAACAAAAGTACGAGATAAGCTAAAAGATGACTTGAGACGTGAAATTAGAAGAGAATAGGAGGAGTTATCACAGCAGCAAACTCCTTTGCAGGAAGGTGTAGTATTACCTACACGTGGGAGAGCTAGCACAAAGGGCAATTGTGCTGCATCAGACGAGGAGGAGGAGGAGGAGGACACCAACACTGATACCTCATATCGGTGTAAATTATTTGTTGGAGATCCTCCTTGATTGGTGGCGATTGAGAGAGTGTTTCCCACATCTTCGACACTCCATATAGTGCCACTTGGAGATGATTTTGCTAGAGTAGTTGTTGAAGAAGTTAGACAGGCAGATGCCGAGGTGTCTGTGCCCACATCAGAGGTCAGACTTGTGGGAGAGGCACTTGGTATATTTATTGCGTAACCCACACATCTCCTACAAACCATTTCTAAAAGGACTCAGGTATTGTGGCCTACACATTTCTAATCTTATTTAAATTCACAGTTAATGCTAATTAATACATTTTGTTTGTGTTACAGGACCAAGGAAGTAAATGGAAATCACCATCTCATGATTTAAGTCCTAGGTCTCCACTAGTTAAGTCAGAAGTGAATCCACTTCAAGAGTTGACTCGTATACTCCACGAGTATTTTAATAATCCAGCTCAAATTCCTTAGAAAGCATCTATCTTTGGGATTGAAGGTGTCCCACTATATATATATCAATGCAAGACATGTGGGGACTAGTTGGTGGTTCGCAGATGTTAAACATTAATATAATTCAGTTCTGGATGATGTAAGTATACTTTTCTACATGTTTGCCAATTATTTATTTCATCAACTTATCCTATTATTAACATTGATTTTCACAATGCAGGTATATAAATGATTTAGTTTATAACACAAGAAATCCTGATATTTATGGATTTCTTAAACCGCAAAGTCTACAAAGGTCTGAAAATAAATTCATTGACACTCAGACCTATATACAAAACTGGATTTCAGAATCGAGGAAGAGAATTTACTTTGCCCCAATTATCCATCAGTAAGTTTCAAATCTTTATATTTTGATCTTAAGTAATGTTGAATATATTACATTATTAATACATTTTCTTATTTTAGGTCTCATTGGCAGCTGATGCTTGTGTGTCCCGCGGACAACACAATTGTTTGGTTTTGTTCATTACATAAGAAGCCACAAAACGATTTGAAACAAATTGTACAAATGTATCGTTTAATTAACTTTAAGTATTATATATCACTATTTTAATTAAAAATAAGCAAATTACTAAATAACTTGGATTTTAGTGCAATGAATGTATGTAAGGTTCTTTGTGGGAGATCTTCATCCACAACCCAAAACCTCCAATGGATATAGACTAAGGTATTTAACTCTAAATGTAATTCACTTTATTAAAATTAGCATTATTCAAAATTTTGATGATTGAAACTTTAATGAAAGTGCAATAAGTAACGAGGAAGTTGGGAATGTGGATATTACATTATGCACTGGATGAAAACCATAGCAAGAGCTGGGATCATGGATTCTTGGGAGCATGTAAGTTTTTCTCTTATAAGTTTGTAAATGTGTCAAATGTTTGTTAATTTTAAAGTTCTAAGATTAAACTTTGTATTTATTTCAGGCTTTTCAAGATACAGAGCCATTGGACAAGAATGATATAGAAGAAATTCAAAAAGAATGGGCAAAGTACTTTCTCAAAGTTAGGAGTCAATCTTAGTATAGATTAGAATTAGTTCTTATTGTAATACAATACATTTTAGTGTAAATTAGTGTATGTACTAAGTAAGAACTACAATTGCATATCATTTTATGTATTGAAATGACTGGTTTTTGAAATTTATGCAGGGAGGTTAGCAGCTTATTTATTGTGTATATTTAAAAAAAAAAACACAAACACAACGTCGGTTATGACTATAACCGTCATTGTGATTGAATCACCACATCAGTTATGTCAAAATCGATGTGGTGGTGCATCTTAAACCTGTAAACATAAGAAGCACCATGTCGGTTTCGTGCCAAAACCGACGTGGTGCTTCTTATGTTTACATGTTCCAATAAAATCATGACGTCGGTTATCTGGTCTTAACCGACGTTGTGGGGAACTATGTGACGTCGGTTCTTCAACTGAAGTCTGAATCAACGTCTCCTGAGTCAACGTCGATTCGAAAACCAACGACAAAGGTCTCTCAGAACCAACGATGAAGGCCTTTTTTCTACTAGTGCGTGATTGGTCCCTGAGTCGTAGTTCTCCAGTGAAGCGGTGGTATGTTTTGATTTGTGATGAGTGGGGTGGTTCGTGGGCGGTTTCCATTTTGGGGAGCGGTCTAGTCTTGGTTTTTCCTTACTTGCTATTCGTTTGCGTTAAATTTCACCTTCCTTCTTTCCCAATAACCTCCATTTTCACGGTTCTTTTGGTGTGAGGCAGTTTCGCTTTTGTGCACTCACTCATCTCCTTCAATTCTTTCAGTATGGAACAATTTTATAATATAGGATATGATTTTTCTACATGATTTTTACTATTACTAACGTTGAATCCTCAAACACTTTTTCAAAATATAAATTTTGAATTATCCTTTAACTATGTAAGTAAATGTGACACCTTACCGCTGTCAGAGAGGAATTATTTTCTATCGACCGTCAAATTAATATTTTTGTTTTGTAAGAAACACAAAGAAATATACTTGATGTTCCATCCTAATTTATCCAAATATCAAAACACAAGCATATCAAAGAAAGGGGGTGGCGGCTATTTCACTTTTCCTCATTTTATATAATTGTTTTATCAACCAAAGTTATGCTATTGAGCTTCTGAGAAAGGTTTTGAAGTGAAAGTGTGATGGTGCCGGATTATGATGGTCAAAATGGCAGTTGTAGTTTTCTATTTTTTTATTTTTATTTTTGTATAACATTGGTCTCTTTTAATCATTGATAAAAATTCAAATGAGAGTGTGCTAATGGAACAAAATGAAATCAGTAACATCACTAACATGCACAATGCAATGAACAAAACTATATTTGATGCATGCATGGTATAGATAGAGTAGGGTGAAGGCATAGAAAATAAAAAGAACACGTGAAGGGAATTTACAAGGGGAATATATGCTGTGACACTGAACACATAAATGTAGTGTAGTTGTTAGGCACAGTTGATTCTGGCACATTGATGCTAACAAGTCCTCATGCATTAAAAGGGTCCCCCACTCAGTTTTTTTTTCCCATATCTCAAAGTAAGTAACTTGTCCCTTCCTTCATAGAGATATATATTAGAGAAAGAGGGAGGTGTGAAGTTGGGTGCAATGCATGCATCACTTGTTTTGTTTCCACCAAAGGGTTGGCATCACTCTGCAGGTTTGAAATTTCATATTGGGAGATGTTATGGTGAATCTCTTCCATTTCAATATCTCAAAATCACTATAGAAACAAAGATGTGTTTATTGTTCTTGATCCATATGACAAATGTAATAATCATAATGAAATAAGGTTTGAATAAGTGTTCAATTATGTTAAAGTTAGTTTTGATTTGATTTCTTTTTATATTTTATCTTTAGGTAATGTGTGAACATTAATACTAGTATATGTCACTTAGAATGGTGATATAATCTTTTGTTTAATAAATAATTAGTTAACTAGTATCATGTAGGAAACAAAATATTTTTATAGAAAATAAAAAATAAAGATAAAAAAACCATTGAACAAAAATCAAAACTCACTCATTGTAAAAGGAATAAAAATATATTTAATAATAATATAATAAGCACAATTGAATGATGGAATTTAATAGATTTTAATGGATATAATTATTCATTGGCTTAATTACTATTTTTGGTCACTATATTTTATAACAACCTTTATTTTTCTTAATTTATTTATAAAATTTTGGTACTTGTATTTTTTGTTACATCTGTAATTTTAGAAGCAACTATCCTTAAAAATAAAAATAAAATATCATTTATTAAGTCTATGTATTATATACATTTAAAAAAAATCATTATTTACTAAAAAACAATAAAAAGTAAAAATAATTCATCTCTCAACAGCATAAAATTAAACAAAATATGGACAATTAAAAATTATAAAAATCAACTTACAGAAAAAGAAGTAATGACCAAAATTTTAGATGTAATAAAATATATAGAACCAAACTTAAAAAGAAAATTAGAATTAAAAGTTAATTTTGTAATTTTGAATAAATGTGGTGTATTAGGAAGAATGTAGTGTTTGGGAGACGAGCTTCCTCATCTCAGGGTTCTGCTTCCATGATAACAATCACTCATAATCCATACAGTCACATCAACCTAATTGTTACGATTAAAACATCACTGTGCCATAAGGACACACGATTCGTTATACACACATACCCACACCATCTCTTTCTTCTTAATATTTTTTATTAAAATACATTCTAATCTTATACTAAAAAATAAATTTAAATCTAATCAATCTTAATAAAATTAATTTTTACTTATATATTATTAATCACAATTGAAACATGTGAGTTTGTCTTTAGCATGCATTACACTAGTGTACTACCTAGGTTTAAAGATCTTAGTATTGTATGAGTTTGTTTTATTTTGTGTTGGGTTGTTCTACTCTTCTTTGCGTCATAAGCAAAGGTGTGACGTCAGGTGACATAACCTCCCCTGTCTGTCACCGTTTGCGGTCAAGTGTCACGCAGTTGCATTAGAAGAATCCCTTTGAAACATGCGTGCGTGGTGGAACGAGTCAAGAAGGTCCCACTGCCACTGACAATGACCAAAACGACCTCGGCAACTTCACCCTCATGCTATCCCTCTGCATATTAGGATTGGGGGTACCACGATTTGACGCTGGGACCTTTTCGTAATTCCAACCTCTTCCACGTGGCGTGCTTCCATTCGCCACCTCCTCTGTCGTAGAATGATTTGACTGCGCGCAGAGGCTGAGGATCAGGGATCTTGACGTCACAAAAAGCATGCATGAATAGGGTCCGTCTGATGGAGATGGGAATGATGCGATCAAGCGCACGGACTACGAGGCTCTACCTGCTGCATCACACGCTCCAACTTGGACCCTAGTTAGCGTGCTACGCTATTCTACGCTACGTATTTATTATTATTATTATTATTTCAAAGTATTATTTTATAACTATACTATATACTATTTTATATACTATTGACTGGTTATGAATAGGTCTGACAAAATTAACTCCATTATTAAAATCAAAATTTTGTACAAATTAGAATATTGCATTCATTTATTCTCAGGAGGTGATGTCACTGGAATTTTTACTCTATCTTCTCCATCACACTGTTATTGCACGGTGATTTTGACAACAAATTGAGTTACACCACACAGCAAAAATAAGAAGGAATATGGATTTTAGTTTTACTAATTAATTTATGGTTTTAAGGGATGGATTTACTTAGTTTAGAATTAGTTTTGGGCAATTTTTTTGTCTAATAATAATAACATTTTTCACAAAAATAAATTAACTATTAATTTGTGTGGTTATGTATATTAGTTTTTGAATGAATTGAATATTTATATATAGGTAATCATATAATAAGTATTTGTTCGTGTTTTAAAATATGTTATAAGTTTAGTTAACTAATTTCTTTCAAAACAAAGTTTGATTAACTAATAAAGACTATTAAAACTGAAATTAACCAAATGGAGAATTTAATGAGATAGAAATAATATGAACTTTAGTAGTTTATTTAGTAGGTGTGAAAGTATGAAATTATGATTGTTTTAAAAGTTTGTACACCTAAAATTAGGTTTTAGAACCTATATTACCATCATTCAACTAGAACCAAATCTAGGCATTTTAAAATTTTAAGTTAAAGTGTTTTTTTTTTAATTAAAAATTATGATTGTAAGAGAAAACTCTATTAAAAATAATAGGCCTATAAATATTGAAGATGAAGATGAGTGAATGGGTTATCATGCTAGGTTACATTGTGAAAATAATGACCTAAAAATATCATGTCAATTGATTGTAAATTTTTAAAATTGTTGTTTTAAAACTAATATAAAATTAAAACGAAAAAAAAAAAGTGAACCAATTTGGTTTAACCAATAAACCAAGATGACATGACTTAAAGATATTAAAGTTAATGATAATGATTTGTTAACATCCTTCTAAATTTATACTACGACCACTTTTATTAATTTTTTATTCAATAATTTAATTTCTATTTTAATTAAATTACTTTATTTAATATTTTATTATTATCTAGAGTTATTAAATAGTTGTAAAGGTCGTCAAAATAGTTTTTTTTTTTAAAGTTAACTCAATGTTCTTACAGGGTTTAAGAGGGGTCTTCGACTTTGTTGTTAGTGATCTCGATCTTGAATAATTGTTGGTTGTTCTTCTAATGATGCTTCTCGTTCTTCCGTTCAACAGGGGAGAAGGAATCCATGCAAAAGAGTTTCTGATGTTAAAATAAAGTATAGAGAGTCAAAGTACAAGTTATAAACTGATATGAAAAATATATTTTTTCAGTTGAGCTGAAGATCTTATTTATATAGTAGTAAAGTGCTACTGATGTAACATGACATGACTGAATGATCTTGCTCATATTTGCATCATTATTGTCAAAATGACAAGATATTAACTAAGATTTAAATCATTACTATCAGACTAACAAGACGATTGATATGTCATGCTTTTCAAATTTGCTTTCTTCGAGGTTGGATTCAAGATATTTGATGTCATTCCAAACTGCGTAATCATCGTCCTAGACTGCTAGATTCTTGTCTTTAACCTTGATAATGTTGTCCTAAATGTTCAATATATAAACTAAATCATTTTACATTACTAGTAAGACAAATTATATAACCTAACCTATTTGTAAATTATATCATGCTTAAATTGAAAATATCAATATATTTTTTGTTATTTATTAATAAGATACAATGTGTTCAAATTATTGTGTTTTTAAAAATAAAAAATGTTTATTTTTCTAATAATAATAACATTAAATAAATAAATAAATAATAATAACAAGGTGATAAACTCATTTTTAAAAATTGATCTATTTTGAATTCAATAGCGTGTGAGGGTTTATTTCGTATCCTACTATCTCTATTATCTCTATAAAGTTCCAAATAAAAAAAAAAAAATTAAAGTCATTAGTTTCACTGACAACACTTTGCATAACAAAACAGAATATCCAATTCAAAAAATTATCAGTAGAATTTATCTAAATAAATCTCCAACTCTTTTTATAACCATTCTTCTTCTTTTATACATTTTCATAACATAATCATCTTCAGAAACTTGTTTGAATGACAGTTTAGAAATTCTTTCCTATCATCTTCATTACCATGAAGTAATTATAGTGACATTTTCTAGTTTGAATTTTGTCCTCGGTAACGTTTTTCATCAGCACCTTCAAAGAAGTAAGCAATTACCTCAATTCAAATATTTTCGGAAGAATATTCCACTACTTCCATTGCAATAGTTTTAGAGGAGTCCTCCACTACCTCCACTTTTACTTGAGAAAAATCTCACACTAAATTCATTTGGAATATTTTTAATAAAGTTTTATTTTGAAAAATACGAGTTGAACACTAGAAAATGTACTATGCAACTTTTCAAAGAAATTATCATAATGAAAAATTGAAGAATAATTAAAAGATTGAATAAGTTGTGTTTCCAACCTTTTACTTTTCATTATAAAAAAATGGTGTTTGACCTACAAAATTTCGTTTTATATAATTATTTTACATAGGTTGTGCTTACCAACTTCACTATAAAAGAAATGATGCTTATCCAACGTGATTTTGTTAAAAATACAAAAGTAAATAGAGAACACAATTTCAATAAAATAATTAAAAATTTATATGAAACAAAATCGCATATGTCAAATATATTTTTGTATGGTAAAAAGTAAAAAAATAATATTATATTTATGAAATGTGATTTCTTTAATACAAACACAACTTATTAAATTTTATAATTATTTAAAAATTTTCCATTTAAATACTTTTTTTTTTTAAAATGACATCAAAATTATAAATTGAATTTAAGGGTTCCTTGTGTAGAAAGAGACACATTAAGTGCATTAACATCTTACATGTATAAGGAGTATTTTGACTTAAATGAGTTGAATTGGAATTTTGATGGCCTGTGATGAGAAGAATGCGTAAAGTAAGAAGAAGGTGATGAGATGATGATGAAAGAAGAAAGAAGAAAGAAGAAAGATGAATTAATGCAGAAAGATTGTGATATTGGAAAAAGTTCATCTGGGAGTGTACCGAAGAGTTTGAAAAAGTGTTGTTGACGTTGCTCATCATCATCATTATCATCAATTCTTTCTTCTTCCATAACTGACTCATCTTGCTTTTCCTTGTTCCTGCCATTTCAGGCATGCATGCATGCCACCTTTCTTAATGAGACCATCATTCAATTCCACCTATAAACATCTTAAATACTTTTTTTTTTCTTACTAGTTTATGTAAAACATCAACAATTTTACTATATCTAATAGACTTATCAATGGGTGAATTTACTTTCAACAATTTCATCTAATTTCATTCACATAACAACTTGTTAGTGACAACTTAATTAATTAAGAGTGCATGCAAAATATTTATTATATGAGTACTTGTGAGTAATTAGATTAAATATTAAAAGAGAAAAATGGGTTGGATTTTATAGTAATAAGTTTCTCTATAAACACTCAAAAAGAATAAAATGTATAAACTTTTTTATAAACTAAAATCAACTTTAAACACTTTAGCTCTTTTAGATTAAAGAGAACTTTTTGTAGAAATTGAGAGTATAAGTTGACTTTAGTTCATAAATGTGTAAATTTTGATTTTGGTCCTGTAAATTATTTTCTTTTTTATTTAAAGTTGGAAATTAGCATTTTATTTTTAATATTATATAAACCTAATTAATTATTTATATGTTGAATGAAATGTTAAATGATCATTTTAAAATAATATTATATAACCCTAATTAATTATTTATATCTTAAAAAACTCTTTAGATTCGTAAAATAAATATTATAAATCTATTTTAAAATAAATTTTAGGGATTAAAAAATATTAATTTAAAATTTAAAAGAAATAATATTGAAGAAAAATATTTTTATGGACTAAAACCAAAATTCACATATTTCAAAAGGAGTGAAAAAAGTGATTTCAAATTTTAAGATGATGAAAAACAAAGAAAAAGTTTTATAGAAACTATTCTTACACAGTTCTTTAAGGACCTTTTGAGCTTAACTTAATGTAATCCGGATGGTTATCGTCCTCGGTAATTAGCGCTGTCTTTGTAATGATTCGTTCTTGATGACTTGGTCTCCTACGAGATAGAAGGTGCCAAGGCCGACAACAATTCGCCCGTGATCCGCAGGGAGGGGGTACCTGCGATGACACTCCGACGCTCAAGTAAGTATTCAGTTATCGGTGTATGTTAATCAATATATATCTCTCTCCCCTTTTGGCTGCCTTACCTGCGTATTTATAGTGTTTACCTTTGACTTCTTATTTACGTTATGTCAGCTTTTGCAGACTGCTGTGACAGAGGTTTCTTGCACGTTTCAATTTCCTAATTCTTGATTTGAGGCGGTGAGTGGTCGTTCCTGGTTGTATATCTCATTCTGGAGTATCACAGTACTTTATTAGGGCGAGAGGATACCGCCCCAAGGCATATATACGGCTTCTTTGGGGCGACTAGGGCCATGTGGTATCGCCCTAATGCGCCTAGGTGGTCACCGTTGGCCAGATAGTACAGAAACTAAATCAAACCTCTTTAATTTTATAGAGAACAAAAAATTATTAAGTCATTTTTTAATTTAATTAATATAAATGCATGTAAAGTTCATCGTAATTTGAATATGTAGGACTATCCAATTAGATTAGGAGGTTAAACAGTGACAACGCAATTCAACGGAATTGAGAACAAGCCACACTATTGGACTTCTTTATCTTCTAAGGCAGTTGCTTTCTGCACTCCCATATATTCAACCTACACTCCTATAAAATTTGACATTTTAATTTTATTTTTCTGAAAGCAAATTATCATTCAATTTCAGATTGTAAATTCTAAAACGTTAAAAGTTAATTCTTTCGCGTTCCGGAATATAAAATATGTATTTAGAATATACCATCTAAAATATTTATTTTATATTCCGATTATACATTCTAAAATATATATTTTTATTCCAAACTGTATTTCAAGATATATAATTCAAAATATATTAATATATTTTGAAATATATTTTTAGATTCTAAAATATATTATAAATTTTAATTTTGGATTATACATTTTGAGACGTACTTTCAGAAAAATATATTCTAAAATGTATAATTTGAAATGTATTTATTTATTTTTAAATAAATTTGTTAAAAATTCATAAAATTTATATTTTGAAATATATAATATAAAATAAAAAATGTGAATTGTACATTTTAAAATACAAAATTTAAATTGAAATTTCGAATTTTATAGAGGTGAGGCTTGAAAATATAGGGATGCAGGATGCATTGCCTTCTTCTAAATCCACTAAAACCCAATTCAGAAACTTGACCCACTTGGTTTAGTCTTGAATATACTTTTGATATGTATTTTAAATTAATTTATAATTACAATTCTCTAATACTTTTTTAATTAATCTAGTATCTTCATCTCTTAATTTTTAAAAATTATTTTAACTATTATTATAATTATTTATTTTAATAAACGTTTTTACCTAACATTTTAAATTCTCGTTTTTATCAACAAAATATCGATTATATAAATTTATTAATTTGCTTTCAGTTTGTTCTAATCAAAACTCATCAATCTAAATGTCAATTTCACATGACATTAAAAAAAAAAAAACCTCATGTTTGAATCCTTTAATTTCAAACTATATAAAGCTTTTAAGTTTGTTTAAAATTTTAACTTTCTTTTCAGTGTAATTTTGTATTACGAATCATTCTAAACATTGTAACGGAAGAATTTTAGGAATTTATAAAACGAACAGTGACAAAAGGACTTTTTACGGTGATTAAACTTAAATTCGAATCTAAATTTATCCAGAAAATTAAATCACATATAAATAAAAATATAACTTGAAATATTAAAAAAAAAGCACTTTTAATATTTTCCAAGCCTATTTGATGGGCCAACTTAGCCATAGGAATTCTTGATGACAAATCAAACAAAAATAGTACCTAGAGTTTATATTTCTTGTGAGTTTTTTTAATTTGATCGAAAGAAAACATAGTTGTTAATATTACTCTTTATATGTTTATCTAAATTATTATAATAAAATAATTTCATATAAAAATAGTTTATCTATTTGTTTTTTTTTTGGGAAATTATCATTGAAGGGGAGAAGACGGTATTACTAATAAAATTGAATGCTCAGTCTATGCCAACCACTTCAGGAAAATGCAAAAAAAACTTATTGAGTTTAGTTTTAGATATATACTTTGTCAAGTGGGTGTGTTTTATATATTTATTTGGCTTTAAAATATTTTTTGTGATCTCACAAACTTATCTTATGCTAGTTTTATATTTTATTAAAGTCCATTGTAGTCCTTTTATTTGTCTGGTTAAACTTTGGACTATTACCTTTTTCTTATAGATAATTTGGACCATGAAGAATTTTAATAGATTTCACCATATTATTAACATAAATACTTACATGTTATTAAGGATTGTAACCAGACATCTAGTAATACTTCCGAAAAGCATATTACTAACCGTCTGACATTACACACTATAACTAATGAGAGAGGTCTTGTCTCGTGTGCAAGTTTTTTTGCACTTTCCTGAGATTGGTTGGATTAAAGTCAACATTGATATAGCTACAAATGGTGCTCCTGGTGTTGCAGCTTGTGGAGGTACATGTACTTTATTTTGAAGTCATGGTTGTCATTTTTTCTATTGAATATGTTCACTTGAAGGGTTTTAAAAAGCTTTGGTTGGAATATGGTTCTTCTTTGCTTTATCAAGCTTTTTGTTCGACTCATATCTTTCCTTTCCTTGGACTCTTAAAGATAGATGAGGTAAGTGTTTACTGATTTATGCTACTTGAATTTTAGAATAACTCATGTCTTTAGACAGGGTAATAACTGTGTTGATAGATTGACTGATTTAGGTGTGGAAAATAGGACTGAATTTGTTTGATATTCTACTTTACTTGACTTGTATTAAGCTAGACTTTTTTCTTAATAGGTTTCAACTCCTTTGTTTGGTTTGTAAGGAGTATGTTCTTTTTTGTATGGATTTAGTGTGGGCATCCTATGTGTTTTTTTTTTATTTATTTTATTGTTTTTTTTAATAATACTTTTTTTTCATGTTATGACAAGTGAATGGTGGGTTTTAGAGTGAGTGAAACTAAAATGTCAAAATTTATAGTTATATCTAATATAAATTTTCTATAAAATAAAATTACGTAAATTCTTAATTTCCATTTCAGCATCAATGCAGTAGTCTTTTTGTTTTATCACATATCTTTACTAATCTACTAAATCAATGACTAATTTATTAGTGGTAATGTAACTGTTAATCAATGAGTATAACATGCAACAACTATCATGTGTTGAGAGATTAAAATGGTGGCTCACTTAAAGAGACAAGTTTAGATTTGGACCAATGTAGATGTTTTATTTTTCAAGCTAAAATGTTAAAATTTGAATACAAGTGGACCAATGCTAATACTATGAAAGAATCTTACAAATGAATTGCAAAATTCAGTTCAGCCACCTAAGTTTTCCGTGATTTGAGAGCATAGCCTGAATGCTTCAAATGGATGCAGAAAAGTTCTAGAGTGAGAAGAATTGTGATGATTTCATCGTTTTTGGAAGTTGAATACTTTGATTCCAAATGCAAATATAAGTGCAAACAAAACTGAAAAACCAGCCACCACAATTGCAACTACTCCAAGAAAATCATGTTCAAACCCAAAATAACTCTTCACAAATTCTTCAACCCTTTGTCCATTCTCAAGTTTGTGCATGTCATCTCCATATTGGGAAGCCACCAATCCATACAAGGTCCATGAAACAGGGCAAATCCAATAGTACCATTTCCACCATATTGGTATTCTCTGCATATATAGTTTTGTTACCAAAATGAATTTCATGTCATATTTTTAAATTGACATCCAAGGATTGTAATGTGCTATGAGATTGTTTAATTTTACAATAATTACTTAAAAAAATTGTAGATAAGATATGGTGTTTATATACTAATATAAGAAAAAATAATGAGGTTTTAAATATAAAAATTTTCAACTAATTTAACTTTATTTAATGATATTATTAAAAAAAACTGCATGTTTAAATTTGTACACCATCTTCAATAAATATAACAAATAGTAATTTATACAATTTTATTTTATGAAATCTAGAAAACTAAATGAACTCAACCAGTGTTTTCAATAAAAAAGTAAAGTATTTTTGTTTATAGTTGTATTGATGTAGTGAATTTTGATTGATTGATTGATAGTGTAACATAATGATAACTAGGATTTTACTAAAGCTGAGAATTCAGAAGATAAAGTTTCTATTGGAATTCACATACAAAAATACATCAAAGATCAGAACAAATGTGTATTGCTGTCAATTTTAAAGAAGAAAACTTCACTTGTTTTGTTGTTATAACCAATACTCTTGATGTACTAACTACCATATACCTAATAAAGATCTTGATGATATGAAAAAGTTAGAGGGAAAGTTGTAACAAACCGATAAGGGAATGATGAAGCCTGAAAAAAGGCACCATACTGCATAGAATGAGGTGGACAATATGCCAGCAATGTGAGGGTTAGGAGTTATAGCCATGGTCATCATACCATAGAAAGTGTAGTATAAGAAACTGAAGTAGGTGTAGTAGAGGTTCCAGAACACCTTTGATGCTGTCCATTCAAATCCCATCATGGCATATACTATGATACCATATATCAGAGCCTGAGCCAAGATGTGGGGAAGCTCTATAATAACCTGCACTTCATCATATACAAGCCTTGATTCCAACTATAAATCTCATGATATGTGTCCCAGAAATTCTATCAAGTCTAAAAGTATGATCTACTTTTGATTTAAAGTAAGTTTACATGGTACTTTATTTCAAAGTTAAACATATAATTTATTTTCTACCAGATTCTCAATTTAGTGTTTGTATGTAGAAACTTATTACATCAGTTTCTATACATGTAAACATACCACCAACTCATTCTGTGTGTGTCAGAGTTAACTCCTTGCATATTTTTGATTTGTTCTTTATAAACTTTAACACATTTTTAATTTGTCTCTTATATGTGTGTGATGAATTTTTGATTTTGTTTCTTTATGTAAAGACCAAATTAAGAATGTGTTACATGTATATGAACTAAATTAAGAATACGTAGCACGTTGCATGAACCATTTGAGTAGATTTTTATGTGTAAGATGTAAATTGAAGACTAAGATTATTTATTATTTTGAGAGATTAAGAGAACTATTTGCCAACTGAAGTGAAGTACTAATACCTGTGAAATAGCATATGGTAAAGCTGAATACATTCCTGCAGCTCTCTCCCTGTAGAAGACTGTTCTCTCAATTGCAACTATAGGCTGAACTGAGGCACCGTTTACAACTCCAATGAAGGTAACAGCAGCATACATTGAACCCATTGCATCAAAAAGATCTTGCTCCTTTCTCCTGAAAATTTTTGTTTGAAATGTTGAGAATTTTGGATATCATTTTTTTTTTCAAATTGACTCAAATCAATGGTGAACAACCATGTGAGATCTTTGAACCAATGGTATATCAGAATTAAACTACTTAGACATTGTGATGAATTTTCTATTTTCCAAATACCTTTTCAAGCCAACGTTCAAAAATATCAACCCAAACAATAAGCCTGTAGTTGTGGTAAATAGGAGTCTAACTGCAGTATATGATGTGTTCCGCCAATATGACAAATGTTGTTTCCATAGGCACGCTATGAGTTGTGCCATGAAACTCTGTGAATGCTGACTATGAAAGTATAGATCTCTTGAACCTTGCAATGGTACACTAAGCTCCTGAATCAGTTGTTTGTTTCTCCTGATTAATAAATGGGAAGCATCAGAACCTATTCATGATTTTTCAGCACTTTTGCATTAAAAGGCCAATTTGGTTGGAGAAAACATTTTTGTTTCTATTTCTTGTCTTCACAATCTCTTACAAATGTGTCATCCTATTGTAAGGAGCCAATAAAAACATCAACATGTTTCTTGTACAAAACTTTAGAATCTGAGAAGGTAAAATAAGATGACATTTTGCAATAATTTGAGAAAAAAAAACCCTCATGTTGTCATGAGTATGGAACATTTCACTATGAAGCTTTGGCTCAAGACATACCTGTGTAGTTCTGAATTTTTGTACACATCTGTGAAGTCAATCTTAAGACTTGCCTCTTTTGCAGCTGATGTGACTTCCAACATCCAGGTTGCTGGATTATAACCATCTTTGATCTTAGGAACTCCTTGAACAGCCTATGGTAATCAATAAGTATATATGTTAATGCTATAGCAGCAACTTGTTGCTCAATCCCATTTACACGAGACTCACCTCAAAGTACTGGATCAGATGGGAAGAGTTGCTGCCAATTGGACCAGAATATATCTGTTCCCCTCCCAATTTCAGAAGTAACAGCTGCAAAAGTTGATATTGAAGTACTTAATTATTATTTCATAGCATGGTAAGAACCTTGGAAGAATCACATCAAGAAAGATAACTACGATAGTTGAGAGTTTGAGACCTTATAGACTTCACACTAGAATCTCATACTTCCAGTGTAGGACTAAAGTTGCATATCATGCAATTGATCTTAACAGTAAGACTTCTTACCTCATCAAAGGCGTCAAATATATCGATACTTGGCTGGTGGATGGTGCACACCACAGTTCGACCTGTGTCCACAGTGTTCCTCACAGTTCTCATCACAATTGCAGCTGCTCTAGCATCAAGGCCAGAGGTTGGCTCATCCATGAAAATTATTGATGGGTTGGCTACAAGTTCAACTGCAATTGTAAGCCTCTTCCGCTGTTCAGTTGACAATCCAGTCTGTCCTGGCAATCCAACTAGTGCTTCTCTTAATGAATTAAGCTCTACAAGTTCCATAACTTCCTCAATGAACATCTGCATAAGTGAGTTGAACTCAATAAGCTGTAATACTTAATAACACATGTTAGTTCTTGTCAAAGAATGCTGATCCCTGAATAACTTTTGTGCACTTTGAGCAATATTATGATATTTTGGACCTTAACAGAGTTTGTTAGATCCTGAGTACTTGAGAAGAGTCCAATCCAAAAGATTTGTCTTTTATGTGGAGATTCTCAAAGACTATTATACCAAGTAGTTTATTTTACACACTTTAAGAATCCACCTCCATGGTAACTTATACTCTAACCTGAAATACTAGTCCATCAGGTTAGAGAATCTCAAAGTACTACATAAACAGATACCATTGAGGTTGTTTGATCTATGTAGTCGATCTCAGTCAATGGAATAAGACCTTCTGTTGTTGTTATTGAGCAATATTATGATATTTGAATCAGTTTTATTTTAAATCATGAAATTTATGCCTCTAGTTTTGAAAAGAAAATTGAACTAAAGCTACCTTTCTAGTTTCTTTATCAACTTCTGGAGATAAACGAAGCCATGCTGAGTATAGCAAGGACTCAAAAACTGTAACATTGGGTGAGTGGATATCAAGTTGTTCACAGTATCCGGATATGCGAGCAAATGTTTCTTGTTTCTTTGGGTATCCAGATATTGTGATGCTTCCTTCAATGTATCCACTTGTTTTCCTTCCTGATAGAACATCCAGTAGAGTAGTCTTGCCAGCACCACTTACACCCATCAGAGCTGTTAGCACCCCTGGCCTAAAAGCACCATTAATACCTTTCAGAAGTTCAAGACGATGCTCACTGATTCCTTGACTTTTCATTTCCTACAATTATGATAGCATAGTCAAAAAGTGTATTATAGAGTACTTTATTTGATCCAATAAATGACACTTAGGAATTAGTCTATGTATGAAAAAGAAAAAAGTTGAGTTTTAGTCCTCATACAACCTTACTATAGTACTGGTAAAGATAGGTATGTGCTGTTACTATGTTTCTTAAGTTTTATCTCAAAAAAGTTGAGTTTCAATCCTTATACACCCTTATAGGAACTAAAACTTTATTTTTTTTACACATTCCTAAATGAGTGTTACCTACAAGGACTAAATGAATAATCTAACCTTTTAAATGTAAGTAATTACATATAAACATAGGTACCTGTGGCATGTCTACAGAATATCTTATCTCGTCAAAAGTGAGGAATAGAGGTTGAAAAGGAAGAACCATGCCTCTCCTTCCACTGTCACTAGCTTTGTTGTTTTTACCAACTTCTCCAGAAGGGGACCTGGATGATGGACTTGCTTCTTTGTCCATCTTTGTATCTGTTTATCATCATGTTATGTTATTTATGGCTTGAATTCCGACTTCAAGTTACAAGCACAGAACCTATAGCTTAGAACTTAAGCACTCACCAGAAGAATTCTTTCTTGTTGGTAACTGAATGAACTCTTCAGCCATTGAAGCATTTCTCTCGAGCAACTTCTCTTGGGATAGCCCTGCTTGATCCTTTCTGAATGCTAAGCAACATACTCAATTATCAGAATTCATTTGTGTTCAGAAAAGAAATCCAACTAAAGATCACAGCTTAAAAGATGGCACTTACGACTGAGATATTGCAAAGCCAGGGTGAAGAGAAAGTTGAAGAGAAAAACATAACCAATCAAAGCTCCTATTCCAATCCAATACCAATACGGTTGTGGGAAAAATCCACGAGATTTCAGTATCAATACTCCCAATGTTTCACTGGAATTAGGACTAACCTGAAAAATATCTCAGCCAATTATCTTTTATAAGTATCATTTTTCTTAGCTCATTCTTTCTTAAAACAAAGGGAATTGATTTACCGTTCTCCAACTATGCCCAAGAAACTCATTCACAGCTATAGCATTTTGTCCATACATCATTGGTGAGGACCAGTAACCCCACAAAAACCATTTGTGCACATCCTCTAATTCAAAAAATGAAAGTTTTAATAAGAAAGGTTCATTAGATTAGCCAACTTTGAAGTTACACTACCATTTTCTCACCTCTTGAAATCACAAATCCTCCCAGAACTGTAACTGCAAGCAGTGCAAATGTACCAGCAGTGTTTGCTACGACAATATCCCTTCCTAGTGCAGCCATCAGCCGAAACAATGCTGATGCCATCTGGTTAATGCAAAAGATTACCAAGTACTGTTTTACAAACCTGACAATAAGATTCTCATTAGATTCCAAAAGTGAGTGAGTGAGTGTTAGCATAGTTGAGGAATGAGTACAAATGATTTAGGCCTTACTTGTTCATTGTTTTCAAAAACAGTTTTCAATTTTCTAAAATTTATTTGTCCCTCGAGCACATATGAAAATGTTTGTCTTCTAAGGACACTTCTGTTTTCTAAAAGTTTGTTTCTTGAGTACTTGAACAAAACTTTTGGAGTATCTTCCAACTGTTCCTGTTTTTTTTGGTTTCCAAAACACTTCTTCTAGAAAAAATTCAAAGCTTGATTTGCTAGATAATGTCCAATTGTTTTCTTTCTAAAACAAAAAAGTAGTAAGAGAATCAAACAAGTCCTTAGTTTGTTCTTGCCTGATAATATTTGGATCATAGCCAATGGCATAATAAGAGATACATTCCCAGATGGAAACCTCTACAAGGGTTAGTGGTATTTTGAGGATCCATGGTGGAAGAGAATAAGCCCATGAAGGATAAAGGAAGTGGTCTCTTTGCTTGTAAAAGACAGGAAGTTTCATGATGGTCATATTCAGTTCTGATATTCCATTGAACATTGCAACGGTGACTGTGAAGAATAGAGCCCCCATGTAAGTTTCTGCATCTGCCTTGGTATAGTGACTCATCTTGGTTCGGAGAAATAATGTTGTTGTCAAGATAGCTAAATAAGTAAGCTGAAAAGGCAGAACAAGACATGCTTAAGAGCATATAAAAAGAAGAAAATGACAGTGTTTTTAACCTTTTATTCATGAACAAATAAGCATTTTTGGACTACAAATATAGTTTGAAATTAGATTATGTAAATGATATCAGTGATTGAATGTTACTCACTTGTGTGGCTTTGAATATGTAGACAAAGGAATTTCGCTTCATTAGCAAAAATTCTCTGCTAGCACAAGCCCTCAACAACTCTTTCTTGTTAACACCGTACTTCTTTGTGGTCAATGCATTTGTATGGCACTTAGACTTGTCAAAAGGATTTTCCATTTCATCTCCAAGTTGTTTACCTATGTGAAATGACTGGAAGGCTTCAGCAAAATCCTTGACAGTGACAAAGCTATACGGTTGATCTTCATGTGCCCAATATTGCCATTGATCTTTTCTTGATGTCACCTAAAGAAGAGGACAAAATTTACTCTATCTTTATAAAAGCAAAGGAAATTTTTGAAAGGAAGATTAGGTGAATCAGACTCATACTTCTTGTAAGAAGTCAGCAACTCCTTTTCTTTCAGGACACTTGAAACCCATTGATTCAAAAAACTCAAGTACACTTTCTCTTGGTCCTTGGTACACAATTTGCCCATCTGTTAATAATATTATATCATCAAATAGTTCATAAGTTTCTGGGGCTGGCTGTAACAAGGACACAAGTGCAGTTCCATCCAAAATATGGATGGATTGCCGGATAGACTTGACTATCTGAAAAGTTGTGGAACTGTCCAAACCAGTTGATATCTCATCCATGAACAACACCCTTATAGGTCCAACCATCATCTCCCCTAAGTATTATTCACCAAGCAATTTTAGTCAGTCAACATCATATTATAAGTTTCATTTTGTCATGTTTTTTCTTGCCAAATAGATTCTACCTGTTGTGAGTCTCTTTTTCTGCCCTCCTGAGATACCTCTTATCATTTCATCTCCAACCATAATGTCAGCACACCCTTCAAGTCCCAAAATCTGCAATATTCCATAAGAGAATATGTAAACCTTTTCTTGCTTCACTAGTATTTTATAGCTGATGAGTCTGGACTTTTACCTTAAGAATGTAGTCAATGAGCACACTGTTCTGCTGCCCTTCTAGTGCTGCTGCCTGCAATGAACAAGTAATGAAACAATGCCGCTTCTTCAAAATTCAGTGTGTTCTCTATTTCAAACATAAAGATCCAAGGCTTCCTTTTTTATCTTATTTCTCACCTTCATATATGCATCAACATCAGGATCTGGCTCAATGTTTGCTTCCTTCTCTCTTCTTAGTAGGTCAGTCAACATCTCTATAAAGTAGTAAATTTCAAAATTCTGATTAAGAACACTACTTTTTAGATATATTTAAAAGGTTTATGCATTCTTTTGTTCACAATTACCGTAATTCTGTCCAATCCCTTGACATCTTGCTGAGAAAGCCAGTGTTTCTCTCACAGTCATTTCTCCAATGTGATTATCATGTTGACTTATGTAAGCGGATGTTCTTTGTGGCACGAACTCCTCAAGCCCATGTCCATTGTATGTTATTCTCCCAGAATGCTGTGGTTTCATCTCCAATGATATTAATTAATATAATTCAGGAAGTAATCAACTAAAATTGTGGCTAGTATGATTAGAGAAGTATAACAGTTATTCTTGTTAAAAAATGAACTTTAAGCTTAATTTAACTTTATGATAAGATTTGGATTCACTTATATTTTATCTCTAGTCGACGTGAGATCTTCAATAATTCTCTCAAAAAATTGGTTTCCTTACTTTCAAATCTTTACCAAGTCTTCCAGCCAGTGCCAACAGCAACGTGGTCTTTCCAGATCCTGGTGGCCCTAAAAGCAATGCCATTCTGCAAAAAGCTCATAATCAGAACAAGAAAATATCTAGCTGTTCCTTTACAACGAGTTTTTTCAGCAAGATAAAAAAATTGCAAAATTGCAAACAAAGAAGATTATTTTGAATTCACCTTTTAGGCTTTATGATTCCACTAACATTCTGGAGGATGTGTAACGGTTTCTTTGGACTTTTAATTATGTGAAGAGAATTTAAGAACCCCTGAACAAAAGAAAGAGCGAAAAAATAAATAGATCAAAACCATTATATGAATAAAGGAACCGTTTGTGAGATTTGAATTACCTCAAGCACATTCACAAAGAAGTTGAGTAATGTAGGCAATGCTCTTCTTCCAACATAAACTTGTGCTTCAACATTTATATGCTCAAATCGAACTTCAATTGTTGGAATTTCAAGCCCAACTCTGAGTTTAGTTTAACATAACAAATATATCTTAATCAAATTTTCCTAGTAATTACTTTAGGATTTGTATGCTTTCAAAAGCCAGTATGCTTCAGCTCTCAAATTACACACAAAACAGACAGAAAACATATTCATCTCATCCAATTGGTAGTGTCAATCATGAATCCTACAAAGACTCACCTGTTCATTCTTTCCCTGAGCTTCAACAAGAACCTCTCATTATCTTCTTCTGCTATCTTTACAAGTCTATCTAGAAGGCTCTTTCTCTCTGATGACTCCAATTGCTTGGAGTCAACCTCTTCTGCTTTCCCTTCCACTTGGTTGAGCACACTTCTCTTGGTGCATGCCCTTGCAAGGAGTCTCTCTATTGCCACACACTTGAGAGTTTCCTCATCTTCTTCACGTTCAGAAGTTGAGAAAACCCCCATGCAATGGTTCCTCCACATGTCAAACCCTCTCCCTCGTTGACCCTCTACTCTATGTGTCTCACTACCCTCCATTGATCTCACACAAAGCAATACTAGAGTGATACAAAACTAAACCTTCCAACACAATGTTGGTCTCACTTAGTACACAAGATTTCCTTTTTCTCTCTCATATGAATGACTATTGAAGAATGAATACATGTTTGTTGGAATTTATAGAGGGATCTCAAGAGGGGTTGACATTTTATGATTGAATGGATAAAGGAAAAGAGAGTTGAAAACAAAGCATGGCATCTCTAGCAGTTGCACTATACCAGTACAACTACGTGACTGTCAAAGACTTTATTTGTCATAGTGTGTTTGGCCACAACACAAGTTATTGGTGAAACCAAGACACAAAATTGTAGTAGTAAACTATGGTTATATTTTTCCACACTCAAACTCAGTTTTCTCAAAGCTCTTTTGGCTTTAAGAAATGTGAATGATTATCTCGTGGAACGTCATAAGGTTCCCTCAGAACTTTGATAACTCTTATTTTTTTCTTAATCACAGTTCAAATTATTGTGTATTTTTTGTAGTTAAGATTAAACAAAACATCCCTTGGAAGTGAGAAATTCAACGAGGATTTGTCTTATACTGTTGGATATACTCACACTGTGCCGATCGAAGATGTAATAGAATCAAATAAAATATTAGTAGTTTCATTGATTTCAAACCAAATGTAATTTCTAAACTAAATTACCAGGGACTTTTCTGGCTTACGAATATATATGTATGAATAAAGGTACAAATAAGTGTGACAAAAAGAATTGTTAATACACATATATATCAAACTTTAAATTATTAATCATTTATAACGTTTGTACCTAGAATTAACATAGACAAATGTAAATAAATAATTTTTAATTTTTAATTTTTAAATAATATATAGCAACAAATTATATAATATAAAAATGCTAATAGAGCATTTTTTGTTGTTATTAAATTAATAGATGATAAAAAATATTAAAAAATAAAGGATATTCAATTTTTTAATGATAAATGATAATTATCTTTATAATAAAACTGAAAAAAATAGAATATTTTTGTAAAACAATAAAAGTACGTCATTGTTTTCAGAATTATGAGAATAAAATATTTTATAAAATAAATAAAAACTAAATATAACTATTTGATTTCAAAATACAAAAAAATATATTATTAAATTATATATATATATATATATATATATATATATATATATATATATATATAAGACATAACAAATATTTTGAATCTTTATAAAATATTTGAGTTTTAGTTTTGTGAGATTACTTTTGTTTTTTGTTTTTATAAAACTAGATATGATTATTTTTAATTTTAGTATGCTGTGACATTTTTATGTGTGCATAAAAGTTTAAGTGACTGTATCAAGTGATACTCATCCACATGGAATATTTTATAACAATAATACTTTTAAATTTTAAAGAATTAAAGGTAAAATCAATTCATGAGATTAAAAACATATTAATTTTATATACAATATAACTATATATATATATATATATATATATATATATATATATATATATATATATATTTTATGTGTGGTGTATGTTCACGTATATGAGAGGGT
>Ga0099824_1001508_pt1 | contig 32857 bp, 11 predicted proteins | sample SiratrowhiteBW_FD_76837 | JGI IMG/M metagenome (GOLD analysis project Ga0099824, IMG submission 76837) | Root nodule microbial communities of legume samples collected from California, USA - Siratro white BW | ecosystem: Host-associated > Plants > Roots > Nodule | place: USA: California... | reverse complement strand
CATATATAACACACAAGTACAAAAAATATAAAAATTATATATATATATATATATATATATATATATATATATATATATATATATATATATATTAATTAGAAGTAAGTAATTACACAATTAGAAGCAAGATTGAAATTATTTTTTTGAAAATATTTATCATGAATAATTCAAGAAATACATGAATATTTATTTTAATAAAAATATATTTTAAAAAAAAATATTATTTTTTTATTAATTTAAGAAACAAATAAATTGATTTTATTGAATTGGGTTTATCTTTCATAGTTATCTATTTGTTTGATGGATGAATTTGCATCGAATTTATCTGATCTAATTCTTAGTAAAGTATGAAAGAAAATTAAAATTATAAATTTAAAAAAAAAATATCTTCTACATTTTTTTAAATATTCAATATTTTTTTTTGTAGATTTAAAATTTCTTTTAATAACACAAAGGAATTTAAAACTTGCTTTATTTTAGTTTAAATTTGTATTAAATTAGATCTCAATAAAATTAAACTACATTTATGTTTTGATATTCATTATAAACTATTATTTAAGAAAAAATTAAACCAAACTCAATGATAAACATCCAATAAATTTTTGAAGAAACAAGATCCTGGTTCATCCATAGGACCCTGATAACATTATCCTTTATTTTTGTTTTTTATAGTAAAAATTGAAACAGTTTATTACAAAATTTTGAAAACTAAACTGATCATTAAACTAAAGAAAATTGTAAATAATAACTCTAATAAAGTAAGAGAATCTTTTTGAACAATTACAACTTTAATTTTATGGTTGTGGGCTATAAATAAGAGTGAGATTGAGTTTTAGAATTTCCATAGTAACTTTTAAGATTTATAAATAAAATAGTTCATTATAATGTTATTAGGTAATATGAATGACTTAAATATTTGTCAGACTAATATTACAATTATTTCCATATATTTCATTTTTGCATTTTTGTTTTTCTAACTCTATCAAATAAAAGTATATTAAATAGTTTATCTAAAAGTAAAACATTTTTTAAGATTTAATATATATTTTATACATTTAATATAGAGTTTTTTAAACAAATTTCATCCTAAGAATTTCATTAAAGAATTAGTCTATTTATAAGTTGTAATTTTATAAAACTTCATTAAATAAACTTTAAACTTATTTTTTAAACAAATTTCATCCTAAGAATTTCATTAAAGAATTAGTCTATTTATAAGTTGTAATTTTATAAAACTTCATTAAATAAACTTTAAACTTATTTTTCAAATAAATAATCATGACTTTCCTCTAATCTGAACTAAACTATAAACTATAAGGAGGAGAAAAATATTCTGTATGTTCCCCAACTACCATGTAAATATGTAATAATGTGATGACTATAGATACAGTGTATCAGGTTTACACGTCAAAATATAAAGACCATGCAAATATGGCATCCCAAAGGACCCTTTTCTTCCAAAGCCCACCATAGTAAACTTCTAATAATAACACATTCATCAATTTGTCCTCTTCTCAAAATACCTTTAAATAATCATTAAATAATTTTTACATCACAACATCCAATGAATAATTTACCACTGCACAAATAGATGCAGATAGATAAAAACTGTGCACTTAGATTTAATTACCCAGTCATTTAATAAGGGCATAAAAATAATAATATTTTAATATATTAAGAAAGTGAATTTATTCCAAAACGGTACCAACACTGCTCACATTAAAATCTGTCCAGAAGAGTATTAATTATTATAATTTATTTATTTATTATTGTAAAATTAAGGTGACATATGTTTATGTATATGTGTCTGTAGTAGGAGTTGGGATGAACGCAGCATGGGAAAGTGGGTCAAGAAAAGGATTTTGGAGGGTGGATATGGTGCCACGTGGAGAGTGGTTTCCCTGATCGTGGATGAATTTGAGAGATACAGCTATTTGAAGAGGTGATGCTGATGCGTAGCCGACCCAACCTTGTGCCACTTCCAACGAGACGCAAACAAGATCCAAAGTAGCGTAAGCACCATTCTCATCCAACGCTTCTTATTCTCCCAATCCACCTCTTTCAATCTCGACCCTCCATTCCCACCCCCAATTCTTTAATCACCCTTTGTCTCTATAGTCTTAGCCTCTTCTGTCTTGTTCAATTCTTAGTTCCACTCTCTCTCTCTCATTTCTCCATTCTAGTTTTCAGAACTCAATCCCAATGCCTTCCACACTCCACCATTCACCCACATTACATTAGTCTTCACCAATTTCTACCATGGTATGTGCACATGTTTGTCTTGTGTAACATACACACCACTCTAATTACAATTAAAGGATTCTTGTTTCTTTTTCTTTTTTTCTTGTTATCTTGTTATCGATTTCTTGTAACAGGACACAATGTTGGTGCCTCCATGGTTCGAGCCACTCCTGACCACATCCTTTTTCAATGTGTGTCGCGTTCATGGAGACGCTGCCAGAAGCGAATGTAACATGTTTTGTTTGGATTGTAACGAGGATGCGTTTTGCTTCTATTGCCGATCCTCGCGCCACAAAGATCACCGAGTGATTCAGGTTGAATTGCATTGCATAATTACGCTTTAATTTCTCATACATTATCCGTTTTTGTCAAAGTCAAAGGTTTTTCAACAATTTTTAGATATTGAAATTATGAATTATGTGTATGTTTTGTGATTGTGTTACGATTGGTGTTGTTGATTAGATAAGGAGATCTTCGTATCACGATGTTGTGAGGGTGTCGGAAATTCAGAAGGTGTTGGACATTAGTGGAGTGCAAACGTATGTGATCAACAGTGCGAGAGTGTTGTTTTTGAACGAGAGGCCTCAACCGAAGTCAGGAAAAGGTGTTGCTCACATTTGTGAGATTTGTGGAAGAAGCCTCTTGGACCCGTTTCGGTTCTGTTCTTTGGGGTGTAAGGTGAGACATTATCTTGATAATATATATATAATTAATATTATTTTAGTTTAATTTCACTCTCACACAACCATACCATTGTTCATATTATCATATCGTTATCAAAATCACCATAATTCACATCTCAATTCACCTTCTCATATGGGTATAACACCCACCACCCGTACATCGTTACCTACATTTGAGAGCCCATCAACATCATAATTATATTCGCACCGCCATTAATCATCATCATGTGTCAATGTGTCTATGTATCTAATCTTCTTCCATTGACATTTTGGTACATTAATTTATAATAACAATCTTAGTGTTATAATGGATTAAAATAATTAATGTATTTGTTGGCAATGAGTGAGATAGCTTGTGGGAATAAAGAGGAAGGGGGATGCAAGCTTTGGTTTGGATTCTAAGAAGGAGACATCAACAATGGAGGGCATGTCAAGGAGAATGGTTTCTTCAAGACATGAGCAAGAAGAAGAATTGCGTGAAGGCTCACAACAAGACATGTATCCGGGCACGCCTTCTCCACCTGCTTCAAACGCAAGGCGAAGAAAAGGCATTCCTCATAGAGCACCTTTTGCCTCCTAATCAATACTTATTTTCATTTACCCTCAAAATTGGTGCTACATGCATACTCCATATATATTCAACTCAACCCCGTTTACCATTTTTTTTTTTTACTTTGAAACAATTAGCTTCTCTTTGGGGGAATCTGGGTGGTATAATTTATTTTTTTGAGTAAAGAGAAAAGAAATGGTAGGCTTTGGTGGAGGGTGTGTCACAACTTGTCGAATGTCCATGAAGTGAGAAAGCAAAAGAAAGGAAAGGGTATATAGGAAAGTTCCTTCTTTTGGGGTTTGGGTCCCAAAACAACAAATTATCCCTTGTGAAGAACCAATAATGCATATTTGTTTAATATTTAACAGTTGCCAGTGTACATGTCATTAAGAAATTGAAAAGCAGCACTTTGTGGACTCCGTTTCATAGTTTTCCATGGTCCACCATCCACATGGCCGTTTACATCAAGTTAACTACGCCTTTTATATTAATATTATTATTATAATAGTAATAATGTTTCTAGAACAATTTTCATTTGAGAAGCTTAATTTAATCTCTTTTTAATTATATTTTTCGTAGTTAATTACTTGACTGTGATTTTATTTACTGACCAAGATTTGTAATGTAATGTTCTAGAGGGAAACAAGCATGGCACTTTCATTGATTTTTGAACAGGAAAATTATGAAAATGGAAATGGTAGCAGATATGAATCAATTATTGTGTTTTATAATTAGGTAGTGTCCTTTTCTCTGTTACATAATTAAATAGATGAGGCAAGGCAATTAGGTAGAGCAGATATGAATTGATCCCTACTCAAAGTTATCAATTCTGAAAACGCGTGTCATCCAAATTTAACTACACTACATGGTACCTTAATTAAGATATTCTTTTTCAGTTTTTAATAACATCAGGCTTCAGTTGTTGTTACACTATTAATTCTTTTCATGCATTATAAAAGTTGGAGGTCACATTCTTTTGAGAGGCAAACATTAACTTTAATTGTATTTAGATCTACCTGTGTCTGTTCAATATTAAATTCATGAAATTAGTTTAATTATATTATTTTGGGGTGCTGTTTAGGTATTTTGTCTCCTCATTGCTTAATTCTCGTCATCTGAGCTTTTTTTATCAACGATATTTATATTGTTGCAAGCAAAAATAATCTCTAATTCAATGATACATTTCTATAAATTTTCTTTATTAAATTAATATAAATTTTGTTTAGTAAATTTAATAAAACTAGAGTGACGTAAGATAATTAAGAATAAAAATATTCTTTCACTGAATTTTAAAGTTATCTTATTTTAAGTCAAATTTAAGAATTAAATTACAACAACTCCTACCAGCAATTGATTTACATCTATAATTTTAAGTGAGGATTACATTTTTAATTTGCCTATGAAGAAACAAGTAATAAAATGAAGTTTCTCATTTTCCTTAATTCAATTAAATTGTTCATATTCTTTGGTATGCATATTTTTTTTTATCAAACTAGTAATTGTTCGAAAAAATACTCATTAATTTTCAATGATATATATAGTTTTCTAATTATAAGTATAAATATCACTTTAGGATATTAAATCTGAAGTCACAATTGCTTAGTACTTTCACGCTTAATCGTCACAACAATTAGCTTCAAATCAACTTGTTTCATCTTCTTTTCTGGAACATTCACCTGCAATACATATACTTAGAAAGTGACCACCATGCAATTAACATGAACAAGAAATTGACAAGTAAAGAATGATCATTGGACACTATAAAAAATAAGGTAAAATAAAATAATGTGAGACATCGAAATTATCGAGAGACACTTAGGTGTTTTATTTTATCACAATGTCTCGGAAAGAGTAACATAAAATGGGGAATTTTATAAGTATATGTTATTCATTTTACTAACACTGTTGATATCCATGACTAGTCCTTATAATATTTAGCTGTCATTGCTTGAGTGAACCCATTTCATGGGAATTTTGATTTCTCTTTTCATGAAGTACGGTTGATTCTAATGTGTGCGTGTGTATTTATAGATAGAAGTACTTTGTAATGTGTTCAATGTAACTTTGGAGTAGGAGAAAAATGAATATATAAACATATGAAATAAATTAAGTACTCCAGACTTTGGTATTCATTAATTAGATGTCGCCTCATCTATGAACAATTTGTCCTAAAGTACATTTTATTTTGATTTTTTTAATTTAAGACCCTTATGAAATGAATGAATTTTATTTTGTTGTTTAAATATATTTTATTTTTAAAATATATTTTGTTTTTTTAAATATAAAATCATTCCTAAAGTTCATTTTAAATTATATATAATTTTAAGAATTTAGAAACAATTGAAAATATCAAATGGAAGGATCGATATCCCAACCAACACAAAAGTATACGTAATTATTGTGTCGTGTGATGAAATGATAAGAAATATAAAAATAATTATGTCATATTTTTTTACAGTAAAAACTAATTTTTATAAACATGAAAAATTAAAATTTACTTATGCTATAGAAATTAGAAATATATTTATTTTCAAAAATCACTATTTTTAACGGCTTTTGTGTTATTTATAGTTACATCATCCAACAAGAATTGGCTTATACATTTGTAATTCTTCTTGTGTTTTTCATCAGTTTTTTAATATTATTACCATTTAGCCGTTAAAAAGGTGTGAATAAAGTGTCTTTACAACAAACCCAATTTTTAATAAAAAAAAATTATAGTATTAATTTCTAGCTAATATTTTTTTGTGATACCTGTTGACAGAGTGCTACATTATAATATAATTAAAATTTAAAATATACTTTTAATTCCTTAAATTTGGGATATAATTGTCTTTTCCTTCAAAATTAAAATTGAACTTTTAGTTCTTATAATTTTGAAAATATTATTTTAGTTTTTTACTTAAAAAAAAGCCACCCAAACTAAATATAAAAATTAGATTTAATTAGTTTTAATTTAATATAAATTTCATACGAGACCAGTGATTATTAGTTCTGTTTGTACTTTTATTTTTACCATTTTCTGTACTAAAATTGTTAAACATTTTTTTAACGAAAATTTATTCAGTAAAAAGACAAACATATGAGAACAAATTGTCATAACTAGCTATTGTATTAATAAATAAATTATATCATATTATAATGTGTTTTTAATAAACATAAAATATTGTAACATATATTTTAATGACGGTTTGTAACAATATTAACTACGACGAACAGTGAGTCAACATAACAATCAAAATAAGTAGGAATATCAATTATAATAGCACAAATATTAGTCAGTGATGATTGTCTAACTATGATTTAGCTTTATCATTAGAAAAAAACTATTTTTGCTTTATAATTTTAGAATTTTAAATAAATAATATGAATCTCAAATATATTAATCATATAATATGAATTTAATTAATAGGATTAATAAGTGTTAAAATTCGTATCTAAAAATGGAACAAAACAAGAACACAATAACAAGAAGACAAGAACCTATAAGATAAAAATTCTTAGAAGCTTCCATTAGAAACATATTTAAAAATACTGATCTTCTTTTGCATTTTGTAATGTATTTTCTTGAATATATATTTTGTTTTCTTAATATTTGGAAAAGTAATTTTTGAAATATGAAAATCAAAATAGTCATTTTAAAACTACTTTTTAGAATGCTACGAAAATAGAAAATTTAAAAGTATATTTCAAGATAAATAAAAGAAAATTGAGAGGTAATTTTTGGAATATTTTTCTCTTATTTTTTAAATCAACTTTTTGAAATAATTTTTTTCTTACCACATTTTAAAGAAATATTTTGTGAAGCATGAAAATTAATAGTTTTCTCAACATCTGATAAAGTATTTTAGAAAATATTTAAAGAATGTAAAAATGTGTTTAAAAAGTATTTTCTAAAAGGACATTCTAATAAAAAAATAATCAAAAGAAGATGATATTAAAGTGAAAACTATTTTAATTTAATTGGTGAGAAACAAACTTAATTTTAATTAAATATTTATGGTAGTATAAGCATTAGCACAGGAGTTTGAAAAAGAGGAAAATTTAAGGATAAATATGTCAATTTAGATAAACGACACAAAATGGCATTGTATTTAAGGAAAATATGTGTAAATAGCATGGGCTTTTTGAAGCCCAAACACAATACCTTAAAAAAAGGGTCTTTTGAGTCACGCCAGCCCCAATAATAGAGGTTTCATTTACACATGCATTCGATTAGTATAATAATTGATTGATTAATTAAAAATTATGTTAAATTTAATAAATAATGATGGATGTTTCAATTATACAGGACAACCATAATTGTTCTAAAAGTTAAACGCAAAAAATAATGGAAGTTTCAATTATACACACGTTCTAGTTTATTAAAATATTCAAAAGACTTTCATTCTTCTAAAAGAAATGAGAAGTGTATTTTCAAAGGTAAAAAAATAGTGTTATAGTTTCGAAAAAAATGATGATATAAACTATGACAAATTATATACATATATACAACAAAGAACCAAATAAAATCCTCAAAATATTAAATTTATTCTCCCTCAGGATAAATTTATAACATTTTCAATTCCTTATTGACTTTTGAAATCATAATTAGCACTCTTTCTTTTAACTAAATCGTATTTAAAGTACTAATGTAAAATTGTAACCATGCTTGAAGAAAATTTTGTGCTCTTAGATGGCATTTAAGGGCATATTTAGGCAAGATCTTAACCAAACAGAATTCGAATCAAGAAGTATTATTTATTTATTCATCTATGAAGCTCGTGTTGAATAATAAAATATGGTTTATGTATTATCATTTTTAGATTATATAATCTGCATAATACAGAACTGGCTTAAATATTTGAGATAATATAAAACCACACGTCAGTTCTTTAGCTGATTGATTCACGGCAACTCATTGACCTCATTCTTCAAATCCATTTGAGTCACAATAAAAAAAAGAAGAAACAAAGAAGTTACCTTTTGCCATTCATTCCCAACCACTCATCATCCATCACCATCAGACCATTGTGTTCTGCAGCAACAGCCTTGTGCTCATAACCACACTTTCACAAAGAACATGGTCGTGTCTAAATGTCTGAGTTTAACACTCCATGTTCCTCCTCACCCCACTACTCCTTTTCTCACCCCAGTGACACCCTCCAAAAATCCAAGGTTTTCTTGCTCTTCCACCCTTAATTTCTTGCCTTCAAAACTGAAAAAGAACCTCCTTTCACCACACAGCTATTCCTCACTCAAACTCCTACGAATGAAATGTTCCAACTCTTCAAACTCCTTATCAGTGCCTGATTTGGAGTTTGAGTCTGATCCCACTCTCACCAATGAAGACCTCAAGCCAACGGTACCAAGTCAAAGGACATTTTCTGGCTTTGAAATAGCCAGTTTATGGGTTGGACTAGTTGTTGGTGTCCCTTCTTACTACCTTGCTGGTAGCCTTGTGGACCTTGGCATGGCCTGGTGGCAAGGCATAGCAACTGTGGTGGCAGCCAACATGATCCTCTTGGTTCCTTTGGTCCTAACTGGCCATGCAGGCACACGTTATGGCATATCATTCCCAGTTCTTGCCAGATCCTCTTTTGGCATCCATGGTGCTCATATTCCTACACTTCTAAGGGCCCTAGTTGGTTGTGGTTGGTATGGAATTGAGTCTTGGATTGGTGGGGAGGCAATTTTCCTTCTCTTGCCAAAGTTCATGAAGGAAGCTTCATTGTCCCAGCCTCTACCTTGGCTTGGTACTTCCCCTCTTGAGTTTGCTTGTTTCTTGGTCTTTTGGGTGGCTCAGTTGGCATTTGTGTGGAGAGGAATTGATGGCATTAGCAAGCTTGAGAAGTACTCAGCTCCAATATTGGTTGCTCTTACTTCTTGTCTTCTTGTTTGGTCTTGTGTCAAAGCTGGTGGCATTGGTCACATGCTCTCTTTGTCTTCCAAGCTCTCTACATCAGAATTCTGGTCTGTTTTCTTCCCTGCTCTCACTGCCAATATAAGCTTTTGGGCCACTGTGGCAATTAACATCCCTGATTTTACTAGATATGCTAAGAGCCAGAAGGATCAAATTATTGGTCAAATTGGGCTTCCCATCTATATGGGGGCCTTCACATTTGTTGGTGTAGCAGTCACCTCATCCACAAAAGTAATATTTGGTCAAGTTATTTCTGACCCAATTCAACTTCTTGGTCAAATTGGTGGCCTCACAACTAGGATCATTGCAATCCTTGGTATAAGCCTGGCCATTATCACCACCAACATTGCTGCCAATGTTGTGGCACCAGCAAATGCTCTAGTGAATCTCAGCCCCAAATGGTTCACCTTTAGAAGAGGAGCTCTTCTAACTGCACTCCTTGGGATTGCTTTTCAACCTTGGAGGCTTCTTCAGTCAAGTGAGAGCTTTGTTTATACCTGGCTAGTTGGATATTCTGCTGTGATGGGTCCTATTGCAGGAATTGTTCTAGCTGATTACTATCTTATACAAAAAACAAATTTGAATATGAATGATTTGTACTCAAATAGTCCTTCTGGGGCATACAGGTATTCAGGGGGGTTTAATGTAGCTGCTATTCTGGCACTAGTTATTGGAGTTTTACCTGTGGTTCCTGGTTTCTTGCAGAAAATTGGAATTGCAACTTCAGTTCCTAACACTTTTGTAGTGATCTACAACAATGCCTGGTTTATAAGCTTCTTTTCTGCTGCATTCTTGTATTTGGTTCTATCAAAATTGATAGGGAAACCTGGTAACTCTGCTGCTAGAGACACCCTTTTGCCTACAGCAAAGTAAAAGTAAATATAGAGGAGCTCATGGAATGGACCATATCATCCTATGTATAAATGTCATACATTGAGATATACCATTATAAAGTTTTCTTTATACATTGTTCTTTGGTTGAAAATTTTCATATTTGAATTATGAAAGATTCTGTTAATCCTTTTTAAGGAGAGTTGTTTTACTGATAATTATGTGCTATATCATCTTAAAATGTAGCTTGCACATTTTTTTTTCTTTCAATGATGGGATTATATCAATACTAATATCTGTATAATATAACTCTTGAAAGATTGGATATTGAAGGCCCTGCTCCGTAAAGATATCAAAACCAGTTTTCAAGTTCAGTTATTGTAAAATAAAAGGCAGTAGCTACTGCAATTGAAAATAATATCCTAGAGTTATTGTGCTTTTGTTGTTCTTGTGAAGAAAAATTCATATATGAGCTATCCAAAATATATAGGTAGGGTATCGGTATTCCAAAATATATCCCCATAGTTGGACTATGTCATAATGTAGTTATGGTGCTATACTATGTCAGATATGTTTCATAGAAGGGAACTTAATAATTGGCTCCACAAGTGATTTCCAATCTTGAAAACTATGATAAATTAAGTTTAAAAGGGCGAAAGATTATCTTAGCAGAAACTTTATGGTTAGTAGGATCATAGTAAACCCTTTTATCACCGACATTTATTACTTTTTATTTGTGGACTAAGAACAAAGCAAGTAAACCAAAAGAACTTTTAAAAAAGAGTAATCAGGAACACAACTATAAAACTTTTAAAAGGTAGACATATCTATGGTAACAGAAGATGAAATTTAATTAATAACATAAACAATATTAAGAATAACTTCAACCCAAAATTCACAGGAAAGTGAAACATACAAGAAGAGAATGAGTATATGCTTTCTTTCGAGAACTCCATTTCCTTAGGAGTATCAGAAATATGAAAAACTAAAATATGAACAGTTTGAACCTTTTCAACACCTCCTCATAGAGGTACATGAAGAAACCATAGGGTGCAGAAAGTAGCTTAGTGTTGTCTAACAGAAAACTGATTTTTCTGGTCAATTCCATTTGGCGAAATTTCACATGGGCCGGACATTTCATCTTGACATTGGACTCCGAAAGTAAGACAGTAGGACAAAAACTTTCTACAGGTCATCATTTGTCACCTGCACTCCATCAATTTTCAAAATCTCGAAAATATCCTTTAAGTTTTGAAAATTGTATTCTGAAAATAAATTTGAAAAATATTTTTCAGAATATAAATTTTATATTTTAAAATATAGTTTTCAGAATCTATTTCCAAAAAATATTTTTTAAAATATAAAATTTATATTTTGAAAAATGTTTTCCAATACATATTTTCGAAAAGCTTGTTTTAGAATGTAAATTTTGGTTTAGAAAAGTATGTTTTGAAAATTTTTTCCTTTTACGTCTGTGATGACTCTTAGCACTAACTAGTGAAATTTTTTGTCGTACTACTATTGGTTGGCCAAACGATTCTCATGATTTTACCATTTTTTTTTTTAACCGCGAATGATTTTATCAAGTATTTTGTTCTTGAGGTAATGCAAGGAAGTAGGATGTAACAGTTTTGTCTAATGTGAAGTGATTTTAATGTTTGCCAATACCTGAGCGTTGTTTCATTTTTTTAGAACCTTTTCGTATACTTTAATTTTGTGTAAATATATGTATAATATATTTACATAAATTTGCATGGGAATATAATTACATAAATTTTCGTGAGAAATAATAGGCAAATAATTCCAATTTCTATGTTGGAATGCATCTGCGCTACTAGGTGAGTGGGATGATAATTAAATTATGTAATTATCTACAACTATTCCAAATAAATAGCTTTGTTGGATTGGATATTTAGTTGAATTGAAATTAATTGTTTTAAATGACCTTAATGGAATTACTTAAAGAACATTGCGCTTTTGGGCATAGTAGATGAAAGTGCGATTTTGAAAAAAATGGTATCCTTTATTTTAATTTAGGATTTGGCTACCAGGTAATCAATTAACTCAGTGATTATATGTATTAATTAGTTCAAATGGTGCTCCTTTAACTATATTATCGCCAGTTACTTGTTTTTTCTTTTTACATCACTGGTAATAATATTTAAAATTTGAATAAAATATAGTTATAGTGTAATTTTGTTGGTGATTATAATTTATATTTATATTTTAAGTGCGTCGTCAAGAAAATATATATCTACTGAAGTAAACTTACATGAAGAGGAACATATTCGATAGCTAAAAAATGTATATTTATTTATTTTGAGAAAATTGATATACTAAGAAGTTTTCTATTTTGTATCTCTTTTATAAGTGACTGATGTAATATTTTGTTTAATATAATTATGCTTCTAGAATTGATATATCATGAATGTTAATTTTACTTATAAAACATTTAAATTGTTTGTTTGTTTTTCTATTATGTCTATTTATTATTAAAAATATTATGCAATTGTATTATATATGGTCAAGACGGACAGAGATCATGCATGTACTGATAACATCTTGAGAGAAATATTACTTAAAACTACAAATAAGTGAATAATAATTAAAATGATAATACTCTAATAAAGTAGATTAAGTAAAATTAATCTAAAAGATTATAATAATCCAAGTTCACTCCAAAGAGTATTATCACTATTTTTCTATTACTTATGCTTACTAAATGAAATTGATATTACATATACACGTTTTAAAAACTTTTCAAAGGTAAATATGAACACAAGGTTGGTAAATTTTTCTTCTTATAACAAGATTGAAGCAATCCTAAAATGATTATATTTATATCATTCTTTATTTATTTATTTATTTTTAAAAAGGAACACAATGTTGCTCCAGAAATCGTTTAATATATTATATATACTAATTTAATTTTTGTGAAGCCTATCAGAAATATATTTTGAATGTTTAAGTGACATAATAATAGTAAATATTTTGCAATTATAATAATTACAATTTTGATATGAAAGCATGTATGAAAACATATATATATATATATATATATATATTGTTTATATTAATTTACTTTTGATTTATATAGATATTACATATCAACAACTACGCTTATTTTATTTCAATAAAAATATCAGGGTCGTTACATTATAGTATATGTCACCTACAATCATATAACTAAGATTATTTCATTTTTTATTTTTTAGGAAAGAAAAATAAATTGTTTATTTATAGATTAAAATTAGCTTACAATCAAATTAAGAAAAAAAAAATTAAAACATTCATATAAAAAAATCATAACACAATTTAATTTTTAAAATAATTTTTTTTCTGTCCTATCAGTTCTGAAAAAAAAAAAATGTATAAACATACTCTAACTCTAATTTCAGCCAAAGGAAATATACCTGGCCAAAATATAATCATTTCCTAAGTTTCAATTATCCCATCATTTGGGTGAAGTTCGCGCTTAGTCAGCCTCCACACTTGGCAACTTCACCTATCTCGCTTAGGTAATCAAAAGATAATTATATATATATATATATATTTATTGACATGGACATAACACAATTGGAAAGTGTCATGCAAAACCAGCACATTGTTTGGTTCCGCGGAAACGACTATGTATTTCTTGCATGCAAATTGGTTGTTTTTTTTTTTTTTTTAATCTCATCCAGAAATTCACTAAAATAATCGTATAATTAATGTATAAAGATGTAACGACGTTCAGACTTTTGTATAAGTGGGTTACATCTGAATTTAATTAGGATTTGACTTATATGCAAGTCAATATGTAACCTTCCTAATTGAAGAAGCCAAAAAAGAGTAATACAATGCATATAATATACACAAGTCACACAGCCACGCATCAAACTACAACATATTGGTACTTATAAACATGTATTTTTACTTAGTTTCGAGAGATGTGAGACTTGGACTGAAGTTAAGTGTCGAATTTCTCTTCTGTGTAGCAAGTCTACGTTCTTTGAATCATTTTTTGCAACACGATCGACTTAAGCATATATAGATAGAATCATTTCTCTCTAATATTTTCCACTTTAAATTTAACTTAAATTAAATATGCTAGTTTATTTGTTTGCTTTTCAAAATCATTAAAAATGTAAATAATATCCAAAATGAATACAATATGACATGATAGCGTAGCTTGAAGATGAGTTGCAATTACAAAACCGAAACTGAAAAATCAGATATCCATGACGACAAATCCCATGTGCAACTTGCAACTCCTAATCAACACGTCTCCAAAACCAGAAACTTTTGTTGTGACTACAACCTACTACATTCAACAAATATTGCTAGGAATATATATATACACAAAGCTTCTTTTTTAAAAAATGGTGATGGACTAAAATTGGTCCTAGAAGTAGCTATATAATTGTGTGAGGATAGCATTTGACTTTAATAAATTTTGATTTTGAATTGAATTTAATATTTAAGCAAGGGGGTGGTTTGGTGCATGTAATCTAATTAATTGATTTCAGATATATATATTATCCCCACTTCCTTTCTGCATTGGTCATTAGATTATTGAAAGAGGGTCACATATGTGTTTTTATTGAGTTTGTGTTAACTTTCGTGGTAACATCGTCACCCAATAACCCTTTTCATTGTACTAAGGGCCAACCTTTTTGCTTATAAGAAAAATAGGTTAATATTGAATATTATATTAAGGAACATAATTATAAACTGTGCAACAGTTATTTATTTACCTCTATATTAAGAAAAAAATATTAAAATATTTTTTTTTTTCATAAAACATGTGAAACTAACATTTAGAGCCAATCTCTTTCCACCGTACACACACCATTCTTCTTTCTTTCTACGTCGATTACTTGGTCATCTTGGTGCATGTGGTCCATCATATTTTTACTTTAATGTTTTGTTTAGTTTTTATGTCGATCAAAATATAATTTCCTTCAATACTATCTGTTTTAGTTTAAATATAAATTCAAATACGAGTATGCGTGCGTTGATATTTTAAATGTTTTTACACAGGTTTCTAAATCATACCATTATAAAAATCTAAAAAAATAAAAGACATATTCAAATTTTAAAATTAAAAAATCCAACTTAATAAATTTTTATTTACAGAGAATTATATAATCATGATTTTTTGTTGTAAATGTAACGGTAAGGTCAATTGCTATAAGATCCAAATAAATAAGTTTATAAATATTTTTTTGTTTTAAAAAATAATAAATGTTCATTTTATACAAAGTTTCAAAATGATTAAAATACAATACAAAATAAAATCATTTCGGATACAAAGTCCATATAATTCTCGACTTAAAAATTTTGCGTTAAAATAAATTTATAGTATATATTGATATAATATTTTTATTTTCCACAAAACCTTGTGGACAGTAGGCAAGAAGATTATGCCTTTCAAAAATCACCTTTATAATCAAACAACCTTTTTCAAACATTTTGCATATATCAACTATATCATTTATTACTACAGCTCCTTCAAAAATTGTCTACAAAGAAAAGTTGAATAAATCAATTTGATGGGATTTATAAATATAGTCTTTAAGCTAAAATGCAACCTATGAACAAAATTGGATTAAGGACTTTCTTTTTTCTTCGAAGACAGGGACCAAAAGATGACACGATGCTTTCATGCATTTATCATTATTGAAATTCCACATTTATTAGGTCTCATAATTATTTAATTTATTTGGTTGATAATTTTTTATTTTTTTTAGATTGGTTGGAGATCTAACATCAATTAAAGACGAGGTTTTTCAATAATTTATAATGTGGATGCAAACTTCACTTTACAAGTCAGTTTTCTGAGGTTGAGTTAGACTTAAATTCTATTTTTTGATATAGTATCAAGTCTATCCTAACCAGATTGTTAAACTTATCAAACCACCAGTTATAGAGCTGTTATGAGACCACCCTTACATATTAAAGATCCCATGTCGACTATTTTTTTTTTTTAAAAAGAAAATAATATATAAAGAATAGAAAGAGATGTGAAACCCATATACAATATAGAGACTTTGATCTTTATTAGAAAAACTGTTTTAAAATTAAAGTTAAATATTATTTTAGTTTTATAAAGTAAATAAACTTTAATTTTCGTAATTTAGTTTTCAAAATGTGAAATCATCATTTTTTTTTTCAATTTTCCCAACAATAATTAATTGTTTGTGTGTAAAGGAATGTAATTATTCTATTTCATACTTACTAGTAGCTCTGATACTCTGTAAGGGTATGCCAGTTTTAAGTTTTAAAATGTTTAAATAAATATCATTTACTTATCTTAGGATATGCAATAATAATTTTGATTTTTAAATAAAATTGAAAGAAAAATTATTTGTAGTAACCAAAATCAAAATTATCTCATTTTACTTAAATAAAAACAATGATTCCATAATTTAAAGGGGAAAATAATATCTTATTAAGATCAAGATGAAAACTTACTAATTTTATAAGTGCTAAAAGTATATTTAAATCTAAAATATATATCAAATGGTAATGTTTCACATAAATTCACAATATAATAATTTATAGCTTTAATTGTGTACCCTTTTTATAAATAAAATCACATATGATCCATTAGATGTTAAATTATATATATATATATATATATATATATATATATATATATATATATATATATATATATATATATATATATTACTTTTTAAAATATCTTTTACTAGAAATAGTTTTGTTCGACTAGTAAGATAAAATGAATGTGAGTAACAAAATTTCCTCTTCAAAGAGTAAAAATGGGTTTAGTGATAGATAATTTATTTTATTGATTTGGTAGAATAGTAATATATTAGTAATCGTAAGAGCATTATATATAGTCTTAATGATGTACGTTGTCTACGTAGACTTAGATGTAATTTATATTATAATGAAAGTAAACTTAACACCTAACTTTTTTTCGCAAATATCATATCTTTTGTATATTATAATTTATTTATTTTCAGTCCCTGTCTTATTGTTATTTTTAAAATAGAAGTAGAATAGATAAGAATCAACCGATAAAAAAATAAATTTAAGAAATTTAATGTTACTAAAAGTGAAAAGAGAACTAAAATATGATAAATATAATTAAAATAGAATATGAAGTAATGATTTTTTTAAATGATTATATATTTCTAATTTGAGTAAAATTAGGATATTGAGATCCTGAATCCTCTTAGAATATATATGTGTCGGTCATAAATACTCAAATCTTAATCTGTATAATAAGTAAGGGAATTGGTTTTCCATGGCCATAGGTAGCATCCAATCTATACCATTACCAATTTTTTTAGAGAGAAACTTAGATATAAATTTACTTTTATAAAAAAAAGTACCAAGTTATAACTTGTTTAGATTACAATTTGAATTTTTTTTTTTCAGTTGAAGTCTCTAGTGATTTTTTCTAGTTGATGTCTATAGGGTTGAAATATTAATTTTTAAATTTTATAGTAATTTAAATATTCTATCAAAAAAAATTAACAATTAATAAATTTAAATTCTCTTTATAAAAAAATACAACATTTAAAAGGAATTAAATAATTTAAAAATAAAAAAATTAAATTGAATGTATTTGAATTTTCTAAAAATTACAAAATTCCTTACCTAAACAGAAGATCTTTTACAAGAAAAGATTCAAGTTAAAAGCTAGTAAATGAGATAGAAAAGTTGGATCATCATATTGAGTGTAGAACCTCCCGTCAATATATTTTTTATTTAGTGATAACTGAAATACTTAATTTGAATAAGAAAATTAAAATATAATAAATTTGAATGATTTCATCTAATTAAATATATCATTTAAAATATTAAATAATTTAAAATAAAAAAAAATCAAATTTGATACATTTGAATTTTTTAAAAATTATAAAATTTTGTATCTAGACATATATATTATAATAATAATTAGTAATAATAAAATAAATAAAAATAGTAAAAATGGAATCATGACGTTATGACAGCAGAACCTGCAGCCAATAATAGCCAAGTGCAGGGTATCCTTCTCCGAAAACAAGCTCATAATGTTGAGGCAAATCATATTTACAATTTGTTGTAATATCAATTTTTATAATATATATTTTTGTATTTCTTTTCAAAACACGCACATAAACAAATTATTGATAAAAATAAAAATAAAAATTTATTCATTAACAATATCTAAAAGACTTTAGTTATAATAACCACTTAACTGATAATGTAAATATTAATTAACAATAATTCATGAAATTCTTTGTTCTCTTACTATTAACTGCTTAAAAGACAGTGTTTGTTTAAAATGTAAGATAATTTTGCTTCAGTAAAATAAAATTGCTAAAAAGAAGAACTTTTCTTCTACGTATATTTAATAAAGTTTACATGTAGAATTTGAACTCAAAAGTACTGGTTAAATTAAAACAATTGTGCATGATCTATAAATGAGGTAATTACTTGTGCTAATGCTTTGAACATGGACCTGAAGCATATGGAGAGAGATAAGTCTCAGGGCTATGTCAAAACCTAAAAGATTTTTTTATTTGTAACACAAAAGTCAGCTATCAAAATAGTCGAAGGAATACATGCATACAGAGAGGTAGGTCCTATGAAAGGAACAATTAATCTCCAATTAATTCATAACAGTTGAAATAATAATGCCGAATGCAGCAACATGTGTTCGCAGAGGCGACCCTACTCTCCTTCCCTCAAGCTCTGACTCAACTTTTGTCAACCATTTTGTTAATATTAGAATCTGTCCACCATGTGTTCACAAACCTTAATCTGGTTTCTCCAAAACTTGCTACTGTTTTCTGCTCTTCACTATATATACACATCAAAATCAACACAACATTATCATCCATCAAAACTTTGCTTTTCATCTCCTACCCCTTATCAACATTCTTTCTATATTTTTCAATCCAGGTAATGGGGAATGAATATATTATAACTCTAATTAATATGCTCCACTTTTAATTTCTCAACCATGTGGAACACTAAATTTTGATGTCCATTTACCATATAAATTTATGCATGTAAACATTTTTCCTGTTATGCTGTTGTTCTTAGTTTGCATGCATATATGCAGGCATTTTATATTGAGAAGCCAGCACACATGACTCCAGCAATGGTAGGAAATGGCGAGAGTGTTACACCAGGAAGTCAATATCAGAAAGGAGTGAAGCACCTTGTTGAGAATGGCCTTAACACTCTACCTAAAAACTACATACTTCCACCTTCTGATCGACCAGCTACAACCTTGGAAGACTCAAAAGTTGCCAAGCAAAACCTTGAGCTACCTATCATTGACTATTCTGAATTGCTTGGTCCAAGAAGGCAACAAGTCCTTCAATCCCTAGCCAATGCTTGTGAAGTATACGGTTTTTTTCAGGTGAGAAACCAACTAGGCACAACCTTGCAACTAATGAGAAACATATACAAATATTGTTAAACAATTTGGACTTCATCTTGAGCTTGTGTATTTGGCTTTTGGATGATGTGAATGTGAAAATAGAATCAGTTTGATTTTGTTTGATTGATGCAGCTGGTGAACCATGGTATCTCGGATGATGTTATCAGCAGCATGAGGGATGTGAGTGGAAAGTTCTTTGATCTTCCTTTTGAGGAAAGAGCAAAGTACATGACAAGTGATATGAGAGCACCTGTTCGATGTGGAACCAGTTTCAGCCAAACCACAGACAGTGTGTTATGTTGGAGGGACTTCTTGAAACTTCTCTGTCATCCTTTACCTGATTTCCTCCCCCACTGGCCTGCTTCCCCCTTAGACTTCAGGTGTGTAAACTCACACCTTAATTAATTAGATATAACCTAGATTAAATATTAATTAATACTTAATCTATTCACTTTCTCTCTCTGCATAGACACAAATTTAAACTTTAATACCTAGTATCCATCTATATATCACAGACTACAATTAGTGGCAACTTTCTCCATAAACAAATTAACAACTTCATGCCAACCAGATTGATGCAAGTGGTAGGATTAAACAAAATTAATAAGGCTCTTAAGAAAGGCTCGTGACACGATCTTATGCTATAACGTGAAATAATCTCCCTTTTATTAAATATTTTTCAACTAATTAAAAAATATTGCTTCCCCTTCTTGTGGGAATAAAAATTTAAGATTTAAGTTGGCTGATAGTCTCTTCTGGTTGTAGTTTCATTGCGAATTTTAATATGGTGAAAATTTGGTGTCAATTTGGACATCAGTAATAGTCTTTCCCGTTCAAAACAAGATGGTCTTAAGTATAAAATAGACCCAGTTGATAAAGTCAGTTATAGCAGTCACAGTCATCATTTATAACATGAAAAAAGATAGTTAAAGTCAATTATAGTTATCACAGTCATCATTTAAAACTTGGAAAAAAAGATATTTTTACAACGTTTGAAATAGACAATTAAAATATGAAAAACAAGAAATCATAATTATTGGGAGTAATTAGGAGAAACATAATTAAAAATTTGGATTAATTGGAATGTAGGAAAGTGGTGGGTACCTACTCAGAAGAAACCAGAAACATGTTCCTGGTGTTGATGGAAGGCATCGAAGAGAGTTTAGGAATCATTGAAGGAAAAGACAAGATTCTGAAAGAGTTGGAAGATGGGAGCCAGATGATGATATTGAATTTGTATCCACCATGCCCTCAGCCTGACCTAACCTTGGGGATGCCCCCTCACTCTGATTATGGATTCCTCACACTCCTCCTCCAAGACCAGGTAGAGGGTTTGCAGGTACAGTTCCAAGGTCAATGGTTAACTGTTCAACCTATCAACAACGCTTTCGTTGTCAATGTTGGTGATCACCTAGAGGTAAAAAAATCCTTCCTTCATGCATATGAATGAAAAAGTCATAATTTTTGGTCCTGAAATTGGTTTTTGTTGGGTGGAGTTGATTATCAGATATACAGCAACGGGAAGTACAAGAGCGTGTTGCACAGAGTGATGGCTAATGCAGAGAAGAATAGGACATCGGTGGCTTCTCTCCACAGCCTTCCTTTCAACAGTACTGTAAGACCGTCACCAAAACTCGTTGACCAAGACAATCCCAAACGTTACGCAGACACCAATTTTCGTACTTTTCTTGCCTACGTTACCACCAGAGAGCCCAAGAGAAAGGATTTTCTCGACTCCAGGAAATTGACTTCAACATGTCTAGAAGGAGAACGTAAACAAACTAAATAATTTTTGAATTATATATAAATTGAAGTGAAGTGCCATGGCACACAATAGAGGGAGGTTATCTGTGTAAAATATTATTAATGGTGATTTGGTAGGACACTCTGATTGTCACTCATCACAGATATGCGTTCCCTTTCTGTTTTTCTCCATTATTATACATGTGCGTGAACCAAGATGCTACTATGGTACTTCAATTAATTACGGAAAATAATTAGATATATCTTTGGAGATTTTCTTCTCATTCACACTGTCATGATAAAATAACTAGCCAAGATTAGTCCTGCAAAAGGAATGAACACTGTAATGCCCCTAAATTATTCAATATAGAATTCACGAAATTAGTGTATATTAAACAAATACTCAAAATAATATGTACATATATGAAATCAACTAATTATTTTGTTAGTTCTAATACAATGAATGTCATGTGCTCACATACCAAATTCAGTCATAATTGAAATTACATAGATCATCAATAATTTATATCAATATACAAATGTATACAACTATATATAATTCAAATAAATTACCCATTGCAATTACCGTTTCAAAATTTTGTTTGTTTACAACAAAGCTTAATCTAATGGATATATTTTTTAAAAGAAGACTTGTATATAGAGATTAATATAGATTCAATTTAAGTAAGTTCATTGTATTCAAAGTTAGTATCTATAAATTTCTTGATGTAAAAGAATTTTTTCTCAACTTTTTACCTATATGATCTGAGCAATTAGTAAAGTAAGGATAACTCTATTAATCATAACTATTTTACTTAATACACATAATTACAACTCAGTATAAAAAAACTCACCCAACTCAAGAGGACTTTAGCGTTTGAGAGATGATAGTTACATACGATATTCTCTCTCCCTCCCTCGTTTTAGCTTTAAGTTTTAATCTTCTCTGAGGAGGAGTGTTACCACTTGAACATCATAAAATATTAAATCAATATTCAAACAATAAATCAACAATTAAGAAAGATAGATAAAAACAAAAAGATTTCTATTGATTTTCAAACTAATTTCTACTAACAACTATTATATCAAAATATATTATCACCATTTGCAAGGGGACCTATGTATTTATATATAAAATCTTTTGTCCTATGAGAATTAATTGCTTATAAAGTTTCTTCTTGCTCTTAAGATTAACATGAGAGTGGTATTCTTTTCAGTTCTTCTTTATAATAATCTTCCTTGAAAGAGAAACAAATTGACTTTCTTCTTACAAATTTGGAAATTTAAATTTTTTTTAATCCCCTTGGAATTTTCGCTGGTAGACAGTAGAGGATTCTATCATTTTGGCATGTTTAACTTGAAACAACCATATTTAAATTAACTTGAAACAACTTTTATAAGAAACACATATTACGTTGTATGATAAAAACCAAATCTACTTACTTATAGTACTAACACCGTTATGACAAAATTATTAATTTTTGTAACAACTATTTTAAAATTACATTTTTAAACAATTTCCATTTGGTTCACATAGAAAGGATAAAGAGGAAGATAAAAGGCAAAGCAAAGCAAGTAGTTCATTCACTCACTCTGCGTGGGAAGTGGGAAACCGGTGGTTCCATCGACCACCGTCTTCAAACAATGCCTTGCTCACTCTCTCTCACACCCATCTCTTTCTTCTCTCTCCGCCGACCCACCCCTTCCTCTTCCTCTCCGTCTCGCAAACACTATCGCCTCGCCGTCAAATCCTCCGTTGACAAACCCCCAGACGCCAGCACCAAGTCCGGTTCCTGGGTCAGCCCCGACTGGCTCACCTCCCTCTCTCGTTCCCTCACCGCCGGGAACGATGACTCCGGCATCCCCGTCGCCTCCGCCAAGCTCGATGACGTATCCGACCTCCTCGGCGGTGCGCTCTTCCTCCCTCTCTTCAAGTGGATGAAGGACTATGGCCCCATTTACCGCCTCGCCGCTGGCCCCAGAAACTTCGTCGTCGTTAGCGACCCCGCCATTGCCAAACACGTGCTCAGGAACTATGGGAAATATTCTAAGGGCCTCGTTGCTGAGGTCTCCGAATTCCTCTTCGGGTCTGGTTTCGCCATTGCCGAAGGCCCTCTCTGGACGGTAATGTTGTTTTTTAGTAATGTTTGTGAGAAACTGAGAATGTTTTTAATTTTGATGATGAAAAAAGTTAACTTGTTATATAGCAATGTAGCAATGAGATTATTATAGTTAGTGACTTGATCTAGATAAATTTCTCTACAATAGCTTCTATTAGGAAAACAAATTAGAAGAAAAATCAGATGAACTTCTCCAACAGATAATTTGTCGAAGCACTTCCTTTTTAGTTTTTCTAACAGATGATTTTTAACTTATGCCTAAACTAGTTTGTGGAATAATTTATTTCATTTTTGCTTCTTATTTTCTTATGATATAAATGTTTATAGAATAGTTTAATTAAACACACTCTTACACTCTCCATTTATACTTTTAGAAGAGAAAAATAAGAAAGATGGAATGGAATGAGTTTCTCCGTAATATAAAGATGAGCTTATGCACAAGTTCAAAAATAAAAATACAGAGAAGCTTTATGAGAGAACTTCTATAAATGAATTTTTGCAGAAACTAGTTTTAGCTTATGAAGAAACTCATTTAATTTTTTCTTCTTAGTTTTCTCTCTCTTAAAAGTCCTTATGTAGTAGTTTGTCTAGACAGATTGTAAAACATTGTCAACCAACCAATAAAAATTACTGTTGAAATTACTTTTAAAATAATTATTTTAGTAGCTAATAAGCTTAGCATTCACAGCAGCTTGTGATTAGATGACCATGTAAAAAAGTTTACATCGTTGGTGCCTATATTATTTACTTTATTTAAATTATAAATATTTTTGAATATATTAATTATATCTAATTAAAATTATAATAAATGTAAATTATATTTTGAATTTACAATGAAAAAGATATTGTGATACAAGATTATTTTTAACTATGAACAATTTTTTCAAAAAAATATTGAAATTCAATTTAGATATAAAGACAACTCAGTGTAAATTGAAAGGAATATGCTTATAAGTATCATGAGAGAATTATTTTTTATAATAGCAGGGATAGTATGTCAAATGTATGATAAAAGAGAGAGAATATTAATAACGTCTAATAAGGAGAGTGGACTCATTTTCCTGGTTATGTATTCCAATTCATAGTATCGCAGTATATGTGAATTATGTACTTATATATACGACTAAATTGGTACTATTTGTGCTTCTTGTCATGATTTTATAGCTTGTTTTGGGCGACAGGTTCTTTGTTACAACTGTTTTGTGATCTATATTAGGCAAGGCGCAGGGCTGTGGTTCCATCACTTCATAAACGGTACTTGTCTATTATAGTGGATAGGGTGTTTTGTAGATGTGCCGAGAGATTAGTGGAGAAGCTACAACCTGATGCACTCAATGGAACTGCTGTTAACATGGAGGAGAAGTTTTCACAGTTGACTCTTGATGTTATTGGTTTATCTGTGTTTAACTATAACTTTGACTCACTCAATGCGGACAGTCCCGTTATTGAGGCTGTTTACACCGCATTGAAAGAGGCAGAGGCTCGATCCACTGATCTTTTACCATATTGGAAGGCAAGTTAATCTTACGATCATGACATGGATTTTCTTGCTCCATTCTTCATGTCATGTATATATATACATATTATTTTCTCTTTCTTTGTTATTGCAGTTTAAATTTCTTTGTAAGTTAATTCCAAGACAAATAAAGGCCGAAGAGGCTGTTAGCATTATCAGGAAAACTGTCGAGGATCTCATTGAAAGATGTAGGGAGATTGTAGAATCTGAGGGGGAAAGAATTGATGGTGAGGAATATGTGAATGACACTGACCCTAGTATTCTCCGGTTCTTGCTTGCCAGCAGAGAAGAGGTTTGCTGTATTCCTGTATTTTATTGCCACGTATATTGTTTTTTCATCGGTGTTTGTTGCTGTATATTCGAAATGTGTATAATTCTTGTGACTTTATAGAAATTTCACATGAATTAGACGAAATATTAAGCTGTCTTTTCATGTTAATTATAGATCTATTGACTCTCTGGAAATGTTAAGAGGCAGTGGTATAGATGAAGTGATGAGTAGTGTATAGATTTTATGGGTACATTAATGATTGTCAGTCAATACTGAGCATTCTCTTCTAGGTAGTTTAGGCTGTGATGTTGATTGATCATAACACATTCAAGCAGTTGTCTTCTTGTAATTCTTTGTTATTTAATTAAAAATGTTTATTTTTTGCCATGTTTTTTCTCTTTGAGAAGTTTTAAACCATCTTAAAATTTTCTGAGTTCTAGACTTTATTCCTTAAGGATATGACTTTCGGATTTTCATGTTCCTTTTCTGTGGTTGTTCTTACTGCACAATCTGAGTTTGTCTGCGTAGTTAAGTTACACTCCCATATATGAAGGTCTGCACTGCCACCACTTCTTAAAACATCATATCACTTGATGATGACACTGTGTAATTCCACTTTATAGTACGGAGAACTTTTTCTTTGGATTTCTGCTCTCCATGTTTATTTTTATTTGATTGTTCTAAATGTAGGTTTCCAGTGTACAATTAAGGGATGATCTTTTGTCACTATTAGTTGCTGGTCATGAGACCACTGGTTCAGTGCTGACCTGGACACTTTATCTTCTAAGCAAGGTATCATTTCACTCCATTTCTTCCCTTAATGATAACCTCTTCTTAATCCTCATTGACAACTTTATGAATTGGCTTCAAAGCTTCTGTCCCATTCTCATCAGTAGCAACGAGTTGCTTTTGCACATTTTTCATGGGGCAATGTGGGAATTGATTACGGACGTGATTCTCATGATCCCCCTACATAGTTTATAATTTTCCTTTTGAACCTTGCATTAATCATCCAATTGCAGTTTTGTTTTCTTGAGTCCTCAAACTAATCTAGCTTTTATGGAAACTTGGAAATTTTGAAACTACGTTAACCTGGTTCAAAGATATTAATATCAAAAGCACTCTTCAATGACCTCAACCTTCTAATTTTCTTCCAGCTTTCAGCTGGATTTAATAGTCTTTGTGAACATTTATGACTGTTATTTTGGATTTACTCGGTTTTGTACATGTCTCTATATTATAACGTACTATTGTCAGCATTATGAGATTTATTTATGCAGGATTCTTCCTCACTGGCAAAAGCACAAGAAGAGGTAGACAGAGTTTTACAGCGAAGGCGTCCTTCCTACGAAGATATTAAAAATCTTAAGTACTTGACACATTGTATTATTGAGTCACTCCGGCTGTATCCGCATCCTCCGGTAGGTTGCAATGTTTCGCAATATAAATTATTCATAGTACAAACATCTATTTGAGATGGAAAAAAATGTATCTTTTTTCAACAACCCAATTTTCTAAGGTCTCACATTGAAGGAGTCTAAATAAAAGCTTAAATGCTAAAGTAACAGAAAAGTTGGAAATATGGATTAAAATGTCATTTTTTATTTTATTTAATGACTTGTCTTAATTCAGAAATCAACATTTAGGAAAAAAATCTTAAATCAAACAGAAAAGCTGAATTCTCATTTAGTAATTAATCACTTTAAAATATCATTATGATATCTCTGAACAGTTTTAAGTTCACTGCTGTGTCTTATTTTTCTGAAATACGCCTTTTTGGAACTTCCAATGTCAGATATGTTTTATCAGTTATAATTTCTGCTATTCTTATATAATAACCTTATGCATCCTTAAGGTGTTGATAAGAAGAGCTCAAGTTCCTGATGAGCTTCCAGGTTCTTACAAAGTAAATGCTGGTCAAGATATTATGATTTCTGTATACAACATACATCGTTCTTCTGAGGTATTTACTTTCTGTAGCCAAATCTGTATACTTTTGTTATAAATTTTGGTTATGGAATTTTAAATCACTGTAATTAGTCTTTTCCAGTAGTACTACTGCTTAGCTGAATAATCAGCAGATGAGATCCTTTTGCTTCAAGCTGTGTAAAAGTTTAATTTACTATGGCCTATTGTGCGACAAACTTCTTAAACGAATGCCTACCTACTGTTCTTTTATTCACCTTCGTTCTTTATATGACCCCTCCTTGAAGTAGCTGAATTTGCCATGGTCTACTCTCTACTATTGCAATCAGGGTTAGGAGACCTATGTAGGCAGCGTAGAGCCATTAGTATTAGATTTAAATATGTTTTTAGTTTTTGTAAATTGATTTAGCTTTGATTTTGCTCCTTGTAAAACCTTTTCTTTGTTTTTCATACTTAACTTGAAAATCGTTGTTTTTTAATCCGTAATGTTTATATATTTAACTAAAGGTCAACAGGCTATTTCAAGTAGCTTCCCACTGGTGTCTATAGTATAATGTCAACATGTGACATCTTTAAATTTTTTTTAATATCCATAAAATAATTGTTATTTATTTATTTTAAAATTAATTTTAGGGACCAAAAGTTGTAATTACAATTTTTTGGAGTGATGAAAATAAAAGAAAAATATTTTACAACAACCAAAACAAAAATTTACTCCTTTTATAAGTAAGCAGTGATCTCATATTTTTGAGGGATAAAAAGAAAATAATTTTTTTCAGGGACTAATATCAAAAACTTGCTCATTTTCCTGGGATTAAAACATATTTTAAGCCTTAATATTATTTATTTATTTTTAATTGAATAATTTATAATGGTTAGAACCTGTTTGGTTCAATTTCAAAATGTCCTTTTCTTGTTTTTCCCTTACTATTTTTATTAACAAGAAAGACAAAGAAAGAAATTTAATAATGTGGATGTCAAGAGAGCATAATAAAAGTGTCTATTTCATTCAGTTTTCAGTATAGAAATAGAAAGCAACTTGCTTTTATGATTTTTGTTCATGATATTCTAACCCTCTCACCCCGTGGTTGCTTTGTTTAAATTATTGATTCTTTTATTCAAATATTATGTGCCCTATCATCAAGCATTTGCTGCGGTGATTGGAGTTGATGTCTGTTGTTTTTTTAGTCATTTGGCAGATTAAACCTGATATGCAAGTTTTTGCACTGTCTGAATGTTACTGCTGACTTTCTAAATTCACTATTTTGATCTATTCTGTAAACTTAATTACTTTGCAAGGTTTGGGATAGGGCTGAAGAGTTTATGCCAGAAAGATTTGATTTGGATGGTCCGGTGCCAAATGAAACAAATACAGATTTCAGGTGTGCATTACTGTTATAGTAATCATTCTTGCTGTCAATGTTGACTGAAATTGCACCTCCACTACTTGCTAGTGGCTCTTCCCTACCCTTCTCCCCTAACCTATTCAGTGTTGTACCCTACCACTTTTAGGTTTGTCCTCGAGTGGGGAGAAGGATCGGTTCATTCTGGTTATATCTTCTGTGGAATATTTTTTGTTTTATATCATAGTTCCTCAGATTTTATGAATCAAAACATGTTGCAGATTCATTCCATTCAGTGGAGGGCCACGCAAGTGTGTTGGTGATCAGTTTGCTTTACTGGAAGCTATAGTTGCTCTTGCAATCTTTATACAGCACATCAACTTCGAGCTGGTTCCTGATCAGAATATCAGTATGACTACCGGAGCAACAATACACACCACAAATGTAAGGTTATCTATTCTTGTCTTTGAGATGGGTTTCTAAAAGGGACTCCTTTTTGTGCTTTGGTGTGCAAATCTCAATGTTTCCAATAGGAGAACGAGAGCAAAAAGAAAATGCTAAATTGTAGTCATCTCAAGCTTCATTTTTTTTGGTTATAACATCTTTCAGGTTCCTAAAAGTCTATAGGCTAACCCATTAATTCCTGAAAGTAAGAACATTAAAAGATAAAGGTATTTGAAATGCAGTTTATCATTCACTTTAGTCCAAAATTTGAAAAATCATGAGATTTAAGGGATAATATTAACATATATTTAAGAACTAAAATGACAAAAAGATGTTAAGATAAAAGCCTAGAAAAATCATCAGGAACTTGTTCTAAATTCTGTGGTTTCAGAAACTAAAGAGCCTCACCTTGTACTATCAGATCATTTTTCTTTTCTCTAGTTTTGTTTAAAGGAGGAAGAAAATCTTTTAATTTACTCACTTTCAGTATCATGCTTTTTAAATAGTTAAACAGGAAAATTTTCACTTACATTTAACTAGTATTTTCTAGGCTTCAACTTTCTACACCTTGTAAAAGTCAAGTTGCACTCCTTTTCTAGAATGAAAGGGTGCACCTTGATTGATAAAGGGTGCATAAAGAACTGTCCTATTTTCTACTGCGTAGCACTAATAGATTTCTTTTGTTTTGCAGGGCCTGTACATGAAACTGAGCCAACGGTTGAAATAGTTAATATTTACATCTTCTTTGAATAAGCTGCGAAATTTCCTGTAACTATCAGCGTATCAAATTCTTTGGTAGATTTTCTCATTTTCTGCTAGTTAATATACCACTAGGAATCCAGTAAATATGTATTAGATAACAATTATTTTCCGTAGCCAAATTATTTATTCACATTTTTCAAAATGTTGTAAAGAAGTTTAATTGAATTATTAAGTGAAGAACTAGTGTAGAGAAGTCTCACTCATAAGATCTTGTTTTCAATTTTTTTGCAAATTTTTGCTATAAATTTTATTTATTAAACCGCAGTCCATTTACTTGGAAATTGAAAATGACTTAATATTGTTTCTCAAAACGTGTTATTTTAAACTTATTTCTTTTGAAACATTTAAATATCTATTTTTATACTAATTTTTAGTTTCACCTTTTCATAATTTCATAGTATTTTATAAGTTTTTTAGCTTTTGAATTCGTATATAAGTTTTTTGTTTTTGTTTTAAGAAAAATTGAGCTTTTACTTTTCATTTATTCTTTTATAGGTTCATTTTGCCTTTTTCTTTAATGTTGATTTCATTGGAAGTAAGCGCTGATTTAAGCAATTGTTTACCTTAGAACACGCTAATTAATTATATAAAAAAAATTAAAACTTGTTTTAATACCTTTTTCCAGATGTTAAATGACAGCCTCTAGAAACGGTAACGTAAAACCATTTTATAAACAAATAAAAGGTAGCCTTCTATTACTAACAGTGCCTTTTTTTTATTGCTAACTTCCTTTATTTCATTGTTTTTCTTTTAATTAAAACAAGTTTTTGAATAAGAAAGAACTAACCATCAAAGATAACGTTACTTAATTTTCATATAAATGTTTAGATTAAATTTTTTTAGACTTAAATTTGAATTGATTTAATTTTGTAAATTAAGTTTGCAAACTTTGCTCTCATTTTACTTTTTATTTCAAGCAGAATTCGTGTTTGAAACACATATCATACAAATTACACTCTGTTGGTTATGTGGATTTGTGTTGTCAAATTGAAAAATATAGACAAGTTTATTCCTAGATACTTTTAAAAAAGAACATTGATTTACGAAAGAATTAAAAGTTATGTTCTAAAATGTTAATATGATTTTTTATAAATGAACTCATAAACAAAATAATATTAATTTATATAGAACTACATTAATTTTTTTTTCCTAAAAATGATGGAAAGTATATTAAATATACCTTTAAATTTTTGAAGGCAAAATTTATTTTAGAATTGAAAATCAAACGAGATATTTTTTATTTTAAATTTAAAGATACTAGAACCATAAATTACTTTTTAGTTGGCCCCTTCATGTTATATTTTTATAGAAGATCCACCAATAAAGATGTTCTAAATAGTTTCCCTTCCAGAATCATTATGCCTTTGTATAGGACTTACGGAAATAACAAATAAACAGATAAATTAATAATTTTACAAAACTTATCTTATAATTATTAATTCATTTATAATCTTTGTTATCTTATGAGTGAGTGATTCCTTGAGAAGAGTATATTACATATGAATGCTTATAAATTAATCTCACATTTCTTAATGTTATACTTTTATTTATACCTTCCTGTTTCTATAGATTTCCTTCTTGAGGAATCGTTAATTACTCTTAACGAATAATAATCTTGCCTTACAAAGAGTTTCCAATTGTTAGTTTATTACAAAATATAAATATAAAAAATAATTAATATTGCGTAAAAAAAATTAAAATAATAGTCTGAGTCTTATTTGTTTTTCTTACATACGAAGCAGAAGATGTGAAGTGATTCATAATACGTCCAAGGACCATTCTACAAACTGAATTTTCAAAGAACGAATCTGCTATGTAGACAACAAACTTAGTAAAAGTTCATCATATTTAACGACAGATTAGTTCGCTGGACATTTTCAAACTCAAGAATTGGTTTGAATGAATTTGGTAGATCTCAATTATTGTTGTCTTTTGTTGCTATCACAATTTTTTTCTCATCCATAGATCATAATTGTCTTGTGTTCCACTCTATTTAAGTTGAGACATAGACATCTAATTTTTCGTGGTACAGTAAAAGGTCTGATTTTATAGTAAAAAGTAAGTTTAATTTTTTTATAAAATTAGTTTATAAGATAAACATTGACCATGGTCGTTATCCTTATCTCTAATCTCATAACATTAGCACATTCTACGTTAATTTTCATGTTGTGCAACACATACACTGAATTCAACAAACGGATTTAAAATCTGAAACTGCGTCTTAATAGTAATTAAAAATTAGGAGAATAAAAAAGTTCTCTGTTACTGATTTAGGGAAGGTTGGTGATCTGTGACTAGTACGTGTACCCTGCCCAAACGGACAATGTGACCTAAAGCAAACCTACCACATAAATTAATGTGCTGGAAAAGGTTCTCTATCTATCTAAGGCTAAAACACAGACTCTTTCATAAATGAAAAGGCATATCATTTATTTTGTTTTCAGTAAAACAAGTAATAATCTTAATGACTTGTTAATTAAGTTAAATTAATTTATCATAGAAGACACAGATTGAAATGAATACATGACCCCAAACAGACACGAAGAATATACTCTCGTAAGGCCGTCCGTACGGGACTTACTAAGACTAACTTCTATAAAAAAAAATCAAAATGCAATTATTCACAGATAAAGTCATAATTAAAAAAAAAGTGAGAAATAAAATAATAGTTACTATTTAGTAATAACAATTCTTCTTTGAATAGGTCGAATATCAAATTATTCTATTATTAAGATCCTTGGAAACACAGGCTGTAATCTTTTTGTTTGCTATTGCCTCTGCTTCGGGTTGTTGCAGCTGTAAAACTAGTTGCAACGCCTTTCAGGGTGCTTGGCCAACCACCGCGTGACACGTCAGCGAATAGAATCGTTAGTAGAAAAAATAATGAAAAAAAAAGAGATTGGGTCGTAACCGTTTCTCGCTGTTATGTTCCTCACATGATCATGAAAAGAGATACGGCTAATTTTTTTTAAAATTACATAGATAAATAAGTTGTGCTTATTTTTTGTATTTAGTTTGTTTTACAGAAATCTTTGTTCTGGATGCACGATTTTTCTTTTTCGCTTTTTTTTTTTTTTTTTTTTTTTTTTTTTTTTTTTTTTTTTTTTTTTTTTTTTTTTTTTTTTTTTTTTTTT
>Ga0099824_1001507_pt1 | contig 32873 bp, 16 predicted proteins | sample SiratrowhiteBW_FD_76837 | JGI IMG/M metagenome (GOLD analysis project Ga0099824, IMG submission 76837) | Root nodule microbial communities of legume samples collected from California, USA - Siratro white BW | ecosystem: Host-associated > Plants > Roots > Nodule | place: USA: California... | reverse complement strand
TATATATATATATTAAAATAAAATAAATAAAAAACAAAATTATAATTTTTTTTTTTTAAAAAAAAAAAAAAAATAATATTTATTTTTTTTTTTTTTTATATATATATATATATATATATATATATATATATATATATACACACACACACATGTTATCAATTTTTTCATAACAACATACTACGTAAAATTGATACACAACTAATAACCACAAAAAGAATTAAAACATATTACACGTATCGATTTACGTATTACTTCAACAATAAAAGGAAGGTAAATAAACTAGTAAACATACCATAATATTCATTGGTTAATAAATAAAATTGATTAAGTAAAACGAACAAGATTGTTTGGAAGAAGTATTGCCTGAAAATGAACATTAGCCAAGTGGAATAAGGTTACAAAATTAGAAGCTTCTAATTATAATACTAAAAGATAAGTTAAGCTTATAATTAAGTTCTTGGAATTTAGCAATGAGTGCTTTTAATGCATTAGTTAAGTAACTTAAACAGAATATTAAATACGTTTAACCCTTAACCACCAGTTAGCACAAACCCTAATTAAGTTCCTGAACCTAAATAACTGCTTCCAATTACGGGTGGAAGGTGGAACACTAATTTTAAGTTTTTTATTTTTCCTATTTTCTAAAAATGTTGCATAGGGGTGTCATTGCTTCACTGGCTCACATTTTAATTTCGCAGATCTACGCAGTCTGACAGCAATAATGCAACTTAATGTACTAATGTAATCATTTATTAAGCATTTTAATAATAACAGATAGTTCCAATTATTATAGTCCAGTTCACAAAGAAAAACAACAGTCTGCAACAGTCATGCAAAGTGTAGAAATGTATAAAGAAGTGTGTATATAATGATAAACGAAGAGGAAAATATAAATGAATGGAGGGAAGAAGAAGGTAAGTACTGACTTGTTGTTTGAATACTCATAGAGTCTGCCACGGCTGGAGAAGACAATGAGAGCCACTTCTGCATCACACAGCACCGATAACTCATAAGCTTTCTTCAGAAGCCCATTCCTTCTCTTGCAGAACGTTACCTGCCGATTTGTGGTGTTCTCGATCCTTTTGATTTCAATCTTTCCTCTCCCCATTCTTCAACGCTTCCTTCTCAGAACAAAGTAAGGGAATCGAGTTATATATAAAGTTAAACAGAAAACAATATATGTTTATAACATCAAAAAGCTCCTACAAAACTAGATCTGATCAAATCCAGGTTAGATCTTACTTTGATGAAACTTCAAAATTAAGGAATTATAACTTAGAGAGATACATATATATGGTACATGAGAAGTTGTGTGCTTTATATGTGTATATATAGCCATGTGGCTAAATAGGGTAAAGGAACATGTGTGTTCTTTTAGTTTCAGATGAAAATCAAGAGCAAGATCTAATATAATGAACAAGATTCGGAGATGGTGCAGCTGTAACCCCTTTTATGAAAGCGCAGGTTAAGTTATAACACTTTTCCTTCATCAGTCTTTTTGTTTGTATGTATGTATGTGTCAGTGCCTTTGGAGCTCGTTCCTCTCTTTCTTTGCCTATATATGCAAAACAACAAAATCCACCCACTCCCTCCAGGAGCAGAAAGAAACCCTTGTGATTTGTGAAGTGGATCTTCTCAACTCCGACCAAAGACCAAAGACCCTTTTCTTTAAACACAAAAATATGCAAGTCTATGCACAACAATACATGATCAGACTCGGACAGACCCTTGATAGATAAAATATTCCATTTTTTTTTTCTGAAGCAGAAAAACTCGGAAAGTGATGGAAACAAGGCATAAAAGTGATAAATGGTAGAGAGGTTGTAACAAAAACAAGGTGGTGGATGAGGAAAGGAGTTGGAGGAAGAAATATGGAAAAAGATGATGAAGGAAAATTATATATAGGAAAATGAGCTTAGGAGTTTTAGCTTTGATGAGATGAAGGCTTATATGAAGAACAGAAAATAACGAAAATAATAAAATGTAAAAAGAAGCACAGAGGTGGCTAACCTGTGTCTCACTCCGGCAAGTTCAGCTTTCGGAAAAATTTGTAATCCCAAAGAAATCAAACTGCACTATAGACTTTGTTCCACTTCCATCCCTCCTATTTGTAGGCCTTTCTTTGTTTGTGTATCTTTGAAAGAAGTGCATGAGAGAGAGAAAGAGAGAGGGTGTGAAGAAGGAAAAAGGACCAGCTAGGCTGGAATGGTTTTTTGCCCAAACCATGCACTCGACGTCGATGTTTTAGCTAAACAATGCATCTTTCCAGGTGCAAATTACCACCATAAACAGCAACTTTTGTTTTGCTTTTACATTTTCAATTTTCTCTACCTCTCTCACTATGTGTAAGTAATGAATGACGTAGAAAAAACGAGTTGCAACAAACCCTCAACTTCAGGGGCCATTCAGTAAAATCCCCTCCACAATCAACATTTTAATTACGATTCAAACTTCTGCCATTACACGTAAACCTTTCCAATCTCATTCACTGTTACTCAAAATTTCAGGTTAGAAAAACCCCATCGTATACCTGTGTGGCACCATGTCAAGGTTCAGGATTTCTTCTGTGGGGTTTGCCTGTCTTTCTTAGAGACAACTTCAAATGAAATCATTGGATTGGTAAAACCTATGTACTTATAACAATTCTTTTACATATAATTTGAGTTTTGATATAAGATTATTATTTTTAAATTTGAACATTCATTTATCATAAATGTTAAAAGAAAGTAGGTTGAGAGAGAGAAACAATTAAGATAAAAAAAAGAGGATAATTTGAGATAACTGTGAGAATTTTTTTATCTAATATATAATATAGGAAAATTTTCCATTTAAAGTTTTCTAGGTTTGACAACTAACAGACCCTACAGATCTAGAGAATCTATCATTTTCAGTCTAATAAATTGTGTAGGTGCCAAATATTCGGAATATAGTAGAATTTTTAGGGTTAATTTGAAATTTGAACATATATAACACAAACAATCGTACAAGGTGCAGAAATTTATATACCACTCAATTTTTACGTTGCATATAACTAATATTTTCAAGGATGATTTGTAATTTTAGTTTCATATTTTGTAAAATTCCCAATTTTTATTTTTTTTTCTTGTAACTTTAGTTATTTATAATTTGGTTTCTGAATTTTTTTATATAAAATTTTGATGATCTAACTTTTAATTATTAGTAATTTGATTCAATTTTTAGTTCAGTTTTTTTGTAATTTTTTTAATTGTTTAGACATCATAGAAAAGAAAAACATATGATACTTATAGCTTTTCTATAACATTGAAAATGATAATACTTGCAGGGTTATTGTTACTAAATATAATTTGAGATTGATTCAATATTTTTTAAAAAAACAAAAATTGAATAAAATTATGAAAAAATTAAAACTTAAATATCAAAATTGCATAAAAATTATGAATTAAAATTACAGAAAAACAATTTTAAGGACCAAATTGCCATTTTTATAAAATATAGGGACAAAAATTTCAATTAATAAGTCTATTTTTAATTTAAAGAATAATTAGCTTTATATAATATAAAGACTGATCATAAAATAAGTTAGAAAAACACGGATAATTTTTACAATAAAAAAAAAAGAAAAAATAACAAAAGAAAGGATATAATTTTTGTTATTATTATTATTATTAATATATTTTATTTTATACACGAATAATAAAAAAATACATATTACTAATAAAGTTGGACATTCCCCTGTATATTAATTTTGAAATATCATTCTTTTGTTTTTCCTTCTTATCGACAAAAGACGACAAATATATAATTATATAAGGGTAATCAACCCATATTCAAGAGACATGTTTACAAACTTATATGTGAAGCTAATATTTTTATCAATATGTAAGTTTATTTTCTTTATTAACTATTAAAACAATTAATATTATTTGTGTGCACCAATTGTTTATTAACCCACATTTACCAATATTTTTTTTTCCTGTGAAACCACAATGGTTTTGTAAAAACTGGGTGTTAGGGTCCTCATGCAAAGAGCACTTGTAAAATTATCATTTAATCACAAATAATCATATATTAGTTGAATTTTATAATACTAATAGTAATTATTACAACTTTACAATTCATGTCAACTTAATTTTAATTAATTGATAGTATATATATGAAGTGTTTACATTGACAATCCATAAGCATTAGACACTGAAAAAGTGAAACTCTCCAAATGTAAAATAATTTTACATTATCATTAAATTACAAATTATCCTGTAAAGTGGTTGGTTGACTTTTGTTGTAATTATCTTAAAAAGCCTACCAACAATTATTTCTAATCAGAGTCGAATTACTAAACTTATAATAATATACTTGAAAATATAATTGTACTTTTTTTCTTACGAAAGTTAGTAAAACCAAGACCAGACTCACCAGATACAAATAATTGTATTTTTTTAAATTGTTATATTATTTTAAATTTTATGTTAGATCAAATAATCCTAAAATACTTTGGAATAAATAGATCATTCTTAGAAAATAAAATAGATCTTTAAGACACTCAATTAATTGAATGATTGTGCACAATTCACTCTAACAGCTACAAGTTTTAGTAAATATTTACAAGAGTATAAAACTTATGTTTTGAAGTATAAAATATGCATTTTTAAGTAGAGTTTTATTTGTTTTTTTTTTATCTTCAGTATATTTTCAAATATCACAATTTTTATTAAAGGTAACTGTATTTTGAATAATTTTTTCCCGAGTATAAATCATACTGACTTAAAAATAAGACTAATATATTTATCTTTAATATTTTTTTTGTTTGAGTTTTTTGCCTCAGGGGATAAAGTTATCTATTTAAAATAATTAATATATAACTAACAATATATAAAAGAAACATTAACAAATATAGAGTCTAAAATTAATTAACGCTCAGAAAGTAGAAAAAAAAATAAAAATTAGTTTTAATATATTGTTATTTATCTGAACCTAAATTACGTAAAGGAATTAAGTTTTCTTAGATAAAATTTTCAATAAATTTTCGTACACTTTAAAGGGAAACACATTCCTCTTACAAATTCTCAAAATAAATGATGATAAACATATAAAAAAAAAGAATAAAACTTTTATAATTTCTGACAAAATGGTAGAAACTGATAAAATAATTCGTATATGATCAAGCCTAAATTAAGAAAGTTACTCTTTAGCTTAAATTTGTTCTTAGCATTTTCATCCGAATTGATGTAAAACAAGATAAACAATATTTTTATAGAAGAGATTATTTTTTTATTTTATTCATTCTTCCTTGTTCTTTTTGTTCTTGACCTTGTTATTATGAAAAAGAAAAACTTATTTAGTTACTATATTTCTGGCCACTAAATTATTGAATTCCTTTGATGAAAACAAGTTTAGTGACTAAAATTTTACAATAATCTCTCATTATAATTAATATAAATTTAATAAAAAAGTACTTATATAATATAAAAAAGAGTAATAATATTTTTTTTAAATAAAAATAGTATATGTCCTTATCGGAAAAACATATCATTCTTGCCTTGCAAAGTGAGTGGAATTTTTGGAATCTTGAATTTTCAATGATTGAATATAGAGTTTTGAAGACCAAGGAAACACTCAAAAGAGTTCACAAATTATAGAATAATAGAATTATATAAATATTCAATATATTTATAAACTTTTGGACTTTTAGAAATAAGACTTTGATAATTGAATATATATAATTGATTATCTGCTACTTAAATATCTGTTATATATCCAATTATAGGAGTTGTGCTCAAATTTTATTTAGACATTATTATATTGTTAAATATATTTCCTCACATCTTAGAGATGGATAGGTACATAAGTCCTTCACTCCGAAATTCATAAATGAGGTACAGGTAACCAATTTGTTGGATGAATGAGCTTAAGTGCTTGTGGTATATTAGTTTAAGTAATTAATTTTGAAATTGTATTTTACAACCATCTTTTGAGGATGATACTTTGCAATCTTTTGTGGGATAAGTTTTATTCAACTACCATGTATGTTTCACCTTCCATTTTTACATTTTAAAAATCCTTCACATTCTCTTATGAGTTCATCAGAATATTCGTGCAAACATTTTCTTTTGTTTTTGGCTATCATTTTGCCTCTCCTCTTCTTCTCCTTGGTATACTTTAATGACATCTTTTTCTCTTTCTCATTTTATGTGGATAGGGATTCTGTGGAGAAAATTTCTTCTCTAACCCCACTGTTGTTGTTAATTTCTTCAAGAGAGACATAGGAAAATTCGATACCAATGAATTGTGAACAAACTCATATAAGAGACTAGGACACCACCTTTAACCTAAAATTTTAAGTCAATAGGTTTATGACTCCTACTTACATATTGTCCATCTTATATTTTTACCCAATGATGTGAGTCTTCCAACTGACCATTTTTCAACCCTTCCAGTACATGCGTTTATGTTGTTATAATGTTGTTACAACTTTAAGATTCTTCACCTACTTTATAGCATACTCCAAGTCACCAAGATGAACTTGACTTTGATTACACAATTAGGTTCTTCGAGGTGAGACACAATATCAATGAGTTATGAACAAAACTCATATAAGATACTAAAACACTACTTTCAATCCAAAATCTTAAGGCATAGGTTTATGGGTTCTTCTACTTATATATTGTCCATCTTACTCATTTTTACTTAATGTGGGACTTCCAACTTGAATTCCTAACAAAGGCTCCCTCTCAAGAGGTGTTAGAAACAACCGAGTCAAGCTTAGCCAAGAGGAAGAGGAAGGATAAATTCCCTTTGATTGTTGACCTTGAGTACTTCTATATACTCGGAGAAGTTGCACTTTATCCCTCTGAGTTTACCGAGGGAATCAGTTGAGGAGTTTATCTCCTATTTTAACATGTGCTTTGATAGTGTGGTTGAATTCATTATGGCTGAGGCTTGTGATAATTTTAATAGTCTTTATGACTAATGGTGAAGACTTCATATTTGTATATAAGATTTTTTTTCAAGGAAAGCTTGATTATTCCCTTTGTCTCCTTTTGAATGTAGAATGTTGATGACCATGAATGTGGCTCCCAACTAACTTCACCCTAATAATTGAATCTTTTTAAAAGCTCTTCAAATACTCTGTCATTTCCTTCAAATAACCCCAACTAATAACAATATCATGTTTTTTATTATCAATTAAAACACATGCCCAAGGTCAATTAGGTGTCTTTGAATAATATCCAACATGATCTCTTTTCACTATTTACATCTCTTCCATCCAAAATTTTAAAAATAAGGTTTTCAAACAAATGCTCGTCGAAAGATTCTTAGAACCAAATTTTTAGGTGTCTTTGAACGATGTCCAACACAACCTCTTTTCACTATTTACATCTCTTCCATCCAAAATTTTAAAAATAAGTTTTCAAACTATAATGTTCGCCGCAAGATTCTTAGAAACAAATTTTCTTTTATCTCGCTCATAATCCTTAATCCTTCTCATACTAGCAAAGACTTGATAAATTCAAGTTAAAAGGTGAATATCTTCTTTCTCTCAATGATAGAATAGACATTGAAATCATAGAAAGAATTTCTTAACTAATAAGTAATAAAATTCTTTTTAATGTGCCTTCTCACCGAGGATCCAAATTATTAATTTTCAAAAAGTAGTATAGTTTTAAATTCTACTTACAAATATGATTCTCAAATATGAACACACTCAAATTAATTTTTCTTTCTAGTTTAGTTTGATTGATCATGTTATGTATTAATTTTCATGACGACTTTGAAATCTTGAATCTATATTAAAGATAAAGATAAAGATGATGATAATTGTACTATAAGCCAAAACAATCTTGCTATGCGAAGTTGGTTCTAGCCACCGAGACCGAGAAATGTATTATACATGACTGAGATGTCTCAGACTAAGATGTCGTAGATCGAGATGACTGAGATGTCCTAAGCCAAGATGGTCGAGCTATCTTAGGCCAACATGTTCTAGATGTCTTAGGCCAAGATGACACCAATATACTTTGTTGAGTACTTGTTGAGTACTTAAAATGATTATCAAGACTAACCATAATTAATAATAAGAAATTATCTTAAATCCATCAGAGTTAACCTAGAAGGTAGTGCTAATTCAGACCCACTATAAACAATACATGCAGTTGCCTATAAATATCAAAGCCCCATCCAGTGAAAGGTATGCTTTTAATAGGCTTCTCAAACGCTCTGAATACTGAGTACTAACTTAAGCATCGGAGAACATTTTGTAAGTACTTCCCCCTCTCCAAAGAAGCCGAGAAGCGAGATCCCGATAGAAGGTTAAGACCTAAAGACCTATTCTTGATCAACTTTACTAAATGTTGAGACCAAGACCGAGTTTGAGAAACGGTTGACCCAGAGTTTCTTTTCAAATCAGATTAAAGAAATTATTTTCGAATACTTGAAATCAATCCCATAACATATCAATTTTCTTATAGACCAACATAATGTTTCTATGTGAAAAAATAATAAAGATAATAATAATAAAGGTAATAATAATAATAATAATAATAATAATATAATAATAATAATAATAATGACAATGATAATAATAATAATAATAATGATAATAATGATGATAATAATAACAATGATGATAATAATAATAATAATGACAATGAAAATAATGATGATAATAATGACGATAATAGTAATAATGATAATAATAATAATAATAATGATAATAATAATACACTTATATTTTTAAATATCCAAAAAGTATTTTTTTTAGAAAAAACAAACATTTCTAAAAGTCATTAAAAGAAATACTTAATATTTTAAATGAATGAAAAACAAAGAATTATAATTTTTTTAAGGAAAAAACATTTTACCCTCTTAAATTTATATAATATTTTAAAATGTATAAATTTAAAATAAAAAAATGTTTAAAAATTTTAAATTAAAAAATAATTTAAACAATTGTTATAGGTATTAAGATGATCTTAAACTATTAACACGTTATTTTCTACTAGTTGTTCTTGCTATATTACTAGTTGTTCTTGCTATATGAGATGTGTTCTTCTTATTTCCTTTATAATTTGAGATGTACTCTTCCTTCCTCTAATGGGTGGGTATCCTAAGAACATACTTTGACGTTCAAATCAATTGAGATACATGTAAGATAATAAATGTGTAGTAGTGCATATAGTTAAATCTTTACCTATTTATAATATTTTAATGAACTCTTACTTGAATGATGTTTAATTGATGATCATGAACATATTGTAGTTTGCTTTATAAGTGTTGAGATGTTGTGATCTATGTGAGCAACACCATCTAAGTTCATGAATAATACAATGGGCCCTAATCTTCAGGGGGTGTCTTGGTGATGAAAGAAAATTTTCATTTTCTTTTATGGCCAAGACTACTTGTGCATCAACTGAGCATGATTCATACACTAACCCATTGGGCTCGAGGATGTCAAAATAGTCAAAGCCTTTAGAGTTTAAAAGATGGGTGAGAGTTTTCCAGTACATATTGTGTTTCAAAAATCTGAGTTACTCCAATTGCATAAATTTTGTGTGGTTGTGTGTCGATTTCTTGGACAGATTGTATGTGAATGGTTAGGCTTAAGTTTCATGGCCATGTGATGTAGAGTCACTTCCAAAATTGTATTCCAACTTTTGTTACTATAGTGTTTAAGCGTATGGAATACACGTGGAATCATGTAAAACAACTCAATGTCACGTCCTTAAGTAAAGGGGGGAAATGCAAAAGAAGAATGCATAATTTATGGTGTAAAGGTTGTCTTGGGTAATGTACACATCTACATGTTCATCAAGGTTAGTAGTCTCATCATAACAGTCAATTGATAAGCTATTCTAGTTTGTTGACCTTCATGTACTATGGACATAAGGGTTGGAGATGGTGGTGTAGGTTGAGAATAGCTTGAGGTTTCTATCTCCTCCCCGAGTTGTCCACAACTTGGCCATACAAGGTGTTCGGGTTTTTTTGTCTAACTTTCTCTTTATTTGGAGATTTTCCTCATTATGTCTTCGCTTCATTTCTTGAGTGCAACTAAATCATTTCTAAATTCAACAAGTGATGTCAGATCATTGTGGTTCCCTTGTGCATTAAGTGACCATTGTCGTTCGTTGCTTATACTCATTATGTTCCTTGATTTATAGCATGTAGTGTTTGATAGTTCAATTAAGGGTCTATGATGGATGTCATCTTGTTCTTATAAGGACCAAGATGACTCTACAATACCAATATCTTTCCTCCTATTAGTTGTTTATGTTGTCTGAGGTGTATTCTTCTTGATCTTGTATAGTCTACAATGCATTATTCATTACTCTTGTTAATATTTCATCACTAAAATAAATTGAGATTTATGTAATATAATGAATATGTAATAGATAAATATTACATATGTTTGAAATATTCACTTATTTATAATATTTTAACAAACATTTATATAATATAAAACTAAATTAACTTTTGAAGTCATCTTAATATCTTATTCATACTTAATTAAATTATTAGTATATACATTGTTTGTTTTATAAAGTTTCTAAAATTACTCAAACCATCATCCCACTAACCCTACATTCACGGGTAGAAAATGACATTTTACAACATGATATAACGTCGATTAAAAGGTAATCGTTGTAAACAAAAATATGGTGATAATTTTGAAGTAAATGGTAACATATTGCATCGATTAAGGAATAATCGATATAATAGGGGTGATTCTATATCGATTAATACATATATGTTATTACATAAAGCGATGTAGAAAATAACCCAGAAAAAATCACAAAAAAGTTTTTGAAAAGAAAATTAAGCGCGTCACTTGTTACCAAGGTTATCAGACTCGAGAGTCTACATAAACTCGTGAGATGTCGGTAAACTCAACTCATAACCCGTCTCGTAGACTCGTAAGAGTCTACTTCAAAAAAAATTTAATAAAAATAAACAAACACACATCATTCATGATATCAATATTAAAATAAATAAATTCTTACCATTTAATTCTCTAATAAAATTATTTTCACCATCATTTTCAGCAAAATCTAGATCCAAAAATCTTAAAAACCCATAATCAAATGATAATTGTAATTACAATTTTAAAAAATACCCACTCACTTTAAATTTAAAAAAATTCACTCACTTTAAATTAAAAAAAGAAAAGACACAACAACAAAAAATACCTAAATCCAGACTTGAAACAGAAAAAAAAATCACTTAGCAACAATGGAGGAGAATAGTGTGGAGGAGAACCTACAACGATGATGACAACGGATTGTGATGATGACGACGAATGGCGGTGACAGACAGCGGCGATGATGACGAACGACAGCAACGAACAGACTGTGATGACGACAACGAACCTAGAAGGTGAAGACATGACGACACAAAGACTCGACGTCGCGATGAGAACATTCGATGACGCCATGCGAACTTCGACGGAGACGAACCTTGACGACGATGCGGTGGAAGACGATGGCAAACTCAAACAGTGAACCCAGACGGCGAACCCTAAATCGCAGTTCAAGAACCCTAGATCGAACGCCCCTTCTAATTACGAAATCTAGCTTAAACCAGGTATCATATACCTAATGAAATTTGGGTTTTCTTTCCAACTCGTTCACCCAATACTTGACTCGCAAGTTTGATCGAGTCGACCGAGTTTACCGAGTCTATTCCAAAAACAAGTTTATTGGCGAGTTAACTCGGTCACAGGTAGCTTAATCGTAAACTCGAACGAGTCTACTAGTTGACCCGCGAGTTCGATAACCTTGCTTGTTACATCGGTTGCTGCTCCAACCGATGTAATTTAAAGACTTTTTACATCGGTTTGTAAGCTCTAACTGATGTACAAAGTGACAATGCCATGTTTTGACACGAACTTATTATATCGGTTGTTTAAAACAATCGATGTAATATATGTGTTTTCTAACCTAACATTTTCACTGCTCTTGCTATTTGTCTTCTCTCGTGCAACTTGAGTCTCTTTGGTTCTTAGCTTGCGTTCTCTCATTTGCGTGCGTTTTCTATTGCTTTATTTCACATTTTCTACGTGTTGTCTGTTTGTTTAACTTGTTTTTAGGTTGGCGTTGCAAGTCATTAAGGATGTCATAACAACAATCTTACATGACGCGTGAGCGTGACTAGTTCTACCTTTACCTGTCGCCGCTTCTCTTTGCAATAGTTTAACATTTTTTTAAAATTCATGAAAAATAGTTAGAAATTTGTTTTTAACACAAATTTTTTAGTAACAACTTCTTTTAGTATATATCTCATCGTAGAGTTTTTACATTGTATAGATTTACCATATATTTTTAGTCTTCAAAATGTATGCGAAAAAACTTCAAATGACCATAACTTAGCTCAAATTGAGATGTTCCAAAAATGAAAGTTGCTTGAAATAGAGTTTCAGATTTGGTGGGCAATCCCATAGGGGATTCTTGATTAATTTTTTTTTCAAAATTCCATTGTTTGTTATTTGTTTTTAATTGTTTTAGTATTTTTGAAGTGTTTTCTTTTTCTATTTTACATACCTATACTTGTCAAAAACTTTTGAAAAAATTTTGTGGTGTTTCCTTATATGGATTAGAGATCAACCTACCTTTTTTAATTTTTTTTAAATAGAAATACTATATTGGTTATGAGTAACAACCCATGTAATAAGGGAGATACTACACTACTTGTGCCAAAACCAATGTAGTATCTCTTCCAAAGCCGCATTTCCATTATATTAAATGAGATATTATATTGATTGTGAATCTCAACCGATATAATATCTCTTCTTGAATGTTCTCAGAATTGGTATATTACATCAGTTTTAGAATCGATGTAGAAAGTTAAAGACTATCTATATTATCTATATCAATATCGGTTTTGGAATTGATATAGAATTTCTAAAATAAATGTAAAATATATTTGTTTTTACTAATAGATAGTTGAATTAGTAAACTGACATGTTTAAGATTTATTCATCGAGTTACATAGTCTAAAAGGGATTTCTAAAAGAGTTTTGATAACATTACAACACTCTAGTGAGAAATTGAGTGCACAAGTGTTGGTGGAAGGTGAAGACAGTTATTTAGTGGCACAATGATGATGTTACGAGCATAAATGAACCGACCAAATATGAAGGTTGTGAATAAAATTTTCAAAGTTTGCCGAAGCAAGACTTAATGATCCCAAAGCCGAAACGGTGCCGATCGCTATCCCATCTTTTGTTTCTTCTCAGCCCATTATGTATGTATGTACATTTGCATGCACACATGCATGCATGGACCCCACCCACTCATTGGTTTTGGTTTAAACTTTAGAAGACTTTTCCATTTCCATCCATGCTTACCTCTTCTCTGAGTCTTCCTCTGTCACTCAATTTAAAACTCTGATATTATTTATAAAACTCAATTATCACTCTGAGAAAATGAAAGAAGACTTAACTTAGTCTGGGCCATGCAATAGAGCCCACTTCATTGGAATAAAAACAAAAAAAACTGCTGTGACGTGGTTTGGGTCTGGGCCTGGACACTCCTTAATGTCTTCCTGCTACAAGCTTTAATGTATTCCTGCTACAAGAGAAGATGATAAACATCCTTTTGTTTACTTATTATGCTTTTAAAAGTGATTTTTGTAAATATATAATTTTATTTTTAATATATAAAAATATTATACTCTTTTAATATACAGTCCCAAGATCCAATGCACTATGTTACCAATTTTAAATGAAAAATTCTTCTTTATATTAATTGTTTGATTAAATTATTAATTTGACAAGGTCTTTGATTACTCTGTGTGCAAACCTTGATCTGGTAGTTAAAAAAATCTCAACAATAAAGATAATACATTCTTATGTTAGATTGTAATAATAAATTTAATTTTGAATCCTGATGTCTAAAAACACTAGTTGAATGGACACTCAATGTGATTAAATAGTTAGATTAATGATTGATCAAAACAAAATCCAACAATTTTGGGATGAGTGTGAGTTTAAAACAATTAAGATTTTGGACAGGAAAATTTAACAAAAAAAATACTTTCTTAATTTATTCATCGGTATTATATAATGTGTTGGAGCTGAAAGAGAGTATAATTTTTGTTGATTGTTTTTTCAAGATAAATGTCATTATTTTATATTATTAGATGCATTAAGAAGTATTGGTAGATACGACAAGAAGTATTAGTTCTGAAAAGGAGGGTTCAAATAAAGTTTAAAAATTGTTTTGATTTTTTTTTCTTAATAACACCTATTAACACTTTGTAGTTGGTCATTTGACGATTTTTGGAATAGATTTACAAAAGTTTTCACAAATTTAAAAATAACAAGGATAGGAAATTAATGTAATATGTTGTTTATACTAGTTTATCTCAAAATTACACTACATTGCAAACTTTAGAAAGTTATTAACCAATGACAAATATTCTAAATATCATTTATTATAATAAATGATATGAAATCACTCATAATTATCTAATAATATTTTATTGAAATTCAAGACCAAATGCACATTTTTGAAAGGATTGGAGGTAAACTTTTAAAAGAGAGAATATGAAAATACTATTATGCTTATTTTTTGAGGCCAAACTTGACAACTTTGAAGGATCAAAATTTTGCTGAAAATTGTTTCTCTAAATATTCCTATTTAAAAGGCATTTCATGTTAATTACTTCATTCTTTATTTAGGAATATTTTGAATTTTTTTGTTTGTGATATATTTTAGCCATAAAATAGATTTTTTTTTCAAATTTGCTACATGTATTATGAACACTAACTTTTTGCTCAATAGTATAGCATAATGATGTTTTTTTAAGAAGAAAATATATAAACAAATATACAACAATACATCAATAACTTTGTACAAATTTGCTCACCCTTAAATAAATTGACTATACTAGATTAAAGTATTGAACGAATCTTACAACATGTAAGATCTATTTTTTATTCAATTCTTACATATTTTATAGATAAAATAGACTTTTAGTCTTCGATGTTTATGTTTTTAAAATATCTCACTGACTTAGCTCCTTCATCTTATTTTATGTTTTATTTTTTATTTATCTTTAATGATATTGTTCTTTAGGATTAAACTGTTTTAAGTCATCCTAATCTTCATCTCCTTTTCTAGAATAGTCATTTTACCTTTAGTAATGTGCTTGATTTCCAGTAAAAAAAGATTTCTTATCAGATTATTTGATTCCTATTTTAAAATAGTAATTTTTGGTAAGTATTTTTTTTTCTCTCACCAGGACTATTCGAGTTCTGTCAAAAAAATGAAGTCAGCAATTTCTTGTATGAAAAATCACAAATAAAATCAAGGAGCAAATATTGAATACATAAGGGCTACAGTTTTTTAATTTATATTCGTGATAATAATACAAAGTTAAACAAACTCGAAAATAATTAAATTTGAGGATTAATTCAGAGAGAAATAATTTAAAGTGAAAAAAATAATTAGAAAAAAAAAGCTTAAATCTTGAGATTAATTAATTGCTAAGAAACATTCAGGCTTAAGTTATTCTACTAACAAGAATTCTTGTAAATTAATATATATATATATATATATATATTTAAGGTTCAAGATAACTAAGTTAATAAAATTAATGAAAAATATGAGAGAAATAAAATAAATAAAAAGACTAGTTATCAATCATGGAAAGAAATAAGGTGGAAACATCAGACCTATCTTCTTCACTACATGTCTCAGATGTATTTGTAACTTCATATTATCAACAATTTCATTTGTAGACATTCAGGTTTGGAGATTTTATCTCGACAGGATTGAGTTAAGTTTTTTCCATATGCTTAAAAATCTATTTTTTAATATATCAAAATTTATTTTAATAAAATGACCATTTTCCGATTTATAATTTTACTCATGTGAAAAGCCTGTTAAAATTAGTTTTTTTTATAATATTTAATATCCTTTGCAATTTTGACTTGTATGTTTGGTGAATATAAAAATGAGAAACATTTGATACTTGTGGGAGTTCAGTCTCAAAAGGTAGCTAGACTAACAATGAGGTCGAATTTGATGAATATTGATAAATATAGTGAGAAAAGTACGTTAAAGAAAATTTATAAAAAAAAGACACACGAGACATACACATTAGTGAGTGAGATTTAAATAATGGTAGAACGAGTTCCTCGCATGCCTTTTTAAATAATGTTTTTTTAGTCCCACGCGGGAAGGGTACAACGTGTCAACTTGCATGCACATTAGTAGTAATCTCCTGAAACACACACTGCTATTTTAATTTCTTACCCCTCCAAACCATTAATTACCAATGACAAGACTCAACTCTTCTTATATGTTTAGGAGGTTACATCATAAGTATTAAGAAAAACATGTTTTTTAATGATGTTAAAAGAATTATTGGTAGGAAAGTGGAGAGTGAGAAAATGATTATATAAAAGAATGGAAGCATGGAGAGTTGAGAAGAGAGAAGAGTGGTGAGAAGAAAAGAAAGATGGGAAACTACACATACCACATTGAAACAGTTCAATCATGGTTGCTCCTCAGCAGGCTTCACATACTCATCCACTTCGTAGCAGTAGTCTCCATCTGTTACTACCGCATATCCCAGCTCCTACTTCACCCACCAACAGCGCCATGGATACTCATCACAGGAGCTGAACTTCTTCTCTCCATGCTCTGGTTCTTCAACCAAGCCTTCCGCTGGCACCCCGTCTCCCGAACTGCCCTCACCCAGAAGCTGCCGAGGGATGAGAACCTGCCGGGGCTGGACATCTTTGTGTGCACGCTCGACCCTGAGAAGGAGCCCACGGTGCAGGTCATGGACACGGTTGTCTCCGCCATTGCCATGGACTACCCATCTGATAAGCTCGCCGTCTATCTTTCCGACGATGGTGGTACTCCGGTGACGCTCTACGCCATGAGAGAGGCGAGTGAATTCGCGAGGGAGTGGGTTCCCTTCTGCAGAAAGTACGGGGTGAAGTTGAGGTGTCCCAAGGTCTTCTTCTCTCCAATGGGAGAAGATGAAAGCCTTCTTCGCCACGAGGGATTCCAGGCTCATCGTGACCTAGTCAAGGTATATATATCTATCTTCTTCTTCCCATCAACTTAAATAAATTAAGAGTGTTTCTTACTTGGTTTTAATTCACTAAACTAAGAGTATTTTTGAAAGAAAATTTCATGGTTACAGCTGCTGCAATACTTCTGAGCTCAAGTGCTTGTTTCCTACTGTTGTTTTACAGGCTAAATACGAGAAAATGCAGAAGAACATTGAGAGATTTGGTTCAGATCCTAAAAATCTTCAAATTGTGAGCAACAGGGCCCCTCGTATTGAGGTATGACTGGCCCACAACAACGTTGTCCTCCAAAAGTTCTCTTCTAGATGTGGATCACTTATGTGATTCTTTTTTTATGAATGGGTGATTTGGCTTTGAATTTTCAACATAAACTCACATAATTTAAACCACACTTAATTACTACATATTTTACATTTAACCATATCATCATATATATTACGTTTTTTTTCATCAATTTTTTTCTCTTAATTCTTATATCCTTTACTGGTCATTCAAGTTACAAACGGACAGAAAATAAAATTTTAAAAATTAAAATCAAAATGTCTTCCCCAAAAGTTTATAATAGAATAATATATTTTTATTTTTTTTCAACTTGTTTTTTTGAAATTCCATTAATCTGTTTGAAATTGAAGAGATTTGACAAAATGTGAAAAGTAAAAATTTTATGGTATAATAACATAAAAAAAGGCTTAAATAAAGTCACAAGTTAATGAAAATCTAGTGATAAAATATACTACTAAGACTTAAAACTACTTAAAAATAAAGGTTGGACACTTGCTTTGAGAGCTCCCTAACATCAATTAAATCTAATTTAATATTATTGTGTGATGTGGATCACTCGTTTAGTTTATTAATTTTTTTAATTAAAAACATTAACTGCTTTTATAAGTTAAGGTAAAATTGACCTATCTCTTTTATATAATATAATTAATTCGTAATTATTTTATTTTTTTCATTTTTTTACCTGCCTCTTATGATTCCTTTGATAATGTACACAGTCCTCATCAAACAGTCTATATTATCTTATTATATTTAACCAAACTTTTGGTTGTTAGTGGAAGTAAACAGGAAAAACTAATTGGTATTTGTATGTGTTTAGATTCTAAATGAGCAACCAGGATTGCCACTTGTTGTTTATGTGTCTCGGGAAAGAAGGCCATCCCTTCCTCACAAATTCAAAGGAGGAGCCCTCAACACATTGGTGTGTACTAATTGAATTTCATCTCTACTTTTTGATCAGTTCTTGCTTGATCAACATAGCACTTTTCAATTGTGGTTGCAGATCAGAGTCTCGGGTTTTCTCAGTAATGCACCTTATTTTCTAGTGGTGGATTGTGATATGTATTGCAATGATCCAACCTCAGCCAAACAAGCCATGTGCTTCTTCCTTGATCCTCAAACCTCCAAAGACACTGCATTTGTTCAATTCCCTCAAATGTTTCACAACCTTAGCAAAAAGGACATCTATGATAATCAAACCAGAACTGCTTTTAAGGTAATCATACATACATACGTACGTACAAACCATTGGGCCCTTTTAATTTCCTTTGTGTAACGAAATTCTGTACTTTCTTTTAGACAATGTGGCAAGGCATGGATGGACTAAGAGGTCCTGGTCTTTCTGGCAGTGGAAATTACTTGAGTAAAAGTTCGTTACTATTTGGAAGTCCTAACCAAAAGAGTAAGTAAATATGGTCTCTGTAAGGTTTAATTTTTTATGTCACATTACCGTAAAGAAATTATATCTAATTTCCAGTTTGTGTGTCATTTTTCAATCTATGATTGTAGATGACTATCTGCAAGACGCACAAAAGTACTTTGGCAACTCTACTGGGTTCATTGAATCAATGAAGGTCATCCGTGGACAGAAAAGTAGCAAAAATAGCAAATCAAGGGAAGAAAAGTTAAGAGAAGCTCTAGAAGTGTGCTCCTGTTCCTACGAAAACAACACAAAATGGGGTACAGAGGCAAGTGTTGATGATATGCATATAGATACCATATTTGATGTTCAATTCATCTTAATTATTAGATGTTCATGAACAAAGATTGATGAGCATGCAAATGTAAATTTGGTTGGTACACGCAGGTGGGATTCTCATATGCGATCTTACTAGAGAGTAGTGCTACTGGGTATTTTCTTCACACGAGAGGATGGAGATCAGTTTATCTTTACCCGAAAACACCATGTTTCTTAGGGTGTGCCCCCACTGACATAAAGGAAGGCATGCTTCAATTGGTTAAGTGGTTGTCTGAACTTCTCTTGCTTGGTGTCTCCAAATACAGCCCTTTCACTTATGGATTTTCAAACATGTCCATAATCCATTCCCTCACTTATGGCTTCATGACAATGTCATCCCTCTATGCTATTGTCTTCATCCTATACGGCATTGTACCTCAAATATGCCTCCTCAAAGGAATCCCTGTCTTCCCAAAGGTATATTATATTTCACTATACGTGTCACAAATATTTTAGCATGCAACATATTAAAGATAAGTTTTTGAGAGATTTGTTGATGTTGTCACAGGTGACAGACCCTTGGTTTGCGGTGTTTGCATTTGTGTATGTATCCACTCAGGTTCAACATTTGGTAGAGGTTGTTTCTGGAGAAGGGTCTGTGGCAATGTGGTGGGATGAACAAAGAATATGGATTCTGAAGTCAGTGACGAGCATATTTGCAATCTTGGAAGCATTGAAGAAGCGGTTGGGGCTGAACAAGGTGAAATTCTCCTTGTCAAACAAAGCCATCGACAAAGAGAAGCTGAAGAAGTACGAGGAAGGTAGGTTCGATTTCCAAGGTGCAGCTGTGTTCATGGCTCCGTTGGTTGTGTTACTCATAATCAACATTGTTGCGTTCTTTGGTGGGATCTGGAGAGTGTTGAATGTGAAGAATTTTGAAGAAATGTTCGGTCAACTTTTCCTCGTCACCTATGTTATGGTTCTCAGTTTTCCCATTCTTCAGGCCATAGTAACCATGAAAAGCAAGAGTGGGTAGTGAAATTTTCTCATAAATTCCAGAGTCTATGTTGCATCTGTATCTTACAATCAAACTGCTTAATAACTTCTTCTCACTCTAGATCAATCTAGTACTAGTTTATTGCTTAGTTAATAACTGAAATATCCCTTTTTATCAAAGGTGTTATTTATTATTATAATAAATAAAATCATCTGTCAATAACTAGATTTTTGTTTCAACATTGTCGTACTCCCTTACAAAGCATTTCTTAGTAATGCATACCCCAGTCATATTCTTACACCACGTTTACAATAACGAAACATGCATATTTGTCTGTTGTGGAAGAATACTATAATACAATAAGGACAACAGTGTAATAACAAAATTTCCCATCAGGGAAACAAATATGAAATAATTAAAATAACTTTTTTCAAAATCATGTAAAAGATTACATTCTTTAACTTACGATAGACTCTTAACTTAAAATGATTGTTTTTCTTTTTAATTAAATTAGTGCGAGCCCTATAAATTAATCACCATCCATTCCAATTTGAGTAGATTTAAATTATGTGGATAATCATTTAGCAGAAATTTTGTGATTAACTTACATCGAATTAGTGGCAAAGGAAATGAATCGAATGAAATATTAGTGAAATAAAAGAAAAGAGGTGAAACTTTGAGACTCATAAAGTAAACTACATCTACTACACAACCTAAAATATTAATATTTTAAATATTTTTTTATTATTTTTAACTTAAAATACCACTATATATTATTATATCGTAGGTGCATTTTTTTTTATGAATGTCAAATTATAGTTTTGCATAAAAGAAATACGTTGTTAATCATTGTGACACCTTAACCTTTGATGTGTTTGACTAATATAAAAAAAACATTTCAGCATACTGTTCAATGAAGTTTCTATAACTCTGTAAATTATTATTATTATTATTATTATTATTATTATTATTATTATTATTATTATGTTTATTATGTTTATGTTTATGTTTATGTTTATTGATATTTTGGGATTTTTTTATTTTTTTATCTTTTAATAATTTGAAAACCTTGTTTGTAATAATATAATCTAAACTAGAACTAAAAATAATAATATTTTTTTCTGATAAGATGATGTTTCATTTTCACAACATAATTTTCAATAACTATGTGAATAATATTTGTAATTGACTAAAATTTTATAAAGAAGAATGCTGCAGGCAATATGTTTCTTTTATTTTCCGCTTAATTTCACTCATTGCTACATCAAAAAATTCAAACATTAATAGATTTTTTCCAAATAAAAAAAACATTAACAAGTAAATTTGTATAGAAAAAAAATAACAACAATTATTTCTACTTCAAACAATAACTTTTTTGTCAAAGAACTAAAATAAAAAGAATCACTAAAAGTAATTTTGTGTAGAAAAATAAAAAAGAGTATATTAATATAAGAAAAATTATATACCAGCTCAAAAAAAAGTTTTAAATAAAAAACCATTAAAAAAACTAATTTAGTATAGAAAAAATAAAATTAAAGTTAAAAAAATATAAGAACAATTATATGCTAACAGGAACTAATTTTTTTACAAAGAAATAAAATAAACGTAATAATTAAACAACAACTACTAATTTTGTATAGGAAAAATATATGTTAATTTAAATCATAACTGAATATTTTTAAAGAGATAAATAAACAATAGAAAAATAAAAAATATAACAACATCCTAAATGTTTCACATAACAATAATACAGAAAGAATATAGTAATAATTATCCAGTAATTATTTTTTTTCTATAGAAAGAAAATAAAAGATATGATATATCTATTATATTTATGATACCACTTGTTATGATTTATTTTTTTTTTCTAGAGAAAGAAAATAAAAGATATGATATATCTGTTGTATTTATGATATCACTTGTTATAATTGGTTCTTGGAAGAATTCAAGAGAGCATAATCAGGGACTTAGACTCACACTTAGATTCCTAACAATCTCCCTCTCAAGTGAGAGTCCTCATCAGCTCTTATCCCTCTTCTACACTCCCCATCGTATGAGTCGGTCACTACTATCAGGTCGGTGCGAACCTTCGACTCTGATACCACTTGTTGTGAGAATCCGATAGGACATAATCGAAAGATCTCATAAGAAGAAAAAATTGACCAAACATACATAAAACACCACCTTTAACTCAAAACCTCAAGACAATAGGCTTATGAGTTCTTATATATTACTTAACTTTCTTATTTTTATTTAATATGACACTTAGAGTTACACTTAAATTCCTAACAATATCCTATAATATTAAAGTAAAAAGAAATCACACTTATGTGTCAATTTTTCATTGTGCTTGTTCATTGATATGCATTCTTTATACAACAACAAACAATAATATTCTCTTTATTGTTTTTTCTTCTTTTCGTCTTTCTTATCCTTCTTAATATATAACCAAGTCGTTCCGATATACGACTCTTTATTTTTATTTTTTTTCATTTTTCCTTTTTTTTTCATTTCCGTGTGTAATATTTTTCCATTGAAAAGTGTGCGAGAGACGTTGAATCACAAATCACATTATTCAGGCGTGATCCATCTAATTTAAGTTACAGTTTGAACTATAACTTATCTTATGATATGTAAAAGAATATTTTTGAAATAAATCACTATTCTAATTGTACTATTTTAATTATACTACTCCAAATAACTTAACTTTAAGAATAAAAAACATTATTTTGCTCATTCAAGCACCAAGTAATATGTACAGTAATTAAATGTAAATATATATATATATATATATAGACACACACAAGTGGTAGTTGTTTGGAGTTGTTTAGAATTTTTCTTGGTTGAAGCAAAACTGAGATTATGTTTCTTAGTAATCATATATGATGCTTGCATTATGAAGCGTAGGAAAAAATGTAGCGTTGAAATCTTTGGCTAGCGTACTAAAGTTCTAATATATTATGTGATAATAGGATGTTATATGTAGAAGAACTTGGATGGTTTGACAAATATGTAATAGCAATTAACTTTAAGATAGAAAAATTATCTTTTGTTGTTATGGAACAGAGATTTATTTAGAGTCAACGTCTTAAAATTTATATGATTTGAAGGTTTTGAATTTATAGCATTAGGTAATCATACTAAGGAGAAAAAATACATACTATAACAAAATAAAACGTGATTTAAAATGTAACCAATATAAACCAAAATATGTTGTTATTTTTTAAATTATGTAAAGAGATATTACATCTATTAACACAAAATCAATGTAATATACGTCATTTTACATAGGTTGTCACCCCTAACCGATGTAGAAAAGATTGAAAAAAATAAAAATTTAAAATTTGGAAATTTTGTTATGGCACTGAAGATATTACATCGGTTGTTAGCTCTCAACCGATGTGGTATATAACCCATATTACATCGGTTCAGAGTTCTCAATCGATATAATATATTCCTCATGGCCTGCGAGTGAACATTTGGGAAAATTTGGTGAAATTTGAGTTATAGACTATATCGGTTGGGATATTATAGTTCACTCGAGTTAAAATTAGGGATTTATGACCCTCGTGCACAATTTTTCTCTTATGCTTCATTCTCCTTCACTGAGCCTTGTTCGCTTTGCCTTCTCATTCACTGTTGTGCGTCCCATTGTTTCAATCACTCTCAAAGTTTTGTTCACTTTTTAAGTTTGGTTTGGAGCACTCTTTAAGTTCACGTTTTTTGGTTGACATTTTGGGTGCCACTGGTTTGTGTTTAGGTGACATTGCTTCATGTTTTGGGTGCCATTGGTTCACGTTTGTGTGCCATTTGTTCGCTTTTCGATTTCACTTTCACTGATACGTTACGTCTTGTTATCCCCTATTTTCTTTTGCTCTCACTGTCTTTGTGATTTCATTCACTCTATTTTTGCATTCACTGGTTTTGGTAGATTTCATTTGGGTCCATTTGCGTTTATTGGTTTTGTTCTGACTATCTACAAGATATATGTTTTCTATATCTTTAATATTGTACTATTTGTCTGCTTTGACTGCTTTCTATACGCTTGTATCATAGATTTTGGGTTTCAAAAGTTTTAGGATGAAAAAACTTCAAATAGTCATAATTTTTGATAGAGAACTCGGATTGAGACGCTCCAAAAATGAAAGTTGCTCGAAATGGCGTAACGAAGCTCATGGACAATTTGAAATCAAAATTCTTTCCAAAATTCTATCGTTTACTATTTGTTTTTTATTTTTTTAGTATTTTTGACATCTTTTTTCTATTTCACCTATCTATACTTATCAAAATATTTGAAAATTTATGTGGTGTTTCATTATATGGATTAAAGATTTTGTTAAAATGTTTTGGAAAATTCTGATTTTCTTTTTAAATAGAGATATTACATCGGTTGAGAGTCACAACCGATGTAATAGGGTAAATCAGTTGTGGCTCTCAACCGATGTAATAGGGTAGATACTAGATATAGTATCTCCTCTTAAACGCTCTTAGGATTGGTATTTTACATCGGTGATTTATTTATCAACTGATATAATATATGTACATACTACATCGGTTATAGAACCAATGTAAAAATCGCCTGCATCTATATTGGTTCTGAAATCAATGTAGAATGTTCTCTACAACCGATATACCGATGTAAAAAGAGTTTTTTCTACTAGTATGAAAATAAACTGGAAAAAAAGAAGCATGTTGTGATAACAGAAGAAACAACTCAGGAAAGTGACAAATAAAGGACAAGAATTAATGGATGGAAGTATTGGGGATGTGATGATGAAACCACCACCTTTGCATGTTCCTAAAAAACCACCAAAAACTCCCAATTAGTAATAGCATACTTTGGATTTCCTTCCAAGTTGTTTCTAAGAAATAAGTCCAATTTCCTATGCATCAAAACTTACAAGTTTATCATAGATTTACATTTTAAGGATAACTTAAAAAAATATACACATTACATATAAAAAAAGAAATACTAATAAATGCAGTAATAACTGGTTTGACCTTGTCTTCTGCAACTTGTAGGACTCATGGGAAGCAATGCTAAGTGAAGTTCTTACATACATTATCCTCAAGTCCCCACAGAGACAGTCACGGAAAAATAGTGAGAGAGGGTGCTTGAATGTGTGTGGAAAAATTCATGAAAGTAGTAAATAAATGGCCCCAGTTGAGTATTTGAAATGGCCTGCAACAATGTTGGGTGCTTAAGTATGTATGTATAATTACTGCAAGGTATGGTAGAGAGCAGGTGAATGTATTGATTGCATTTCAACCACCGCTATTTACCATCTTGTATTAAATCCTCTTCCCTCTCCTTTCAAAGCCATGCCAACTTGTTTTTCTTCATTCTTAGAGATAGATAAATCAACTAGCACTTTGCTCCATGTGCCTCTCTTCACTCTCTCACACTTTTATGGCTAAATTTGGAGTGTCCCCATTCTTGGTGCTTTTCATGTTGCTGAGTGGTGGTGCAGTGAGAGGCCAAAATGGGAGAGAAATGGTGCCTGCCATGTTTATATTTGGTGACTCTCTCATTGACAATGGCAACAACAATAACCTTCCTTCCTTGGCTAAGGCCAACTATTACCCTTATGGCATAGACTTCAATGGAGGCCCTACCGGTCGCTTCTCAAATGGCTACACCATGGTTGATGAAATAGGTATACCCTTTATCAACTCTTTTTTCTTTTTCATAGTGCTAGTCACATGACAAAAGCCAACCTAGAATATGTGGTTAGTTCGTTTGAGTCCAAGCAAATAGAACATGCATGAGTATCATTTTCTAACAAGAGTATAAGACTACTCGCTATTCACAAATTATTGCACCCTCTTCTCTTGGCATAGACTGTTGTTGCAAGCTTAGGAATTTAAAGCCAAAAGCTTGAGGAATGAGGCATAATTTGCTATGACGAAAATTGTAACATGTATCATTATGAGTGAGGTTAAGTTATACGTAAAGTCTTAATTTAACTAGATGGTCATAAATTTCAGATTCCTCGCTTTATAACTGATTGTCCAGACAGATTTTGAAAGATAAAGTAAAGCAGTTGAATTGTTCATTTTCTTTTACAATATCTTTTTTGTGGCACAAAATTGTCTTTTGAGGACATGCTGCCAATTTTATCACCTTTGCCTTACTTAGGAAGCCTACTAAGGCTACCATGAATGAGGTGAATAATTTCTATACACCTAACGGCCTATCTCTTGGCTACAGGCTATTAATTATATGAAGTAATTGCTTGCTGTAAATTTCTCTTTTCTCCCACAAGGCCATTCTACTTTGTAGATGTGGTTGGTGTATGTAGAAAAAAGGGTAGACAAACTTCTTTCATGGAATTTTCTTGCAGTAAATGATGCATTAAAGAGGATATGCAGGCTCCTCCTATACTTTTAGCTACACACCCCTCGAACCGGAAAAATACTCGTGTGGACAGACTCTCTGCCTACGCAAGTTGGTAGATTCAACCAATCAAAACTCATTGTCAACTCCTACTCAATATAAATCCTTTTAAGTGTAACATGATAAATAATTACTGTTAAAGTAATTAAGCCAACCTGACTTAAGGAATATATACTCTCACCTAACTTGTGTACACGGAACCTACACAAGTGTTTCTCACTGGACTGTAGTGACCAAATAGAAATTACGTGTTAATATGCAAGGCAATATAGCTCCCATATATGAAATTCCCCACTTCAAAAAATCAAGCATTGAGATCAATCTTGGTATATAAGGTCAAACGGTTTCTAAAAATAAGGCCATAAAGATATTCTTGTTAAGCACTAATTTTCGTTGCAGGCACGTTCTCTGACTCATATGATTTACCTTAACAGTATCCGTAATGATTTTGAGTAACATGTATGATTTCAACTGAATTTGAGTCTGATGTGTTCATATTAATGCAGCTGAACTGCTTGGACTTCCCTTGATTCCTGCATACTCACAAGCCTCAGGGGATCAAGTGCTTCATGGAGTAAACTATGCTTCAGCGGCTGCTGGAATCCTTGATGCCACTGGCAGAAACTTTGTGTGTAACATCCATTCATCATTTAGATTTTGGCCTGAACATTACTTAAAGCAACCTTCTTTTTCTTTTGAAGAATTTACTTTTGTTAAATAACTACTAATTGTCTTTGTATGATTACTGACATTCAGCTGCTTTTCAGTATTTTAAAGAAACAAAACAAAACCTCAATTTTAGAGTTGGTTTTTTCTATTTCCACTTTCCAACTCATTCATTAAAAGACAATAGGTAGAGGCTGAATCAGAATGGATTCTCTTTGAGCAGGTTGGGCGAATACCATTTGATCAGCAAATAAGGAACTTTGAGAACACATTAAATCAAATAACTGGGAATGTTGGAGCAGAGAATATGGCCACAGAGCTTGCACGATGCATATTCTTCGTTGGAATGGGCAGCAATGACTACCTTAACAACTACCTTATGCCTAATTACCCCACCAGAAATCAGTACAATGGACAGCAGTATGCTGATCTCTTGGCTCAAACATATAGCCAGCAGCTCACAGTAAGATTTCTTAGTTTCTCATATACCTCCTTCTGAAAAACAACCAATGGAGTCCTTGGTCTTTGTCAATTATTATTTGTCATAAGATGTGTAATATAGTGCATTATCATCCGGCCTATAATTTTTAGGTTTGTTAAAATTTTTTATTTTAAATTTAATCCTTGTTTAGAAAATGTTAGGAAGATTAATAGAAAGATATAATAACATTACTTTTGTAAAATTTATATTAAGTTAAACCTACTTTTTTGTCAGTTAATTTTGAGAATTCATGATGACATGTGTTATAGAGGCTTTACAATCTTGGAGCAAGGAAATTCGTGATTGCTGGACTGGGGCAAATGGGGTGTATTCCAAGCATTCTGGCTCAAAGCATGAGTGGAAGCTGCTCAGAAGAAGTGAACTTGCTAGTGCAACCCTTCAATGAAAATTTGAAGACCATATTGGGCAATTTCAATGCTAACCTACCTGGTGCCAGATTCATATTTGCTGACACTTCCCGCATGTTCCAGGACATCCTTCTCAATGCTAGATCTTACGGTATGTATGAATCAAAATATACTACTGCATTCCAGCACAAAATCACACAGATAAAACTGAATGGTGTTCATTCTTTTGTTCGTATATTTGGTCTAGTTTAGCTCTTTGCAATGAACATTTACAGCATGTCTTTCATGATGAGACTCATAGTTTACTTGTCTTCTGTGTAGGGTTTAGTGTTGTAAATAGAGGGTGCTGTGGCATTGGAAGAAATAGAGGCCAAATAACATGTCTTCCATTCCAAACACCGTGCCCTAACAGAAATCAGTATGTGTTCTGGGATGCATTCCACCCAACAGAAGCAGTGAACATTCTGATGGGAAGAATGGCTTTCAATGGGAACGCCAATTTTGTTTATCCAATAAACGTAAGGCAACTTGCTGAGCTATGAATTGAGCCTGTTAAGGAGGAATCTCGCCGTGTCACTGTCACTTATAGCTTCAATGATCAAGTTTACATTTAGTAATTACTAGAAGTATGTGGTGGAACAACAAATTTATTTAGGAATCTATATGATAGTCAGAATGGCTGCAATGTACTGCTACCTACATTTACAATCACAACTGTCTTATGAATTAGTGCTTACCTTCTCTTTTTGTCTATTTTTTATTATAATATGGTAATTGAATATCGCCCTTTTCTTCAGACATTTTAACCAGAATTATATATTGTTGATGATCCCGTGAACAGAGTTGAAATTAGCTGTCAAGAGAAATGTATAGGCTTTCCATAATCGTCTTTGGTAATTTTAGTAGTAAACGTGCTGTAAAATAACCATCAGCTGCCACTATACTTAGTCATGCCCCCTCCACCTATATGCTCCTCCCTCGTTGGGCGCACAAGAGATGGTAGCAAATTATTGTCTACAAATACCTTTGTTGTCATTGCTTGAGTTCTACTAGTGCAAGAGATACTTAAGGATCTTCATTGTATTTAGAAGGGAATTCTCTCAAAGAAATTCTTTGTAAAATCAGTCCAACTCTTGTCATTGGTTCTGAGAGTGAATTAAGCCTAAAACAGTGTATATCCACATTTCAAAGACATGGTGCACATTTCTACTCCTTCATCTTCTACTCTTTAAAATCCTTTCCAACCAACTATATTTTGGTTTAAAGCACAAATAGTATTTTTTAGCTAAACATTAATGTAATTGAACATATTAGCTACTACTTTCTGTTGCACCAATAATAATTTGTGAACCATAAGTGACACGATTAAATACTGGAGAAGGAAGAAAATGCACAAAAATAAAATATAATCAAAAGCAGCTTGAGGTGTTTCATATATGTTTAGACTGAAGCATCCTTAATGTAATATTATTCCTACACAATGGAATTACGAGTGTACAAAAGAAATCAAATGGTTAAGCAACAACAACACTTTCTTACAACACAAGATTATGAACACTGATCAAGCAGCAGAGTGCATAAATGCCACACGAACAGACAACATCCAATATAAACTAAACTTTTACTGTGTTGCCAATTGTTGGATATTAATGGGATAAGTGTATGATTGTGAACTGTATGATTCCTTCGCTAGTAAAATATTGGCCACCTCAGTGGGGTGGAAAGCATCCCAGAACAAGTACTTCTGACGATTTTCACATGGTTGTTGAAGAGGAAGGCAAGTAATCTGTCCATTGTTCTTGCCAACTCCGCAGCAGCCCTTGTCTATCACATCAAATCCTATGTGAAACAATATATATAGATTGCAAAATCAGCTTCTGAGAGCATGTGCTTTATCATGAATGGAGAGCATGTCTACAGAAAAGAGTATTACCAAATGATGTTCCATTTGCGGATAAATCTGAACTGCTTTGATAAAAATCAAGAAAAACAAACTTTGCTCCCGGAAGCTGCCCTCCGTTGAAGTTTTGAACCATTTTCTTAAGGCCTGAATTAAATAGCAAGATGGCATTGTTGATTTTTTCGTTGCATCTGGTGCTGTTACCATGAAAACGGGCTAGTTGATACGGTATGCAGCCAATTTGACCGACTGCTGTGACAATCACTTTTCGTGCTCCTAGTGAATATAATTGCTTCACAATTTGAAGCAAAAATCATTATTAATAATGTTTAATGACAGAAACAATAATAGAGAAACCGCATAGCTAAATGTTAATGCAAGTTAGTTATCATGGAAACTGTTGTTACAAGCACATTTTTTAATTTAAACTAACTTGTGCATGTGGATCTTCAAAAGGTCATCATATTTTGTCAAAATGGTTGAGTTTGAACCACATTAATTTACCTTGTCACAACATTGTGTTCATAGGAATGAAATGGTTGTTAAAATGACCCTGAATGCTAATGCAGTAGCGAAATGTAGAGTCATTTAGAATTAGATGTGAACATACAGATAGCTGGCGAGAGTAATCTTGAAGAAGGGCAGATGCAAAAGCTTTAACAGTAAAATCTGAGCTAGTGGAATAAAAGTCTGGCATAAAGTAGTTATTCAGGTAATCATTGCTTCCCATCCCTGAAAAGAATAGACATTGGTTTATGTAGCTATTAAGTGAGTCATTGTCTCCTCTGAAGAACCTTCTTAGCTGCTGCACTGTGGTGCCAAAGTTTGCCACTTGCTCATTCATTGAAGTATGAGCACCCTGCAAGCAATTTACATAAGAATATCAGAGGAGGTAGCCTAGGAATAACATGTACAATAATATGTGCTTTCTCAAAAGAATCTTGAACACATGCGATTGCATACAAGGTTACTGCCTGTTTCCTCTCTAATGCCTGCGGCTCCAGATGCATAGTTAGCTCCTCTTAAAAGGTCCAAACCCCTTGCTCTTGAGTATGGAGGAATATACGTTCGGAAACCTAGAAGCTGAGCTGCAATTTTCAACATTGTAGTCTTGAGTAATACAGCTATGTACGTATAGGATCCTATTGTCAAGTGGTATATAAAACTTTCAACAAAACTACATCAAATGCTGCAAATAACACACAACTTAGAACCAAACAAAACCTCAGTATATTTCTATTTTATAGTTGTTAGCTACATAATAAATCCTGATATGGTAGGAGTAAGCATGTAACAGAAGTATGGAACATTTGCATGATGATTAAATATGATTCATCACTAACTTGATCATGCAATGAAGGAAGCATAGAATTATACCTAAGGCATCAACGTAAGTTCTCCCATTGGTGAAGCGGCCAGTGGCACCCCCTGGGAAGTCTATGCCATAAGGCCTGTAGTTGGCCCTGGCAAGGGTTAGGATCCCATTGTTGTTTCCATTGTCAACCAAGGAGTCACCAAATATGAAGAAGCATGGCACCTGTTGCCCCGGAGGAAGCCGTGGCTGCACCTGAGACAAGCATCTGCCACATAGGCTCAGCCACAACATCCATGTCAATGTCAAAACCAAATGCTTCATCTTGATGATCACTATCAATTTTCTGACAAGAATGGCTGTTAGGGACATGCCTTCTTATATTCTTGCTCTTAGACACAGTTGTGTGAGCGTATTTATGGCATTCATGTGATAGGTGTAGTCTTGGCCTATTTGATGATTTGTTGGCTAAGTGAGACAATGAGAGAAGAAGCTTTCTGGTAGAGTATTAATGCATTTTACCTCACATGTCTGAGAGTTCCTTTATCATCGGTGAATGGAGCTTCATCTCGTGACCAACAACTGGATCTCATCCACATACTTACTGGAACATGCTAGAGACTTTCCACAAATGCATGAGTTACAGTTATCAAGTTGTGTAAACATTTTTTATTTTGCCAAGTTAATTATGAAGTAGTTGCAACATTTAAGTTGTTGTTTTTTAACAAAAGTGATAGCATACGTTTCTGCCATTCTGAAATTTGATCTTGCACCATACTCAGTTCATAACTGTTGAAGCAATTGGAAATCTATTACATGGAAAGAAGGAATTTGATGGACTAAACTAACACATGTTGTCACGTTTTAGTGACACAAGTACATATTTTACTATTTTTCATGTTATTCAATTTCTTGTGTCAAATTTTATAGAATAAAAATGTAATCAAGTCGTTTTTTTATATATTTTAAAAGAAACCTACTAACAGTTTGTAAGGAAAAAAAAATTCTAACCACTTTTTATTAATGAATCCAAGGTATTTCCAGTCAGAGTGAAGGCGCAAACCATGTTTTTTTTATAAACACTAACATAAAAATCAGATTCTGAATAATCAAGGATAAGGTTATCAAATAATTACACATTTTGATAACTGTTTATTGGTATCATATTTTATTTAGAAAAAAATTATCTTTTAATGAATAAAAACAATTTCTTTATTTAATAAAATAGTTATTGAAAAATTTCTCACTATTAAAAATAATTACATAATTTATTTCCTTAAAAATAACTAGCTGATATTATTTTATGTCAGTTACAAAATTTTATTTACTCTTTTAGTTATTGTCCAACATTTCTTCTTCATAATTAAGAGTAAAGATAGTTTAGAATCTTGTGTTTGTTCTTGTTGTATGACTTTTGTTTACCTTCTTTCTTTGCACATATCTTTTATATATAAAGCTTAAGAAGAAAATAGCTATTTCAAATTTTTTTAATTTCTTTTTTTTATAAACGTAGGGAAATAATTTTTCTCCATCATCTTTTGAGTTAAACACATCATCTTTTGAATTAAACACATAACTTATCATCTTTTGAGTTAAACACATAACTTACTACATGGTAACACTAATATTTTTCATTTATAGAAAATTACTTACATGAAATAACTTTTAGTACATTCTTCAAAAAAATCTTAATATTGACAAGAAATTACGAGATTTTCTTAAATATATATATATATATATATATATATATATATATAATTTATTTATTTTTTTTT
>Ga0099824_1001502_pt1 | contig 32916 bp, 21 predicted proteins | sample SiratrowhiteBW_FD_76837 | JGI IMG/M metagenome (GOLD analysis project Ga0099824, IMG submission 76837) | Root nodule microbial communities of legume samples collected from California, USA - Siratro white BW | ecosystem: Host-associated > Plants > Roots > Nodule | place: USA: California... | reverse complement strand
TATATATATATATATATATATCCATAGAAGCCAAAACTGTGTCCATAATTTTATTGTTTTTTTTTCCTTTTTACTGTTAGCTGTTAAATTCCATAAAACACGTATAACCAACAGCTATTAGTTGTAAGTATTTTTCATTTTACGATTGTAACAGCTTCACGCACTGTTATGTTTTTGTGTAAAAGAAAAATATAATTATTAACGTGATGCAAAATATCTAAAGTAAATTAAGTTGACAAAGATTTAAACAGTTAGAGATAAATTGCTGTAAACAAACCACAATCAAATTTTACTCCATTTTTTTTGCAAGCGTAGCTTAAAGTTTTTTTTTTAACATACAAAATTTAATATATTCTTAAATTCTAAATATTACAGCTAAATGAAAGAACCAAAATAAAAAAATAACAATTAGAAACAATATAAGAATATTTAATTACGCCTAGATTTAATGCGAAACGTGGTAAAGCGTGTGTATATTAAATAACAACTCTTGTGACAAAGTGAGAAAATTTAATTTTAACTTAAGCATAACAGTCTTTGAGAGTTTTACCAAAATCTGATATAAATTTACGTTGATGATTGTATAAGTATTATTGACAATTACGTGTTGAATAACATATCAACAACATAATAATCGTTTTAATTTAATACTTCATTGATATAAAAACAATGTAGCTACTCTCAATAATATTTCCATTTATTATTTAATAAATTGGACGGCGGAATATCGTAATAACGTAACAGAACCATTGAAATAAAACTGAAAAATAAATTTTAAAAACAGCATCCATCAAATTCAAACATATGATTGGGAATGCATCCCTAAAGTCAAACAAGTTAGGCCCGAGAGTCATTCCTAATTTGACTTTTTTAAAATAAAGATATTAAAAAGACTTAATAAAAATTAACCTTCGTGATAAATTGGATTGTTATTAATTTATTTTTCTATTAAGTATTTAAAAATTTATATTTTTAATTTGAGTCGTTGTTTAATATTTTTTATTTATTATTACTTTGTTTGATTGTTTCTACATATTAATCTTTTTATTAATAGTAAAGGATGTAGTTTTGTATTAATATAATATATAGTTTTTATTATCTAATAAGAGAAAAAGAAAACGAATTTGAAAACTTAAGTACTGGGTTGGAAAATTGCCGACGAAGAATTAAGTAATAATCTAAGTAAATAATTTGTGTGAGAAGTTATATGGGATAAAAAAACTTACAATCAACTTATTATTCTTTTATATTCTCCCAACATTGTATTTAGATTTTCTTTTTACATTAGTTTTCAGTTACTCTCATCCAACATGTTTTTATTTTCTTTCCAATCTCATTCAAATAAGTTGTCACTTATCCTATTAAACGAAATAATAAAAATTACATATTATTCGATGTCTCATAAATAAACCTTGTTATCAGTTGTCATTCATTATTTTCATTAGTAACTTTAAGCTTATTCTAATGTTCAACTCCATATTATGTAGCCTCTTAAAATTATATTTAGATTTTTATTTTACTTTCTTTTTCATTTTTCATTTTTGGTCTATCCTCATCCAAGAATAAAAGTCACTTATCAAACTATATAGTTTAGTATTTAACAAAAAAATAATATGTAGAGACACCTAGACAATGTGAGAGGCAAAAAGAAAAAATTAAATAGTAAATATTCAATTGAAAAATATAAAATTGCTTAATACTCAATACACTAAGAAAATTTAATGAAAATTCAATTAAAAATACTCAAATTTATCATAAACTTAAACATAATTAAACTAATTAACAAAATTTAAAAACACACTAAATAAATTATGATTTTACAAAATGTAAGAAAATCTATTTTAATCACAAAACAATATAAGCTCCAAAGTATAAATATGAACAAGTCTTTTAAGAAAAAATGTAGCTATCAACATGTGAAATTATTCTACTAGTGAATCTCTAACGTAGAAAAAAGAAGAAGAAGATGATGATGATGGATATGAGAATGTAACATGGTGATGATGTGTGCTTGGAAAGTACAGTGAGTAACATAGTATGCAGGTAACAGAGGACAAAAACATAAACAGTAACAAAAATCGAATCAGATTTTGTAGTGAGAATAAAGGACCAATGAGCGGGAATAACGCGCCCCTCATTTGAAAAAACACATAAAACACGCACACCTTCTTCACATCTAATAATTACCACCAAATCTTCGCCAAAGTAAACACCCCAACACAAAACAACAAAAAAGATTAAATTTTTAAGAACCAGGATTCAATAACACTTGTTCATTTTTCTTCTACTGTTTCTCTCTCTCTCTCTCTCCTCACATGGTCTTCCCCACCCTCTCTCTCTCTTTCATTATTTCTTTTCTTTTAATTTTTGGTTTTTATTTGTGACAAAGAAACGTGTTGGATAATATTACTGAATCTTCGCATGATGTTCCTTCGGCTATGAAAAATTCCCCTGACATTCCTCTCCGATCTCCATAGCTTGTCTTTCCACACACTGGAAGTAGTGGAAGGTACCATATCCCATTCTTGTCCCTTTCAATTGGGTGCTTATCACACTTCTTGTTAAGCAATATCGTGAGAGATAATTCAAGTGGGTCAATCACCGGTTCTTATTTTGCCCATTTTTTTTAATTCTCAATGTTGGATTCAATGGCGTCAATTTGAGTAGTCCTTGGTAGGTGACTGTCAGAGGAGTTGTTACTGTTTCCAGTTTAGATTAGTGTATCCATGAAAATGAGATGAAGTTAAATGAAAAGAAAATAAAAGAAAATAAATCTTTCATTTTTTTTTGTTTATTTTATTTTTGACGATTGGGAGTGATCCCTTTCAAGCTTCCATTCAAAGCTCAAAGCTTTTATGGGAAGGTTTTCAATAAAAGTTGAGAATGGAGGTAGATGGGTTTGGGTGGGAAGTGAATTCTAAGCAAAGCTCATAACTAACCACTTTCCTTCTGTTCTATTTCAAACTTGATTCTGGTTTCACTCTCCTATTTCGTTTCCCTTGTGGTGGGGATTTCGCTTGCAGAATGCAGATTTTTCTAGCTACCTGATTGGCGTCATTGTCATATACCAATTGGGTCTTGTTTCCCTGATCAAGTTTTGAGTTTTTTGTGTTGTGTAATGGTGTTGTAGGTGGGTCATTGTTGTGAGGGAATAAGGGAGGTGGTACTGGTTGCTGCTTTTTGCTTATAATATCGTAGATGGACCGGAGGAGTTGGCTTTGGCGCCGGAAGTCATCTGAGAAAAGTCCAGGTGAAACGGAGAGTTCTGGTTCAATCTCATCTCTTTCAGAAAGGTTCTCTGATGATCAGGTGGGCATTGGAACGGAAGTGGTATCCGTGTGTTTAAATTGACTTTTTGATTGCTCAGATGATTGTTAAGTGCTTTTTATGGTAACTGTTCGCACGGTTTGATCCTATTCAAGATGCTTGATATTGTAATTTCGTCATGATCCTTGAAATTGCAGACAAATGTGGCTGATATGGCTGCAATTGCAGCCACGGATCATGTTTTAAAACCTCCATTTTCTTTATCTTTGACAATTCAATCTTGGACAGCTTTGATAGTTGCTTGCTAGTGAAATTGTCTGGGTTTTGACCATTGTCTGAAGTTAAAATCACACTCCTTGTTAAAGGAGATGAAGAATTTAGATGGAGGGATATGACTTCAAGGCTTGATTAATAAAACAATGTACCATTTTGCATAGAAATCATGATCTTATTGCAAAGATTTCGTGGAGTCAATTATGCAAGAATCTGAACTGATAAACTGTGAGATAGCTTGTAATGTGTAGTCAAGATGAAAAAAATGGTTATTGCTTGATCTGCAGGTTTTAAATGGACTTATTCCTTTTCTAAGCATGGTGGACTTTGTGGTTAAATTATTCCCTTTTCAAGTGTGAGAATTCTGCTTCTTCGGATTACTGTGAAGTTGGAAAAGTAGTATGACGAATCTGATTCTTTTTCCTATATTGTAAAGGTGTATACAACACAAGCTGCTTTATCTCCTGAAGTCACGTCTAAGTCTGCACCAAATGACGATGTTAGTACCCCAAAAATGAGTAAAGAAGAAGTTACGGATGTAAAAATTCTCACAGACAAATTAGCTGCTGCTCTGCTGAATATTAGTGCCAAAGAAGACTTGGTAAAGCAGCATGCTAAAGTTGCAGAAGAAGCTGTATCAGGTATTTACTTTTTGGCCCTTACCATTCATATCAATGGAAATCGTGCTACCTCAAATATTTATTATCAGTAAGAAATGGTTTGAGCGTTCAACCACAAAATGGATACTTTAAGGAAAATTCTTGATGAAGGTTTCTTAGCTTTTTTAGATAATGATTTGGGCACTTTTTTTGGACAATATTTAAATTCATTGATTCTTCTGATAGTACACTTGTTTATTAGTGCCTTTCTGAAAGATTTTATTCATCAATGTAGTTCTTGTGTACCCATAAATTAGGACAGTTTGGTGGTCATCATGACTAACACAATCTTCTGCTCTAATGAGCTGTTGGGGATCCAAATTATTTGAAAAGTTTGCTTTTTACCAGCCAGAAAATCTATGTTAATAAAAGGTTTTGATTGGCTTCTCATTTTTTAGGCTGGGAAAAGGCTGAAAATGAAGTGTCATCTTTAAAACAACAGCTTGATGCTACGAGGCAGAAGAACTCAATCCTCGAAGACCGAGTTGGTCATCTTGATGGTGCACTCAAAGAGTGTCTGAGGCAGCTTCGACAAGCTAGAGAAGTGCAAGAGCAAAAGATTGTTGAAGCAGTTGTGAATAGTTGTCGTGAGTCGGAATTGAAAAAATCTGAACTTGAGGGGAAAGTTGCTGATCTTGAAGCTCAACTCCAAACAGCTAAAGCAGATTCTGCTGCATCAATTCGTTTTGATCTTCAGCAGAGGCTAGAGGCTGTGCAGAAAGAGAATTCGAGTCTTAAACATGAGCTGCAATCTCGACTGGAGGAACTAGAATTGAGGATAGTTGAGAGGGATTTGAGTTCTCGAGCAGCTGAGACAGCTAGCAAGCAGCATTTGGAAAGTGTGAAGAAGGTTGCTAAGCTTGAGGCTGAGTGCCGTAGACTGAAAGCCATGACTCGTAAAACATTTTCTGTCAATGATCACAGGTCTGTGGCTGCATCTTCAGTTTATGTTGAGTCTTTCACGGATAGCTTATCGGATAGTGGAGAGAGGCTACTAGCAGTTCAAAGTGATTTGCATAAATTAGGTGGATGGGAGATGAATGAATGTGAGCTAAATCGTCTTGATTCGTGCTCATCTTCTTTAGTTACGGAAATTGATCAACTTAAGAATGGAAAAAGTCACATGGTCCCTTCAACTGAGATCAATCTCATGGATGATTTCCTTGAGATGGAAAGGCTTGCTGCATTTCCAGAGAATGAAAGCAGAAGCATTTTTGTTAGGGAAGGAGTTGCATCAGATCAATCTGATGTTGGTCAGGCTACGGTGGAAGCTGAAGTGGATGCTTTGATTCAAAAGAAAGTTGAACTGGAGAAAAAGCTGGCGAAAATGGAATGCGAAATGGAAGCTATGATTCAGAAGAATTCTGAATTGGAGAAGAAGCTGGAGAAAATGGAAGCAGGGAAAGTTGAGGTAGAGGTGGTTTTAACCAGGTACCATACGGAGCTTGAGACATCAGAAAGTCGGATGAGGGAAGCAGAGTTGAAGGTAGCAGAGTTTCAAACTCAGTTAGCTCTTGCAAAAAAATCAAATCAAGAAGCATGTGATGAACTGAAAGCAACAAAAGCAAAGAAGGAGATAGTCGAGTCTACCCTTAAACTGACTCAAACTGAGGTTGAAAAACTGATTTCAAAAATCAGTTCTTTGGAGGAAGAGATTCAGAATGAGCGAGCTTTGTCTGCTGAGAACTCAATCAAACGTGGAAAATTAGAGGAAGAGCTTTTGAAAATGAAACAACAAGCTCATGTTCAGCAAGACACCGAGATAAAGCATAGGGAAGTCGTTAATCACAATTTGAAGCTAAAACAGGTCAGTTTGCTGAAACTTATTAGGGAACTTAATTTTTTAAGCCTTCTTTGTAGTATTTCATATTTGTTAAAACATGTTAACTTTTTGTAGTATTCCATGTGTGATCATTTACTTTCAGTGAAAATGTTGTGTCACTATAGAACACTATTTGGAAATGCATTTGAGGCCTAAACAGACAAATACAATCTTGCTTTGTTTTTGGGTTTGAAGGAAAAGGAACTTGCATTGGCTGCTGGTAGATTTGCTGAGTGTCAGAAGACCATTGCATCTCTAGGACAGCAGTTGAAGTGCCTTGCAACTTTGGAAGACTTTCTACTTGATTCTGACAACCCTATGGAGTCAACCTTTGAAGTCACGAAAGGTCCCCAAAATGGTGAGCAGATGAAACTACCTCATAGTGATTTGAGCATGCCCCAAAGAGACTCTGAGCCATCCATTTCGTTAAACTCATCAGTTACTAATGAGAAAAGCCGTAATGGCTTTAGCAAGTTCATCCCTAAAAGCAAGAGTGCAAGCAAAAGAGGAAGTCACTGAGGGAAAATGAGGAAACTATACATGATAAGGATAAGGTTGAATTGTAAAGTTGGTTATTCATTTGATCTCATGGATTCAACTATGAATCCATTGCAAAAATAGCAATACATAAAGTCCAAATTCTAAAATTTTCTCTTGTTATATATGGCAATTTATAACAACTTAATCTTTCAAATAACAAAATCAAAAAAGATTTGGGGTGAGAGAGGCTCGAACTCTCGACCTCAGGATAACTCAGAAGCTATGAGACCTACGCGCTAGCCAACTGCGCCACCACCCCTTGGATGATTTCAAGTGATTTGTTAAATTAATTATATTATGGATAAAAAATTGTGTTTGATTAAAGTTTAAAAACAAGGTTAAGATTAAGAAAATGGTTAATTCAAAATTAAAAGAAATTTATATTTGTCCTTCTAAAACTGTCAATGTCATTCTTTTTGTGGATAAGAATTGATGGGGTTCACAATTAAATGGGATATGGAAGAAAATGAGAGTTTAGATTGTATAAGATGAAAAGGAGGAATGAAAGAGAAATAAAGAGTAGAAGTGTAGGGATACCCCACACATGTGAGTGATGAGCTGCAGATCACAAGTAATCAATCAGATCATGCCCTTCACACTCACTCACCTTCAGAGGGGCCACTGTTTAGGAACTAAGTCACTTGCTTGGGACTATATTGTTCAATATTTAAAGTGCATGTGACCAATCTTTATATACAAAAGATGATCACAACCTAAATTTAAAAGACCTACAAATATAATAATGTATTATATTAAAATTGGTTAAGATATGGTGGTGTAAAATCCACAACATTGTAGGCTCTTGTTTATTATCAGAGATCTTTTTTTCTTTTCTTAGATTTTAACCTATATTATGTATAATTTTTATTTCTCTTATTATCTTCTGGTTGATACTAAATGCATTGATAAAAATTATTATTATTATTATTATTATTGTTAAAATATAATTTTGATTTCTAACAGATTTTTGTAATTCACTTTTAGTCTTTAAAAGTTTTTTTTTTAGTCCCTATTAAATTAAAATGGATCATTGGTAAAATCCAATATTTCAATCAGGTTCTAAAGATAAAAATAAGAAATACTTTCTCTTCATAGATATGTTTCGAGGAATATTCTCCACTGTTAAAACTCTAGACTTTCTTGACCTATTGTTTATTTTTCCCCTGCTTTTTAGAAAGTAAACAACTCACTCATTATAAGGAAATCAATCATTTATTATTAATTTTTCAATATATTCCCTCCAAACACACCCATCTTAAAAGTTACAATAGGAAATAAGTAATATATCTTAAGGTATTTCACTAATTAATAAATGACATGGACTATTAAAAGAACTAATTTAATATAAATATTACACCAACCATATATAGCAATTGTAATTTTGTTATTTTTAGAAGTAATTAATTAATATATAATTTTATAGCAATACTTTTAAAAAGTATGTAATTATTATTTTAAAAAGAGAAGTTATTTAATTGTTTATTTCATTAAATAAATAAATAAAATATTATTTTTATTTATTAAAGGGTAAATTATATATAGCTGTTATTTTTAAGAACAGAAGTTATTTTGAAATAAAAAACTATTTAATTATTTGTTTTATTAAATAAATAAATTATTTCTATTTATTAAAAGGTAAATAATCTAAATAATTTCAGTTTTTCTGTTGACAAAAATTATTATTATTATTACAAAATTATTGAAATAAAAATACATCATTAAATTATAAAAATATTTTTATTAAAAGTAATTGTAAAGATAAATAATTATTTTAATTTTTTTATAGATAATCCTTTTTATTATGTGGATGATTTTCTTATTGTATAATTATTTAAATTTAAAAAACAATTATTTAAAAGGTAAAATTATAAAGAAATTGTGTATCCTTTCTACATATTGTTATAACAAGCCCCTCTTAAAAAAGATACACGTGAACTCAACATCATGAAATTTAAAAACTTGTTTCAAAATAACATAAATCATCATCAGATAAAAGAAAAAGATATAAGATCCCATCAGGAAAAAAAACAAACATAAAAACATGTACTCCCATATAAAATATTAGAAATTATTCTGTTCATTCTCATTCTTCATTACATGTAGGCCAACCAACCAGGACTAATAAACAGTAGATATGACCGAACCTTGCCATCATGTGCATGAATGAACTGTGTTAAGTGCAAAAGATAAAAGAAGAAAGAGAGTCCCAATAGATAAATGGAGAAAACATAACATGACTCTGCTACTTCTACCGCATGCTTCCTTCTTACTTGCCTCACCCCATTTAATATTTTCTCAGCTGATCATAAAAAGTCTTCGGCTTTCTGTATTTTGACAGGCAAATGGTCTGAGATCATAGCAGCACCATCATGTTAGTACACAAATTTGGACTACCAAGATGAAAAAATATTCTTTGTTGTCACATGTCTTGTAATGTAGTAGTAGTGACTATACTCAAAGGAATTTCATTACCTGCATTGCAAAGGCCAAGTGGATCAGTGTTGCTTCTGTCCAAGGCCTTCCTATAAACTGAAGTCCAATAGGCAAACCCAAAGTATCGTATCCAACCTGTGATGAAAGGATGATTGAGTTATCATTGAACCTTAGCTCTTAAAGAATAAAAAGAAATTGATTTAAGTACTTTTTTAGTTTCTCAATATTTCATAACTGGGATTATAAAGAAGACCAACTATTGGTGTGTAAAGAAGTAGCATTAATGGAGTGAATAGGTACATAGAGAATACAATCATACCGGAACTGTCACAGCAGGAAGTCCAAGGAAGTTTCCTGATATAGAATACCTAACAAGTGCAGCTGAAATTGTGGCCAGTGTTACACGTTATTATTGTAAGCATATGCGTAGTTATGTTACCGACATCTTCTAAGTGTCACCACAAATATGAATTTCATTATACCTCCATTTACGTAGTCAAGTTCACCAGTCTTCAGTGCATCATCTTGAATAGAGTATGCAGTCACACTGTAATGTGATGAATATTAGGCAATGAGTTACTGAAGACAAAATTGCTATCAAATAAAGACACTGAGAAAACAAAACAAACCCTGTTGTTGGTGACACAATGACATCAGCCTCAGCAAATATTCTCTTGTGAAACTCTGCCTGGCGACTCCTGATCATAATTTAACAAAACAATGTAACACTTTAAAAGTCTGAAAGATATGCTGCTTCATGTATATACACACACTTATCTTTATCTAAATAATTTGTGATTGGATTGATAGCATGAAGATTTTATTCGATTTTGGAAAATAGAGCACACAGAAAAAATAGGATTTACTAGTCAAAACTCGATAATTTGTTCGAATTTTTAGGATAGGATATTAAGGATTGAGACTAAGTCTTTATGATTCTTCTGATGAAATATTGAGAAGTAATAATGTGTTGCAGGCCAGAGTCAATGATTAATTTAGTAGAGAAGAATACATGATTTTCAAGCAGATGACAAAAATGTTGTCTATGTTTTCCAATATATTGAGTTTGAACTTTCATTAATTACCTTTCTCAGCATAAATTTTTATATCATATATTAAGAAAACTAGACAATGAGTCATAACTAACCTCAATTTTTGAGCTTTAATGTACTCCTTGCCACTGAAAGCACCATAGATAGAAAGTGCTACCCTTGCGTCCCATCCTAATTCTGCAACATGTCTTTGGTAATAATTTTGTAATGTCAGCAATCAACCCCTCTCAATCTAGAGGACAAAAATGAAGAAAAAAAGAAATCAAGGATTTTGTATGACATACTTCTCTCGAAAAGAATCAAACCAAGTGGAACACTCTGATCCAATTGTTGTGTAATGTGCCAGGCGCATTGCTTCTATGTCTGGTAAAGTAACATCTATTGTCTTGTATGTTTAAAATAAGGTTGGAAGGTTAGTAAGTAATTGCTTTTTTATTTCTTAATGAAATGTTCAATAATTGTGGGGATTTTCTGCTCAATCTGTTTCTTCCAACTTTTAATCATGGCAACAAAGTCAACAATTGAAATCCTTTTTTGTGGTATATTCTGCAGTACCTTCCAACCATAATAATCCTGAAGTTCGCTCAATGCCTGTGTGCAGCATAATCTGACATCCTCACTGCAATCGTTAAACCACTAATTGATGGAATTAGTGGTTAGAGATAGTAAATGGTGTTATGTTATGGCAACCTACTTATATGGGAATGAATAGTCTAAATTTTCAAGACAAGGAAACATGCTTCTGACCTTTCCATACTTTGCCAACTTGATGTCACGTATGGACTTTGAGAAGGACAACAGTGGTAGATTTATCTTGGTCTAGGGCATTACACAAAATATTTTCAGAAGTTTGAAAAGATTAGTAGAAGGTGAACATTACCAGTTCTTTGAACTTCATTAGTAATGTGAAAATTGAAACATAGAAAGGAGTCATTTGAAAAGTCAATCATTTGGATTATGAGAAGAAGAAAAAGTCCTTACAAGCATACTAGAGGGATGTTCGGATGAAATTTCTCCACTGATAGCTGCATACCTGAAAATATTGAAATATTAGAAGCTGTGAAACCAATCTTGGAACTTCTTGAAGAAAGAAAATCATAGAAAGTAGAACTAACGTGATTAATGCATCCTCAACAGTGCCTGCTAGTATTCCAACCATTCCAACTGTCCAGTTTAGTGGAAGGACTCTGAATGTAGTGCAAGATAAATCTTTTAAACCATCACAATCTTCTCAATTTATACAAACATGACAAATTTGCACACTCACCCTGAATGAGGTACGCGATCAAAAGTTGGTTTTAGACCAACAACACCACAAAGTGCTGCAGGCATCCTCACAGAACCTGAACAAGTATGCTAATAGAACATTAGCCCACCACTCATGTTGTCTATTGAAATCCCATAAACCTACTGATATAGACCTGTCTAGTATATTCAGGTAACTTTGGCTATAACATAAATATGTGAAATGCATGAACAATAATGAATAATTTAAATAAAATACCTCCCCCATCAACACCAAGGGCAACAGGGCATAACCCTGCAGACACCACAGCAGCAGATCCACTAGAAGAACCTCCAGCAATCTTGTTGGCATCATATGGGTTTCTAGCAGCCCTATGGAAGTAAATAAACCACATATTCTTGTCAGCAATGATTTTTGTGTAAATTCATTAATGTATAGAAAGATGTATCATAATGTGAATAAAATTCTAGGTGTATTTCTCATGGTCACTTTCTTACCCATAATGTGGATTGATACCACTTGTTCCAACCCCAAGTTCATGCATATTAGTCTTCCCAACAAGTATGGCACCACACAATCTCAGACGCTTAACACAGCAAGCATCATCTACACAAGGCCTTTCTTTTTGCAACCACTTTGTACCTCCTAGAGGACGCATTTTAAGATACCAAAGTGAAAATCAGATCAACCGCTAAAACAACTGAAACTTTAATACACGACACGTTAGTGAAAAGAATAACACATTGCTCTACCTGTAGTTGGATATGGCAAACAATCTATTTCATCCTTGACTGCAATAGGAACTCCGTCTAGGACAGAGATAGGTTCCCCTGCGAAAACAACATGCACCAAATCTTAAAGACTGTTGAAGACACGCCAGCATATAAACCATAACTTCTTTTGGAACAAAGGTAAATTGTATACAACTTACTTTCTTATTTCAAAAGCACATTAGCTTTATGAGTTTCAACTTATAATAACACCATCATCAGATTAAATCATCCAAAGATGATCAATCGAAAGAGAACTGTTACCCTTTCGAATTGACACTTGGAAATTGTTATGTATAGTAGTACCTTTCTGATACCTGAGAGTTGATTCATCTGCTTGTCTTAGTATATCATCAGGATTGTAGTTAATGAAGAATCCCATTGGGAGTGGAGGCTTTGAAGATTCATCAACAGCAGCTATAAATCGTTCTGCAACCTTTGCAAATGAAACAGGAGAGCCAATGAATGGAAAACTACATACGAACTAAGAGCAACAACAAACATGAAGGGCTTGTTATGAAACCAAATAACCTTGCATAAATATATATTCAATGTAAAATTTTGAAATGATAGAACTTTATGCAAGATGGTATTGATGAACTAAGAGAATAGAGATGAAATACCACTCGTGGTGTTATAGCTTCCGAACTGTAGGCTTTGTAATAGTCCATTATGGTCCAACGAGAGAAAGAAGGGTTTGTTTCATTTTGTGCTTTTTCTGAAGACGAGGGTAAGCACTCTATTGCAAGTTGAACTTGCTCTGGTGGTGTTAAACCAGAATCCAACCTTTTGACTTCTTGTTCCTTGTGGTCTGCAAGAATAAACTGATGATATCAGGACCCTTTCATTCAAGAAACACCTGAGAAAATTGTGATTTGAGATAAACAAACTTCCAAGACAAAAAGAACAACATGTCAATGTGGTTTATGACAACTGCAATGGAGCAATATCCATGTTCACACCATTCACTTTTATACTTGATAGAAAGAACCAAGTCCAAAACAACAAACCTTCAAAACGGTGTGCGGGAACATAGAGGGGCGACTCTTCCAACTCTGCATTTGTAATAAGCTGAAAAAAAAAAGCTATGCATTGAAAAGGGAAAATTGCTATTTAAGTGAAATCCATAGAAGTAGTCTCTCTAATCACATTAGAAAGTGATACTAGTACACAAAGAATAGGATGATGGAACTCTGACTCATTTGGGAAAAGATTTCTTGAAAATGGAATAGATAGACCATGGACCGAAAGCTTACCGAGTGAATAAGATTGTTACCCTTCAATACATATAGTAGCAAGGCTCCAAATATTGGAGACTCCAAGAACCAAGTGAAAACCTTGACCAAGATTCCAGTCATACGAGGAGCTGCAATAAATTGAAGTAATGATGAGTACCATACCAACTACTAAAGACTTCTGACAACAAGAGATTCTGATATAAACACTTAATTCTAAACTAGACATATCATTTTGAAGCTTGAACTAACACACATTTTCATGTCCTTCTCTGGTGCCAGAGAATTGTAAACAGCAGAACTAAAGAAAGTGAGCCACAATAAACTTTTCATGAGGGAAAAATAATCATTCATGTGACACAAAAATGAAGATAAACAGAAGAAGTAGCAAAGTCAGTGAATTGTGAACCTTTGACATTGGCTTGGAGGTAGAATTCAGGGCTATCAGAAGCCAAGTTGACCTCCTTGACCGGCCTATAAACGACCCTTTTGGTTTTGAAGAAAGCCATTAACAGTGATTTGTTTGCAAGATGAAGAAAAAGTGGTTACATGTTATAGTAGTTGGTTGCATGGCGAAGATAGCAAGAAGTACAACACATTAATTCAAACTTGTTTTGATCACATATCTTAGTTGGCGTGGTGAAGGATAGGTATGGTATGACAACTAGCGAACAAGTCACTTTCACCAATGAATGGAATGAAAAATTTGTATGAGAAAAACTAAGAGCTCAACATTGTATTCCTTGGTGGTTTCTTACCATGCTCAAAATGTTAAACAACTCACTACCTTCCAATTTATGCCTCTTTTCTCTAATAACTTTTTTTGTTTATTATTTTTTATTTTATCTGTTGTTTTCATGTCCCTTTCAATATACCTTTTTTTTATAAGTGATTATAAAAGGAAAGATAAAGAATAAATAATATTTTCATAAATTAAAATTAATTTATACACAATTTAAAAATCAAATTTAAAAAGAAGTCCATTTAAAAGAATTTTTTTATAAAGTAATTTGTATATAATTTATTTTAGATTTAAAAAAAACATCATTTTAGGAAATATTAATTACTTTTGGCTCAGTATTTAAAAACTCGTGTTTAAATAGACTGGACCATTTGACAGGTTAACTTTTTTTTTTATTATTATGAATTTGATCCACTTATATTAGTCCACCCACTATTTAACTAGATTGCGGGTTCCATAATAGAAACATAAAATTAAAGGAATTAAAACATTGAAAATTGTTAAAAAAACATAACAAAAATATGTAAGATTAACAAAATATAATAAATATAAAACTAATTCGTATTTAATAAAATAACAAATAACAAATGAGTTATTGTATTTTTTTTTATTTCTACCAATCCTTTATCATAGTTACGTCTCACTTTCTTTTAGTGGTTTAATTATTAGCAATAATCTATCATAAACAATTTAGTTGAATTAGTATATTATTATCAAATTTTAATTTTTAAAATATTTTTTATAATTAAACATACTCTTATTAATTTGGATCAAAACTTTTATATCACATTTTATCCTTGTTAAATAAATAAAAGTTACTTGTGATTAAGAATCCTAATCAAATGTGAATAAGCATTTGTAAGTAAATTACACTATATATATGTGTGTGTATATATGTAGGGATAATATAATAATTAAAAGTTATAGTCTTTAATCAATAATTAGAGGTTGAATTTTTAAAGTATATATATGAATGGAAAATACCTCTTATTGAAGTTAGTACTGGATCCCAATATTTTAACTTATAAAAGTTTTATTCTTTAAATTTTGAAAAATGTAAAATTTGAATTTTTAGCAGATATTTCCAACAGTATTCAAGCTAATATACTGAACAAATAAATTCAAAATCTATGGTATAGTAAATCAAGTTAAACTTATTTAAATAAATGAGTCGACTTTAAACAACATTTTAAAAAAACTTTAGTCATTTTTCTTACGTTAAAAAAAATCAAATATTGATAATATATAATAATGTGGATAAAAGAGTGTGATAATATTAAAATTGTAATAAAATGATAATAATTTTATATATAATTATTGACATGGTTATAAAGTGTGTTTTAAAAAAAGGAAAGCAAAGCAAAGATGGGACAATTAATCAACCAAAAAAATCAATATTGGTTTGAAAAGTTATCACGAACTAATATCACTCTCAAACCAATGATGCAACATTCAAAATACATTAACTCACAGTGAATGCATTAACATCAATACAGCACTCGAAATACATTAACTCATAGTTAATGCATTAACATCATAGCAGTTTCTTGTAAGAAATTAATACACCTAATTTAAATTGCCTAAATTGATTCCATCATTCAATCAATAATAACCATGTTATCATTTAATACACCTATATATATATACACACACGCACATACAGAGAGAGAGAGAGATATTAATTTTTAAGTTATATATTAGTTAACCATTTTATCAAAAACTAATTTATACGTAAAAAAACTTGACAAATAATTTTTAGTAAAAAAAAAATGCATGTTTTTGTTCTTTTAAGACTTGAATTCAGTATATTGGTAAAAATGTCTTATTTCAGTTCCATTCCAACCATAATATAATAGTTTCATTAACTTATATTCTATAGGTACTAATTCGTAATTTGATTATTTTATTAAATTTGTATAATTTCGGATATTTTACTAAATTCGTATAGCTTTTTCCAAACTGGATTTATTTTTTATAAAAAATAGATAAATAATTCATGTTCGAAAATACATCAAAATGAACCATTTATGTTTCAATACATAACGTTAGTTTAATTATTTTTTCATTTTAGTAAAGAAGTCATAAAAAAACAACTTCACTTTTTTATATATGAAAGAAATATGTTATAATGCACTATTTCCTTCATATATATATATATATAATGGAAAAATAAGTTATATATATAAAAGTGTAGAAAGATAGAAAAATAAATTATAGAACTTCATTCTTTACTCTAAAAAAAATCTCTCCGAATTAAAAAAATAATAATCTTGAGGGGATAACAATGTGAAAATTAAGTACAGTTGTATTGTGTAAGTAATTCATTTTCTAATTTTAGTTCTTCTTTTATCATGATGTTTTAGTGATGGAAGATGTTTTCAGTGTTTTGAAAGTAGATGGAAAATGTTTTGATTATAAAAAGAAAGTGGAATCTAATTTAACTACCACTAACTAGTTTATCAATTATGTATGTCCTACTATTTCGGTCATTTAACACTAGCTATATGTGGGAGCACAAAATGAGAAGTTGAAATTAAATGTTCTTAAATCTCAATGCAAATAACTTACACAAATAGTTTTGTATGGTTCACACTGCATGCAAGCTTCACATAACAAAAATTATATCAGATCAAGATTCATATGCTTCCTAATTATTGAATTTTATCTTTTTCCTTCATTAGGATGAAATAAGGATTTTAATGTTAAAGAAAATCATTTCACCCACATGACAATATACTTAATCTCTTTCAAGGGTACTGATTATGTTTGGAAAGAGAATTTTATTGTATATTTTTTTTCTAGTTTGAGATTTAATTGTTTATCTTATTAATAATGTAATCATGTTTAATTCTGTAAAAAAATTAAGATCAAATTAGTTTGTTAAATAATTATGTTATAAAAGAATTACATGTGCTTTAACAATATTTTCTAAAGCTTTTTTATTTAACTATTTGAAAAACTTAAATGCATAAATTTAACATCAGAAAAAAATAATTTATTTTATTTAGTTTTGGTTTGTGGGGGCACGGAAGAAGTGAGTTTCCGTGTGCACACGTTAGGGGTTGAAATGACGCATAACAACTCATGGATGGTGACAACTTTCAGTTGGGAAATTAAACAAAGAAAACTTAGTCCTCACACTTAATATTTTAGTTACTATATAAACAAATAAAACTTGGTCATTGGTATCAACTACTGTAGATGAAAAAAAAAATGGATATTTGAGTTTTTTTTTCCACTCAGAAAGCAAGAAGATAAGTCTAGAAAGCTTTTGCCCTCTTTTAGAAGCCAAAAATTTATCATTCTCATATAATTATTTTAAGAAAATTATTAAAATAGGCAAATTGTAAGGAAATTACAAAATTAAATAAATCATACTTTGAAAGTTTGATTTGTCCCTGATTCATATAAAAATTATGTTTGATATACATACTTTTGTTTCATATTTCTTTTATTAAAGTTTTGTTTTTACCTTTAATTAATAAACATGATTTTTAATCTTTTTATACTAAAAGTATATTTAATAAGCACAATTTCAATACAAAAAGAAATAACTAAAATTATACCAAAACATAATTGTGAAAAATAAAAAGTTAAAATTGCAAAATAAATATACAACTTCCCTAATTTTATAATTTGTTTACAATTTGTTCATTTTAAGAAATTACAAAATAACAATAAACTTTCTCTTCAACACCAACTATTCTGACTCTGCTATTCAAAGTTGTGGCTGAAAAATGAATTTGATTTAGATCTTTCTGGATTTGCAAACATGTGAGGTATTCCAACTGCCATGGGGACCCTTAATGACAGTATAAGGCCAAGTCATGTCCTAATGATGAATGATCTCTGTTGCAGTCTCTCTAAAAATAGAATCTTTCCAAATGTTTGAATTCTTCATAGTTTCCAAATAGGGCAATGCAAGTTCATACACTAGAACTATTAGCCAAGAAAATTGTGCAAGAAAAGTCTTATCTATACCTTCTCCCCATAATTGAAGAGAGAGAAGATAAAGAAGGTAAATGATCATGTTAACGTAAGGAAGTGAACAGATGTAATTAAGTTTAAATATAAAAATTTTGATTTAATATTTAAATGGAAAAAGATAGAATAATTACATTTTTGGTATATAATTTAATGATAAATTGGTCTTTTAATTTAAAAGGTAATGTTAAGTTGATTGTTGAATAATATAATTTAGTATTAGATTGACACTACTGCTTGATTACAAAATGATTATATGTATGTAATTTTACAACAATGCATAATTGTCACATTTTTTATATATTCAATAATTAAATTTGAATCTGTAATATTTTATAAACTAAAATGTGCTCAATTTACAGATAACAAACGAATAAACAAAACAAAATATAATAAATTGTTTTCATTTTTTTAGCTTTATTATTAAGTCATTTCATGAAAAGGTTAGCACAATTTAGCATCTTAATTTGAAATGTATCCAACATATCAATTCAATGATTTGTGCAATGACAAAAAGGCTAGAGCCAATCAGTTGGTTTAATTGGAAATCTAATTACTATCAGGCTAAAAATAAAAAACAGTTAAAAGTGGGTGGAGCAAAATATTAATTAATACCAATTAAACGAATGATAAAGTTATAGCTTAAACTACTCTTTTGAAAATATATTTAAAAATCTGATTAAACTTTTTTAGTTTTAGATAGATAAAGAATGGATGTATTGCTTGTCACTTCAGTACAATAAATATATTTTATTTTTATTAAAATAAAAAAATACAATCTTAATATAATAATTATTTTTTTAATTATGTTAGTTTGTTAATATAAATTGTCTCTTATATTTATTAAAAAAAATTAACATTAATATATAATCAATCTTTTAGAAACTGTTAAAAACTTTAAATTTACAGAACAAAGGTTAACCATTAACGGAATTTAAACCAAATTAATGAAATTAAAAATTTTGTATTAAAATTGTAAATTTTTATTTATAAATACTTATATTTATTTTCTAGAAGATTTGATATTATTCTTTTACTGTGTTTTCAATTTTCACTTAAATTTTCATAATTTATATTTGTAAAACTTAATATGGGATTTATATTTGTTTTCAAATGTACATTGATATCTTTTTTTTTCTTTATAGATGCTGAGGCAACGGTCATTTCATCTTTTTTATTCTGTTTTAATTTTTACTAATTAAAAAAGTTATAAATTATCTTTATAGGAGCCAGATAGGAAAAAAATAAAAAAACTTAAAAAGTATTTGTAATTGAGTGAAAGATGATTTAATTTCATTCAATTTAATTAGATTGTGTTCGTATAAACGAATTAGATTATATTCATATTTTAGATAACTATGCTTAAGCTTTTTCCCTTCTTATATTCTAGACGAAATAAAATAAACATGCTTTATTAATAGAGGAAAGAATGCGTTGGAATAAAAATACGTTGATAAAATGAAAATAAATAAAAATTAAAGATATTTGGTCGAAAATTATAAAAATGGGACACAGAAAAGGATAAACAAAAATAAACAAAGAAAATACTATAATCCTACTATTTTTTAAAAAAAAATCTCTTCCACCAAACCCCCCCACCCTCTGAAGTCCTCTCAACTGAACAAAGGGATAAAGAATGACATGTCTACCTACCAAGTAATGAAAGATATTAACTATGTTGAATGAGTATGTTATTAAAATCAGTTTAAATAAATAAAAAATATTGTCAGATATTTGGCTCCGAGTAGCCAATATCACAATGTTAGCAAAACCCGTGTCTAAAATTGAATAATGCAGATCCTTCCAATTAATAGAACCCCCGAAAACAATTCTTGCAATTCCATTTCTTTTATTATCCACAAGTAACGGAAATATATACCGGCGTTTGCATGCCCATATCTACATCTCCAAATTTATGTTAGGAAACAGATTGTCAATAAAAAAATAGCTGTACTCGATCTTCTCTTAGAGTTGCTGAGTCTGCAATTCAGCCAAGCTCTCTGATTCTTTCGGAAGCTATGAGCCCGAAAGGACCTTGTACAAGGTACTTTGCAGCGATGACACTGAATCAATGGCAGATTTTGTAAGCCAGCTAATCCCCACTTTAAGCCTATGTTCATCTGTTGGTAACCTGATCAAGTAAGCTATCTTTCTCGCTGCAAAAACAGAAAAACTCAAACCTGTTTTTTTTGCTATTTTATTTAGTAAGTAACTAACATAATGAAGAGATGTGCATAGGGGCTGACTTACCAGTATGACCAACAGGTCCTTCTAATGTCAATCCATCAATAAAACTCGGAGAAATGACAGCATCATTTCTTCCCAAGGTCATCATCTCACCTAGATTCTGAAACCTGGCATCCCCATGAGGAACAAGTATAGTGTTAGGACTTAAGAGTGTGTAGTTAAGTACCCAAATGGCAAAAGTAAGTACCTAAATGGCAAAAGTGGACGCCCATTGATTGCAGCCCACAGATTCCAACCAGTGAAGTCTGCTTGCTGAAATGCAACCTGCAAGGCAAGGGGAAACAATAAGAAAATGACAGTATACTGAAAATTTTATTTACATGTCATAGTATTATCACATAGGATTTCAAGCAGCAGTTACCACCTGTGCAGTGGCTGGAAGTATCCGTCCACTTGAATCCCTTAATGCGGACGAGTCGCCAAGGGCAAATATCCGGGGATGACCCTTAACACGGAGTGTTTCATCTGTTTCAGCCTGTCCTCGAGCATTGAGTGGAATTACAAATGGTGCATCTGAAGGTTCTAGCTGAGGAAGAGGAGGTTTGGTTCCAACAGTCCACAATACCAGATCTGCTTCGATGATTTCACTCTGCATTCCCCTTTCAGCAGGTTGTAGCTCCAATATATATTTATCAAAAGCAGGTGCTGCTTCAGTACTGATTTCATCGCCCCCTGTCAAGGTATCTGAAGATTCCATTTCACTGAGCTTCCGAATACAGCGGACAAAATAACCCAATAAAAGTTCGACTTTCCTTGATGAAAGAACCTAACATGCATAGGACAATGTTTCTCAGAAACCAGAAGCTATACGTGCATAACATAGGTAAGGAACCAAGGCTAGAGGAATTTAATTGAATGGAATGCAAAAACTAAAGCAGCCTTAGTTGAGAACATTGAAGGCAGGACTTCAAGTACTCAGTTTGAAGGTTTGAAAAACATTTGGTTATCCAATCTCATCGTGTGGCACCGATGTAGCATTCAATTATGGCTATTGCTTTGATGGCTCTAAGAAATTTACTGTAAAATGGATCTTAACTAGTGAAGTTACGTGGAAGGAAATTTTATAATTTCAAACTGCTCAAAATTTCTTCTTCAGAATATTTTAGGCAAAGTATTAGGTTATATTTCTGTGTAGCACTCCATGTTTTTGAGAAAATTCCAAAAAGCACCTTTTTAGCCTGAAATTGTAAGAGTACTTATAGCATCAAAAGAAATTAAGAGAAAATTTATAAAGATTCACCTACAATTTTCAAGTCCTTATAAAAGGACTAATTTACTAAACATGTTTACTTAAGTATCATGGAACCTGCAAAGAAATTAGTTTCAATTAGTTGCCTACGTCCGACCAAAGACAGAAACAAAACACGTAATTTAAGCGAGGATCATCTTGCCTTGAAGTGTTACTTAATTACATTATTTGAGCAAGGATTATCTTTCCCTCATATATAATTAATTGGGTTACATTTCCTGAACCCAAGCAATAAACAATCATGTTTAAATTTAAGCATATATTTTTTGAAGTTATTAGACAATTTATATTTTATTCAACATTTAAAAATTACGCTTAAAGCTCTAAATATCTGGCTTAACTCCGTTATTAACATGAAATAGGCAAAGAAAAAATTGAACAGAGAAGGGTATCTTGCTGACTTCCATAGAAGGAAATACAAAATCAACATCTTAGTGGATCATCACCTAATTACATATGATTTTCTGCCATGTACAAAACGAATATCCAAGTTCCAACAAGCATAGAATATAATATCTAAACAACTTACTTTTAGTGCAGCTTCCCTGTTTGCCGGTGGTGCATTTGGGCAGATCATAGTTTCAACATTAATTGCTCTCACAATTCCTCTGTTTTGTAATCGCTCTGCTAGTGTTGCAGCCAATTCAACTCCCGAGTAACCACAACCAACAACAGCCACACTAATTTGAACGTCCTTTCCAAAGGTCTTTCTCTCTAATGTTGTTAATTTATCATTGACTTTCTGCGACAAGAGACCAGCATACAAATCAGCGCAATGCAAAGATGGCAAGAAAAAAGGCCGAATCTATTCCTGAGATATTGAATAATAGACCACCCTATCATGCACTCACACGTGCATCTTCTAGCGTTGAGAAAGGAATTGCAAATTCTGCTGCCCCTGGTACAACATCCAGTTTAGCTTCAGAGCCTAATGCAAGAACCAGCCTGGCTGTCCAGTGTGAAGAAATGAAAAGGCTCAAATCACGGAAATGATGCTATTCTATTTGCCATAAGAATATAAATGTATTTCCATTTCATTTAACAATAAGCAAACTTCCTTTCTCTTTCAAATGCTTTAGGTACACAAAAGAACACTTCAGCTAACTACATTAAAGAGATCCAACCCAAACATCCTAATCAGTATCAAAAGGCATAAACTTAAGTGTGTCACAAGAAAATAACCAAAAAAAACAGATGTACTTAAAAAGTACAGATTGTACCAGTCATATTCAATAAGAAGGCCGCTTTCAAGATGAACAGTTCCTCCACATGTAGATGCTTTGGATACATTCATTCCCCAATGATCAGAGGGATGCAAAACTTTTACTCTGTCTTTGAAAAACTGCACACTAGTGTTTGCCAGCAAATCTAAGAAACGAGGAGCTATTTCCCATTCGTCCACTTCTACACATCATAATGTAATGTAATTCTATTGAATCATTTTTTAATAAAGAAGAAAACGGCAAATGTTGCTCAGGTTTAATAATACATACCTCCAGATAGAAGCTCATACAACATTGGCTTGAAAACAAAACGTTCAGACTGATCGACAAGAATAATCTGCTCCATATTTGATAAAGAATTTATCTTATAAACAAGTAAACAAAAGGTGTGCATAAAGCCCTAACAATTAAGTCACCAGGCATGCATATAAGACGTCATAATCATAGTTCTATGAGAAGAAGAACATAACTTCTAATCAAACAATCGCTTGCAAATGATAAAGATACTGCTGAGCTATTTTTCCCCTCTTGTTGAGACGGGCTCCTAAGTTCCTTGTGTCATGGCTTTTGTATCAACAGCCACACAACTGAATGAATTGAATTGGAGGACTATCCTGAGCTAAGGAATGTAAAAGCAAGAACTAGCAGCTTTAGGTTTAGCTGCGTAATAAATTGTCACTTATTAAGTCAACATAACAGTGAGCTAAAGTGAACATATCTTCTTATGTGATCATTGGTTCTTGAAATTTCGAAGCATGTTTTAAGTTTAACATGGTTATGATTCTGAACAGGCAGTAAATTTACAGATTAGTATATCCCCTCGTTCTTCACGGTATGTCTGTTATTGAAAGAAAAATGGATTAATCATCCCCCTTCTGCTGTTTATTGAACTGTGGTAATTTGTTAAGAGATAAAAAATATCCCAATGAATTTGATTGGTAATGTGTGATCAATCTCACATATTAAGATAAGAATTTTTTTTGCTGCATTTATTTTACATTTTGTAAAGTTAGTTCTCAAAAAGTGAACATGACAATGAGACATTATCATGTTTTTTTGCATATTTTTCATTTTCATGAAGCATGAAATTTATAATTTGTGTTTGGATTTAACTTAGTCCCAACAAACCAACTTGAAAAGTCTGACTTTAAGAATCATTTGCATTAGCCTCACCAATTGAATCAACATAATCATTTTCTGAAACATTGTTGGGTAGATTCTGAGGCAATTTGGGGAACCTTGAATATTTTCTGCTCTTGTTCCATTGGGAATCATCAAAAGTTTAGCTATGGTCAAGGATATTAGGACATGGGATCTTTGAAAAAACTCAAAATTCATATAACAATGTGGCACCCGTGGGGTTTTAGCACCCACAAAATTGGCTTGAAAAGATTGAGAATTCACTTGAATTAGGTTTCTATTCAATCTTGCGCTCATTAATTGAAGTAGCATCATCATTTTCTCAGAAACATGGTCAAGTAATTATTGAGGCAGTTGCGGATTCCCTTAAATATTTTCTGCTCTAGAGTTCCATTATTAGTGAACAGTACTGCTAGAAGCTAACTTGACCAAGCCCCCCTCCCCAATATTAGAGGCAAACCCTCCTTGAGCCAAACCAAAATTTCCTTCACAAAGGATGCCGATGTGCTACAATCTTATTTGCATTTTGAATTGTTTGAAGGTCACACATTCCAATTTCCTTTACCATTGAAACTTGTGATAACTCCCCAATACAATCATAGTTTGGATATATCACGTGAAATATGCTCTTGGGAATATGTGATACTTCTAGTGACTAACAAAATCTTCTTTAGCCAAGTATGGCACTTTAATGATTTGAAGAATAGTCTTTGGCACAACCCTCTCCAATCCAAACAACCTTTGCTTCGAACTATGGTTATGAGAAAAGAGTCAACGAATTTTGTGTAATGTATCCACACTATGGTGCATTGGGGACCCATCACAAGTTTCACTATGGTAAAGGAAATTGGACATGGAATCTTTGGAAAAACTCAAAATGCAAATAACAATGTGGCGCACTTGGGGTTCTCACACCCACAAAATTGACTTGAAAAGTATTACTTTAAGAATTTATTTGCGTTAGGGTTCTCTTCAGTCTTCCCCTCACCCACAAAAGTGGTATTATCATAGAAACACGGTCATGTGGTTAGTGAGAAAGTTGTGATTTCCTTGAATATTTTTTGCTCTAATACCATCTTATAATTTGAGTTTAGGTCTAACTAAATCCTAGAAAACTGACTTATGAGATTAGTACTCATCAGCGCAGCTTAATTTTATTGTGGCATATTCCTTAACATGTAAGCATATCAACCCTTACTGCATCTTGGATAAACGTTGCAACACAACAGGGCTCATGATGTAGGCATTTAATAAAGGAGCCACGTGGCATACACGTGATAGACAATTAGTAATTCTGTTAGGAATTCTATAGTGCATTGTGAGTTGGTCAGTGCAATGCACCCTTATAAATAACAAATTGTAAAGTTCAGCTTGGTAGCTAAAAATTTCTATCAATGACCTTTGTAATTTCCTCTTTTGAATTCAATACAATTCTTCTTATTCTATTCTTACAATTGGAAACCCTATAGTTTTATAGTTCTTCGAATAGTTTCTATTCTTAGTTCTACCTTCATTAGTGGTATAAGCTTGGACCTTCCATCGGCTTTTGTGGCAGATGTGACTCTTGATCAAGCGGAGATGCATGAACAAGGGGAGCAGTTGGAGAACACGATCACTGCAACACTCGAAGCATGTTTAATTGAGATTGCATTTTGATTTGGCAAGCAATTGATTCTTCGGTTGAGCAGTGAATCTCAGAAACTCCCCATATAGGAGAACGTCGTTCAAATTCCAATTATTCTTGTGGAACGCAGTTTGCATGAATTGATTTTCCGTGTTTTGATGGTGATGCGATTCAGCAATGGATTTACCGATGTGAAACGTATTTTGCAATTAGTAGCATTCCAGAGGATTTTTTTTAGTGAAATTAGAGGTAATCCACTTCGAAGGGAAGGCACTCCGGTGGCATACCTCTTTTTTGAAGAATTTTCCGAGAGGTAACCTTCCTAATTAGACTAAGCTTACAAAAATATTAATCAATCGTTTTGGTGAAGTATCCGACGATCCAATGTCAAAACTTATGAAGTTAAGGCAGCAGGGAACTATGGTGGAGTATCATGATCAATTTGATGCAGTCACTTCTCCATTAGACCTAAGTGATGCTCACTTATTAAGCTGTTTTTTAGTAGGTTTAAAGAAGGATATTCAAATGACACTAAGAATGTTTCAACCTAAAGATGTAAGAAAGGCATTTCAGTTGGCTAAATTGTATGAATCAAACATACATACCAAAACCTTTCCTAAAATCCAGAAAACACACTTTAGTACAACGGCTATTTTGCCCACACCTAATCCTATACATAAGCCTCCGAATTCACAACTTCATCTCAGTACAAATCAAAGACGACCTAATAAAAAACTAACCCCTGCATTTATGGCTGAGAGGAGATCTAAGGGACTGTTATTTTTGCGATGAACCATATAGCCCTGCACATGCTTTTACACACAAAAAGCTTGAGATTCATGTCATGGAGATAAGTGATACTAATGACAAAAATGTAGATCAGTTTGATGTCACTGAAGAAGATCGTAGTACTTTGGAGCCTCAAATTTCAGTTAGTACAGGTATAGCCAGCTTGAAAACGATGAGAGTAACTGGATATTATAAGAAGAAACCTTTACATGTACTCATTGACAGTGGAAATATTCATAATTTTTTAGATTAGGAAGCAGCTAAGAAATTGGGTTGTCATATAACCGATATTCCTACCTTAAGTGTGGCAGCCGCTTATTGAGCGGGGGTAGCCATGACTTCTACTGTGAAGCAGTTTCCTTGGACAATCCAAAACACTAAATTTACTTCAGGTATGCTTATTATACCCCTGGAATGTTGTGATGTGGTACTCGGAGTTCAGTGTTTGGTTATTCTAGGGGGGATATTACATGGAACTTTGATAAGTTGTCCATGCAGTTTTTTTGTTCAAGGTAAGAAGCTGGTATTGAGAGGGGCAACAAGTGAGGGACTTAAAACGGCCAGAAAAATGTGGGAAATACATTGGCACATGGAGTAAGATACTTGTAATTCAAAGGATCAAGCAATATCTTCAACAAAGGACACGAGTAGGAAACAACTATGCAAAATGCTGAATAAGAAGAATAAAAAACCCGTGGTGACTTGCATTGCATTTATATATCCATTGCATTAAAATTAAACACAGACACTGAGTATACTAGAACAAGCAATCACAGAGTTTTAATGCCTATCAAACCAAACTTCTATGTGACACGAAATGAAATTCCACGAGATATTTATTTGAAGACAACTTACCTGTGGTTTGTTATCATCAGGCCACTCCAATGATTCCAACCTTAAAGCAGTATATAAACCACCAAATCCACCGCCTAATATGCACACCCTAGGTTTCTGCAATCAGATAATATTTTTCTCGTCTCAAATTAACCACCAAATTTCAAACATAAACCAGGAACACAGGTTCCCCAGGCCAATCACACATCCAAATAGGTACGATTTCCAAAAGAGAAAAAGTAACACTTAGAAACCTTGTTATCAGGCCACGCAAAATTCGTAGTCTCTTTTTCGGCTTCAGATATCTCCTCCGCAACGCCGCCATTATTTCCGGACGCGAAAAACCGCAATCGAAACCGTTTCCCGATAGAGTTTGCGAACAAGGACGAACCAGTTCCCCTACTTCTCGGAAATAGCGCGCTCCATTGCTTCGCTCCGCCTGAAACCGCAAAAGAGAATGTGGATCCATTAATAGAATGAAATTGATAGTAATTAACAATTATAAGTAGAAAAGAGAACTCCGATAATTTTCCATTAGTTCTCTCAGATTCCAAACACTTATAGGAAGAAGAGAACACACGGTGAAAAGCGACGAGAGTGGGAGATGCGGGTGCAGCTAACGCAATGAGCGACATTCTCATCTGCGAAGCGAGAAGCATATACAACGAAATTCAATTGAGTCACTGAAATTGAATTCGGTTTGGTTTCATCGCCAGAGAAAGAAGAAAGGTTGGAAGGAAACAGAAACAGAAAAGAGAGTAGAAGAAGTGAGGCAAGCCTTAGTCACAAGCTTTGAGGCTGTTCTGCTTCCACGGTTTCTCCCTCCCCTTTCTCCTCATCTCTAGTCATATCATTTTGGTTAGTGATATTTTTTTTAAAAATAATTACTTTTAAAATGTACTTATTCAATAAATAAATAAATAAGAGAGATTTTATTTGTGTTTTTTTTTCTTAATGTGATTATTTTAATTTAATAAAATGAATACATTTCTTTTTTAAAATTGAGTCATTTTGTTATTGTTAATATCAAAAATACTTATTTCAAGTTTAACCACGCCCATTCTTACATTGACGATATTACGAAAATTGCATCATCTATTTATGTTAATTAGACATGATAATTAAATGCAATGAACCAATATTTAAGTTATATGGAAGAATTCAAGTGCTTTTATAACTTCTTTATTTGAAAAAAAATATACATATAGAATTCTTTTTAGAGAAGTACTAGCTACATTTTCTTTCTAAAATCTTTATAGGATGATTACTCTCCAATAATTTCTTAAGATCAATTGAAAATCATTGAAAATAACAAAACTGATAGTTTTAAATATTTGTTTAAATAACTGAAAAATGTCAGATAGAATTTATAGCATATTTAATGCAATATCTAAATTTTATATTTTATTTTATTTTTGGTGGATCCTGTCATGTTATATAGATATAAAATCTTATCTAAGTTTTGCTTTAGTGGCAAATCTCATCTTAAGATCTTGGGTAAATTTTCATTGCTTTCACAATTTAATTTTTATTAATATAAGGGCATAAATTAGATCTTATATATATGATCTCAAGTGAAAAGCTCGCATGCTTTTATCACAATCCTATATAGGCTTTCACTTATTCTTTATAATTAAATTTGTCAACACAAATAAAATATTTGACTCTTTAATGAATGGAGAGTGTATAAATTTACTGTTGACTGTTATTTCAGTGAAGATAAAATGTATATATATTATAAAAATATCATGGAAAAAGTTTGACTTCTATTTGAGTGAAAGGATAATGGCTGCATTTATTGTTTTAAAGTTCATTAATCTAAATATTAAACTCAGTTATGTAATAGCTTTTTTAAAGTTATAATAACTAGTGGTCTTAAAACTATTTCTTATTGATTTTCTCAAACTTTTCAAATAGGAGATAATCGCATATTGACATTTTTTAGTTAATTAAAATTTAACTTGATGTAAGTATCTTAGTTTTATAAGTTTTTATTTAATTTAGGTTACTTTATTATGAATATTTTTTTTGATTAGGTGAGATGTTTTAAGGTGTATCAAGAATTTAATGCAATATCAGTTTTGTTATTTTATCTTAAAATTTGTTATACTTTGAAATAAACAAGGTAAGAGTAAAGATATTCAACTAAGATTAGGAAATTGTTTTGTGATAGTTCTTGTGTTTTGAAATTGTGTGTTAATAATTTGATATATAAGTATCTCAGTTGAATGTGATTTCAAATTATTGTTTATACCTGTTCGATGGAGTTATGATTAAATATATTTCAATAATTCATAAAGTTGTGGATTTAGTTGTATGATAAGTTGTATTTAAGATATAATAGCTGTTTCAGTGTTAAACTGGTTGGATTAATATTTATAAAATTTTGTGTTATATGTTTTTTTTTTAACTTTATAGATTCTGTTTGAGTGTCAAACGATCAAATAATATTTAAGAGATAAAAGTTATTATAGATAGGCATAAAATATATTTAATCATCCATCTAATCACTTAAGTTATAGTATAGATTTAAGTAAGATAAATATTGAAACAAATTTTTTTTTTTAATTTAGTAAATAAAGTAATGATTAATTGTTTAGGGTTTTGAATTGTTGAAGCGATGGAATGAAAGATCTTTGAATTAGATTTTAAAACTTGCTCGCTCAATATATCAAACCACGTCAATGAAACATTAGGTAATTGCTTGAGAAAAAAAAAAAAGGTTTGAATTTGTTATTTTCATCACAAATGTATCACTCAAGTTATAATATAGCCTTTTAAGTTCCATATTATATCTATAGGGCAAGATTTTGTCACTAAAATTATATTAGAATTTATTAACTTATTAATCCATAAAAATGTATTTTGCGCAACTCATAATGACACATGGAAAAAATAAGTCGACTTACCCAACCCCACAATCTGCCTTTTTTTTGTCTTTTTTTTTTCTTGTTAATCTTTTATTGCAATGTATAATTGTTTCTAATTTTGATCGTTGTTTAATTAATATCATGTATTTCCAAATTCAAATTTATAGGTTATTTTTATATTTCACTTTAATATTGTTTTAATAATATATTTCATATTTACTTGCGATAAAAACTACAATTTTTTATGATTGACTTTTTTTTTTTTACTCTTGATTGTTGTGCTTAAAAGCTCTAATTAAATAAATAAATAAATTAATGTTTATACTATTTTTGTCAAAAGAGTTATTAATGAAATATTAAACAATAAACAAGTAAATATTTTTTATCCTTACAATAAATGAAATGTTGAATAATATACACTAAATATTAAATGCTCTTTATTCTCAATGAATGAAATGGCAAATAATAAATATAAATATTAAATATATTTTGTATCCTTACAATAAATAAAGAACAAGTGACAAAAAAACAAGTTATTTCATTTCATCCTTGCGTTATCACAGGTCTCTTTAATGTTAACATTTATGCTTATTTTCTAATTGGCAATTAAAATTGTACAGGTTACCATCTAAAATGCAAGTTGATATTTATTTGTTTTTGGTTTTTTCAAGAATTATGATGTCCCAATATTAAGACATTCAATTTACCATTTTAATTTTTCAATTAAGTCCTGTATTAAACCTAAATTATTAGCAAAGACATAGCTACCTTCCTTTATTTTCATTCCTTGTTTCTTATTTTTTTAGTTTTCTTTCACATAATTTTTTATCCATCTTGACTTTGATTTCACCCATCTTATCAAATTATAATTTCAAATTCAATAAGGTGTGTGGAGTCTTAATATCAAAGTTCAATGTTGAGTTTAAAATATTTTTTACATTATTTAAGTTTAGATTTATTTGACCAAAGAAACATATAAAATAATTGTTACGCTTATGAAATGAATATATTTTATTTAATTAAAGTTAAACATTAGAAACTTTATAAATATCTTAAAATTGTATGTAACTAAAATTTTTACACGATATGTATTCGATCTTATTTGTTCAACTAAAGGAGTAATTATTAACTAAATTAAAGACACTACTCATACAAATTTACAAACTAAATTTTCAATTTAAATAAAAGTATTATCAATCTATACCAACTTTTAAGTTTTTTTAGGGATTAAGATTATAAATATATTAATAATTTATTTATTAACAAGTTAATAAAAAAAACGAGGTCACACAGCTCATGGAATTTCAGCAGTAAACGAATTTATCCAAATTTCAATTCATAGCTAGTTTTTCTTTCAGGTATATTTGGTAGATGCATAAAGGTTGAGTCCTTCAATCTTATTTCTCTATTTGATGTGAAGTTTATGTTAGAGTATTAATTTTATAACTAAAGACAACGTTCTTTCTTTATTTGAGGTAGTTTTAGAACTTAAACTTAATTTATATCAAATTTTTGAACAATTATCTAAGAATTTATATTGATCAATTTAATTATAATAATAATTATTATATTTTAAAGTTATACGAGTATTCTCTTCATGCCATCACAAACTTTTTAAAAATTAAAATCAACATAATAATAAAACAACGCAACACCCTCCTTTTCTCCGACAAGATTAACAACGCTGGTAGAACAATAAAATAAACACTCAAATAATAATAAAAGCTTATTAAGTATGCATGAAAAGTAATTTAAACACTATACTAAAAATATTTTTCTGCTCAATAATTACTCACTGCCTAAAATTCTTAATTAACTTACTTTACTTTTAAGTTCTTACGGTATTTAAAGACATATTTTAATGTAAAGACGATAGTGAAAGCATAACAAGAAAAGCTATAAAAAAAAAGTAAAATATTGATATGTTTACTAATCATCCATGCTAAGGACTAAATTAAAAAAAAAAAAAACTTCCACTTTACAAAATTTATTTATGTAGAACTTAAATTTTCACATGTACTAATAATATGCTACATGGTTAATTCTAATACACCTCTTTTACTAAAAAGGAAAACATTGAATATTTTTTGGTTGACATTAAGATTTTTTTTTAAACACCATGTTGCTTTAATGACTAAGATGAAACACTTTTGGACCGAAATTTATCCAATAAATAAATACACAAAACCATTTCAATTTTGACATTCGCTTATCCCTCGTGATCGAACAAGAGGTTTCTTCTTCTTCTTCTTCTTCTCCGTCGTGGTCATGGGTGACGGAAGTGGGAGCCGGTGGAGCAGGGCGGAGTGGGTGCAGCAGTACGATCTGTTAGGTAAAATCGGCGAAGGCACTTACGGCCTCGTTTTCCTTGCCCGAACCAAAACCCCTTCTCCCTCCAAATCCATCGCCATCAAGAAGTTCAAGCAGTCCAAGGACGGCGACGGCGTCTCCCCCACCGCCATCCGAGAAATCATGGTATCATTTTTTGTCCGCTTCGTTCACTTTCACTTCCAATTGCAATTTCCTCTCACTCCTCTTTTCCTGCAGTTGTTGAGGGAGATTACGCACGAGAACGTCGTGAAGCTCGTCAATGTCCACATCAACCACGCCGACATGTCGCTCTACCTCGCCTTCGATTACGCCGAGCACGATCTCTATGTCGGTATTCCGTTATTTCGAGGGCGTTTTTCGCCTTTTTGTTTTTTTTTTGAGTGTGAAATAAGAAATTGAAGTTATAAATTTCGCAGGAAATTATTAGGCATCACAGGGACAAACTCAACCATTCCATTAATCAATACACTGTTAAGTCTTTGCTCTGGCAGTTGCTCAATGGATTGAGTTATCTGCACAGGTCTGAATTACTGAATATGAAACATCACTCTTTTTTTTTTTTTTTTTTTTTTTTTTTTTTTTTTTT
>Ga0099824_1001501_pt1 | contig 32933 bp, 11 predicted proteins | sample SiratrowhiteBW_FD_76837 | JGI IMG/M metagenome (GOLD analysis project Ga0099824, IMG submission 76837) | Root nodule microbial communities of legume samples collected from California, USA - Siratro white BW | ecosystem: Host-associated > Plants > Roots > Nodule | place: USA: California... | reverse complement strand
TATATATATATAAATATATATATATATATATATATATATATATATATTTAAATATAAATATATATATATATATATATATATCGTTTTTCTAGAATGAAAATTAAAAATAGCAAAAGTAGAATAAGAATGATTGTATTATTGAAAATGTTTTGTAAAACTTAAACTTTTCTATAAAATGTTTTTAAGACAAGTGAATTAAGATAAAAGACATGTGTTTTCATAATTATTTGTTTTTACAGTTAAGATTAACTGCAGTTCTTAATAAATATATCAGTTTTACTATAAATTAGAATGTTTAGATTATTACTTTTATAAGTTACTTTTAATTCTATTGAAGTAGTGTTTCACTTGTTTTTGTAAGCAATGTATCTAGGTATCCTTTTGTTGAGAAGAGAGAAATCCAAAAGGCAAATGATGAATTTTGTGTGTAGGCCACAATAAGACTATTCAAATTATAAGGAAGAAAACATAATTATAGAATATTTAATTACTCTATTTGGAATAATAACATAATATAACATTAATCTAGTCGATTCTAATATCACCAATTACTATATTCATAGGATTCTAACATATATACAGGATTTTAATAGGACCCAGTGAATGTATATGCTACTATAGGAATTGATCAAAGCTAGATGATATTTTCTGGAGTATGACTTTTTCTCTAACATTCAACTTCAAAATCATATTACTTCCTTTCATGTTGAAACATATATAAGTCTAGCTTTTTACAAATGTCATCCACACTATCTCTCGATTAACTTAGTGAACATGTCAGCTAATTAGTTGTAGGAACAGACAAAGTATATAATTAATGACAAACCATCACACATTGATTTTTGGTGCAGGTGTGAGAAGATGATGTGTTGAGCAGTTGATGAGACATGGTGGCAGTGGGTCGTGAGTCGGGAATGTAGTGGTTGCCAGAACAAGATAGCTCTAAATTATAAGGTTGCATGAGTGGTTAAAGAAGGCCACAGTTGTTGAAGAGAAAAATATGATCAATGGCACATGACTGTTGAAGAGCGAATATTGGTTGGAGAGACAAGCACCCGTCGGAGACAAAAAATTATTAGAAGGCACGGTGACTGCTGAAGAGCAGAAATGCTCGGAGGGTATGGTGATTGCTAAAGAGCAAAAACACTACTTGGAAAACACAACAATTATCAAAAAGTCAAAAAGTGTGTGCTCAATATAATGGCAATTGCTAGATAACAAAAAATGTTTAGAGACCGCAACAAATATTGTGGACCAATATACTCAAAGGGCATGATAACTGTCACATGGCTCAACAACTATGGGAGAACAAAAATTGTAGACGGAACAACAATAACTATTGGAAAACAAAAATGATAAGAGTAACAATCATCGACCTCCTCCTTTTCTTTCTATCCGGTCCCTTCTTAAACTAATTTTTGCATATATCATGACATGTATTAGTCTCCCTTTATAGTCTTTATTCATTTTATTATCACTAAGTATATCTCATTAATATCATGATTAGTAAAGAATTTTAAACACCAAGGGTGATCACCCAAAATATGAAAGAGTATACTTACATGGACTTTAACATCGTTGTTCATGTTATGAGTTAAGCATAAAATCATTAGAAATGTTTGTCAGCACAAACATCATTTTTTTTCCAAAGTTAAGTTACTACTAAAATATTTTTATATGTTCTTTTGAGATTTTTTCAAAGTTAAGTTAATACTAAAATATTTATATATTTTTTCATAATTTTGTCGATACTCAACTTAACCATGTTGTGAAAATATACATTTCTTACTTTAATATTGATTGTATTGCTTTAACGCTACGACATCATCATAATTGAGATTATATTGTTTCAGTCGTCGCTATGACATTATTGTTTTATTAGCACTATGGTGTTATTGTCTGGACCAATACTAATCATTTTGACCGTCACTATAACGCTAATCATTTTGACCATCGCTACATGCTCATATTTTAGTTGTCACTACGCCACTAATCATTTGACCGGCACTACAGTACTTATATTTTAACCATCACTACGACGCTAATAATTTGATTGTCACTGTGGCGCTATTGTTTTCGTCACCCCTGTGAGTTTATCACATAATTGTGATTTTACCTGCGTGCCCAAAAAGAATGATTAACAATGCAAGACGTACCTTTATTATAGGTTGATAAATAACCTTTATTTTGAATCTTGCATTTGAATCTCTTATTATAGTAATCTATATTGAAATAATGTGTATCTCACTAGATAATCTATATATGTTTAACTATGTGTGCTCTAACACCTTATATAGTTATCTCATTTTGAATTTTTATTCTCTAGACATACTCAATCTAAAGTACACAAATTTCATCAATCAAATTTTCACCACTTACAAGCCTCAATTTTATCATTGGTGGTTCCTTACCTTGAATGGAGAAATATCATGGCTCAAGAAATTAAGACTTTAGAAGATGACGATACTTGGTCTTTAGTCATTTTACCAGAAGGCAAACATTGCATAGGGTGCAAATGAGCTTTTAAATTGAAATTCAATGTTGATATATAGAAAGCTTGGTTGGTAGCTAAAGACTACACACAACAAACTAGGATTGATTTCTGAGATACTTTCTCACCAATGGCTACACTTAGTTTTTTAAGGGTCTTATTAGTCATTGTTGTTGCAAAAAATTTGAAACCTACAACAATTAGTATCAATATTGCATTCTTAAATGATGAGTTATTTGAGGAAATATATATGAATAGTTCTAGGATTACAAAACAATAATAGAATGATTAGTTTGCAAGTTGAATAAATTTATATATAGACTAAGACAAACCTCTAGATAATGGTTTTGTAAGTTCTCTTCCACCTTATTGCAACATGGTTTTACAAAGTCCAAAAATGATTACTCTTTATTTACTCATGGTTTTCGGTTCTTCATTATGTATTTTGTTGGTATGTGTGGACAAGATCATCTTAACAAGTTCTGATTCTTCTTGTATTGATAAGGTACAATTGACATTGAGTTCTTTGTTCAAACTAAATAGTCTTGATACTTTTCAATACTTCTTAGGCTTGGAAATCGTCAAACCCAACAAAGGTGTCTCCTTGAGTAAGAAAAAAATATACTTGATTTTTATTTGGTGATATTGGTTTTTTAGGTAATAAACCAATTACATTACCTATGGATCCTAATTTAAAACCTAGTCTCAATGATGGTGACTCAATTGAGGATCCCTTTATGTATAGAAAAACTTACATATTTGATCATTTTCAGACCAAACATTACTTTTGCAATTCACAAACTTAGTTAGTATTAGCAAAATTCATTAACCACACATTTAGCTGCAGTCCATTACCTGTTATAGTATTTAAAGCCCATTTAAGTCTGTTTGGGCCTCCAACCATCTGTCTGGCCCGAATTCAATCCTGAAGAGATCACTCTAGAGAACATGGTGAATCAAGGAAAAGCCCTCTAAATTGTATAAATTGTTTAGAATAGTTTAGAATAATTTGGGCCTTGTATTTAGGCCAAGCAGAATAGATTTGGGCTTTGTACTCTAGGTCATGTACTATAAGATTTTGGGCTTTGAAACATATAAAAATGTTGGACGTCCACCTAAAGCAATCTAGACAATAAGTCACTCAAGATACATGAGAGCATGCACCACATGGAAGCTAGAGTATCTAATGCTGCATGACAACCTCACATTTGAGAGGATTGAAGCTTGGGAAGCAAGCTACTTTGCCACATGTCATCATTTAAGTGGATAGTATTTTGAAGCTTGTTCCACAAGCTACCTCCTTGTCACATGTCATCACCTAAGTGAAGAGTATTTTGAAACTTGCTCACAAGCTATTCTTGCCACATTTCATCTGTGATGAGTGGAGAGTTTTTATGAAGCTTCTTATACAAGCTAGGACGTCCAAGACTCTATAAATAGAAGTGTTCAACTATATGTAAAAGTAACTTGGAATTGGTAATGAAATATTATCCATTTTTTGTTGTTTTACGTGTTTCTGAGTTTTCCCTAGATTAGTCTTCTTCTAGAGTTAACCTAAACTCTTTCCTAGTGAGTTGACTTAACTTCTCACTCTTACAAATTTCTAATTCCATATAAATTCATTAAACTTCTCTAAATTCTAAGAATACTTCCACTCATCAAAACTCTTTCACCATTCATCCAAAATAAAAAATCATAAAAATGATAATTAAAAAAATAACATTTTTCATCATAAAAGGTCCAAAACATATAAATACGATTCTCACTTTATTAGTGAACTTGTTAAAAAATAACTTTTAACTCTCATTCATGTCCATAAACATCAAGTAATTGATATATTCACAAAGACAATTTATACTACTCTCTTCGATTATTTTATAAACAAATTGGGAATCATAAATATTTATTGTCCAACTTAAAAAGATATTAGAATAAATATAATTAGATATTATAAATATTATATATATAAGTTATTTGATTTTTAGATATTATAATCTATTATTTAGTTTTTAGATATTATAAATATTATATATAATCAATTATTTTATTTTTTTTAGTATATCTGTTACTTTAACTCCTATAAAAACCCAAAATCATAAATAATATATTTGATTTAATAAATTATTTATATTTTCTTCTCTTTAACTGAGGGTGCGAGTCTAGAAAAAAGAAAGTTTGGAGGGGCTACTGCTCGAATTACAGGGTGGTTGCGTTGAGCCAAAATGGATCTGGTGACTGCCAGATTATCACTCAATAAGGCGATGCCAGCTGTGGAGTTCACTGGTCGGAAAAAGCTTGCTGAGAAGGTACCAGTGCTGAACAATGAAGAAAAATTGAAAAATAACAGAAAATCAAAATCGGACATGGTTCCTAAAATGTTTACACCTATGAATAATGAACCGACAATGAAAACACAGATTAGGATTCTCTTCTGGTTAGGCTTCGATACATTGTTGAGAAGAGAAAATTTGAGAAGACATATACCTAATTAGATTAAGGACACATATTTTAATATGCAATCACTACTTTTTAAATTTGACTTAGCACGTGATGCTGATATTTAGGTTACTTCAAACTTTACTAAAAGAAAAATAAAGTTATACCCTCACAATATAAAATAATTTTACATTGTTATTTAATTATATGTTTGGATGAACTTTCTACAAGTTCCATATAAGAGAACAAAATAAGAAAAAAATTGAATGATGTATGAGTTAATTTATAAAAGTTTTCTTATATAATTTCTTCATTTTTTTTATTTTTATCTTAGACATAATTTAATTTTAGCTTATGGAAAAAATGAATTATTATTTTTTCTTTAAAATAATTCATAAAGGAACTATTTACCCGTCCCCACCCACCCTTTTTTTGTCTCTCTTTAAACTAGGGAGGCCAAGGAATCATTTATAATTAGGCATAACCCAGAGAAAATTAATCCCAAACTACTATTTGGGCTTTGGTCCAAATTAAAATCTGGAAACACTATCAGACACTTAGCCCAAAATAGAGCCCACCACAATCTGACAGTGGGCCAGACCACTCCATTACTTTGGGCATGCCCCGAACGTGCATGTCTCTGTCTGACACAGTCACATGCTTACAACGTTCGAGTGTCATAAAAGACACAAAATCTTGCAGCCTACGACTTCCATCTTAAACATGAACCTAAAAATCAAGACAGAGAACACACCCTTTTCGTAATCTCCTTCCTCACTCGCTTAATTCCCTTTCAAGAGATCACCATTCTTTTTATATTTAACTCGAGATTCTCTACCATTAAGTCACCTTTTTTATTTTATTAATAAACACTCGAAAGCGGAAAAACGATATCTTTCTCCTGATCATATTTTAAAGAGGAAGGCTCGAGTACACCTTTGATTAATTTTCTTACTATTTGTCATTTCGTAAAATTTAGTGCATATTTACATATTTAGATGACATTAAACAGAACCTAAAATGCCTTTTTAAACATAATCTTCTCTCACTTGCTTCAAATTTTACTTGATTGCCTTTTCAGTTTTTAAAATTAGAATCATTTTGTGAATTTATCCCTAACGTTTTTTCTGCTTTATGAATTTGAATCTTATTGTTTTAATTATATAATTTTACGTTATCTTCTTAGTTCAAGATTCAATATTTATCAACAATATTAACATCATCATTGATATGAATAACTGAATAAGTTGTCACAGTATAAAATAGTGACAGAACATTATTTTTGTCAAATATTGAAAATAATATATTACTGTCCTAATTTTAAAGAAACATATATAATTATCAATTACTAAAATTTATATTTATTTTGAAATCTATTAACAAAATATCTATTTATTGTTCTTAAAAATACATATTTGTGAAGGTATTGATAATATAAAGACTTATTCTTACACTATAAATAATTGTATTAAATATAACTACTATTTAAAACACTTAATTTTATACATTATTTGTGATAAAATAAAATGTATAATATTATTAATTAAAATTAACGAATTCAATAAGGTGCAAGTTTGGATGAAATAGATTATTTAGTTCACCACGGTGTTAACTAGATAAAAATGACCTAATTAAAACAAGAGAAATGAAATTTTTAGAACATTTGGAGGAAGAAAGTGGAAAGAGTTATAGGGTGTAAGAAATGAAGAAAGAAGAGAAGAGAGAATAGAAAGATGAGATATGAAAATGCACGTGAAAGGCATAATCTAGGGAATGAATAGGCTAAATCTCTTACATTCTTGAAAAGACTTTTGTTCCCCTCCCTGACAAAAGAAGAAAATAAGAGGACACCTATCCAAGCAATTATCCACAAGCCTAACCATGGCAGAACCCGGTTCAAGCGCCATTAGAGGACTCGGAATAGCTCCGAACAAGTAATTGCCTCCCAACAGAAGCCTCTCGAACGGAGCCATCCCAGCCTCCGGGAAAACCGTCTTCAACGCGTACTGGGTCGGAATCATTCCCACGAACTTGTTGTTCTCCAACGACAAAGACGAGAGCTTCGGCATCAACGCCAGGAACAACGGCAGAAACCCCCCAAGCTCGTTGTCACTCAGATCAACGGCTATAACCCCACTTCGCATTTCCAAAGCGTAAGAAGGCGATTCCACGTGCGAGAACTCGTTGAAAGAGAGCGTCACTTGCTGCAGCGAGGGAAGCTCGAACAGCGCAAACGGAACGCCGCCGCTGAACCTGTTGGCACTCAAATCCACCACTTGCAAGGAGTTCAAGTTCCTCAGAGATTCGGGCTCCAACGCGCCGCTCAAGCTGTTGTTCCGCATTGAAATCTGAACGAGAGATTCCGGCAACGCGGAGGGGAACCCTCCGGTGAAAAGATTGAAGCTGAGGTCCAAGTAGTAAAGATTCTTCAGAGAGCTCAAACTGGGAACGACGCCATTTAGCTGGTTGGACTGCATTTCGAGGCGTTTAAGGTTGGTGAGGCCGTTAAAACTAACGGGGATGGGTCCTTGGAGGTTGTTGTTGTCGAGGTAAAGCTCTTGGAGGTTTGAGAGGGAGAATAAGGAAGAGGGTATGGTTCCGGTGAGGGAGTTTCTCGATAAACCGAGTCGAGTTAACCGAGTGAGATTGGAGAATGACTCGGGGATTTGGCCCGAGAAGAAGTTGTTTGAGACGTCGAGAGTTTGGAGGTAGGGGAGGTTCCAGGTGGCGGGGAGCGTGCCGGTGTAACCGGCGGGGTCGAGTGTGAGTTCGGTGAGACGAGCGGTTCCTGAAACGACGGCGTCGCACCTGAAGCCGCACGTGAACCTGTCGCTGAAGAGGTTGTCGCAGGGATCGAAGGAGAAGTCCCATGAGTAGATGCAGGAGGCTGGGGTGACGGAAGCAGGGTTGAGGTTGTTCTTGAGTTCCTTAAGAAGCTGCGTATCGCTCCAATGCGTGGCTGATTCGGTGAGCAATGAGGTTAGGAAAAGTGAGAGAGTTAGAAATAGGTGAAGGCGAGGGGAAGTGAGTGTGAGAGATAGCATTTTGAGTTTGAGTTTTGTGAGATGAGAGTGGTTTGAATGGAGATGGGAATGGATGTGGAGGAAAGAGCTGGGATTAATGGCTTCTTTTTCAAAATTAACTCACTTTCGTTTTTTTTCCACACTGAATGGTGTCAGAGATCTTTTGGGTGAATGGCTTCACGGGTGCCAGAGGCTTCTTCAATACATCTGTTCTGTTTATTACAAGAAAAAAAAAAAGAAAAAAGAGAAAGAATAGTACTTCTTTAATAGTAGTTTGTAGTTTTCTAGGTTTTGTTTAGTGGTTGAATTTCTTTTTTTTTTTTTATCAAATTTACAGATTTGGATATTATTGAAGTAGAAATCAATTTTATTATTTTTTACCTTTTTTTTCTTTATATTTGTATAAATCAAAATTATTGATATAATTAATTAAAATTTTATTATTATAATTTTTACTTGTAATAATGTTATTTTATATCTTTCAAAATAGTGTTTAAGTATTTATTTTTGAGATGTAGTTAGTTCATTTGGAGATGATAAATTTTGAAAATAATTGTTCAATTTAAACTTGTTAAATTGATTTTATTCATATATTTAAACGAGAAAAATAAAATTGAAACTAATGAATATAAATGTTTTAAATTAAGGAGAGCTTTATTGAATACACATATATTTGTAATCAAAGTATTACCATCACATTAATTAGGAGAATTTGTTTTATTAGTCAGTCTTGCTATGGGTTTTGTCGGTAGGTATATAACATGTTGGTATTGGCAATTAATTTTTTCCTTTAATATGAGCATGTCCATCGTCATTAATAATAGTATCTTTCTTTCTATCAATTGTATTTTTGAATATTTAAATAATATTATTTTTCTTTCTATCAATTGTATATTTAAATATTTATATAGACATAATAGACGATAATCATCTATGAATGGTGGTGGTGTCGTAAGAGAAAGAAGTGAAAAATATATTTGGTAGACGTAAAAAAAAAATTGATTGGGATGAAAAAAAAATATTATATATGTGGAAACTTGTTGATAATTTATAAATTTGAAAATGAGACTGTTGAAACTAGAGTGTTGAACATATTGCTCTTAATGTGTATTTGAATAAAACCTAACATGTTGGTAATTATATTGTGGTGTGGGGTTATACATGTTCCTACAGAGTATCATATGAAAACATGAAATTTGCATGAAATTTAGGTAAGACAATATAAAAATATTGAAACAAAGTATAACATTGTAGAGTTTCATCATTATTAAGAATCCGTGTTTATGATATGCACTATGTTGAATGCACTATTGCATGTATCCTATAGTAATTCATTATGATGAACATTTCACATTCCAAGATATTTTTTTATGATATTGTGGTCAAAGTAATAGTCATATCTTTAAATTTATGTAAATATGAAAACTATCTATTGGAAGAATTATCAAGCCTATTAAGTATTACATAGTGTTACTATTTTTTTGTATCTTGTTTGTAGTGGGAGTGTGATGAACCTACGTACTCTTCACTTTGAGAAGTCAACACCCTTGTAAAGAAGACTATAGTTTATCCCCTTTGTAAGAGTTATCTTCTTAGAAAAGTTGTTATATTTTGTAGCAAGAAGTGGTAGTTAAGAATAATCAAATTCTTGATCTCAATGGGAGATTGAGAAAGAAAATCAAGAATGATTTGTGTATTTGTGGAAATTATGAGTGACTATCTTTTTTTTTAATCAATTTGTTTGATTAGTGTAACCCTGAAGAAGAACTTGATGTAGTCCAAGAGGTGAAGGTGAATCAACATAAAATCATGTTGCTTTTCTTATTTGATTGATAATATACTCTTTAATGCTATGAGTTTTGAAATTTTGTTCAATCTTCTTTTTAAAGTTTGTATGTACCATCATCAATCACCTTTTTTTGTCAATAATTGTATCTCCTAATTGCAGGAACCTATACTCAACTTAAATTGTTTTATCATTTCCAAATCCATCAAAACTAACCCCTCAATTTATGTAAAAAGTTTGATTGTAGAGATAAAATGCTACCAAATTTAGTCTATGAATCATATAAAAGTGTGAATAGCTAAGCAAAAAGAAATGACCATAAAGTTTTGATATTGGGAGGATCATGATCCTTCTAAATGGTTGCATATAGTTCAAGAAAGTGTCTTCAACATATTAGTTCAATACATTATTGGTAATCCTTACATGGTTGATGGAGGTGCAAGATCAATCTTCTTATATCTTAAACCATGTTTTTTTTTCATCTTTTAAGTTATACATTGAAAGATTCGAATATTACAAGTTAACTATTGAAGTAAACATTACTATTTTAACGATAAATATCATACTAGTTTATTAGATATAATTGTGCAAGATTGAAATTATAACAAATTTCCACTAGTATTTGCAATTGTTGATTGTAAAATAAAAGACATGTTGATATGATTTTTCTAAATTTTAAAACAATATGTAACACCTAATTAAAAACTTATACAAGATCATAGATAGAGACACAACTATCTTACCAACCCTAGAGCCTAAAGAAGTTGTTTCGAAAGCAAAAGGTTTACAATCAGGTTAGTGCATTAGATATATTGCCTCAAAACTTCAATAAGAAATAATAAAGAAACACATGATGGAATTTTGGATCCAAAATTCCCAATGGATATTTTCCACCACATTTCTTACTCCATTTTGAACAACTTTCATTTTTTGAGCGTCTCAATCTGAGTTATTTATCAAAAGTTATGACCATTTAAAAAAAATTCATCTTAAATTTTAACAACTCAATCTATGATTATTTATACAATATAAGAACTATAAAATCAAATATACACTAAAAGAAGTCGCTACTAAAAAACTTGGGTGAAAAAAAAATTCTAACTATTTTTTATGAATTTTACAAAAATGCTAACTTGTTGTAAAGAGAAACGTTAAGAGGGTAAATGTGGAACTAGACATTCACGCTCATGCCCACGCATCAAGTAAATACTATAACACCCTTAATGACCTGCAATGCCAATGTAAAAAAACAAGTTAAACAAACAAATCACACACTTTGAAAATGCAAAATAAAGCAAAGTGGATGAAGGCTACCAACGAAGGAACTAAATGGGAGTGAAAACAATGAACAACCAATACAAAACACAAGCACCAGAGATACTCAAGCGGCATGAGAGAAAGACAAATACCAAAAGTAGTGAAAGTGTTAGGTCAAAAACACATATATTACATTGGTTGTTTAAAACAACCAATGTAATATGTCCATACCAAAATTTGTTTTTTAATTAAAATATAAACGTCACTTTCTCCATCGATTGGAACTCATAAAAAAAATTTGTGAGATTTTTTTGGCCTATTTTCTATATTTATTTTATGTAGCAACCGATGATGTAAAATGAACCCTATTACATCGCTTACCCCCTTAATTTATTGTATCTAAAATCTTTTTTTTCTACTAGTGTTAAATGTTATGCAATTAGAATTTCAACATGTCGTTGCTTGATTAGAACAAATATTATTGAAAGAGTGGACCAAAGCATGTGACAAAGAAAAAATGTAGGAGCTTATGACAATCAATCTTACAAAGTGCATAATTCAAATTTGAGTGCATAATTCAAATTTGAGGAGAGTAAAAACCTTCCCTTACATGTACTTGTCAAAACAACATTTGAAACAACCAAATGATGTTTGTTGAACAAGAAATCAAAAATAATGCATGTTAAAGAACATATTATGATTAAAGAAATAAGTACCTTGTTCAAATAAAACCAACAACGAGTGGACATATGAAAATACAATTTAGAAAATGTTAAGTTTTGATATTTAAGAACAAACTTATTTAATGAGCAATGAGTTATATGATAAAGCTAAATAATTAGTGGTATGATCATGAAAAATTTTAAGAAGCTAAACGTCTTTAATATCATATTATAATTATTTGTTTCTTTTTCCCGTTTACAAATTACTACATTTGTTGACCCCATCTATAAGTTAGAAAATATTTTTAAGACTTATAAAGTTTTCTTTTGTCTAGTTCGAAATTATGATTATTAATTTTATATAAAAGTCAAAATTTTATTTTAGATCCTAATATGTAAAGACAACAATCAGGAAGACTATTATAACTCACATTTACAATGAAATTGATGAATTTATTCCAAATAAACCGTAAAAGGTCTTCATTTCACGAAATGAAAATAATTATCATAGTAATTGTCCATACAACTAATAAAAGAACATATATGTTTGACATTGTAAACTTTGGTTTTTTTTTCAACGTAAAATTAATTTATACTATACCAAAATTTATTTCAATTTTGTGTTCCATAATTATTTTTACTATAGAAATTTCAAGAAATATTGTATAATAATTTTTACTAAATTATGTCAATAACTTTAGGTTGTATCAATCATTTTTACTAAATTATTTCAATAATTTTAGGTTAAACAATGTATGGGTTAAAATACTGTCCTTATTTTAGGTTAATTTAAAAAAGAAAGCATAATTTTAAATATTTACCGTATTTTATTTCAATTTTTATTTGACCTTTTAAGCTAAATGAACAAAATTTCGTATAATGAAATAAATTACCTAAATTCAAATTAAAAATTTTCAAAATTTATCATTTAGAAATCAATTGAGTACATCTTTAAACAATTGGGAGTGTAGCTACATTTTCAACTGCTTGGGTTTAAACTAAGTTCATATTGCAACTTTAGTCTTAGAAAAATTGTGGAATAGTTACATGGTTAAGTTATTCTTGTTTTGACTTTATGCCGTAGGTCAAGGGAATTGTTTGTTTTGAGAAAATGTTCTTCTTTTACTTTTAATTATAAAATGCTAAAGTTTTGGAAAAGTTGATTAAACTTGTTATTTCCTTTGCAAACTTTAAAACCAGAAGCAAAGAAAAAGAATACTAGATGACATTTGTAATTAAAATTGAAAATAGAAAATAGAAAATGAAACTATAAACTTTTGCAAGAAAATGAATGGTATCTTAGGATTTAGTAATATGTGCACCAAAGAAGAATAATATGTTTGGATACTTGCATTATTGTCTTTTTAAATTGGAATGTGTATGTGTCCGCTTGGATTTGATTTAATTTGTAATATACCGGTCGTATTGAGTGAAAATACTTAATGATTGACCTTTCAATCTTAAACTAATGGTTAATATTGATTTTAGTTTAATTTAATCATGACTACCGTATATATGGAATATAGTTGTCTTAGTATGTACGTATATTTTAATTAATAAGATTCGAATATAACAGAAATTTTGTGTGAATAATATATAATTGTGATTGGTTAAATTTATATTTTTTAATTAAAATGTTTAAATGGTCATGAAAAATATGTACTACATGATTAGTTAATTATTTTTTTTCTTCCTTCTGTATATAATTATATGTTAATTATCTGAATGTTGTATATGAATATTTTGAACTTTGTACATTTACGATGAAACATTGTAAGTTCATGAATTTGGACAACCCAATGTTGATAATATGATTACGATATGTTTTGCATTCTTTAAAAGTAAATAAAATAAAAATTGGAAATATAATAGATAAATGATGTCTCTAAAAGATTTTAAGCTCAAATCTAAAAATAGGACTGAGGAAAAGCTAGAGTAATGTGATAATATATAGATATCAATAAATATTATAAAGTTATAAAAATGTAAATATATTTTTATGTCTGATTTCTATATGAAAAAAAAAAGTTATTGAGACTTTTCATATTATAAATATTTATGCTTGTAAGAATGTGTTCTTAGGATAGCTATGGAGACTTTTGCCTCATTAGTTTAAAATAAGATATAAACTCGATTATAAATTATAGTATAAAAATTGGATAGTATTTCTTTAGAGTTAAAACAAAACATATTCTATTTCTTTCTTAGTAAATCAAATTTTCAAGGACGAAAAATTGTCTTGTTAAGGAGAATGTAATGACTTAGAAAAATTATTCTTTAGAGTAGAAGTGGTAAAAGTGAAAAAAGTACCTGAATATTCTATTATAAAATTGGAAACACATATAAATAGAAAATTTCTATTCAGGTTTCATTTTCACACAAACCATCATCTCTATAGTAATAAGTTCTCTAAACTTTTGACCTCATTTTTCACCCCTAGACTCCTGAGTCGAGTAGAGCAAAAGTGTTCGATCAGATTCTTGAATAGAGTAAGTTCATTTTTTGCTCATTTTCCTTTGAGTCAATTTTCAAGTATTTTTAATTACTCTAGAAAAATAGCTTGTATGTGACATTTAAGGCAGTAGTAGGAATCTATGTTAGTTCATGATCTTAGTGGTATAGTCTAATATTTGATCAAAGCTTTGTGGTACAAGTTAGGAGATCCTCTATAAACTATAGGCTTTGGAGCACTTTTGAAGAGTGTTTTGCTTAAGTAAGTAAAGGAATTTAGTTGCATTTTTTTTATACTAGTTAGCTTTCTTCAAATAGAACCCTAGGATAAAAGATTTGAATGTATAAATCTTTGACCATCAGTGCTCAAGTTTTTTTGAAGGTCTAAACTGGTTTTTAAACACGAGATTGATTTTGAAACACATGAGATTGAATATGGTTTATGATGAGTATTGACATGTTTGAAAAGCTTCATTTGAGTTTAGTATTTGATGTATGATGTTGATATTGATATTGAAGACAAAATAAAAGGATGTGTTTTGAACTATACTGGGTAGATTATGATATAATGATTATATAAAATGTGTAAATTGAAATAAATTAGTAAAATTTGAATTGGGTTAAGATGTGTATATGATTGTAGGCCATTAGGTTTTCTAGGTTATGCAGATATGTCAGGTGTAATTCAAAATTATCTACCAATTACATACAGACAAAATATTATTATTAAATTTCTATTATTGTAATATATTATTTACTATCATTAGAATTATTATTAATTCCAAAGTGTGAGTCTAGGTCCTTCAACATTCATACACAAGTCATAACCATTATATCAATATCAACTTTATGATCATATACTCATTATTATTATTCTTATTATGACTCTTGTTATTATTATTTTTGTCAATGTTAGTAAGTATAATATTAATAGTACTAAAATGATAATAATAACAATATTATTAATATTAATAATAATATTAATGATCATATTAATATTAATATTAATATTAATTATAATAATAATATTAAAAAATATAATATCAAAGTAATATTAATAACAATATTAATAATATAATATTAATAATACTAATACTATTATTTTAATAACATTAATATTAATATTAAAAATAATAATTAAAAAAATAATATTAAATATAATAGTAATATTCTTAATCATATAAGTTAATAATAATAATAATAATAATATAATATTAATAATAATAATAATAATAATATTGATTATAATAATATCATTAAAATAGTAATATTAATAATAATGATATTAATAAATATAATATCTAAAGTAATATTAATAACATAATATTAACTGTAATAATATAATAATAATAAGAATCAAAGTAATAAAAAAAATTAAATATAATATTTTTTGATATTATTAATATAAGTTAATAATAATAATAATATATTTTTACCAATTTTAATAAAATTATTAATTTTTATTATTATTAATAATAATGTTAATGTAATGAATAATAATAATTAGTTATAATATTAAAAGTAATAATAATGTTAATAATTATTATAATTTTAATAAAATTAATTATCAATATTATCTACGAAAAAATCTGTAAGTAATTACATATGAATCCAAATCCGTATGTAAAATTCATATGTAAAATCTATATCTAATAAATCCATATGTAATATTTGTGGGTAATTACATACAGATTTGGATCCATATGTAATTACATACGGATTTGGATCCGTATGTAATTACATACGGATTTGGATCCGTAGGTAATAAATTCGAATGTAATAAATCTGTATATAGAATCTGAATGTAATAAATCCGTATGTAGTGCTAAATTTACCTATGGATAAAAATCCGTATGTAAATCAAAAATTTCTTGTAGTGGCATTGAATGAACTTTATATGAACTACATGTGGATTGAAAGTGAATGTTGTGTGTGATATAATGATATATGATATGTTAAAGGGATGATTGAGTTGATCGTGATATAGTGATATAATGATATGTTAAAGAGATGATTGAGATGGTCATGATCAAGGCATAGTATTATCAGAAAAGAAAATACTCGTGTCTAGGTCAATTAAGATGTGCATTGTCTAAAGATCTGTTCATTAATGATTGATATCCTGATTCTACAATAATAAGAATTAAATAGATGAACATTATTAAGTGGTGAGAGTCGAAAAAGGTTCAGAACTGGATGACTGCAACTTGAAATATAACTGGTAAGAAAAGTCTTAAGGGGACTAACCTTGTCAAGATTGTTGATTCATTGATTGGGGCCTGTGTGAATTCACAGTTTAGTTATATGACACGTGCATATCTCAGGATCTATTCAACACATGAGTCTTCCAAAAATAGAATTGAGTCTATCAATATTGTTTGATGTCATGAGTTAAGATTATTAGATAATAGATGATGTGAATAGATTGTTATATGTTAAATGTTATATATATATATATGATCAATTTGGATTATATGGAAAATCTTTAATTTACTAGCTTATACTTTCTTGCTTGTGTTTGTGCATTTATTTTCTATCTACTATAATCGTGTTATGAACGAGAGCCGTTAATATTGCAGATGTGTCAATCAAAAATGGTTTTGATTGAGCTTGCTACATATTCTCTTCAGAAGTTGAAAAATTCTTCATTACGTTTATATGTAAATAGATTTATTCTCAAATCCCTATAAAGAAGAATGTATTTTGATGTATATTTTTAATATATAAATATATATATATATATATATATTTATATATATATATATATATATATATGAATGTTTAAATCACTTGTTGAAACAGAATAGTGTTAATTTGAAGTGTTAAAAAAAACAATAAATTATTCACTAAATAATTAGTTCATATAAAGTGTTAAAAAAAAACAAATTATTCACTAAATAATTAGTTCATATAAACAGTAGCTCAAGTCTCATGAAAGATATTTTAATTATCTTTAATAGTTTAAAAAATAAGAATATAATTGATAAAAAGAACAAATAATATAACCTTAAACTTTACAAATCACATATGAAAAAAGGAATACTTATTTTCCCTTAGAACAATAGTTAGAAAGAAACATAAGGAGTAAAAATAAATAAATTATAATTAAGTGAGAACCTTTTATAGTGAATTTGTCAACTCAATAGCTATTTATCAAAATTTATAATTTTTATAGAAAAAAAGTTTAAATATGTAAATTGACTGATAAATTGTACAATTTTAATGCAAAATCCACACTTTCGTTCTTCATAGGTTAGACTATGGTTAATGCAACGGTTTTAAAATTCTATTCCCTTAGTTTTTATCTGGTTTAGTCTCTAATAACTAAATAACTAACCAAACATTTTTATGTATAAATTATTGAAGTAAACTAATTTGTGTTTTTTAATTGTATTTCTTTGTCAAACATGCTTTTGATCCTTATACTTTATTTTTTAAATTAATGATTTAATTCCCTAAATTACTAAACTAATTTTTCTTTTATTTCTATATATTAAACTTTAACATTTTATTATGGTTTTTAGTGACTGAATTTAAGGACTAACTTGTAAAAAAAATATAAAAACTAAGATAAAGTTTCACCAAAATAAAATAATTTCCATTATTAAATTATACGTTGTCGGCTATAAGGATGACATGCACTTAAAGTCTATAATAAATATAAGACAAGTATGTTTAATAAATACGGGTGGATAATGAATTATCCACTTCCTAAGGAGTGAGTAAAATTATGATGGTATTTATAGTTATGGATATCAACTACCATTACTCATTTTCAGTGTTTTAAGTAAATACTTTTTAGATTACATTATAATTAGTAAGAAAAATATTAATAATTAAAAGTGAATTTTACATAATTATGTTTTTTTTAATTAGACATGTGCCATTAAAGTTAATTTTTAAAAGATTAATTTTATTTAAAGTTATACTTTATTACAGAACTTATTTAAATTTGTTTTTAGAAAAATAATTTCATTTAAGCTATATTTAAGATGAATTATTTTTTAGTTTATATATTAAAAGTAAATTTATTTTTAAAAAATTACAAAATTTGATAAACATTTATGATTGTAAAATAATCTGTAAACATTTTTATAATAATACTCAACTAGTGAGTGATGAAATAGTTTTTTATGAGACAAATTATAAATAATCACTAGCTGTATGACAATTCTGATCCTAGTCACGGATACCACTTCTGGATATCATAAAGGCACATTTATGTTTCGAATTAATATTGAGACAAGCTCCATATTCTGAAAACGATTGCAAAATATAATAAATGAAATTTATTAATAATAAATTATTAATATCAACTAATGTTAGGTTAAACTTAATACATAATAAATAATAAATTATTTCTATGCATTTATATTTATATTCAGTTTAAATTTAAAATTTAAAATGATTATTGTTTATATAAACTAAATAAGTATCTAATACTGATAAATATTCTTTTTTTCTAAATTTTAAATCAATAAAATAATTTTATTTGTTATATGCACTCAAAAAAATAATTATTTGACTCAGTCGTTTAATAAATCAATTACAATTAACTAATTGTTTAAATAAAATATTTTAACAAATTATTGAATAGAAGTTTCATATACTCTATGTCTGACGAGCAATTATACTTTTTTCATGGGGTTTCATCTTGGTTCTTCTATTGGAAGACCAATCAAAGATTAAAGTTTTGTTTTTCTTGTTCCATTATAATTTTGATAGTGTGGTTTTGTTGGTTCCGTCTTATTCTCTTCATCCATAAATTTGGGCTGATTTAGTAGTATCAAGTTTCTAAGACGGAGGTCCAACTTTTAATAGTAGCAGAAAATTGGCGTCAAATCATCTTAATTCCTATTTTGCTTGAAAGTGCTCTATGGAGTTGTGTTATCTTCATTTCCGTATTCATTTCTCCAAATTTTAGTTCTTCTGTATATTAGATGCTCACATACCCGATTAATAATTCTATTTCAAAAAGAAAGGCCATCTTCTGTAACGTATTCACCTCAATATTTGAGGTCACTTTCACCTAGCATAGGATCCCCTGTCAAGGGCTTAGAGGACTGAAATGCAAAAGTCCGAGGAAACGTGTTTGTATATTGTACTTTAATCTTTTGTTGCTGTTGGTGGTACGGGAGAACAGTAATATTTTGTAATATAAATTTTTTGAATTAGATTGAATTGACCTCTGCTTATAAAATAACTTTGCAATTTTATAATAGTGCTCCATAGAATAGAATATAAAGAGTGAAATTAATTCAAGTTTGAACTACTAAGCCTATTTTTATTTTTAGATACCTCTCTCTGAATGAAACCTTTTGAAAATATCAGTTGATAATTGGACTTATAAAACTTCAATTTCACTAATTTTTGCTCATAACAATGATTCATTATTATCAAAATGAATGAGTACAACATTTCGTTTTTCACCAAAACCATCAAGTATTCTCTTTCTCCAAATTGTTTGTTGGGTTGTTAAGGTAGATGAAATATATTCAACTTCTACAAAAGATTAAGACACATTATTACTTCTTTGTATCACATGAAAATACACTTCCAGAAAAGTCTTATTCATATCATTCACATATCATGTCCAATATTATCACAAATCCCAATTAATATTATTTTAATTTTATTGTCATATCTTATTCAATATTTCAAGGTATGTTGAATATATCTTAACTCCAGTTTTATTATAACTAATTATGGCTTCTATCATTCATGAATTCGAGAATAAACTTGTTACAGACATGATATGAGACTTTAAATTAGTAAGATAAATTAAATAACTAAATATTGTACCTTGTACAAATATTACTCAAACTCCTCAAATTTTTAGAAGTTGAGCTTGGAGTTGAGGAACTTGAAGATAAAGGACTTGATGTAGATAAGGAACTTGATATATATGTGAACAATTCCTCATTTCACATTAATCATTCTCAACTATTGAACTTGGCTACAAAATAGTTGTTGAAATTGTTTTCTCCTTTATCTTTTCTTCTTGCCAATTTAAAGAAGTCTTCTCATCAAATATCACATTTCAGCTAATTATCACTTTCTTCGTCTTCAGGTTTTAAAGTTTATATCATTTTGACATGAAACTATAATCAATTAATATATATCTCTTACTTGATTCTTCAAGCTTCATTCTCTTTGTTTTTGGAACTTGAACATAGAAAACACATCCAAAAATTTTAAGACGGTTCGTCGAAAGTATTCTTACTTCATCCTCAAATGGTATAATGTACATTTACTCAATAAGTAGACTATTATATTAGGAACCTATGGCCAAAACTCTTAGGAATTCCTTTATCAAAAAACATGGATTTCGCCATCTACATCACAGTTTGATTCCTCCTCTCAAATTCTCCATTTTATTAAGGTGTATAGCCAAATGTCAATTGTCTTTCTACTCCTTCATCTTCACAAAATTTTTGAATTCATTGGAGAGATATTCCTCTCTCTTGTTACTTCTCTAGAATTTTATAAATTTGTTAATATGTTTCTCAACAAGTGTTTTAAACCTTTTAAATACATTAACATTTTTCTCATAAGATAAACCTATGTCATGGGAGTTAAGTTAGTCACTAATAAATAAAATAAAGTACATATTTTGATTATGAGAAAGAGTATTGGACTATGTATGTCTATGTGGATCAATTTTAACACTTCTTTGACTTTTCTTGCTCATTCCTTTGGGAATGGTTGTCGAAAATGTTTGAGAAGCATGCATTCTTCATACACTTTATTTTTTTTTTTCTTATCTTTAGTAGGCACAAACACCATATTATTTTGAGAATGCAATATAAGACCATTGTAATTTAAGTGTTCCAACCTCTTATACCATTGAAAAGAGTCATTTTCTTCTCTTGCCATCAAGTTGAATTTTCTCTCATAAGAGAATGAAAAACTTCTATCATTTATCATTTTTACTACAACAACATATTTTCTTTTTAAATAAAAAAATTTGCTTTCCTATTCTCAAATTGAAGAGAATAATTGTGAACCAGAAGTTGTCCAATGTTAAATAAATTTTACTCTAGTTTTGGTACATAAAAGAATATCAGGAATTAGCTTGACTCTTTTCTTTGTTGTGACTCCAATATTGTTTTTTCCTTCTACTTCAACATACTTTTCATTGCCTAATTTAACTTTCAAGGAAAATGAAAAATCTATGTTATCAAAACTTTTTTATCTTCAGTCATATGATTTTTGCAACTGCTATTCAAATATCATACATTTTTATGTTCTTTAATTGTATTTTTGAAAAACCAACTTGCCTTCAACATGTTCTGCCTCCACAAATAAATTATGTTATTGATTACCAAAGTAACAATCCTTTTAAGCATGCCCAAACCTTTCACAATTATGACATTGTGGCTTGCTTTTTTCCAACATTTTTCTCTTCATGATTGTTTTTCTTATATATTTCACATCATTAGTTTGATTCTTCATTATTTCCTCTTTCACCATAGTTATATCTTCCTCTTCTGCGTGAGTTTCTTCCTCTTCTTTTGCCAAATCTAGAAAATTCAATAGTATTTATTGTTTCATCTTTTTAAAATGATATCGTGAGTTTAGATTCAAATACACTTTAGACTGACTTTTCAACACGACATAACAATTTTTGCTCATAGGATCTAAGTAACATCATCAAACATTTAACAACCATAATTGATAAGTCCTTAATTTCTTTTATAAAAGCCATAATAGGATCAAATTGTTCAATCAAATTAAAAAGAACTTTATCAACAATTCTTTTATAATCGATTGTATTTTTATGGAACTTTATTTGGTTTACAAATTCATACAATTTATTAAAGTCTTTATTTAGACTTCTTTTTATTTTAGTTTTTCATTCTCAAAATCACTCTCAGATATTAAAGTTTGACTCTTCTCACCTTTAAATCCCTTTCAAACTCTTGCTGAAGGGCATCCCATGTTTTCTTAATTGTTTTTTAACTTCATGGTCCTTAGAAATATTATTAGTGAAACACTTATATTAATTATTCCAAGCCCTTCAACATGAATGATTTTTTTTTTTTTCATTGTTAGATGTTGTGTAGCTATAATGGATTCAGCAACTTAATTATTATACTATATTTATATAAATTCTAAGACATGTTGTAAATTGTGCTACTAGATGTTGGAGATTTTGAGGTCATAGATTTTTACTTTAGTTAGGATCTACAACTCTCCAAAAGATGTACAACTCATACCACTTTATCGGTTGAATGTAAGACGTACAATATTTTGTAATATAAAATTTAAATATAAAATCTAGAACAGATGAAGATAATTTGAATATTGAATTGACCTCTTCTTTTTTCTTTTGACTTGGATTACATTCTATAATACATTCAAACTATTTTATAAACAGAAAATAACTCAAAAATTCTATAATAGTGCTCTAGCACGTTATTCATATAAAGAGTCACATTAATACTAGTAAATCCTCTTAATAGATATGTATTCAATCTCTAATCTTAAAAATGCAATGATATACAACGCAACGAACTACCACAAACACTGAAGTACTTGCTGGTTGGATGTTTAAAACAAGGGCTAGCCTTCACGGTGCCACCATGTCGTTTTTGATGAAGTTATTGCCCAAAAGCTATTCTTCAACCTTTTCTCCTATCTTGAAAGAAGTGATATTCCGACATATAAACCGGGATATTTTTTAAGCAGTGAAAGGAGAGAATGCCATAAATCAATGACTAATAAAATGGGAGGTTGAGTCCTCCAAGTTCACACAAAAGTTTATAAAATAATAAAGGAAATACTCTAGAATTGCTCATGGAAAACAACCCCAATATGGTGGCATCCAAAACCCTATATTAAATAGAGAGAGCTTTAAAAATGTTGGAAACATACCCTGATCTAATAATTATTTATTGATGATTATTCCTACTCGGGGTTGGGGCGTCGGTTTCATTAAAATATCCTATTACATCAAAATGGGAAATAAGAAACATACAAGATAACAATCAGTCCCCATTGCACAGCAGCCAAACTAAATATTATACTATATCTACTGTGAGGCCTTTTCATCTTCTATCTATATGTACATTTTCTGACTTTCAATCTACAACACATTAATATAAAACATTAGCTGGTATAACTTATATTTTTGGCTGGAATAAGAATGCTACCCTAAAATCCTTAACATTCGAACTTCGACGCCGTTTCTGTTCTTACAAACAAACCCCCTCTTCCCTTTATCTTCATATCTTTTCATTCACATTTTCTAAAAACCTCTTCACGCACCTATTATTGGTCTCAAAGATGAGTGAAATGCCTCTAATCTGCACGGAATTCATTTACCAAAAATTATTACGTTCGAAAGGTAAAGAACAAAATTGCAGTATTTTAATGTAAAAGTTGTTTAAAATAGAAAGGAAAGACAGTTACCTCGATTACACTACTTACACCAAGACCCCGCGCTTGTCCTGTAGCAATTTCTTTGCCATTCAAGAAGATAGATCCCTTGCCAAGATTTTTAATTATGAAAGAACCATCTGCGTCCAGCCTTATTAAAGCCTATAAGATACAAAGTAATTTATTATACATACTAACATAAATTCAGTGGAGGAAATTTAAAATTCGAAGATCTTGAAAATTTCTGGATTTACTCCATGAAGAAAATATTATTCTAGTCCTTGCTCTGAGTGGGGCACATGTCTAACGAAAATGATACGGATCTAGACATCATCATCACACATTTAATTCAATTACCAAAAGATTCAGAAGAACACCATCAAATTCTCAATAAATTAATAACAACTGCATCAGCAAAATCAAGCATGCCCAGAAATTTTGCACCAAGAACTTCTGAGAAATCTTACCTGTCTTCTAGATATTTTTGTAGCCACCTCCTCCCCTTCTTTTCCCAAGTCAATATCAACATGTACATCATTTGTTGCTCTGCCAAGTATAACCTGTGAAACAGAGAGTTTCTACAGACTGAGCAAAATAACTTCTACTTTATATTGCGAATAAACATCACAAACTACTGGAAATGAACAGTACAAATTAGGAAAACACAAAAATCACAATTTATATTCACTGTTACGGCGTACTATGGACGTGGCAATTCAATGTATTAAAGTTCACTCTACTCTGGGTCAATAATTTTTCAGAGATGCAGATGTAACTACAGAATCCAATGATTTTGCACAAAATTAAATTAAAACATCAGAAGCCACAAAAGGTTCAATTAATAGAAATAAAATATTCAACCACCATCGAACATCTAGAACAATATGAACATCCACTAGTCACAAGACCATTTAGAGCTAGATTGTTTCTATTTTGTTTTCCATACTACCAGAGCTAAAGCATTAATGGCTATGCAATGATAACTAGACCATAACTATGCAAGACAGAAAATCATAGTTTTGAAATAACAAAAGCATGCAGACACTCCTTAAAAAGGTATAAACCATATTTAAAATGAAAATTCACAAGATTCATTAAGGTGACTTGTGAGGAAGAAAATATTGGGAAAATTCATCATTCCACATTTTAATTGAAAACAAGAGATGCAAATTCAAATTGCACCTTGCTTTTTCTAATATATTCCTTCAGAATGCGTCCATACACTACTGCAAGTGCACCCTGAGATCTAATGGCTCTTCCCATAGAGGACTGAGCACCTTGCTCCAATCTCATGATGGTCTTCCTACTTTCTTCATGTTGATATCTCAATACTGTAACAAAAGACTACAATATTAGAAGACAACCATCATTAAAATGCCTAGACATTGATAAATCAAATGAGGAAAATTGTTAGCAATAAAACATCAGGGCGCAATATTTGAACCTACATTTTAAATACCACTGTTGGTATTTGATTTGAGACTTTAGCGGAGACCAACTGGCATAATATTAATACACAGAAAGCTTATTTGATTATAAACAAAATCATGGGTAAAAAAAATGAAAAACCAAACAATCAATTTTCATTTTCATTTAAAAATTCAACCATTTAACTTCAACTTTTAACAAATTTTGAGCTAAAATATACTTAAGCAGAGAGTGAACTAGGCAACAACAGTAAGGTTTGTTGTCTTATGACTAGGTTAGCCATATATTCTAGACTTCTAGTTACTGAAACAATTCATTCACTTACAGTGGTAAAGTTTTATAGAATTAGCCCTCCCCGGATCTCACATGGGGATAGGGATCCTTTTGCAAAAGGTTTCTCTTTTAAAATTAAAAAGCATTAGATAGAAGTGTGATTGTTTTATCTTGAGTTAGATGATTTACCTTCTCTCCTCGCATTTGGATCTTGATCCATTGGAGATAAATCCATTTCAAGAATCTGAGCAGGCAACATCAAGAATATGAGATATAACCTAACTAAATACGGGGAACAATTACCATTCAATGCAACATATTCTACATACCATTGCCTCAACATCAGAAAAGTTAGGAAGTTCGTCATCATTATAATCATCATCATTATCATCTTCATCATCATCTTCAATATTACCTCCTTCCTGATCAATAGATAATGATTTTGCTTCTGATTTTGATAAAGCTTTATGTTCCTCTGCCTTAACATGTGCAGCAGCTGGAGCGTCAATATCCTGTTTATGTGATACAACTTCAGTGAAATTTTCTTAAGTAAAATCATAAACTACTTCCCTAATGATTTTTCCAATTATAAGGCATCCTTTGATCAACACATTTTACCTCTTGTTTCAGATGTCCATCTAAGGCAGGCATCACAGCTGCATGAACTGATCTGCCATGACTTGGCTTGACATCAACATTGTTATTCTGTATAAAAACTGCAGAGATAGAGTTTCTTCCAGGATTTTCACTTTTCAGTCCAAAAACAACAGGTTTGTAGCTTGAATTCACATTAGGCACCGACCCTTTTCGAACTGTTTGTGAAGCAGCAAAAGATTGAGAAAGAACGGCTTCTTTCTTCAGGCTTCCATCTGGTTCATTTCTTCTTTGATTACTAATAGCGGATTCTGAAAAACCCACCTCTTTAGCAACCGGTTGGGATTTCAGAGATGCTAATTCAGGAATTACAAAGGATACATCCTTATTGCATGGGATATCAGGGTGCTCAGTATTCAACACACAGATCATAAATCCCTCACTGTGTTCAGGGCGAGGACTTTCTGCTACAGCTGACAATGCAGCATTGTTTCTAGGATCAGAAACGAAATGCTGATCACCACAACTGCCACCAAATGGATTAGCTGCAAATCCCATCCCATCAGAAGCACAACCACAAGGCCCAGAAAGTTTTGCTTCCACATCCAACTTCTGCAATTCACGAACATCACCAGAAGAACTCAACAGAAGTGAATCACAATTATCATAACGCGGCTTATCCTCATTCTTATCCATATCCATTACCTCCTTCCCCTCTACATTCACAAACCGAACTGCATCCTCATTTGCCAAGTTCAGGAGACTTTCCGCATCAGGAGCATTTAATTTCAACCCACCATTCCCACACTCATCTTTCAAATCCACTTCAGAACCACAACCTTTACCCTCACCACTAACATGAACAGGCACATCAGGCAAACAAACATCCTCAATCGTTTTCCACAGAGGCACATCGCTCACCAAATCACTCAATTGCCCTACCTCTACCCCCTCCAACCCCAAGCAATTCCCATAACCAACTACACTACTATTCACAACATCACTATTTAAATTACCGTCAACCACCACACTCTCTTTTCCCTCACACCCCCCCACCCCGTTCTTTACCTCTGAAGACACGACGCTGCTGCGGTGCCGGCGAAGTTTTTTCCTCATAGTGCAGTACTGCTTCCGAACGCTTTGAAATTTAATCCTTTTCCCAACACCACCACTGCCTTGAAATTTCCTCTTCTCCCCACCACCACCACCAGCACCACTTCCTTCGCCACCGGTAGCAGCTGACTTGGCCAGCTCCAAATTCCTCATGGCAAGGGCCGCCTTGGTGGAAACATCCCCGTCGTAGAGCAAAGACAGCCACCGATCTCGCAATTCCCTAACGGAATATCTTCTCGAGAACCTAACGGCTCCTCTCGCCAGCGATTCCAGCGAAGCACCGGCCTAAACAAATTAAACACCATCAAACCAACCACCACAATGCAAGCATACAAAACAACTAGCAATCACTGAATTCTATGTTGAACTTGTAATTGAATTTACATAATTCTGCGAAAAAAGGACATGAAAAAAAGAATAGCATAATTGAGTAGAAATTGAATAGGGTTTGGGAGAATTGAGTACCTCAACGGCGTTTTTGAGGAGAAGGTCGTCTTCGGGAACCCAGGGAGGGAGAACCTCCACGGGGTCCATGGGGTGAAGTGAATTTAGAAGTGTGTGTGTGTGTGTGTGTGAGAGAGAGAGAGAGAGAGAGAGAAAGAGAAAAGAGTTGAAACGGTGAGAGAGAGTTAAATTGTAAGAGTTGGGAATGAGCGCGGGTAACGTGTCTGGGGTTTCATTCAGGAATCACACAACCCTGTGACCGTCGTCCCCTTTCCTTGCCACATATTCGCACAAATGAAACAAATGATTCCCTCCTTCTGCTTTTGCTCTTCTCTGTTAAACGGATACTTATCTGTCAATTAACCTTCTCTTACCTTCATTAATTACTTTTTTTTCAAATATTTAAGCACTAAAACTTAAATTAATATTTATTATTTTCTTTATTGGCTAAACTCGGCATTTATTTTTCTCAATTGACTAAATTGAATTTTTTACTTTTTAAATACTTTAAAGTAATGTTAAATATTTGCTATTGTGATAATAATAGTTATTTATACCCAGTGTAATATTATTATTATTATTAAAAGTCAAAAGTACTCTTTTTATGAGTATGATTTAATCTTAAATTCCAAGAAGGTTGTTAGAATAAAGTATTTATTCGGTGTTATTAAAATATACATTAATTGCCATAAATTAACAGGACAATATTTAAATTTATTAATACTTTATTTAATTGTTTTCGGATAACTGTTTTATTTTTCATTTCAATATTTATTAAAATTTATTTGCTAATTAATTAGTTTTGTATTATTATTTAATGTAGTTAAAATTAAGATTTTAATTATAGTGTTATATATATTATTTGTGATTCAAATTTTACTCAATGAAATCATAAGATCTTTGAATAAAATCACAAAAATGTGTAATGATAATGTTTTTTAGATTGTTTTCTATATCAATAATTTATCTTTTTCATAAATTTATTGAGTTTAAATTTAATTTTCATTAAAAATTAATACAACTAAAATTTTATTTGTTATATATTCGTTCTCATCAATACATCAAACAATTAAAAGTGATGTAATTAAAATACAAAACAAATTTTAAAGTCAATTAAAAATTTAAAAATACTTTTTACACCTTTGTGATTAAATTGAATCATTTTTAATTTTAATTAAAATTAAATTAAATTTAAACACTTTTAATATGTATATTTTATTTTTTTTATTTTTTTAACATCCCTCAAATATTTTCTTTTATTTATTTTATTTATTTTTTAACTCATAAAAAGTGGATTTTATATATATTGAAAAAATAAAATCTATTAATATGATTTTACCATTTACGATGTTATAAATTCTTAAAAATTTTGTCTGTAATTTCAATTTTAATTATTTTTCTGTATATATTAAATTTATTATTATCGATAAATGTTGTTAAAATAGAGATTATTGTTATAAAATAATAGAAGAAAAATTAAACGTATTAATACTTTATTTAATTCCTTTCAAATAACTGTTTTATTTTCCATTTCGTAACTCTATTTATTGACATAACTAATTAGTTAATTAGTTTTGTATTTGTGTGCATTTACTAAATTTATTATTATTGTCAATATTTCTTCTTATTATTATTATCAATATTTATAAAGTCATAACATATTGAATAATTGTTATTAAAATATACTTATTTGCTACAAAATAATAGGACAAAATATAAATGTATTAAAATACTTTCTTTAATTGCTTTCAAACAACTTTTATATTTTCCAATTCGAAATTCATATAAATTTGTTGATGTGTGTGCGTGTATTAAATTTATTAGGATCAATTTTCATTGAACTAATTCTGTTAAATCATTTTTTCATTTCTATTAAATTAGAATAAATTTATTCCTATCTATATTTATAACTTCAGATATATTAATTACTAGTGTGTCAAAAAAAAAATATTAACTATGATAAATTAATAGAATCCAAGTGGGTTGTTTTCAAATACCAAATTCATTTTTTTATTTAAAAAATACTTATGCATTTTATTTTTCCTTTTAAAAAATAATTTTAATTATCATTAATTATTTTCCCTTCCACGAATTCGATTTGATTACAGAAAACTACGAATTATTATTACTTGAATACTTTTTCTTGCCCAAATTTATAATTTAGTTTTGTTAAATAATAATTTTATTTTTTAAAATTAATTTATACTTGTGAATAAAAATAGGTTATATAGACGGGTAGTGAATCCTTACAAAATCTTCCTGTAACTATTACTCTTAATTAAAGAGTTTATATAAAAATTTAACTAAGAAAAAAACGAAAAAAATTAAATAAAGAAGACAAAGTAAAAATATTTTAATTACCTAAAATTATTTTACTATTTTAACAAATTTATTACAATCATAATTTACATATAAAACATACAATCACATAAGATCAACAAATATTCTTTAAAAGCTATTAATAATACTAGAGACTATGCTACAAGAATAGCATTTGCTTTATCTGTCCTTGTTTCGACAATCTTAGCTAATCATATTTTTATTGTTGAGGATCAATATATTTTTTATAAAGTTCTTATTCTTAATGGAATATAATAGAATCCATAAAAATCATATCTTCGTCCATAAGATTCTAAGAACTTTTATCAATTGAAAATTCAATTATATCATAATATTTATGGTATTCACAATTATAATTTTTTATTTTAATTTTTTTTTTGGTTTGAGGGTTTCTTTGGTTGTTCACGAATTCAGTTTTTTTTTTTTTCTCTTTTTTCTTATGACTTAATCTCTTCCTTTTATTGAAGGCAATGCAAAGGTTAGTACACATTCTCTGCAATTGAACCACTAGATGAATTCAATATTGTTCAATACATAATCCCTTTTGTAGTTTGTGATAAAAGGGAAATTTGCAGGCTAATCCTTAATTTGTAAAAGAGGAAATTTTCCTTTATATAAGGAAAAAATATGATGTTGTAAAAAAAGAAAAAAGAATGATAAAATCCTACACTAGAAAATGGAAGTCTTAACAACTAAAGTACTTTCTTTTATGGTCTAATGTACTCATTGTGTTCCAATTTAATAGACAGGACTAACTCTTTAAATATGGTGACCATGATATACTTTTTAATGATGCGTATGAAAAGAAATAAAAAATAAAAATATACTTTCATAATTTTGAACTTATAAATTATAGAATAGAGAAGATGTTATTGTATGCAGGATTGTTATAGTTTCAAATATATAAAGAAATACTACTTAGAAAAAAAATATAAAGTTAGAATAAGTAATTATTAAAAGATTGAAAAAGTCGTATTGCTTTTTCTCATATCTTTTTGTTATTTTTTGCTATGATAAGTGTTTTTTTTTTCATTTTGTGAAATCTTTTAAATCTTGTAAACTTATAAAGTAATTTTAATTCTTTTGAATTCTTATTTCGTAAATTTATTAAAATCTCAACCAAGAAATTTGAATTATAACTTTTTACTTAAAAAAATACATGTTGACAAAAAAAAACAAATATTGATAGTAATTACATCATTTAGAAATTTGTATTTCTAATTAATATGAAGAAGAAAATATGATATAAAATTTGGAAGAGGAGTAAGTTGGGGACAATTTTCTATTAAAGACATGTTATAAATGGAAGTAGTCAAATATAAGGGAGTATTATTAGAGACATATTGCAAGTGGAAGTAGTCGAATATAAGGAAGTATCTTTTAAAATATAGATAGTTTTTTAAATTAAATTATTTTGTTGACAAGTGAGCATGCTTAAGAGTAAGGCAGGTGACAAGATTGTAATAGTCCGGATATGTCATGTAAATGACAACATATACCATGATCAAGAAGGTTTAATAAAAAACTTGTTATACTTTTGGGTGCGAATGCTCAATTTCTTTTGGATGAGTTACTATGAAAGTATTGTGTGTTGTGAATATTGCATCGACCCAACTTCATCGGGATAGTAGGGTATCGACAAATTTTTTGAATTTCACGTATGACCTTGCACCTAAAGTTGAAAACCTACGCATGTGTTTTTCCTTTCAATAGCACAAGGCTTAATGTCGAGTGATTATCTCTAGTTGGGACATCTTTACTTGTTTCATTCACCTTCTCCTACAAAATTTTTAAAGGTATTGATTGTGGATTTCAACTTTTCATGATAGTGAAAAAAAAAAAGAAGTTTTTTTTTTTTTTGTTGGACAAAATATTTTGTTAGGTATCACATGTGGTTGAGATCTATGATGAGTGAGGATATCAAAGCATGGTAGTTTTAGATCAACTTTGCTATAAACTATCCACCCAAAACCTTATTGTAATATTTTCATCACTATGTTGTTGTTTTAACTTGGATAGTATATCTTGCTCTTAATGTGTTTTTTTGTTTATATGATTTTAACTTAGTCGAATTTCTCTCATTATTGAGATATTATGGTGGTTGCAAACCTAAAGAACAATAATTACATTACAACAACTGTTAAAGAGGGAGAAAATGATGACAATAAAAGAAAACATGACTATGCAGGAAAATCTTGTTAAGGACTTGTGCCCACAAAAAATGGAATAATGCAAGAAACATAAGAAATAGGAGACGTATTCCAAAATATTACTTGTAGAGGTCTCCATCCATCATTCATCTAAAAGGCTAAATCAACAACCCCTTGAATGATTGAGATCTATATTTATTGAGCAAATTGAGTTTTACCACAATGTTGATTGAGAATGGATTGTATAGATCAACAACCCCTTTTGAGTTTCTAAGCTCATTCATGAAACAACCAACTTAAGTTATGTTGTTGGAAAAGAAGATATACTCTAAGATGGTGAACGACAAGTTGAGGTTAAGAAGTTCAAGAAGAAATTGGTAAACTTGGCTAACTTTTTAAAAAAGGTCATGAATGCTAATATGCTTTTGGAAAATACAAAAGAAGTTAGAGACAAGATGTGTCAAACTTATGATAGACAAATCGTCTTAAAAGGAAAGACGCCTTTTGACAGAGGATAATAAGAAAATAATAATAATACTAATGGAGTAGATTTGAGAAAGTGAAAAAGAATGAAAATCAGAAAATAAAATAAAATAATTTTATTTTGACTAAGAAAAAAAGTAAAAATAATAATAAATAAAATATATTAACATTTTTATATGACAATAGAGATGAGTGGATAGGTAATTAGTAATTAAGTATGAATTAATTTAAAATAAATGAAAAATGTAAGTTATTTCAATTATTACTTTATTTAAATTAAAATTCTTTTTTTTATTTGGTGTTTAATTACTTTCCTTACAATATGTACCTATGTATTTATTATTTCATTAAAATTGAAATTAAAAACATTATTCTTCTTATATTTAATTATTTTTCTTATAATCTATCACAGGAGAAAAAAAACAAAGACGAGAAAAGCAAGAAAGAAAATAATAAAGTACATGTAGATTGCTTTAATAAATGTGTGAATACATACATACATATATATATATATATATATATATATATATATATATATATATATATATATATATATTTTAAATATTTTTTTTTGTTTTTTTTTTTTTTATATATAAAAAATAAAAAAGATGTGTAAATAAG
>Ga0099824_1001499_pt1 | contig 32945 bp, 19 predicted proteins | sample SiratrowhiteBW_FD_76837 | JGI IMG/M metagenome (GOLD analysis project Ga0099824, IMG submission 76837) | Root nodule microbial communities of legume samples collected from California, USA - Siratro white BW | ecosystem: Host-associated > Plants > Roots > Nodule | place: USA: California... | reverse complement strand
TAACAATTTTTTCTTTTCCTTTTAAAAACTCTTTTTAAAAAAAAAAAAAAAAAAAAACTATATGAATATATTATTGGTGTTGTTTTTCAATCATAAGATATGAATTATCAAATTAAAACTCAATTTTAATGGGATAACAACACTAATAATATACACTCCCATATAACTTTTTGTCTCTAATTGAATTGCTTCGTCAACTTGTATTTTAAGTGGGACTCATGCATTCTTACAACTGTTGTAAACTTGTTTTGGTCAGTAATATTTGGACGTTTTTAATAGTTCCAAACATTTTATTAATATTTATTATTATTATTTTTTATTATGTCGTATTATTTCTCTTGTATAAATTTCTCTTTCATCTCTAAGTGAAACTCTTGTATCTATTAAATAACAAAACTTGTTGTACACACACCTTATTGGGGTTCATACCAATTATTATTATATCCTCTTTTTTTTGGGTAAAATACTAATACATTCTAAAAAATCATAAAAAGGGTCTGCCTAAACCTTATTTTCAAAGCTCTAAGCTTATTTTCAAATTTAAATTAATGACTTCTAAGTCAGCAGCAGCCTTTAGGACTGCGCTAACAAAAATTGAAGAGCTGTGTATGAACCTGCAGGGTACGTGTGTTTTCAGTTGTGGCCTCACCAGGGAAGATATATAATGGTTCTAAGAGACAAAATAAAAGTAATAATAAATGTTGCACCGGCTAAGCACAGGTACTTGAACATGAAATATCAAACTTTAGGTGCGGCGTTTGTGAACACTTTGACCCAAGCGAAGAGTTTTAGTTGATACCCAGAAAAACAAATAATATCCCAGTCATAAAAATCAACCCTAGCTTTGCAAATCAAATTTGAACGCAATAAATTAAATACGATGAAAAGGATAGGAAGTAGTATGAGTCTTTGTGAGACACTCACCTTGATCTTGTTGTGGCACTTGGGATTGTTCATTAGTATTCTGGGATGAGGTGTTGTGGGAAGAAGTTAAGAGGTTTTCATGGTGGTGAAGAGAATCATTGGAGCCACCCATGACTTGTGTGAGGGCAGAGACCATGGCTGACATGTCTTGCTGTGACCTTTCGGAGTATATTGGGAACAAATCATATTCCTCTTCTCTTTCAGTAGAATGTGATCTTCCCTCCATGTCTTTGATCCACTCTAGCAACTGATTGATGTATATATAGTGTGCGTGTGTGTGAGATACTTATGCTCAAATAAATTAATTCATCATTAACGTGGCCCTACTGCAAAGTTTCCTATTGTTATTGGCTATCTTTGGAGTTCTATTTTTCATCATGGGGACAGAGGATCAACATAGAGTGGGAAGAGTTAAATCTTCGATAGTGGATGATACTCGTGTTTGGATCCACCAAACGTAAAGATAAAATAAAAAGAGAGAGAGAAAATAGATCTACGAGGATGAGAAAGGAAGGGGGAGAAGCTAGGGTTTTGGTTCTATGATTTTTATATGCGGGATTCCTTGTTTACCAGTGTGTGAACACAACGACATATAGCACCCTTGAACAGGACACACAAAAATCAAAAGTTCATCAATTTTTAGCTTTTTAAAGAAGAAAAATGCTATTATGACACGTTTTTTAACATATTTTATTATTCGTTTTAAATTTATATATGTAGATTTTATTAAATTATAAGTATAATTCTTAAAGCCAAAGTGAGACTCATATGAAACTTATTTATAATTAAAAAATATATATTTCTTGCATATTACTCACCTTTTAAACCAAATCTTTTAGATACTGTGTTATAAAAAAACAGTTGATATAACGGTATAGATTGTATGGTAAAAAAAACAAGAATACATTATTTTTCGCATCTGAAGTATTTTCAAGTTGATAACAACAAAAGTAATTTAAAGGAACAATTTAAAGATAATACTTGTTTTCATATTATATATAGTAGTCCTTGTTCAATTTTCAGAAATTTAGCAATTATTATAAATATTATGTGATGTTTTTATAAAATTAAATAATATATGTTATCTATTTTGGTTTGACTTCTCAACCTCTTAGCTTTTGATCTTGATAGTATTTATAGTTATACTTTGACGCTTAAGTTTAAGTCAGTTATCCACATTACAAAAAATAAAAATAAAAATTATCGATGAAACAAATCTATCGAAAATACTCAAAATTTGTCGGTAAATTGATTGTATATAAATTTATCGACCGATTTAGAATAAATTCGTTGGTAAATCCGTCAATAAATTTAGCGACGGATGATATCCGTCTATAAAATCGTCGATAATAATATGTTACCGACAAATAAAGTTTCATTGATAAAATTATGTCGGTAATTTAACTTTTTCTTGTAGTGTCCAATTTAAGTATGTTTGATATATTAAGGGTTAGAATTTCATTACCTAGTACATATAAGATTCACTTATTTATATCTATTATGTTAGGCGCTTTTATAGATGAAGCGAATGAGTTCAAGTAAGCCTAATTGGTTTCTTAATCATGCTTTGTAAGGTGATTACTGTGCTTCTAGGCTTTAATCTTTGTTTTTGAATAACTTCGCAAGACGAATGTCGAGATACCGAAGTGTCGAGGTCGTTCTCGACTGGTCGATATGCTAGATAGTTCACTAACACCCTAGGCTTGAGTGGAAAGTGAAGAGTATTGAAAGAAAAAAAAATCATTTCTTTACCGTGCCTACATGACATCGAGGTGTAGGCTCAAGTAGGTGCAGCCTACAAAGAGTCTATAAGGATTGTGCGTTGTTGTGTCAAGCGATTTGAACTTGGCATGACCATAACCATTGGTAACGAGAAGATCTGACAGTGGAGGGTGATTTGTTACTTTGTCTCCCTCGTCTTTGGGGACTATAAGTAACATTGCTCGTGGATTCCACATGCACACCGTTCTTGACATTTTTGTCTGATAGTATACTTATTTGAAGAAACGTCTGAGGGGTAAAATGTCTCTCTTTTATGATAGTAGTTAATTTTCAACTAGTTTAGGGGATGTCGGTATGGTTGTGCTTGATTATTTAATTGATTTGTCTTCAGTCATCTCAGGTGAGCACGAGCAATAAAGGTGCTCCAGTGTTGAGGTAATCTCGATCATCTCATGTGGTTCCTAGGATAGATATAGAGGGGTCTGATGAGCATGAACCTTCGTCTAATTACGAGTGAATAGATATATGGTTTAGGGAGTGTTTTTCCAAGTTTCGTTGGTCGTCCATGCTTCAATCTTTTGTTAAGAGGTGGGCATTTTGGAAAAGAGTGTGCCAGATGATGCAATATCTTTACATAAATGTACAACCTCTAATATTGTGTGCCATGGATGAGAAAATTCGTACGAGGACTTCTTTTATATTTATTTTTGTTTATTAATGGATGCATACATTTGGTTTCCTCTTGACAATTTCTTCAGGTGTTGAGTTTTAAATGCCACCTCCACCCAATTACATCCGAAAAACTAGGCTTCCCTATAAGAATTTCAGTTATTATGTTCATCATAATGTTTGAAGCTGACACCTCAAGTATTTCTTCATCATTACAATTCTTAGTCCAGAAACCAAGTAGAATGGTTGTTGTTGATTAGTCAGTCAAAGTCATGCCTGGTGACACCCTTTACATCTTTGTATAAGAACTTTAAGGGGGAGGGGAGAGGGTTTAAGGTAGTTGTCAGGGAGAATGGGTGTCCGCATTTCTTTAACAGTCACGTTCTAGAGTTTCCTCTCTATTAGATCAAGAACCTTGTTCGTACCAAGTTTGGCCAAGGTCAAGGACCTAACAGTTTTAATTATTCTTAACCAGTTGCTACAAAAACTCCCTACATGGAAACTCCTTCAAGCGTACTTGTCCCCGAATCGTTATCGCGATATTGACAGTATGATCTACTCTATCTTGATGTTAGTTCTTTTTTTTTTATGCTCACAACTTTTTTGTGCAAAGATTATAGCGACGACAAATCTTGAGGGCAAGGTCTACTTCAAGAAACTAAGAATGAGGTGACTTGTCGATGAAGCCAAGAAGGAGTAGGGGAAAGGTCTCACTAAGAGTCCGAAGCCGATACGAGCAATCTCTACTGTTGACATGCTCCCTCCAACCAAACCAAAGAATTCTTAGAAGGAACGATGCTAGTCTACACATTAGCGTTCTGACAAGTCTTCCTTCGGGTGTCGAAAATATCCCATTGAAGATATCCCTTGTTATGTCCTAGTGTCCACTGAAGATATCCCAGATATTATTAAAGGGTCGACTAAGCCAGCTGCTCCTGAGACGAGTGGTGATGGAAGGGAGAAAGTTGTTGACTACTGAAGTGCTCCTCTTTTTTTGTTGTTTAAATTTTTTTGTAAGTGATAGTCAAAATGACTGTTAAGTTTGTTGAGTCTTTCTGTAATACTGACCTACATATGAATACAATTCATTTTGACGTGAGTTGTTTCTTTACTTATTGTTGGACTTTTCATTATGTTAATTGGTCGTTTTTGTTTTCGATGTTAAATGTAAATAAAATCGATATCTGTTATAATTAAGTTGCTTGGTCTGCTAGGATTTGCTGGTGAAAGCCTTTAGTGCCGCAAACCACTTAACCATGCTATGGTTAATTTCTCGGCTAGGATTCCTTAGTGGAATCTTCCATTTCCAAGAAGGTTGGTGATCTCGATAAGGATTCACGTAAGTGAAAGCTTCCTTAATCAATATTTATTTTTCAATTCAACGTGTGAATTGGAGTATGATTTCAGCTTCAACCTTTAGGTTTTGACTGTTTCCTTGGTTGCGATTAGGCACACATTCGTAACCTGAATAAGTGGCGTAGATACATTTTACTTATCAGGTCCGCTTCTTAACATAAGTAAATAGTGTTTGTGAGTGGGTTGCTTGCTTCTTGAATTTCACAATCATGAAATCTTCCATTGCCGAGAGCAGTTTGTTCATAACAATTTTGTTTCTCGCTGAGATTCATGGTTGCGAAAGCTTCTAATACCAAGAAAGATGGTGATATCGGCAAGGATTTACATCCGTGAAGGCTTCCTGAGCCGAGATCTTATCGTTTGTGATGAATTGTTTGTATGAGTGACTCAAGAAAAAGAGTCCATTTTATTTTCATGACTACCTCATTAAAATCTCTTCGACTAAAGTTCTCTTTAGGAAAAAAAATGTTTGTGGTAAGAAAGAGTACACTTGTTACGTATCAAAATTAGCTAAAATACAAAATTCAAATGACTTGCATTCCAAGTTCTTAAGACCTCTTGACCGTTCAAGTAGTTTACTCAGTAGGCTTTATTTTTCAAGGTCTTCCTAGCACAAAAGGAACCTTCCCAGTTTGGGGCGAATTTGTCACTGTCAAAATCTTTTCTTGCATCACTCCTCGTTCTCCATACCAGATCTCCTTCTTGAAAGGACCTCGATTTGACCTTGACATTGTATTGTCTAGCGACTCTGTGTTTGCATGCTTTTTCTTATAACTTAATTTTGTCTCGTAACTCTTGTAGAAGTTCAAGTTTAGTTTAAAGACATTTGTTATTTAATTTAAAGTCGTTCAATTGTCTTTGAATTATCGATTTGTTGACTTCAGCCAGCAGCATTGCGTCTATCTTGTATGCTAGGTTGTAATGGGACTCCCTAGTGAGGAATGAGGCGAGCATCTGCGCTCCTATAGGGCTTCGAGTAATTCTTTTGTCCATTTCCCCTTTGCCGCTCTCAATTGTTTTTTGAGCCCAGTCAATATAACCTTATTTGGTACTTCAGTTTGTCCATTAGTTTGTGAATATTCTATTAAACTTGCAGCGTGATTAATGTCGAAGTCCATTAGGAATTTGCTAAGTTTGTGATTAGTGAATTGTATCCTATTATTGAATATGTGTTTTGCAACCTGAATCGACAAATGAGATTTTTTTCCAAATGAATTTCTAAGCTTGCTTGGCAGTGGCTCAACTTCTATTCACCTGGTGAAGTAGTCTACTATGATTAGTAAGAACGAACTTACACTGCTCTATGACAAATAGGAAGAGTCCAACTATATCAATAAAACAAACTGTTAGGACGATAAATACCTTCTAAAGTGTGTGGGGGAAGGTATATAATGTGATTGTTTAATTCATGAATTTTAATTTTTTGGTAAACGGTATTAATAGTAATCAAAATTTAATTTATTAACGTTTAAATAATTATGTTAATAATAATGTTTTATACAACTTTTTTAATTCATAGAAAATTTAAAGTTGAAAACGTTTGCTATTATTTTTTTATTTTAAAAGTATTAGCATTACAAATGTTTTCTTAGATTCTTAAAAGTATTCCATGAATAAGGAGAATTTGTTTTTTTCTGAGTTCATTTTGTACTAACATAACATTAGTTTTATAAGATTATTCAATTTGATAAATAATTTAATTTTACGATAAAAAGTACTAAAATAGTTTAGTTATAAAAAGATTTTATAAATATTTCAAGAATATTTATAATCAACAATTTTTTTAATAATTTTAATAGTCATATTTTTATGATCAACGAGTCTTAAAAATCATGAATTTTGATCATGATTTTTTTTACTACGTGCATGTTTCCTAATACTCATACTAACGGTAATAGTGTAAAAGTATCTTGCATATTTTGATTGCGTTACCTTTTAAATATTATAATTATAATTATAATCATAAATATGTTAATTGTTGTAAATAGTTGAATATATTGACTTTTAAAGTGAATATTTGTCATGTTATATATATAATAAAATATTAGAAATTAATGTCTAAAAAATACAATTATTTAGTTTTTCAATGTTGAGTTAACTTTGTAATTAATAATATATTTTCTATTCTTTTTTTACCAATTTGTATAGAATGATGACATGCATTATTCTAAGTAGGTCACAATCAACCTCAAACCTAATCAATCTAACTTAATAGTTTTTTTTGGTAGGTTAACATTAACTCATTTTAATATGTTGAATTGTAATGGTTGGGCTAGGAGGAATTTAATAAGCCAATCTAATCCAATATATATAATATTAATAGTAATTACTTTAATCCTATAAATACATGCACAACAAATTTAAATATAATATAATAAAATATATAAGCTTAACAAAATGTCAAGTATAGTAGTAAAAATTATATCTCCTTAGTAGTATATTTAGAGAAACTTTTCCATAAATATTAAAGAAAATCAACTTCTTCTTAAATTAAAATTAAGTTATATAAAAATTAATTTGTAAAATTACTAATTTCTTAGAAACATAATTTTTATTTTTAACTAATATATAAGTTAACTATGATCATGTCCACTCTTTTTTCTTCTTTATTTATATTTTTTATATAATTTGAGCAAATTCTCTCTTTTACTTCTCTCTTCTTTTTTATTAATTAAACGATTCCTCTATATCTTATATATATTCATAATGTACGCACTTTTTTAAATTTTAAACTACTAATATTTTTTGAAAACTAAAATTTAAATTTAGTTTTTATACATTACCAATATAATTTTTTATATATTATTAACTAATAAACAATTATTATACATATGAATTTTAAAATAATTATTACAAAATTAATAAGGTTATCTCATATCTGAAAATATATAATTAAAAATAACATAACAACTTTAACATTGTTAATATATTTAAATTAAGTCCAGAATACGAGTTATTTTTTTCCAAACACAAAAGGAATTTTATTCAATAAAAATATCAACTCTACTCAATTGTAATCTCCTTCCATTATATTTTTATTATTTTTTATTTTTTTTACAAAACTAAAAAAATAAGAATTCTATAAATAATCGCAGCTTTAGTCTTTAAAAGTTTAAATAGAAATTAACTTCTAAAATTTCAATGGAGTATTAAACCGTTTTTTTTTTCTTTTCAATTTATCCAAAGTAAATTATAATGATGTTCATATTTTTGCACCCAATAACAATGATATATTCATCAATATTTTAGTAAAAGTATTTCAATAAATTGTGCATTTATTTATTTATTTCAATTTGCATCAAGAAAATCTTACACTGCCATTATTTTGAGATGAAAAAAACATCTATTTCAAGTCAATTTTACTAACATATCACTCTTTCTTAACTTCAATTAATGTATTATTAAGTATTTATATTTATTTGAGAATAAAATTAAAATAATATTTTAAATATTTTTCTTAAAACTAAAACATCAGTTAATATAATTTTTTAAACATTAGCACACATAAATCAATTTGAAATAAAGAAAGTAATACCTAATTATGCTATTAATACAAAGAAAAATTTTGATGGTTGTATAAAAAATCAAAACTTTCTAACCTAACTAACCTAAGTACTAAGACTGCTTTATAATTCTCCTATTGGAATAAGACACCTAAGCCTTTGTCTCCTAACGCAATCACTGCTGCAACATCCTTCTACCAACAATTTCTTTTTCTTCAACCTTTGAAACACATTTTAAATGATTTCAAATTCATTTAAGAGTTTCTCTTAAAAATATTTTCTGAGTAAAAAATACAAATTTTTGAATAGTGTTAAATAAATTCTCAAGTTAAGTTTATTTGGAATATAATTAAGTAAAAATAAAGAAAAAGTATAACTAGTGTGTAAATTTTTGAAATTGTTTTAAAAAAAAATTGCCATTTGAATGAATTTCTTAAACTAATATGACACATGACAAAAAATATTATGAAAACTACAAAAAAGTTGTTTAAAAACTCTAGTTAAGTAACCCCCATTAAAGATGCCTTCATAACTCACTGAATCACGTTACAACTTTTAACTTTAAAATGTTTGATTTTAAATCATTTAAATTTTCTTTATTATTTATTGTGATAATATATTAAATTCTTTTAGCAATATTTTGAAATTAAAGAATTATTTCTATATTCAAAAGCTTAAAACTACTAATTTACACATTAGTTTAGGCACTAATTTATTTAGAAGTAGAATTTTTGGCATATTTAAAATGTCTTGTTTATAAACTAGGGTTTTTGGATAGAATTTTTCAAAGCATCAAGTTTTAAAAATGTCAAACTAAGCCTTAAAAGAATCTTTATTAGGTAAATTAGATGAGTCAGAGTCATCAAGTCTAAAATTTTGAAAATAAACCAACCTCCAATCTTATAAAGTGTATACCTTGCCAAACTTTGTTTTCACTCCAATTGTACTTTATTAAGTTAAAAAATAATTAAGCATGCTCTTCTAAGTCAACATGATATTTTTATATTATTTCTGTCCTCTAAAATAATAATTAATTTTAAAAAAGTAATGTACGATCATATAATAATCTAATGTCGTCGAGAAAAAAAATTTCTGAATACCTCTAATTATTGACATAAGTGGTATAGCATAGATTTGTTAGAGTTTTAAAGGAAAAGCTTAGATAAAGGTTTTTACATTTTAAATTTATCTTGATTACATCTTTATGTCTATGGCAACTATTCATACTAAAAATTTCCCCATAACTTCGTTTATATATATATATATAAAATAGGCATAAAATTTGTATAATATTTTAACATGTGAATTTCACCAGTATTTTTCTTTCTCCACTGGAAAAAAATGTGCCTGTTGTTCCATCTATTGAAATAGATGGTTTAAATTAAACCTATGGCAATAAAAAAAACATTAATCAAAGTCTTGAGCAATCATAACAATAACAAGTCCTTATCACACTAGAGGAATTGTACTTATTTAAAATACTATTACTTTTAACACTTTACTTTTCTTTATTGTTATTTCTTGCTTTCTTTTCTTTTAAATTGATATGTTGGATGCTGTTTTTTTTTCTCTAGAAAAAATAGAGGGATGGTGTGATGAAATATGAATGAAAATAAGTTTAATTTAATGGATTAACTCGACTAATTGTAAAATGGATTAAACTAAAAGAATAGTAATTTAAGTAGTCTTAGCCTAGGTCAGTTTGTAGAATTATGGGTAGAGTTGTCTTTTAAAATAATAATTATAATCTAAAAAAATTTATAATCAAATAATTATTTTAAAAATTGAAATTAATTTATGACCTTTTTAAATTATCCAAATCTCGTGTCCAACCCAATCATTTTTTGTGGGATGTTAGACTTGTATACTTTTGCAACTATTGTTTTTGGACTTATATCATTACTATCAAATAAAGTGATTCTTTAGAAAAGAGGGAGAATCCCGAGATAGATATAATGAACCTGCATTAATAGTAATGCCAGGTGGTCCTAGACAATAATTTTAAATTCTTATAAAATTTAGTCTTTAAAACAACATTATTTTCATCTTTACGTTATAATGTTTGAGTATCAATTTAATAAATAAATTATACTTTTCAAATTAAGTTGTAGAGTTTAAGAGTTAATTAGTACTTTTTTACACTTAAATTTCTTTTGTTTTTTTTCTCTTTCCTCATTATCTCCGTCCTTTTCTTCTAAAGACTTTTTCAGTATGCTTGTTTTGAGTTGGAGCAGTCCAAATTTTAGTTAAAATCAAAGGTTATTTCTTGATAAATTGAAATTTGTATTGTTCCAACTGAAAAAATGAAATGTCCCTTCTCTTTTTCTTCGACCTTGTCACCTGCCACCTCGTGATTGGTGGTACAAGGACAATCTTCTGCATACCTTGTCTTTATAATGGCGCCAAAACTTAAATTCAGGGACTATTTAGTGTGGGGTATTACTATACTTTTCTAGTTGAAACCCACAAAATTTAAGATTTAAAATTTATCTTTCAGAAAATAAATTATCAGTAGATTTTTATTTTTATAATTTCAATTTTAAAGGGTGTAATTTGATGACATTAAAAATAATATTTTTATATTTCAGATTATACATTCTGTAATCGATTTTTTTTATTTCAAAATATATAATCCAAAATATTAAATATGTATTTTAAATATATATATATATATATATATATATATATATATATATATATTTAGAATACATTTTATATTTTATATTTCAAGAAATAGATTTTAAAATACAAAATTATATTTAAAATATACATTTTTAAATATAAAACTTTTCTCAAATGTAGATTTCAGAGTATATTTTTATTTTATATTTTGAAATGTATAATTTATAATTTATATTCTAAAATGTATATTTTAAAATAATTTTTATACATTTTGAATTACAAAATAAAAAAATGTATTTCAATTTTATTATTTTACCATCATATTTTATTATTTCAATTGTACTTTTCAAAAACATGGGTGCAGAATGCGAAATCCCGAGAATGCGTGCTGGAAAAGAAAAGTATTCTGAGGAGGACGCATTTCTCTTATTGACAGAATAAGGTTAGTCGCTTCTTTAAAGCGCTCCCAATTATTGGTAGGACTCCTTCACATTCTCAACCACACACTGATGATACTCAGAGGAAAGTTATTTGGATTATTAGCCTGCCAATAAAGAAAAAACTTACCCCACTACAAATTCTCAATGACTTTTCATAAATGGATTTCTCTTATAAGTTATATTTCATTTAATATCAAAATGACACATGATTGTGTATTGTAGCTTCTAATTTAGGCTGAAATCGTGGTCTGTATCTTTTGATGGCTCTTGATTCCTTGTTAATGGAGGAGAGGGTAGAGGGTAAGAGGTGTCAAAGAAAGAAGAAAAAATAAAACTCAACACCGCTACAAAAAATAATCTCCGACAATACACGATTATGCTAAGAGTTTATAAATATGGTCTATCATGGACCATTTATAGAAGACTGCCTGTTATGCAAAGGTACAAGGAAGAATCATTATATACAATATTATCTAAGCATGTATATAAAGATATTTCTAAATTCAAACTTAAGACAAATTGGTCACCAACACAATTTTAGGCAGCAAGGCTGTCCTTAATATAAATGGGCATAATGAACTAAACAAAATAAGACTTGAGGCATGCTAAAGTTTATTTTATACATATTAGTTTGTATCTGTAAATGTAATGCCATCTAAAGACATCCCAAAATTATTGGATTTCTATTACAAATCATATGATGAAGTGTAGGCAGAAGGACTAAACTTTGTCCTTAGTTGGAAGAAAACATTGACTTCAATTTAGTGCAAGGAACTTCAGACAAACCAATCATCTAGGAAAACCCAAAAGGACACGTGCACAAAAAGTAAAAGCAAATACCAATCATAAGGCTGGATCAGACGTATCCTTTAGATAAGACAGGTAGCAGGCGAACCTTTCTTGAGCAGTTAATTAGCACAAAGCAACAGTTCCTCAGCCCTTTAGCCGAATTCGTTGATTGAAGAACAGAAAAGGACCTCGAAATTGCACAATGATCAATGAATTAAAACTTCTTTATGTACAGTTTTTACATGACTAGAGGCTTGGTTGGATATTTCTGCTCCGCACGTAGGTTAAAAATTGAGTCGGTAATTCTGCTAGAAGTGCTTGAACAACTGAAAATCCGCCTGCAAGAGAAAAAGTTTGCAATTATTTTGATATGTTAGGCATCATTCACCAAATATTCATTCTTTGCATAGTATATAATTTTTCTTTCTTAGTGCAATCAACGTGATTTCATACAAGGTGCTGAAACCCTCATCATTACCTCAATCGTAATTGTTTAAAATGACACTTACTTTGAACCTCCCGAAATGGAACAAATTGGACTATATCACGTGAAGCAACGCGTCCATATGAACTTTCAAGCCTCTCTCCCTTGTCTGCATCTAAAACCTAGACAAGAAATTGGACAACAAAATTATTTCACAAACACAGTTCCTTAAACACCTAACATTACAACTCTACGTATAAAGAGCATACAAGTTTGATTTATTACCTCCATTTCTTTAAAATCAGCACCTCCTACCCCAACAATGAGGATTGATAATGGCAGATCAGATGCTTTAACAATGGCATCTTTTGTTTCTTGAAGATCTGTCACTACTCCATCCTTGGAGCATACCAATTAAAACTCAGTAGCAGTGATGGAAAAATCTCCATAAAATTCTTAGTAGTAAGAAGGTTAAGTGATCTTTTTTTACATGTAAGATAAATATAGACCATCATGCTTACTATACAAAATACTATGGATTCATTAAGGCAATCTAGAGAGAAACATACATGAAAAGCAACCCGAGAACCATTAAGTTACAATAAACTTACGAATTGTATTCAATGAGGTAAAATTAGAATTTACTTTCAGAGATAAATACTGAACGCTGCAAAGTATATTGACTCTTACTGTGATTATTAACAAGACAAAGTACTTTCTTCCACCATTTGCTACAGATTGGCTGGCAATCAGTGCAGCTGTGCTTATGACAGGTCCAAAAAGAGTAGGTCCTGCAAGAGATACATTATGCAGGGCACTTGTGTAAGCCATCATAATTCCTTGGATCCCTTCCACCTACAACAGACAGAAACTTCTAACTAATAAAGAACTGTTTCAACATGACAATACAAGCAAGACCGGACATAGCAGCTCTACCTCACAATAATGACTACTTCCATTCAAGTTGAAGCAATGAGAAACAGGACCATCAATTGGTCGTGCCCCAAATCCCCAAGTAGGAAATCGTTTGTCTGAATCATAAAACTGTAACACTTCCCCAACCTCCACAATTGCCTAGAAAAAAATTCATAGCACATCAATGAAGGATCAATTAAAAATATAGTTGTGAATTTACCAAGAATTATTTCTCACCCGCTGGTATGCATTTGGCCGCCCTGAAGGATCAATATAATGCAAAGAATCAGGAAGCCGTGGATTTCCATTCGAAGCTGGTAATAAGAGAAGGGTCACTGTAAGAATATATTTCTTCCCCCCCTCATTCCATGCATAACCAGAAGCATGTTAGCCATTAGATTAAGTTTATCTACTTTTATCCCACAGATAAAAACGGTGTTGGGGGTGGGGGATGGCAACCTCAAACCAGCTGTTAAGTCTGACAAGGGAAATGGTTCCTCAAGGTAAACTGAGCACATCCAAACTCCACCCAAACAAGCGCACAAGTAGAAATTGAAACCAAAGCATTATTGAGTGAGGAGGATTAGTGTTTAACTACGTAGAAGCTGGGTGATAGTTTGAACTATGAAACCAAAGGTAACAATATCAATAGTGAATTTGTATTGAACTTCTACCATTATTGTAAACCTCAAAGTGTTAAGGCAGTGCTTTGCAAGGCTAAAAATTAATGTATCAGCAAAATACTTCAGAAAGAACATATTTTTCAGGTTAGATTTCTCGAAAATAACAAACATAACACATTAGCTATAATATAAGTTTGGGTATCTTTCTGATTTAAAACAGGAAAGTTGCCACGAAAAATGAGAACAAAGTAATAATGTGCCTAGCGGTATAGGCACATTAACAAAAACATAAAATGATTAAATACCATCCCAAGAGTAGAAATCCCATAATATAATCAGCCTTAATAGGCTGGAAATCCATTGTTGAATTGGAGGCTGGACTTGCAACAATGGTATAATTGCCATGTCAATGGCGGAAGGAGGATGCTGGAGGAAGTTTCAGTAGATCCACAGCATACCTACCAAAGCTTGTACATATGTGTACAAAAATTTGTAATCTCTTGAAGTTACCCAACACAACACAGACCAAACGGACACAAACGCATTATCCTCATGTACCCTCTTTCATTTACACTATATTGCCTTACACGCAGTTTTATGTCTTTATGATTTACATTCATCCGTATGTCTCTACGATTTTAGCCAAATTGCATATCTTAATGTAGCTCAGGAACCCATAGCTAATAAACATAGTCCCATTTTTAGCTAATTGTCTAATAGAAAATGGGATCATTGTATTTGCAATGAACTATTTTCTTTTTTTCAAGATGTGACCAATTTGTCTAGCATACCTACCCAAGATTGTTCATAAATTTAGGCATGCAATTATCTATTTTTTTCAAATTTGACAATTTTTCTAGCATGCCTAACAAAGATTGTACGTAAATTTTGGCATGCCTAGTGGGACCAATGCATTTCAAGTTCAAAGTGGTGTATGCAACTCAGGTCTGGTAGCAGATTCAATATGGATCCTTCACAATCAAACAACCAAGAAAAGCAATAGTGTCAGTCCCTTGGTGTCTCAGCCATATGGGAAAAGTGTCTCTCCACCTACTCAGCCAATTGTTCCAACAATTGATGGCTTCCTTCCACCTTCAGTGCTTTCACAGGCAACCAACGGGGTGGAAGACCATGGGCAACCAACGGTCATGTCTACCTCTTTCATCTGCCAGCAGATTCATTCAAGCATGAATGACCGTGTCTATTAAATATCTATCCTAACTCCTAACAAAAAGAAATTGTTAAGCCTATGATTAGGACGCAAAATGAAACTTTGCATGTGAACAAGAGCAAAACCAGGCCCGAATGAGAGAACATCTGGATACTTCTATTCCAATAAATTAGCACCGTCAACATTTAGTTGAACCAGTATGTACAGAATCACTACCTGCAAAAGCTCAGCCTCTAGCAATTTGGAAGAATCAGCCGCAAGCAAGTCCCTGTCTATGTCAGTCAAGCTACTTGAAGAACATTAAAAGGAATCTCATGATCATACTATCTTCTTTAATTTAAGTTCAAGGTTTGACTAAACCCACAAAACCGATTTGTAAGAAAAGAATTGGTTAAGCTTCAAAAGTCTCTATCTAATCAATACAGGATAAACACTACTCTTGAGTTGAGGTTCCAATTAAAGCAGTCCCAAAAGAAGTACCAACTGTGGCGGACTAGGAATGATCTCGGTTAAAGCAACTTTCAATAATATCCACAAGAATTTGATTTTTAATTGAGCCCAACGTCATGTGATTCATGTAGCCAACTTCACCCAATGGGATAAGGTAATTGTTGTTGAAGTTTATATATTAAAAAAATAGAGATGTTATTGGCATAGTTTCTAAAAATTCTTGAGAAACAAGTATTGAAATACTTTAGGAATGATTTAGTGAGATGGTTGGAAGGAGGACTCATATTCATGATCATTCATAAAGTAAATTGGGTAAGCGGATTGTTTGTAATTGGTATTCTTAGAATTTGGGTTTCAACCTCACAAAATTAATTGTAAGGTGGGAATTTTCCCTATTTATATACTATTTTGACCATATCACTAGTTGGTGTAGAATCGCAAACATCTATGATTTGAGACCTCTTGTCTTTGGGACAGTATGCGGATTGCTGTATTATGTATGCTTTTATGTTCAGTATTGTATTTTATTAGTGTATGAATTGGTGTTCTATCACATCTGGGAATAAGATATTCAATTTTCAGCAATTAATAAAATAAGACTTAAAACAAGCAAGCACAACTTTAAAAATTACAAATACGATAATCATAATATTATTGTGTCATTCTCCATCACTCAATCTTTATATTTATAACCAAAGACTAGTACAACGAGTTTGAGGATATTGTTCTGCACCTGTAAAGTCAACAGCCACCATGAAGTTCAATTCAAATCCCCCCGCCAAGTAATCCAAGAAAGTATATTGGGCACTTTCAATAAATTTGTCCACAAATAGTTGGCTCCTTAACACCTGTATTATAGTCACATAAGCTTCAAGGGATAGACAGGAATTCATGATAGAAATTAATTTAATAATAATATAAGACCTTATTATCATGGTTTTGTCCACCAGAAGACGGCAAACATAAATTTTCTCCTGGTCCACTATTATGAATGTTCTCCAACTCAGCCAGAGTTCTTTCCACTTTTCTGATAAATCAAGAATAAACAACCCTAATATGTATTTCAGCAAAGACAGAGACATAATGGAAACATGGACAGATAATTAAGAAGGAACTGATGTTTACCCAATTAAATCATGTTTCCCATTGCTATTAAAGTTATAGCACTCTATTATCAAAATACTCTCCTGTACATTAGAAAAATGAAAAATTAGATAGCTTCAATTCAACTATATGTAGAACATCATGACAAAATGTACATGTCCATGTTAACACAGTATTATGTAAAGATGGAATGAAGAAATTATGGAAGAATAATATTATCTAAATTATAGTTTGTTTTCATGAACAGGATGCACATTTTGAACAAAGTAACTTGACCCCACTGCCTGCTATTTAAAGAAACCTTTGAAATAAAAAGGATAAGATACTTTTAACAGGCAATGAAAACTAAAAATGGCAATATAAAAGCGTGATAGCCAAGTTCAGCATTAACATTATTAGATAAATGGCCACTCCAAATGACATAACTGTATTTAAGTTGTATACCTTGCTTCCTACTTGTTGAATATTTACAAACACAGATTTCCATATTGGGTTTAGATCATTCTTTATAACTTCTGTTTTGCAAATTGGAATTTGGACACCACCTTCTACAACTTTTGATATCAATAAAAAGGGGTCCTGCAAGATAAATAAAAACATGTATTATACAAGAGCGGGCACTCCTCATAATACGAAAAAGAAAAAGGACACAGGTGCATACATTTCTTGAGAAGAGATCCTTGCACTCCAAATCTGAACACCTGAATGCGATCTCTATTGCAGTCTTTGAGCTAACACATTCCTCAGCATGCACCAGGAGCTTCCCGCAGTTTTTGGGAAGGGTAGATCTCAAAGAATCTTCTGTGTGTAGATCTATAGTCAGTGATTGACCACGCTGTGTGATTATCTGCAGATGCCAATTTGTTAATATTGTTGTGTACAATTAGTTGGGATATAAATTTGACTGCAATAATGCAAAGGGAAGAATAATGTGAGTGAGCATTTCTTTCTTGGTTTAAAAAGCATTTAATAAGCTCGGTAGTTGCCAAATGAACCATGAACTAAAACAGAAAGGTTACACATTTTCAAGATCATAAATTTGGATCTAAAATTACATTGTGATCTAACTTCATTCGTAGTGCAATGAATTCCTTTTCATTGCATAAAACATTTTCTATGTTACCTGAGATAGTACGCATGTAGCCTCACCAAGAAATTGCTGCTCATCTAGCTCAAGCATCTGCATAAGTAAACCAAATAGTTAAAATCTGGACATTTTTACATTGATATTCTCTACAAACATGTTATCACATCTAATGAACAGAAAAACAAGTACGCCAACATGGCCTACAAATATTTTTTCATGGAATGAGTTGGGAGATGACCATTGCCCAGCCTTTACAAAGCTTGGACATGCCTTTCTAAATGGCATGTCCCATGTCCGACACGTATCAGACACTGATACGCGTACAACACGTATTGGTAAAGTGTCCAATTCAAAAGACATTTTGTTAGATATCTGACAATTCTTACACAGTCCCAACACAATTTTAAAAGGGACTAATATAATAATTTTCTAAAAACTCATAAACTTATTATAAAGATAAGAAACAAATTCTATATATAATCAGGAATATTTAGATTATATATGTTTCTTTGCACTTTTTGGATTTTAGATAAATGAATTAGATTCATTTTTTGTTATATTTGGTTAATCTTGTTCATAGATGATTTTTGAGTACATAGACCTCAGTTGTCAATTTATATAAATTCAGGTATAAACTTATAACCACTGTATGCATGGATTCCTTAACATATTTATAAAATTCTAAGAAATTGGAAATGATAGACTAGAATCTAATGTGATGAGCAAATTTTACATTGGAACCACATCTTACGGAAAAAGGAACCAAGTATACAAGCCATCATAAACACTATACCTTTATATCTAGATTGTGAAACTGAGTATCAACATCATACACACGAAACCTGTGATGAAAGAATTTTTACAGAAAAAAATCTGGTAAAATAAAAAAATGCTCATCTGCCTTGTTGAAAGTATAAATTATCAGATTCAAACTTACACTAAAACCTGAACAACCTCAAAATGATAAATGAGGGTGTGTTTAGTAATCCATGTTGGACTTGATGAATTCAGAACTACTTCTGTACGGCAAATTTCCTCAAGCGCTCCATTTTTTCCTTTTGCATAAAGAACCATCATCGGATTATTCTACATCAAATAAAATTTAAAATATTAAGTATGCTAACTCTGAGATAGAAGCGAGATTCACTCAACTGATAGATAATAACATTAGCTATTAAAAGCACTTTTCTTTATTTTTTAAAAATGACAATCCTATAAACAGATGAACACTTGAGAGCGGCCCATTGGTTCATGTGGTTTATTGGCACAACTACTTTAACGAGGTCTATTTCGATATTCCTTGACCTCTTATGTATGTAAGGATCTAGTAGAATCTAGTCTGAAACAAGAAGGCAGCAAAGCTATTAGATTTTGGGGAGTTCAACATTATTTCTTTCATTTTTTTTTTCCACACAAGGGCATGTTATTTATTTGAAAAATATCATTTGTTAGTATACCTAATAACAATAATTAGGAAAAAAATTGCTATACTTTCTTGTGATTTTTCTTTTCTTCCTATATTTTCAGTACTTGCTGAAAAGACGTCTTGACAGAGATCGCAGCTCCTGAATTGTATAAGTAAAATTCAACTAGTTATGATTGGAATGGTCATAATTCTTCCTACTATTTGTTTTTTTTTTTTTTTTCCAAAATGTCCGTGCATCAACTTGCCAAAGAGAGGACCAATATATGCGATAATTGAGCTGCCATAAAACAGAGAAAAACATAAATAGTAGAGTAGTGTACAAGTTCGATTCCAATTTCGACCAAACCGAAACAAGTATCTATAACTAGCTAAATTAAATAGGTAAGATACGATGCAAGAGGTTCAGATTCACGAAACGCTTAACCGACGGAACGAACCTTGAAAAGCACATCACGATCACCCAAGCCAGAAGCGGAAAACGACAACTGAAGCAGAACAAGAGGTAATTGTAATGTAAAAGCTCTTTCATAACTGAAAGCGAGTGAAAAAGTGAGAACGTGAACAAAACACGCTGAGAAACTCGATAAGAAGCAAAAGAAAGAACCTCGATCTGAGAGAAGAGACCGTGGTGGCCGCGAGACCTGAGGAAGTTCTCGACGGCGTCGTTTGGAGCGCCGGCAAGGCTGCGGAAATCTCCGGCGGTGCCGCCGATGGCGGCGCGGCCCGCCGTGACTTCGGAGAAGCAGTTTCCCATCGAAAAGTGCGCGCGCAGTGTGGCTTGACCTCAGTCCTTCCGTCAAACTCAGCACTGAAATAAACAGAAAATGAAAGGAACAAAACCATATACACACCCAAACAGAAGAATATCCAATTATATAATCTAATTTGCAATTTCCCAAATTTTCGTCTTACTTTTCCTACTTCATACACTGCTCATTTCGTTGTTTTTTCTTTCTTTCTCCCAAAGAAACGCGTTTTGTCTCTACCTTTGTTTAATTCTATAATCACTGAAAATTTTAAACTTATGCATGCCTCTTATCAAATGTAAGTGTCACTCAACAAGAGAAATAACATAAAAAAGGTTAAGATTAAAAGTGATATTTTGTTTTTTTAAAATAAATTTATTTAGAATTTATTAATAAAAATTAGGCGTTAAAGTTATGAATTATGAATGTTGCATGCACATTATAATAGAAGATTGGTATAGCTAGTGGGTAGGAGCTTTTGAGTAGAATTTGTTGGACTATTCCTTTGGTGTTCGTGTGGCAAGTGGCAGGTCTTAATCGGACAAGTTTCGAATGAAGCATCTTTAAAGAAAACCCACCAATTTGGTTTGGATTTGGAAGATGATGTGTTGAGGTGGAAAAACATTAAGAAAACATATGGTTTTGTTATGGTATGAGGAAAGGTTTGATAATTGAAGATATAGTAAAGTTGGGTTTGATTTGATAATCTTGGTTGGAGATTGAGGCATTACCGCCAAAAGTGGCTAACCAGACATGAGTTGTAATGTCTGATCAACTTTCACAAACAAAAGGGACGTCCTTCCATGCATGACTCCTCTTTGGACCATGCTTTACGCTCAAATAATGCTATGCTCCCTTCACCTTCTTCTTTTAACTACCATAAAGTACCACCTCCTTTATAGCTTTTCTTTTTCATCTTAATCAGCTTTTCAGTGTAATTCGTAGTTTTAATTAAAAGAAGATATTATTCTTATAAAGAAAAAAAAAAAACAGTTCTTTAAAAAAATCGTCAATGCTAGTTAATGCACATAAAATGAAGAATAAAAGGAACAAGACAAATATAGTACTTTTCAGATAACCCTAAAAGATATTTAAGAGAATTCCAGCCAAAAAGATTTGAACTTCTTTTGCTAAAATTTACCTTTTTAAGAAATATATTTACTTGAAGGTTAAATTTCTTTTAATATTTCTCCAACAAACAATACAAGTAAATGTTTGAAAGGCTCTATGTTTCAGTTTATTTATTGTTATTGAACATGTGGATGAATTGGTGGGTATTTAATCATGATTATATCTAATGAAGGATATGTGTTTGGTTAGTCCCTTCCTGGTTTAATTTACTTGGCTTTTCCCAGATATCTACCATCCATGCATGCATGCATGCATGAATGCCTCAATTGTTCTTAAAATTTTGCTTCTTCACCCCTCAATTATCCAATATCTTTCCTAAGCATGATTCCAAATTTACTTTCTTATTGGTGATGAAAGCAGTAAGCGAAGGCTTTGTGGGATCAAAGCGAGTTTGTAGGAAAGAGTATCCAAAACTTCACCCTCTTGCATGCCAATCACAAATTATGAGGACTTGTCATGCTTCCGTGTCTACCGGATGAAAGACCAATATTAATACCAAAAATTCAAATCACATGCCCTTTTTACATCCTCTCTTTATTTCCTATTCAAAAATGATGTTTCACCAAAAAAAATGTATCTCTCTCTTACTTGTTAGTTTTATTGATTGAAAATGTTTTTCTGATCTTCCTTTGCAGTTCTTAGTTTTATTATGCGCATATGAAAGTATACATGCTTGTGCAAGAAAATAAATTATAACTTCGTTATTTCTGTTACTTTAGTTATTAATTTGAGGAAATAATTCTTTTACAAGATTCTGCACAAACTTACCTATTTTACATAAGCTTGTTTTTTCCTCTCTTGTCACGAAATGCTAATTGAACTTGCTAGAAACCTTCAACTTGGATTTGATATTGCATGAATGAAGGGTACTAGTTGTGACTAAATTGTTCAATTGAGAGCACCTTTATGTTGAAAATATTATTTCATACATCAAGCTCTGGTGAAAGCATTCTCAAGATAGCAGAAGAAGACTTGAAATTGTTGAAATGTTTTTGTAAGACTCCTAATGAGAATATGAGAACTAGAAGTTTCTCTTCTATCATAGAAGAATGCTCTTATTTTTAAGATTTCAAACAAACAAGAATGTATGAAAGTTATTCAATCAAGTTCAACTTCAAAGTGATTTTGCAAAAAACAAGGAGTTCTATTTATATATGTTTAGCTCCTTTGCACTTTTTGCTACAAATGTTGGACATGAAATGAAAATCTTGGCTGCACTTGAAGTGAAACTCAGAGAACACAAAGTCCATGTAGCTAATGCATTTATTTTGCCTACTTTAGTCTTCTTTTAAGGAGCGTTGGACTTATAGCATCCTAGGTCGAATGTTGACTAAGCTTTCAAGGGGTTTGACCATCCAACAAGGTCCAATTGGAGACCCAAATTTGGCTTGACATTTCTACAAAATACAATAAGGAAATACACTATTGTGCAATGTGTACAAGACTAAGACAAAGAAGAAGAAAGAAGAAAGAAAATATTCTAATATTCTACTTTTTAAGTGTAGAGTCTTCCTTAACGAGGTTTCATCTTTTTCTATCCTCTTAACCAATAGTCTTGTGGTTAGATGGTCTCCATCAAGCACAACAAAAAAATTGGGTTTTAACAACCACCAAAATCGGTCACTAAATACATTAGCGCCACCTATATGCTAGCCACGAAAGATTCTAAAGTTTTTGTCCACCTAAACTTGAAAAATTGTCTGATGACGTTTAGACTAACCCACTCCTACGGGGGGTCACTTACGGTAACATCTTCCTATGAGTTCTCGACCACATCAACCTCATTGGCCCTCACCATGCCAACACTTGATGACGAAGTGTCACCTATGTGACAATAGACTTCCCAAAAACACTACCAGTTGACTCGGAAAAGTCAAACAGAGAAGACATGATTACCTTGGTAAGGAATATAGTCTCTGCTTCTAAACATTACTTTAGATATTGGATCTCGGATAAGGAAGAGAACGCGAGTGACTTTTGTGGAGGACCTGCACTCCTATTTACAATAACGGAGAAGTAACATTCAAAACTTATGATTTTTCAACTTTTGACCGTTGGATCCATATGACTCGAATCCCCATTAGGGCATATGTCAACCTGCTTCAACTTTAACCCCTTTAACACTCTGTCTAGGGTGGGCTTGGGGGGCAATAGTGTAAGAAGTAAGAAAAAAATCTAATCGTCCACCTACGTCGAAATCTAATTGGTTACATTCATTAACCTTTGAGCAAATGAACAAATAAAAGATGTAATTTTTTCTTCTTTTTTGGAAAATCTCACACCTCAAACTCTCCTAGCTAAAACTATGTTGCGCTTGGGGCCTAATATACTATGGGCTGAGATATCCCCTGCCAAATATGGGTAAATACTACTCAACCATGACTTGGGGATCTAATGTACTATAGACCGAGATGTTCCTAGTCAAGTTTGTGTTGAATACTACTCAGTCATGTAAATTATTTCCCTTTGAGAATAGTCATGTGATATCTCTAACAAAAGCAATATGAAAAAATCACCAAAGGTCAAATCAATCACACCAAAAACTACTTTTTTACATCTATAAATAACATGAGAAAACCAAAAAGAAATGTATGTTTTTTTATCCCACTTCTAAAAATGACATATGAGAATTGACTTTAGTATCAAAGTACCTTTTGCAGGTACCCCTCACCATGTTGAAGACCGAAGACCAAGAACTTACGGAAGACTGACAACAACAATGTGAAGATCAAGCGATAAAGAAAACCCTTCAAGGCCTGTGCAAGAACATTTGTCAAATCTTATTAGGAAGACCTTGTCCATTTTACAACAAATCTATGCATAATGGTGTTACTAACGAGATAAACTTCGCCCAAGGAAAAGAAGTTTGTACTTCATCCTCTAACTCCTTTCCAAGTGATAGATCATCAAGTCCAAATGAAACAAAACATATTTAAAAGAAAAAAAAAAAACATAAAATCCTAAAACCATAGCTAAAGATGAACAAAAGGTGTGGGAGTTTAGTGTTCCTTCCCACAGGCCATTCAAAAAGAGAACATCTTGTCAAATAAATGAAAAAGAAAAAAAGAGTTCTCTTCATTGGACAACCTCCATGCATCCTCCTTTGTAAAGAAACACTTGTATACACTATCACTTCTAATGAATAGAAGATTTTACCTCCCCAAATCCAAAAGCTTTTAGAAGAATTTGGTGATGTATTTCCTGGTGAGGGTCCAATTGGACTTCCACCTTTTACGGGTATAGAACACCAAATAGATTTGTTCATGTATTCAATCTACCCTATAGACCAACTTACAAAACAAATCCTCGTGAGACTAAGGAGATAAAATTTAAAGTTCAAGAGTTGTTGGATAAAAGTTGGATTCAAAAGATTCTTAGTCCTTGTGTTATACCTATTTTATTTGTGCCAAAAAAGATGGAAAAATGGAGAATATATTGTGAATGTAGAGTAATCAAAAACATTACAATAAAATACAGGCACTCAATTCCTAGGCTTGATGACATGTTAGATGAATTCCATGGGTCTACTATGTTTTCTAAAATTGATTTAAAGAGTGGCTATCACCATATTCAAATCAAAGAAGGTGATTAGTGGGAAACTGCTTTTAAAACCAAGTTTAGAGTCATTGGTGATGCTCTTTGACCTTATGAATGCACCCAACACTTTCATGAGGCTTATGAATCATGTTCTTAGGAATTACATAGGAACTTTGTAGTTATTTATTTTGATGATATCTTATTGTATAGTAGGAGCCTTGAGGAACACTTAGATCATCTTAGACAAGTTTTGTTAGTTCTTAGGAAAAATCAACTCTTTGCCAATGTAGTAAATACACTTTTGCGTAGATAGTGTCACCATTCTATGATTTGTAGTCATTAAAAATGATATTCATGTGGACCCCGAGAAAGTCAAAGTCATCCAAGAGTGACCCATTCCACAAAATGTGGGAGAAGTTATGAGCTTCCATGGTTTGACAAGCTTTTACAGAAGATTTGTTCCTAAATTTTCTAGTCTAGCTTCACCGCTCAATGAGTTAATAAAGAAGGATGTCACATTTTGCTGGAAGGAAAAACATAAGCCAACTTTTTAGAAGCTTAATGCTCAACTCACCAATGCACTTGTTCTATCCTTGTCTGACTTTTCAAAAACTTTTGAGCTAGAATCTAATGCATCGGGAGTTGACATAGGTAGAATTTTGTTACAAGGCAGACACCTCATTGTCTATTTCAATTTAAGACTTTATGGTGTCTCCCTCAACTACCTCACATATGACAAAAAGTTGTATGCTCTAGTGAGGGCCCTTAAAACTTGGGAACACTACCTAGTTTCCAAGGAGTTTTCATTCATAGTGATCATAAGTCACTTAAATATTTGAAGGATCAAGGTAAGCTCAACAAGAGACACGCAAAGTGGGTGGAGTTCTTAGAGCAATTTCTATGTGTGATTAAATACAAGAAGGGCAAAAGTAGCATTGTGGTTGATGCCTTATCTAAAAAGCACACTTTATTTCCAAAATTGGTAGCCTAGATTCTTATATTTGATCACATATCAAAATTGTATGCTAAAGACTTTGATTTCTCCTCCACATTTGTTAGTTGTCAACATAAGGCACAAGAGGAGTTTTATGTACCTAAGGGGTATTTGTTGTAATAAGGAAAAATTTGTATAGCATAAGGGTCGTATAGAAAACTCGTTGTTAATGAGACTCATGAAAAAGGCCTCATGGGGCACTTTGGAGTTAAAAAAGCATTAAGTTTGCTTAAAGAGAGATTATGTTGGACCCATATTAGGAAAGATGTTTAAAGGTATTGTTATAGATGCATATCATGTATACATGCCAAGTCTAGAACAATGCCTCATGGACCTTATACTCCTTTGCATGTTGCTTCTTCTCCTTGGGAAGATATTAGTATGGAGTTTGTCTTCGGTGGACCGTTCTAGCAAGATGACACTATATACCCTGCCATAAAGTGAATGATGCAAGAAACATAGTTAAACTCTTTTCTAGAGATGTGGTTAAACTTCATGGATTACTTAAGACAATAGTGCTTGATAGAGATACCAAGTTCATTAGTCATTTCTGGAGAACTCTTTAGGAAAGGCTAGGAACTAAATTTAATTTCTCTACCACTTTTCATCCCTAAACTAATGGGCAAACAGAGGTAGTAAACATGTCTCTATCCACTATGTTAAGGGAACTCCTAAAGGACATAAATCTTGGAATGAGTATCTTCCTCACATTGAGTTTGTAGGTTAGTACATAAGACTACTAGGATCTCTCCTTTTGAGGTTGAGTTTCGTTTTAACCCTCTTACACCTTTAGTCTTGATGCAACTTCCTAATGTTATGAGTTCATACACAAAGAAGAGGTATCCAACGCTAATTTTGTAAAGAAACTACACGAGAAGTAACAAATGGGTGTCACCTTTAATGTTAGTGATCTTATGCTTTTTGCAAGTGGTACAAATGATGAGGCATACCCTACAAATTTGAGGACAAATCCTTCACAAGAAGGAGGGGATGATGGAGGATTCCAAGCCAAGGGACCAACAATTGAAGTTATGTCTCTAAGGATACAGGAAGACTATGTCTCCACTAACTTCGGTAGGCCCAAGCTAGTCTCAACATAGGTCCACCCTAGTGTGTAATATTTTGTATAGAATAAGACATTTAGGGCTTGTATTTAGGCCAAGCAATATAGGACATTTGGACTTTGTATTTGGGCATTGTATTGTAGGATATTGGATTAAGGTTAGAGTAGGGTTAGATAAGTCTAGCTAGGGTTTCAAAGCCTAAGAGAAATCCTAAGACATCCGAGTTAGGAAGAAAGACACATATACTCAAATTTTACACATGTGTGCAAATGTGAAAATCATAAGGAAATAAGTGTCATTTGATCTACTCTTTGTGTCACCTTTTTAGGAGCATATGGAGGAATTCAAATTTGAATTCTCTCTTCTTTTTCTTCTCCCATGGTCGGATCACACTCCTATAAATAAAAGGCACCATTATTTGTATGTTCAACTTAGAATGAGTATTGATATGATGATACCGAATTTAAGTCTCAAACTTATTCTTGAGTTACTTAGGCTAATTTCCTAAATTTCGGATTCCTTAGTTTCTTCCTTTAAGAATTGGCCGAACCTTTCTTTTAGGAAACCTCTTCTCCATACAAACCTTCTTCCAACAAGTTAAAATATTCATATTCCTTAACCACTAGGAAAATGCTAGTTTGACACCACTATTCTCTTATACTCCTATTTGACACTATATTTTATTAATAAAATATTATATATATAAATAAAATAATAATATATATTAGTGTAAATGGTATCAAACATGAATAGCCACCATCCTAACCACTATTGTCCAATAATTTAGACTAGGCATCGGAGCTATTTACTTGATAACCGATAGCTGTGAGTGGAAAGCAATGCTAGACATACTGTTAATACGTTTCTTCTCTGATCTCAGCCCACTATCAAAGACACAATGTTAATATTTTATGATCTGCTTTTAAGATTTTCCCTGCGTTATCATCGTCTAACATTATTTGCTTTCTTAACAATTCTTTACATTAATTTTTGATCGCTCCAAAATTGTTGTGATGTGAGTTTTTGTTAACTAATATAGTTATATTTGTGAAATATGAAATGTGACATTACCTCTTCTCTTCTTTTCTCACCCACCTAATATATTTCGAAGGATGTGTAATTTAGTTGCAATCCTTCTTGATATATCATTCGTTCGGTACAAAAAGCAGGAAGTAAACATCACATCAGTGTTTCAACATTACGCGCCTTTACATATAAAAAAACGCAGTATAAAGGAATATTTAAGTAGAAATGTGATTAAGCACTTAAAAATGGAATTTTTGTTGAGTACAGGTGGTTTGGCAACATTATCCATAGAAGTATTCCTGTGTCTGCATAGCTAACTCGTGCAACTCACTTCCCATTCTAGTTTGTTGACTACTTGATATCACCCCTTGCATGGCTCCAGACCTGGTCCATAATAACATAATTAGATATTGACAAAGTTCATTTGAAATATACACATTAAGCCCATGGCTAAGAATGCTTGTTCAGCAAACAACTATAAATCGTAAAAACTTATATATAATGGGGCAGTGCTTTCTCCTATAGAATTTGCATCATAGCTTCAGTCAATGGATCATCTCCTCGTTGTACTAATGAAAATTAACCAAAATTCCTTTGCCAGACAAAGTTTGTAGAATTAAATTAAAGGTTTAGAATGAAGTCGAAAAAAATACCCTTGAGATGAATATATGGAAGATGGAAATTCTTGAAAATCATGTTGAGAAATTTGGGCATTTTTCTGATGTGTATACTGAGGATCTGGCAATGATTGATCGTAACTGTGGCCCGCATTTAGCGTGGTGGAATAAATGTTTGGTTGTGAGTTCGGGATATTCTGGTGGGTATAGTAAGGATCCCATGACAACTGCTGATGACTGCTGCCTGCATTTGCCACTGTGGGATGAAAATCATGAGATGCTTTTGGTATACTCCCATATGGATATTGAGGATCTTTCAGCAATTGAGAGTTTGGTATAATCTGATATTGATATTGAGGATCTCGCAGCAATTGAGGGTTTGGGATACTCTGATATGGATATTGAGGATCTTGCAGCGATTGGGGGTTTGAGATACTCTGATATGGATTTTGAAGATCTTGCAGTGATTGAGTATGACTGCTACCCACAGGCATCAGTGAAGAATGAAATTCAGGTTGCGGATGTATAATGTTATGATGTGCATGTTGAGAGTATTGCAATGTCATATCATGCCCGCAGATAGTCTGATTATGACTGCTGCCTAACCCAGTTGCATAAGTACCCTCCAGAGAAAGTGTACTAGCAGGGGAATAAAACTGATTCCTTGAAGCTTGGGATGGCACAGGCTGTGCTGCAGCTGAATAAGGCATAATATTATGAACAGGATAGGTATGACCACTATGCTCCCCGATTACATGTTTATAGCTTAAGGACATTGGAGCTTGATTGGGTGACGTTCTAGACAGATGGGCATGCTTGGAAAGGGGTGGCCCTGATATATGATGATAAACATTATTCATTGGTTTCTTCAGAAAAGGAAGTGTAGGTGAAGTTGGCAATTCATGTAATGGGCGAAACAATTCTATTAGACCTCTTACCTGCAACATAACAATAAATTCCAAATAAAATACATAGTTTACTTAGTTTTATTCACACAAAAAGAAGGTGCAGAGAAGAAAAGAAAAGAAGAATGAAATAATTACACTTAAAATCAATTTGCAACAGATAAAAATGAAACAACATACTTGTCTAATATTGAGTTTAGGAGTAAATTTGTTGGAGCCTTTCAGGTAATTGTCTCGAATGACAAGTTTAAAGCTACTCTCTGGCAAGGGTAGACAGTCTTTGCAAATTTTGAATTTCACCTGAATAAAATTAAAAATGTGAAAACCGGAAAAAGTGAAATGAACAATAAAGCAATAGATATAGCCCTTTTGACATCACAACAAAGTTGAGCACAGTTAGTTATCATAAGTACTTACTGGTCTCATGCCAAAAACTCCTCATCTAGCTATATGACTTGAAGGTAATACATAAACTTTGACCATAAAAAGGGAAAATTAGGAAATCCACAAAAACAACCAGCCAAACATATAAATGTTGCAATGAAAACTATACTTGTGACAACTTCAACAAATAATAGAGACTAAGGTTCATGGACCTACTCCAAAACCTACAACAATGTCAAAGGTTATAAATAAATAAAATTTTCAAATGCACCTGAAGAACCACCAAGAAGCAATTATATTCCTCCACGTGTAACCAACTCCAAAGGTAAATTAAGAAATTGACACACAAAAGTCAAGTTATAATGCTTAGGCAACAAGATGATGCTACAAACTGCTGGGTGATACTACCAATATTTCCACAAACTGTCAATCATGACACAGGATGCTATTTTCACAAAGTGGTCAGTCTTTGAGTGTGGGAGCAAGACAAGTGTACTGAGATTGTAAAGACTCACCTGAGCAGGGAATTTGTGCCCAAAAGCTAATGGCTCTATTTCTAGTTTCCCGGTTGAGGTTGCCATATAAATTCCGTAGAGAAGCTTCACATCAGTGTCAAATAGAAAAAGGTATGTACCAGGATTGATCTTCTCTACATCATGCTTTCTCTCAGCAGGAAGCCCAAAAACTCGGTATCGGTAGCACTCTGGTTTTGTAATTCTATTACACATGAAAATAAAGCCAGAAAGCTTATTGTGATCGTCAACACCATCCTCTCGGAATTCCATTGAGTCACTGCATAAGTCATCAACATGTTATTTCAAGGAATCTAAGCACATTCTGGATAAACCAAAACTTATAAATGTGAAAAATTTGCCGTGAAACCTAAAAATGTCTTCCTTGGATCAATATTTTTTTCAACCTTTTTTCTTCTTTCTTTTCCTCCGTCACACAATTAAAAGGTAGCATAAACACAAACCCAAACAGGTAATGTGTCTGTCATCACAATGATCCTAGACATAAAAGCTATCCACGGTCTGACTATTTCTTAAGTGTCTATTTGTCTTAGCCCTTTGTAAAAAGATGCATTGATAAATTGCATCCAGATACTCACTGGGTTTGAATATTTTTTATTCTTAAAACTGATTTACTAGTGAAACATATAAATTTTTATATGAAATCATAGTTATCCAAAGTTGTTTCAACCAAACATGGACTAAATCTGGTTTTATGTGTCTAAAAGCAGGAACATGCAAAAGAAAAATAGGAGATTAGGTATATGACAAACCCTGATGTGAATCACAATGATGCATTCTCTGAAACTATAATTGTTTGAAATAAATAAAATGCAGGAAACTTAAAGGTTAGGGTATGATGAAGAATAATGCAAGTACAGTGAATATGAAACAAAGAAAGAGAAAATAAGCATTTTTTTGACATGAATTATAGAAGGTAGCATTTGTACTTACCTAAAATGAGAATGAGTGAGGAACTGAGAGGGAATATCTTACGCATGCAGAGTCAGAGTCACGGTCACCCCGGCTAGTTTCTAATACTCACTCTGCTCTTCAATCCTGCTCCTATATAGAAATAATTACTGTAACCCGGGAAAACACTGCGCTGTACTCAACTTGAATTTTCATTTTTTTAACATTCAAAACAGTGATAGGATTCACTGTTAAAAATTATGACTAACATTTTGTGGGTGAAAATTGTTACATTAAAAATAATTTTATATGAAAATTATATATATTGGCAGAACACATGTATTGTTACACTCTTATATTTTTTTTTTCTTTGCTCTTGCAATTTTCTAAAGATTGAAAAAACACATTTTAAGTATTTTATGAATTTAAGTTTTTTAAATTTATTAAATTTTTATATTTTTTATATTTTCTATATTTTTCCAATTGAATTCTTATTATTTATTTTTTTATATTATCTGTTATCTTGCTTACTTAATTTAAAAGTTACTTGATATATTAGTTATAATGTCATTTATAACGTCACTAAATTAATAAAAAAGTTAAACAGTAAAAATTATTAAAAATATATATAAAAACATTAACTAGTCACTATAAAACAATTAATAGATACTCAATTAAAAATAATAAATTTTTGAAAATTTAAAACTTAATAGTTTTTTTTATAAATATAATTATTTATTATATATTATATATTATTTATTGTATATTATATTAAAGTTATATTATAATAAATTAGTTATGTAAAAAAAACATTTTTAACAACTATAATTTAATTATACTAGTAATTAGCTTTTTTTAAGATGTACATGGAAATCTCTTTCATAATTACCCTTTTTTTATACAATAAATTAATATCTTTATTTTTGTATAAAATGAGTTTTCTAAATTTTATATTATAATTTTAAAATATTATTAAAGGTGAAATAAACAATCTGTATACGTGAAAAGGAAGTCCTCTTTATATATTACCTGTGAAAACACTGAAAACATTATCACACACATCCTACAGGAATGTGTGTCTATTTTTTATTTTGAAAAAAATAACAATAATTATTATAATAATTATTAAAATAAAAATATTAAATTAAAAAATCATAAAAAGTAATTATAAAAACAACTTTCATAATTTTATTATAAGTAGTTGTTTTTATTATGTAAGTGGTTTTTTTATTGTAGGTAGTTAATTGAATTTGAGGTGCATGGACCACCATTATATGTGGTCACCATAGCTTATCATTAGTGTTAACCTCTGCATCTTATCTTTTCATTTTGTTATTCTAATCACAATTGACTAAAATTAAAAAAAAATGTAAAGAATTTAAATTAAATAGTTCTTTTCAGAATTACTCTTACGTTAGATTAATATGTACATATAGAATTAAATATGTTTTTATACTAAATTTTCTAGATCCTCATCTCTGAAATTTAAAAGTGCTTGTTTTAGCATCTGTGGTCTATATTTGTTAAAAGAAATGTTTAACAGTGATTATTTTATGTTAACCTCTTAGTCAAGAAGTAAAAGAATGTGAAATATTTACTAGAAGTAAAAAATATATATCCCAAAGACTTAAAAATGAAAAATTGCATATAACCAAAATAATAATAATAATAATACATGACTAAAAAATAAGGTGAGATATGTACATAAACAAAACTTCTACTCTAAAGTCTATAAATAATTGTGTGTTCTCCAATTGTATCGAAATCTGAGAAGTTTTTATAAAAAATCAAATGCAGAATAATTAATTTCTATATATATATATATATATATATATATATATATATATATATATATATATATATATATATATATATTTATTTTTTTATATATT